>Ga0210385_10000161_pt1 | contig 68762 bp, 66 predicted proteins | sample IncBWH26OmetaG_FD_160107 | JGI IMG/M metagenome (GOLD analysis project Ga0210385, IMG submission 160107) | Forest soil microbial communities from Barre Woods Harvard Forest LTER site, Petersham, Massachusetts, United States - Inc-BW-H-26-O ... | reverse complement strand
TGAGAAGGACACTTTCTCCAGTCCGGTTTGAAGTTGAAAATTGCGAATTGGCGGGGGTTTGCACGCTTTCCAGGAGCATAGGCGGCAGAATTCCCTGCAGTTCAGACTGTATGGCGGAGAGGGAGGGATTCGGTCCCTGCCCCGTCCAATCCCTTCCATAACTTGTAGATTCTACGTTGCCACCTATGCCAAATTTACCAAGCGCGCCGCGCACCATTGCACGCTATTGCACGCTGGCGTCTTCCCCGCCCTTCGGCGGCTCCGCCTAGACTTCCTCACCCTGATCGCCGCGCCGATTTCGCCGGTTGGCGTCCGCGTTCCCGCTCCACGGCGGCGGTCGCATTCCTGACCGTCAAAAGCGCATAGCCCTCGTCGCCACGGCGCGCGCGCTCCTGGGCCTTCTCGCTGACTTCCAAAAGCTTCGCCACGATCTCCTTGATGTCCCATCCCCTCTGGACGGCCCACTTGCACCACATGAAATCCGCAAGACTTCTATCCGGGCCGCCGCCGTCGTGTTTCAACGGCGCGCCCTCCAGCGATTGCTGATAGTCCGGCCATCTCCGTCCCGCTGCGGGTCTTGCGGAGCCGATTCGCGGGGGAACACTGGCGGGGGGCAATGGTTGTTCCACTTCGGCGATAAGCCCGGATTGTTGAAGCGCGTCCGTTGTCGTCACCCTGCCCTCGCTGACCTGGCTCAACGTGATCATGGGAAAATTCGGGGCATATTTCTTTTTGAAATTCAGAGATCCGGCTATGCCGGTTGCCGATTTGTCGGCTCCGGCGCCTTTCCTGACGCGGATGCGAAATTGCTTCGCGGCTTCCTTCTCGCTTTCTTTCGGCCCATCCGCGACGGCTAGCCAAACCTGATAATTGCCGGGTGAAGTGCGCACCGTCATGAACGCGTAAGGCTCCATCCGCGCAGCTTTGCTTTCGTCGAAATCGTCGAGCTGCACCAGCAACGCCGTGGTCGAACGCGGGCGGATGATCACGTTGTACTGGGCGCTGTCCGCTGCCGCGAGCCTTCTCGACAGGCTGTGCGTCAGCTCGTCGATGGTGCATTTCGGCTGAAAAACTTTCCCTGTCTCCTCGATATCGGTGAGGCTTACGTCGAACACTGTCGCGCCCACGCTGGCGAAAGCGTTCAACATCGCGACGGCTTTGCTGGAGTCGGCTTGCGTCCCCTGCTCTTTCGCTTCGGTGTCTGGCTTTCCTGCGCTGTTGCCTGCCATTGCCCCCGCCAGTGTTCCCCATTTAGATGACTGTGAAGTTAGTACAGCTTTAGATTTGGTGAGCGTCAAACTTATAAAGATGGTTGCGACGCCTTTTTAGGCGTCGCTCCGTATACGTGGAAAGAGTCTGAGGCGCATTAGCGACGAAGTCCGCTTTTTCCGCGAAGCGAAGCTGAGCGGCCTGGTGTTTTGGTTTTTTGTGGGTACTGGCTGGTGTTATTAAAGTTAGAGTCTGTGTTAAGTAGTGTTACGGCTTCGAAAAATCCGCGTAAGTCCCTGCACGCATTTACGGATTCTTGAGGCGCGGTATTCGAAACCCCGAAATTTGGTATGTCAAACCCCGAAGTGAGGTATCTGATACCCCGAATTCTGGCATGTAAAACCCCGATTCGCATTGGCGGTATTTAAAACCCCGAACGGTATTTGATACCCCGAATCCCCTTGACAGGGTATGTAAAACCCCGAATATGCGTAAATGGTATCTAAAACCCCGAAGCCGGACGAGCATCTTCTCCCCGCAAGATACGACAAGGGGGATCTGTTCATCTGCGATGTGGCGGATGCGGTGCTCAAGGATCTGATTCCGCAGATGGAGCACCCCTTCTACTCCCTCTCAAAGAAACCGGAACCCACCTCATCGAGCGCCACCATAATGACCGCTTCGTCTCGATTCTGGATGAACACCTACCGCGTTGGCGATCTTTTCGAGATATGTTGAACGCCGCGCCTTTAGCGCCCGAGAATTGGCGTTATTGAACTTACAAGAATGACGGAATATGAGATCTATGAGATCTATTCGTAGGCAAACGCCGAAATTGCTCGCGCAAATTGTTCTGCACCATCCACCCTCTTTGCACTTCTTACAAGCTGTCTAAGAATCTCGTTATCCTTTATTGCCATTTTCAACCCAGAGGTTGGCCATTCATATCTCACGAACGCGGAAGCCAAACCTCTCCTTAATCGTTCGCACTTATCCCAGTTGTAAAGCCACGAGAGCTCAGGAACAAACGGCTCAACAATTACCCATGCGGTATCGCTGAGACGATCGGTCCGCGCGGCTTCATGGACTCGTTCAAACGACTCCAAAATTAGCTCTACAGGTGATGGGGGAGAGTTGCTAAGCCCCAGGGCCAGCAAAAAAGCACTAATCAGAATCACTTCCCCTTCTCTGCCTTGGCTTTGAAGGTGTCTAAAGTTCCGAAGCCACACGACAGAGTCTCGTTGCGATATCTTTGACGCGTAAGGGCCGACGATGCGCACGATCGAATAGAATGCCCCGAACGACTGAACGGATTTGGACTCGACCCAATCCATCACATCGGGTAGATGCTGCCGCAGCGCATCTCGGCAGGTGTCCGACATCGCGCCGTCATGGAGCGCCGTCCAATCCAGCATTTCGAAGACTGCGTCTTTACCCCATAAATCCAGAGCGCGGCGCATGAACTCGTCCGATCCGCTCTCCAGTAGCGCCCGAACCGTCCCCTTAATAAGGTCCGAGCCCAGATCTTTGTGAGTTGCCACCGCCTCAAACAGTTCACGCTTGCGATCCCTCCCCGCTGTCCAGAGCTGGGGTGAAGACGCAAGACTAGGCTTCGCTTGGAAGAGAGCTGGTAGGAATTGTGGCTGTTTGCTGGTTACTCGGCGCGCGACCTCTGGCTCCATCGTCGAGATCATTGCCGCGAGAATTTCTTCTCCGAGCGGATTGAGCGTCGACCGAAAAAGTTCGCCAACCAACCAAGTTGCTGTTTCAGGTGCCTCTTTGCCGAGCCTTGAACTCCGCTCTTTTAGATGCAGTGCGTCGGCTTCGAAACTCTGATACTCGTTTGTCGTGCCAATCGCAAAAAGAGCCTCTTTTTCATCATGCCTAGGGATCAACGCGATATCGTGGGCTTTGGGTTCTCCAAGCAGCAGACTTTTCAGAAGACGGCCACCAGTCGCGCTTGGAAAAAGCCGGGCGACTAGAGCGATCAAATCAACAAACGGTACGTTCTTCTGCAGCTCGTCGTACACCGAGATAAAAGAGGCGAAGTCCTTGCGGTCTTTGCTGTCGCCGGCTACGGCCCAAACAAATTGTCGAAGTGCTCCACCTTTAATGCTTGTCGCATCCGCTACCGCGTCCGTGATCCAATCAGCATCTCCGAATGAGGCCGAATTCGCCACGACTGGATCGACAGCACCGGCCTCAACGAGATCTAAGAGCACCCCCCGCGTTGACGCTGTTGGGATGCATTGAACGTCGAAAGGCCGTCTTTCGAAAAGACGCGCAGACAGAGCGCCCGTACAGAAGGTAAAACTCATTCGAAGCCTGGGCCACTTCTGTGACCACACCGTAAATGCCAAATCCTCGAATTCCTTCGCATTTCGAGCTGCAAGCAAAACGGGAGCATTCTCTGTTCCATAGTGAATGGCCAAAACCGCCCGCAGCACCTCGGGTTGAGTCAGAGTCTTACCTTCCGGGTAACGGACTTCCTCCCAGAGCACGGGTTTACTATATGCGCTTCTCGCAGAGTGCTCGTTGGGGCGCTTAAACAACGTTCGAAGATCGCCAAGACACGACAGCTTCGACATAGCGTTGGCTGGTACCACGAGGGTATGTGTCCATACGCAGCCAGGCCGGGGCATCTCTGGCGCGTACCAAGTCTTCGCTAAAGCATATGCGTTAAGCGAATTAAGCGGATATCCCGTAATGTATTCTTCGAAACCACTGCTGATACTACTCCCGGAGAGATCGCTCAACCGAAGCAATAGCCTCGTAAGGTCCTCCGGTACTTCAATCGACCTTTCCAGCAGACGGTGGCCCTCCGAATAGCCGTGAAGTAGCTGATGGATGACAACGCTCCCAGCCTCATTTTCAGTTTCAGCAATTTTCAATGCATTAGCCATTGGACGGGTTCGGTTATATCGTGAGGGTTCTTGACGTTTGAGCCGACAAGCAACACGCGCCGCCCCGGCTTCTTCTTCTGTAGCGCCGTCGCCTCTTCTGCGTACTGCCTCGTCCTAGTCAAATCAGATGGGTAAGCGTCTTCCAATAGTAGACGGTTCAAGCGAATGGCTTCCTCCCCCATCTGCACAGCCACTCCCTTCATGATTTCTTTAGTCTCGGGCCGGAGTTTCACGCCTTTGAAACGGTCCTCGTCATAGATGCTTGCATTTGCCATCATCTGATTGAAGCTACGGATGAGAACGGATTCGACTGTTTGCTGTGTCTGATCTTTATCGAGCAGGATCGTCTGTGTCGGTACATCGAACAAACTCCAAAGCCAGTCCGATACCGGACTGCTTTTTTTGGACATTTCCTCAACGAAGGCTTTTGCATCTTTGAAATTTCCGGCGGTGAACAGTGATGAGGCGTATCTTCCGCCCTGGGCACTCACTCCATAGAAGTCGACTTCAAACAACCCTTCATTGCAATCGAGAAACTGCCGAAGGAGTGGTAGCTCGCTCGAAAGCCAGTCGCCAGCATTCTTCCACAGGTGGGAGACAAGATCCCAAGCCGATATGACTATCGCGAGCCTGAACGGCGGGCGAAAATAATCACGACCTGATATGAACTGCAGCAGCTCAACAAGCTGCACCTGGGTCGGTGCCTTCTCGATATTCCAAGGTTTAGGTTTGACCTCCGCATTCTCCTCGTTCATATCTTGTTGTGCCACTTCCGCGCCGCCCATCGCGGCAACCAGTTCATTTAACTTGTCAATGCGGTGTGGTTTCGAAATGTTTTCCGGGTGCACAAAAAGGATCGCTCCCTTTGCTTCGCGCAAACGCTGATCGTACTGCGTCGTAAATTGCCGCTGCGCCCACTGCAATCTAAAGGATTCCCCCGATAGGTCCGGGAACGTCAGTTCGACCGACGCGCTAGAATCCCGTCGCTTCAAGATCATTGATACAGCTTTTTCCGAATCCAGTGGGTTTCTCGCTACAGGCTTATACTCCAGCCATGCGTCGCGTATTTGGTTGAGGTACCCACTTTCGCCCTCAAGCCTGTCGAGCGACAACGCACACTCAATCTCTGATTGATTGACCATGTACCACAACGCCGCAAGAAAGCTGGTCTTTCCAGTGCTCGGCAGTCCTATCAGGAGAAATTGATGAGATGACGACTTATTCATGGTTTCTCGCCCGTGGCGAAGTGCCTTTGGCCGAACATTTCGCTCTCACGCGTCCCGCCGGACTTTGGTAAAAGATTCATCTCCGTTGCCTGTGGACTGTCGGAGACCCACTCGTCAAACAAGTTCACTACTCCTTTCCCGAAACCCAACTTCGGCGCTCTCGTCGGGCGCGCCGCGATCTCGCCGAACTTGAAATCGCTGATCCGATGTCCGAAAGAGGCCTGAAATCCAGTGGCAACGTCCTTGCGAAATTCTTGGTGCTCGGTCGTATCCCCAGCCTGAACGAAGTAATCGAATCTCGACCAAAGAACCCTGACGGCGCAGTCATGCGCGAGCATTTCGCTGTCTAGACAAGATTGAAGCAAAGCTTTTGCCTCTTCGACCATTGCCCAGCGTTTATCTAAGACCAAACTTCTCTTGCTGTCCAAGAGAAGAAGAAAATGCCGCGCTCGACGCAAAAACGTCAGTTCCTTGCACGCTGCAGTCGAGTCTCGTGCGTGCTCGAACATTTCGCCAGAAACATCGGTAAAAACGAGTTCCGAAAAACGCCGAGGTAGCTTGAGCGCAGCAACCCTCAAATGAAGATAAGTCGGTATCGGGTCATATATAGTGCGACCCGTTTCAGGTTCCAGGTTCTCTGAAGCGGTACGTGCCAGGTAGCATCGCTCCTCAAACGCAGGCAGAGTCTCGGAACCAGCGAACACGTATTCTGGAACGCGGTTCCACTGGAACAATTCATAAAGACTTGTGACCAAGGTCGTCTTTCCCGCGCCCACAGGGCCGGCGACGACTACCCATCGGAGAGGCCTCGATCGCGCCAAAGCCAACGCGAGAGACTCACTAAGTTCTTTGCCGCGTGGCAAGTCGATAATTTCCGAAGCCGAAGTCGGCGTGGCTGGAGGCGGCGCAGTACTGTCCCCCACTGCTGGCGCAGCGGGTTTGGACGGGTCGTTTGGTTGTAGGGGGCCAGTTGTCATGCTTTCACTTCAGTTCCTTCCATGCGCGGCATAGTAAGGCCTCAATGAAAACCTGATAGGCAAGAAGATTCGGAGCAACTTTTGCAGCGGCTGAAATGCCGGTTCCCAGCTCATAAGCCGGGAACCACGCATGTCTTTCACCAACCGTGAGAGACACTTTTATGCCGTATCCAATTGGCAACAACGCGCCCAGTTCAGAAGGACTATTGTTGTCGGAATATCGTTGCCGCCACTCGACGGAGACCCCGTTGATGGCCTCTTCAATCGACACTGTTGCTGGAGGCTTAGGTTTGGCGAATTTAATGACCCGATCCAGGAATGCTAGTGCTGCTATTGGCCCGGGAAGGACGACTGTCAAATCAGCGAGCTCTTTACCTGCCATGAGCGCAGTGGCCGGCACCCCAAGATTTGTCCACCTCTGCTTTTCGTCCCGACTAAACTCAGAGAACAGCCACCACAGCATATTGCTTTCTTCCGTTACGATGTCCACCTGGCGCTGTAACCGTCGCAGCTCCTTTGCTAGCTCATCCTGGGGTTCCCCCAAGGCCGTAAGAGCGTCGAGGAGGCCTTTTCGTGCTTCCGCGTCCTGATCCCCGTCAACGGCTGAAATTCGATCACGCGATCGCGACTCCAAGTGACGTGCCGCGATCTCAGGTATGTCTTTAACCGACGGAGCAGGGCGCATATTGCTCGCAGCCGCAGAAACCAGCGAAAGAGCCGCAAGATCCGCTAACGCAACATCGGATCTCTCGATGGTATCGACCAGTTGTGCCCCTGCCAGGACCGACAGTTCGTGACTGTTTTCTCGGGTTCTGAACGCAGGATCTGCGTCATGAAACAGTTTTACAAAAGCCGATATGAATGACTCCTTCGGCTTGCCGACGCTGTAAAAAAGCTGTGTGAGGGAAATAATGTCATCTACATTTGGGCTGTATGCCTTGATCACACCCCAACGGTTCGCCAGGATAGGGCCATCCTGCCCCATTCCCGCTAATCTGTACCACTCTCCAAAATCTTTGTGCATGGACCATTCCCTCTTGTTTATGGCTTCGGAAACGGATTCTTTTCCGGCTCGCCGTCAGGATACTTCTCTTCTACTAGCTTCCACAGGTCTCCAAGTTTTCCCTCTTCCGTTGCCCGGCGAAAGAAAACGCTGAACTGTTCATCCGAAGGCCGAGCGCGGTCCTCCTCCCGCATGAGTTCCAAGCCCTCTGCGATCTCACGTTGAACGTGATGGGGCAATTCCATAAATCGATTTGCTAGTCTGCGCGCTGGATTAAACACCGCAGTTTTGCTCCCGACAAAAGGTGGATTCTGCGTTTCCGCTGCATAGATTTCAGCACGTGCACTCGTTGTGGTCGTACCCATTTCCTCCTGCCGATCAGCATCCAGACGATCAATAAAGTTGAGAACCTTCTCGCGCGGAGCATAAATCAAGTCTTCCACAGAATCCAACTTCAGAACATGCCTGTAAAAACCACACGAACCTTGCGTTGCTTCGCCCCAAATCGCGTCACATTCATATTTTTTCGCTACAACACTTAGGAAATATAACAATCCTGGCCCGACACCACGGACCACATTTGGATAATTATCCGGCGGCCGAACGCTGAAAGGATGAGCCGCCAAATAGTCGAGCACAATCCGATTGCTCCAGGTTCGCCGAAAATGTGCGATCCCTATCACCTCCGAGTCCGGAAACCAGTCGCACTTCAGAAGTACCAACGACGCCACTTCGGCTTGCGGGCTGTACCCGATGTGATCACCAATATCTCCGATGCTTTTCGCGTACGGCTCTATGGCAGAATGAGCTTCAAAGCGATACACAGCAAGTTGCGCGAAGTCCACGGCATCAACCCGCAGAGGATTCTGGTCATCTCCCAGCGATTTTCGCCAGTCGTTCACGAAATGTAAATCGGCCTTACCCGCGAAAACTACCTTCGCGGTACGGGCGGTGCCGTTCAGTTCAACAGGAATATCCATGACATCAACAACATGTAGTTGCACGCCTAGTGTGCAACGCGAAGACCTTACATTGCAATCCGCTCGATTGGGATGACGATCGCTGAACGGTTAATGGCCTTACTGGCTGCGACCCCCTTTGACAGCGGGGCGAAGGCACTTTAGCCGCCGCCGCTTGCTGTCAATGACGGATTTTGGCTCCCCTCCCCCGCCGGCGGACTCCGTAACCACTCCGTCCTGGGGCGGGGCAGTCACCCCAAATTCCTATGACAGCTTCGCTCGGTTGCGCCGGCAGGCGTGCCCTCTTTCGCCCCCGCTGTGGGGGTCACTTCAACCAAAGAGGCACATCATGACCGATAACATCACCATCCCCCTCAACAAACTTCTCGCTTGGGAAGGCAATGTCCGCAAGACCGATATCGACAAGGGTATCGACGAGCTGGCCGCATCCATTACCTCGCACGGCCTTCTGCAATCGCTTGTCGTCAGGAAAGACAAGCGCGGCAAATACGCCGTAGTCGCCGGGCGCCGGAGGCTTCTCGCTCTGGAATCCCTCGCAGACGCCGGTACGATAAAGGCCGACATGGATATTCCGTGCCACGTCCTCGATGACGCAACGGACGCCACGGAAATCAGCCTTGCCGAAAACGTCCAGCGCGAACAGATGCATCCCGCCGATGAGTTCGACGCCTTCCGGGCGCTGATCGAGGGTGGCATGCCTCCCGCCGATGTCGCCGCAAGGTTCGGCGTCACCGAAACCGTGGTGCAGAAGCGGCTCAAACTCGCCAAGGTCAGCCCCAAGCTGATCGCAGCTTACCGCAAGGGCGAGATGACCCTGCAGCACGTCATGGCGTTCACCGTCACCGACGACCATGAAGCGCAGGAGCGAGTCTGGAACGAACGCGCGGATTACGATCCCGATCCCGCCGATATCCGCGCCGCCCTGACCGAGCCGGAAATCACCGCCTCCGACCGGCGCGTGAAATTCGTCACGCTGAAGGCTTACGAGAAAGCCGGGGGCACGGTCCGCCGCGACCTGTTCAGCGAGGACGATCACGGCGTATTCATCGACGACGTTGTCCTGCTCGAACTGCTTGCGATGAAGAAGCTGGAGAAAACCGCTACCCAAATCCGCAAGGAAGGCTGGAAGTGGGTCGAAATCCATCCCGCTTTCGATCATGGCGAATGGGCCAAATGCCAGCGCCGGCATCCTGAACCTCTCCCGCTCTCGCCCGAGCAGGAAGCGGAACTCGAAAAGCTCACGGCGGAATCCGATACGCTTTGCGCAATCGTAGACGAGCTTGACGAGGAGCAGCAGTCGCGCCTCGACAAGATCACCGAGCGCATCGACGAGCTGGAAGACCCCGAGAGAGTGTGGCCGCAGGAAACGCTGGCGATTGCCGGAGCCGTGGTCACACTCGGTTCGGACGGCAAGGCGGATGTCCGTTGCGGCTATATCAAGCCGGAGGATGCGCCGAAAAAAGCCAAAGCCAAAACGGTGACAGAAGCCGATGGCACGGTGACGAAAACGGACAGGTCCCCCCTGCCCGCTTCGCTGGTCGAAAGCCTCACCGCGCATCGTTCCGCCGCGCTCAATGCCGCATTGCTTGAACGCCCGGACGTGGCTCTCGCCTCGGTGGTTCATGTCATGGCGTTGCAGGTGTTCTACAACGAACGCGGCGACAGCGTGTTTCAGGTCACCACAAAGGACGCTCCGCTGAACCGGGTTGAAGGCTCGGCGGCGCACCGGCTGATCGAGGCCGCACGAGAGCACTGGACCGGGCAACTGCCCGGCGAACCCGAAGGTCTTCTCGCATGGTGCCTTGCGCAGAATGGCGATACCCTCCGTGGCTTGCTCACCTTCTGCGTGGCGCAGACCATAAACGCGGTCATGCTTAAGGCCGACCGGCCGAACAGCGACCACATGCTGGAAGCCGCATGTTTGGCCGAGGCGCTCCACCTCGACATGGGCGCATGGTTCACGCCCACGGCTGTGAATTATTTCACCCGCATCAGCAAGGCCGGAATACTCGCGGCGTTGCGCGAGGTGAAAGGCGCAACCGCACCGGCTTGGGAAACCATGAAGAAACCCGACCTCGCCGCTCTCGCCGAGCGTGAGATCGCCGGAACCGGCTGGCTCCCGGAACTGCTTCGCGCTCCGCAGAAAGCCGGGGTGCTGGCGGAAGCCGCCTGACCCGCAGTCCGTGGCGGCAGTCTCCTTCGCGGGGGCTGCCGCTGCGTGACGTTTCTACAACCTTCTCTCGTCGCACAGCCGACGGCATTGCACAATCGCAACCATCTGCCGGAGAATTGAATGTATGAAAACACCACCTCATAAGACGAAGCTCGATCGTTCGCAACGCGCCCTCACATGGTCCTTGTGGCCGGAGACCAGTTCCGCACTGCTTCAAATCTTGCGGGCGGACATCAGTCTTCATCTCGACTGGGTGAAGCATGATCTCGCGCAGATCGACCCCGACAAAGTACCCAAGGAAATGCAACGCGCCGCAGACCGCCTGAAAGTCATCGAGGAGCTTCTGCCTGCCGCTTCGATTGTCATTCGGTTCCCGGCGCATCGCGCTTGACCCCAAACGGTCGGGGCGAAGGCACTGTAGCCGCCGCCGCTTGCCGTCAATGACGGATTTTGGCTCGCCTCCCCCGCGAAACGGACTCCGTCCTGGCGCGGGTTCAGTTACCCCAAAATCCTTATGACAGCCGCGCTCTGATCGGCGGCAGGAGTGCCCTTTCTCGCCCTCGCCGTGGGGGTCATTCAAACGAGAGAGGCGCATCATGACGAACGCAGCGCAGTCAGAAAAAATCTTCACCCTGACCATCGACGCAGAAGACATCACCGTCCGTTACCGTCCCCACCACATCGACGGCACAGATCCTTACGCGATCCTCGAATTTACAAGCCCGCATCATCCGCGCCGCCGCATTCCCCTGAGTGACAACGGCTACCGCAGTTTCTTTGCGCCCATGCGCGAGATCGAAGCTGCGCCGAGCGTCGAGCACTACGCCTGCATCGTCGCATTGATCCTGGCCCGGGAGGTCGCATCGCTGTTCTCCACGTAATCGCCGCCCCTGCCCTTCCAGCTCCACATGTCCTCAATCAACTGCTTTCCAATTCGGTGTTCTTAGCCGAAGTCGTTTTCTCTCCATTTTTTTCTCCACTCAACCCGCGCCTTCACAACCGGCGTTACTCCAGCGGTGCTCCCCGTCAAGGGTCTCCGATGAACGCGGAAAAAACCCGCGCCCTTGACTGGTCCGCGCCGCTGAACGCCTTCAAACCGTCGCGGGTTTCGCGAAGAAAAAAATTGGTTTTGAAGGAGAATACGATGCAAAACACCACCGAAAGAAAAGACGTTTACAGCCGTATCACTTCGCAGATTGTCGAGCATTTGGAGAAAGGCGTCCGCCCATGGGTACGCCCCTGGAACGCCGAACACGCCGCCGGACGGATTACGCGGCCTCTCCGCCATAACGGTCAGCCTTATTCCGGGATCAATGTCCTGTCCCTCTGGATGTCCGCTTTGGGCCAGAATTTTACGGCACCGATCTGGATGACCTTCCGCCAGGCCAGCGAGTTAAATGCCTTCGTTCGCAAGGGAGAGAAAGGCTCGCTCGTGGTCTATGCCAACGCGATCACCCGCACCGAGCATGACGACAAGACCGGCGAAGATACCGAGCGCGAAATCCCCTACATGAAAGGCCATAAAGCAAACGGCGGGCCTCGAAGTCCACGGCATCGGCGTGCCGTCAATCTTTTTGCTCGCAAGCATCTTTGTAAGGCGCTGTGATGCTGTGAGCTTGGAAATGTCCGCTAGATTCGTGGATCCGTCGTCACCTAAGGGCTTGGTGCCCTTTGTGAAGTGAACCACGTAATCCGAGAAGTCGGGACGACCTGTGAGTTGCATGTTTGTCGCCTAGAGTATATTGGGCCCGGGACGCAGAATACAGTGATCTGGAGTGCCTGCAAAGAGGCAAGTTGCCGCTAAACAGGCGCTCTGGAAAGGCTTCGTTGACGCATCTTGATCGCGTCACCCACCAGGAACTTCTCGATCAGCGACGCGACGATGAGCGGGTTTCCAGGACCGTGAACGAAACATATCTCGCGGTGGCTTGCTGGAATGTTCTTACTTACAGTCAATGAAAACGCGAGGCCCGGCATCGGAAACTTGTAGGTGTGAAAATTGCCCTGTCTCGCACCGATGGGGGCATAAGTCAGGCGGTCAATTTCCTTTCCCTCTCGTACCATGAGCCACAAAGAGGCGTCCTTTGGAAAGGCGTCCTCGGCCATCAAGTACTTTCGGAATTGCTCCTGAAATGGCCCCAACTCGACGGGAACCGAGCCGTCATCACGCCAGGGATGAATCGATCCGCGCCAGAATATGCTGGCGGCAAAGTAAGCCAGCGCTGAAACGTTTATCTCAGGAATTCCTGCAGCGTAATAGATTTTCGTCGGATTGGGTGGCGAGGAAATATCGGGTGTTCTCGCGGCGAGGATCGCCGCTAAAGGGAAACTGCCGTCTTTTCGAAGACAGTGCTTCAAAACCCAATCCTCGCCATACTTGGACAATCGCTGCTCGCAATCGGCGCACAGCAAACGCGCCTTCATTTGCCGAGAACTCTGAACGGCTCCTTTTCCCGAAAGCACCCAGGGATTAGGGTTTTTCTCGTCATCATCGCGCAATATCCTGTATATGCCCGCCGAGAGGAAATGACTGTCTCGCAGGCTGGCCACACGTTGCAGGCATAGTTTGCATTGTTCCATGATGAATCCCGTTCCTGAATTTTTTAAAACACCACGCGGGAATGAGTTTTCATGCAGGTCAGCTTCCGTCATCGTCCCCGTCTAGACCGTGAGAAATGACACATCGTGACCCTGTTCGCGGAGGTCGCTATACAGCTTTGCGAGACCGCATCGCCCGAAAAATGGCAATTTAGGAACCGGCTTTCCGAGAGAGACAAGACACAGGTTCCATTCCCCGTGCTTCGGCATCGCTTTTAGCCAATCCGTATCTGCTCCCTTATGGTATTTCTGGAAGACCTTTGTGAGTTCTTTGCGGTAAGCTCCGTCGGCGCTAAAAAGCAGCTCAGCCGTGCGTCGGACTTGCTCGACCAGATGACTCATTCCGCTCGATTTTGAAGGGATCTTGGCGAAGTAAAGGGTTTTGCTTTTCGGGTGGAAGATATCGCGAAACTCGAACTTCGATTGACCACCTCCGAAGACGATGTTCTTGGCGTCGAAACCTAAGAATCCAGCCACCTGGCCGCACCTGAGATTGAACTCACCTTCGCCTTCGACGCCGTTCCATGCGGGCAATGCGATCTTAGGCGGCGGGATTTTACTCGCGGTCTTATTCACCTTGTTGAGAAAATCGATGGCGACCTCATACCAAATTCCCGAGGAAAGAATATATTGGCGACCAGCAAACGAGAGTTCATAGCCGAAGCATTGGAACGCACTGCTGCGGTCCATCGCCTCCTTTCCCTCATCCATAAGATGAATCCAGGATTCCTTTGCTACCTTAACGCTCGGCTCGCGATTGTTCGCGGCCAAACATTCGCAGCCTGCGGCGCGGCGAGCAGGATGACTGCGAAGATCAACGCAAAATCGCCTTTGTCCCGAGCTTGCGACAGGCGACGGCGTACCACCTGTTTGGATACGGACGGCGTGTCGCCAGATCGACGCAACCGCGAAGATGAAGCCCGAGCGGGCTGATTTCGAGATCAATCAGCGCGACTTCGTAGCGAGTGAAAAAGCGTGGCCGGATATGCAGCAGCACGGCAATGGGCGTTTCTTCATGTCGTTGATGGCGTCGATCAGCTTAATCGTGTCTTCGATCTGTGGCTTGTCCCCTTTGTACCGCAACTCCAGAAGACCGCTCAGATTCGACGGCAGTTTCATAACCATCCTTCCAAAGGATTTTGCTGATCACAACGCGCGGTGCAAATCCCTACCAATCCCATAGGGTATTGTGTACGGCGTGTTTTTATGGATAAAATCGCCCATGCCCAGGGAGCTGACTTGGCTTGAGGACAGCACCTTCGCCGCTTGGGGGTACACCGCGTGCGGCTGGATCGTAGCTAACCCCGGTCCTACCGTCTCCGGCAGAGCACCCGCGAAAGTGAGGGAAGACTTTGCCAAGCACGAATGCGCCGACTTTCCTCGTGCCCTATCAAAACCGAGGCTGGAGGGTTTGAATCCTTGACTCTGCCGATGGTTCCGGCACATAAACCTCAATTCATGCGCTCACGGTATGCTTCAGGACTCAAGTTGGCCTCTCTGTCCAACTCTGCGCAGAGCTGCTGAACCAAAAGCATCATCTTCGCTGGGTTTTCTTCTGCACTTGCTTGCTCTGAGATCTCGCGCCATTTTGCTCTATCTAGATCAGCCACGGGAATCCACTCCAAAAGATTTCTAAACTCGCAAAAGAATAATCAAGCTCTCAGTTTTCGGTCTGTTCATTTTTGCTCACTTCGTATCTATGCCTGAGTTTCGTAGTAGAGGAGCGTGGGCCACAAGAGTTCGTCGTATGTTGCGAAGCCTCGTTCCGCCTGAAAGTCAAAGTTGTCGCGAGCTTCGCGGAGGCAATCATACCCGGGTTGCCTTTTTTCAGTTGTTGGGTAGAACCCAAATTCAGCCAGCAGCGGTAGCGTTTGTGCGTCGTGCGCGACGTAATGACGAATCTCTGAAGTGCCCGGATCGTTTCAAGAACTGTGCAATTCTAGCCAGTTTTGCCAAATGACGTTGTTGTAAGTTGTTTTTTCAACTTGCTGACGTCAATGGTGACAGGGCGCTGGAAGTGCCGCAGCCAGCCAAACCTTCTGTGAGCGGACATCGGCGACATGGGACTGAGCGAAGGGGACTACCACAATGGCGACTCGGACGGTATCTGTAGCACTAGCAAACGTGGCCTCAGCCAAGGTGCGTCCGCTACTTCCACCAAGGGGGGAAAACCCTGACGACGATTCCGAACGCAGCCTGATTCAACGGGCACAGCGCGGAGAAGACCGGGCCTTTGCCACACTTTTCCAGTTTCATAAGACGCTGGTGTTTTCCGTTTGTCTGCGCATGACGGGAAATATGGCGGATGCGGATGATCTGACCCAGGAAGCTTTTCTGCGCATGTTTCGGAGCATCAACTCGTTTCGGGGGGATTCAGCCTTCTCCTCTTGGCTGTACAGGATTGCCGTGAACACCGTTCTGATGAAACTGCGATGCCGGAGAATGGCGCTCGTATCTCTGGACGAACCAATATCAACGGGAGATTCTGCTTCGCTGAAACGGGACGAGGGGAAGACGGACCCGAGCCTGAATGGAGCCATTGATCGCATCGCACTGCGCCGCGCCGTCGCCGAACTTCCCGAAGGGTGTCGCCAAGTCTTCCACCTCTACGAGGTGGAAGGATATCAGCATCGCGAGATTGCTCAAATCCTGCAATGCTCCGTCGGAAACTCCAAATCGCAGCTCCACAAGGCAAGATTGAAGATGCGGAATGGGCTGTTTCCGAAAAAGAACATTCTCTCGTCGCTTCAGATGGCCCGGCAAAGCACGTCCCCCGAACCACCCTTTAGGGGAAAACGCCGCCCGGCTTGAAACGGAAGGAGACTATACGGGACCAGGCGGCTATAGTCGAATCGTCAAAACCGTGGGTAATGCCCAATTTTCTCTGTCCTTTAGACATGTGGTGCTCTCTAGGTCGGGCAAGGGCCGCCGCGAGCGCATTCCCGGTTTCTTCGACCGTCATGTCGCCAACACCATAAGGAAATTGCCAGCGGAAACGTCCGAAAGGTCTGTGCAAGCTCATCAGTTCCAGCCTCGCAGCATTTCCACACTGAGCAATTGTGAACAGATTCTTCGTGCCAGATGTGAAAAATAGGTTGCAACTCCCATGGCCTTCCCGCTCCAAAGCACCGTACACAACGCAGTGATCCTTTGCATCGACGACGACCCCGCTGTATTGGAATGTGAACAGGAGTTCCTCGAATCCTTTGGGTATCGCGTTCTGACAGCACTGAGCGGGTCCAGGGGACTGGAACTTGCCTCTATCCATTCAGTGGATTTTGTCATCGTTGACTATTGCATGCCCGAGATGAACGGATCGGAGGTTGCAATTGAGATCAAACGCCTAAGACCTCATGCGCCGGTCATCATGCTTTCCGGCGCTGTTGATATTCCGGAGAAAGACTTGAAAGTGGTAGACGCCTTCATTGCCAAGGATCGTCTGGGTAGCCACTTGTTGCCCGTGATTTCTGAATTGCACAATGGCGGAGTCTCCATGACAGTGATGCGGTAGCTTTGACTAGGTAAGGCGGTAGCTTTGACTAGGCAAGAAGGAGAAACCAAATGAACCAGAGCACTAAGGACGAGATCAAAGGCAATATTCATGAAGTCAAGGGCGTTGTCAAAGAGAAGGCAGGCCAGGTCACCAACAATCCCAACCTGAGAGCCGAAGGTCAAAATGAAAAGGTCGCCGGGATGATTCAGAAGAAAGTGGGACAGATTGAAAAGGTGTTGGAGAAGTAACTGTACGAAACGCAGCAGCCGCCCGTTGGCCGCATCGTGGCCTGCGCATCCGTGACACCGTGATGACGTCCGTCGCGCTGCCGTTTCCGGTTTAACGGTTATAGGAAAGGAAAATCTAGATGTTGATCTTAATTATCGTGTTGGTGTTGGTTTTAGGGGGCGGTGGAGGGTTTTACGGCCATAGCCGCTGGGGATATGGTGGAGGTGCGGGCATCGGGCTGGGCACCGCATTGGTGATCCTCCTCATAGCGTATATGTTGGGGGTCTTCCACTGAGGTCGAGCAGCTTAACTCCGCTTGAGGAAAAAGGGCGGATTTCGGCGGCTACAGAAGTCAAGTGCGCTTTCGCTTCATCATCGTATTGTGATCGCGTTCCCTTCGCCCAGAGGAGCAGTTGAAACCGGACTGCTCATATGCCCTGCGGAGAAAAAGGCCGCGATGCTCGCCTCCGCTGTTGAGAAGGACACTTTCTCCAGTCCGGTTTGAAGTTGAAAATTGCGAATTGGCGGGGGTTTGCACGCTTTCCAGGAGCATAGGCGGCAGAATTCCCTGCAGTTCAGACTGTATGGCGGAGAGTGAGGGATTCGAACCCCCGATACCCTTTCAGGTATGCCGGTTTTCAAGACCGGTGCCATCAACCGCTCGGCCAACTCTCCGACAATACTGTTTTACTACAGAGTGAGCATGGTTGCGGACCTTTGCTCCGTGTCCACATGGACGATGGCGATGCTGACATTCCCGGGCACCCGCCCCGCACCATCACTTCGTTCCGTTGGGATAAACGAGTATCTTGCTGGCCTCGCCCGTTTTCAGGCGAGCCATGGCTTGCGAGAAATCTTTCATCGCGATGCGGTCTGTAATCACAGGATGAAGATCGAGGCGTCCGCTTTTTAGCAGCGCCGTCATCTGGTACCACGTCTGGTACATGCGGCGTCCGTTGATGCCCTGGATGGTGATGCCTTTGAAAATGATGTCTTCAGAAAAATTGAGCGGGATGGGTTTGGAAGTAAGTCCGAGAAGAGAGATGCGGCCGCCGCGGCGGACGATATCAAAAGCAATGCGGATGGCGTCGGGCTGGCCGGCCATTTCCAGTATGACGTCAACGCCCAGGCCCCCGGTCTTTTCAGCAACAATGGCGCGCACGTCGTCTTTCGACGGATCGAGCACGTAGTCAGCATGCATTTTGCTGGCGAGCTTGCGGCGGTGCTCGTTGACTTCGATCGCGAAGATCGTAGTCGCGCCGACGGCGCGCGCAACCGCTATCGAAAATAACCCGATAGGCCCGCACCCTGTGACCGCCACGGTTTTCGCCGCGATTTCTCCAGCCAATACTGTGTGCACAGCATTGCCGAGCGGATCCAGAATGGAAGCGTACTCCTGCGGAATGGCGGGATCGAGCTTCCAGATATTCGATTCGGGAATGACGACGTATTCGGCGAATGCTCCGTCGGTATCGACGCCGATAATTTTCACGTTCTGGCAGATGTGAGCTTCGCCGGTGCGGCAGAGCAGGCACTTGCCGCAGGCGACGTGCATTTCGGCGGAGACGAAGTCTCCTTCTTTCACACTGGTGACTTCATCGCCAAACGCGACCACCTCGCCGCAGAATTCGTGCCCGGGGATCAGCGGAGGATGAATTCGCCCCTGCGCCCAGCGGTCCCATTCGTAGATATGCAGATCAGTGCCGCAGATCGAGGCGACTTTGACTTTGACGAGGACGTCGTTACGCCCGTAGGTCGGAATTTTGACTTCGCGGATTTCCGCCCCCGGCGCGGCTTCCGGCTTCACCACCGCCAGCATGGTATTAGGCATGGATGATCCCTTAAGAGAACGTAGTTAGAGGAGCAAACTGTTTATTTTAACACCCATCTCGCGATCACTTTCCGATGGGCGTGTACTGGCCAGCGACCAGATACCATTGGCCGTTGCGTTTCGCGAAAACGTGGGTGAGACGAGCCGGGTGAACCCTGACCTGTCCGCTGTCGCGGACCGTGATCGCGTATCTTGCGCTCAAAACCGCACTGTCTCCGTAGGTGCGGATGACGAAATCGGCTGGATCCATTTCCATGAAAATAATTCTGCGTTTCACATCGGCGAGAGTGGAAAGCGCTTCGTCTTTATTTTCCGGGAGTCCAGTTTCCCGAATATAGATGTAGTCAGAGCCGAGATGCTTTGAATATTCGTCCCAGTCGGCGTGAACGATCAGCTCAGCCAGCTTCAACTCCACCGCTTTGATTTCAGCTTCGGCGGCGGGATTTGCGTCGGCATGGACAGCGATGGCAGAGGGCTGCGCCGCCGCGGACAAGGTCGCGGACCAGTTCAAAGTTAGAAGAATGGCGATTGTCAGCAGAACGCGCATAAGTTCGTCTCCAGATTCGCTGCGATCACTTTAGCAGGGATGATGATGGTCGCCGCAGGACGCAACCCTACCTACGTCTTGTACACACCGCGGGAATGCGTACTGGGGCTGGCAGTTTTGTAATCTTCGGACTTGCCCCGCGGAATACTGAGCGTTTTCCATCGGTCGGAACGCAGGTGCTTAGCCAGGAAAACAATTTGCCCGATGTGTTGCGCATAGTGAGCGAGGGCGCGGTTCAGCGCCTGCATAACGGTGTGCGGCTCCTGGCGGATGGTCACGATGCGCTCGACATCTTCGGGGCGCAGCGCGTCTAGCGTGGAAAAGATTTGCAGCCATGCCTGCTCCCACCAGCGCATGATTTCTTCGCGCGTCGCGCTCGCGGAGATTTCAAATTCCTGATCGCGAAAGCGGTCGGGCTTTTCTCCGTCGCTCGTCAGGAAGTCAGTGAAGCGTGATCGCGCGTTGCCGGCGATGTGCTTGACGATGGCCGCAACCGAATTCGATTCGGGATCGAGGACAACGAAAAAGTCTTTTTCTTCGAGCTGACCGAGCGCATTTTCTGCCATGCGCTTGTGGCCACGGAGCTGCCGCTTGATCTCTTCGAGGTAGTGGCCCGCGAGCTCGGTCATAGAACTCTCACATCACCCACAATCTATATTATGCGGGCGCACTCGACGCTGAACATTTCTGACTTTCGCTTGGCGGGCCTAGCGCGAGACCAGGAACTCGACCTGCTCCTCGATCTCGGCCATTGCCACCGGAGTCATGCCGGCATCGCGCAGCTGCCGGTTGATCTCGGCCAGTTTCGTCTGTTTGAACCGGTCCCACTCCGCAATCCCCGCCTTCACGTTCGGACTTGATTCCTCGTAGACCGCAACCGCTTGCGATGGCGTCGCCCGGTCGCCCTCCTCAACCACCCGCAGGGCCGACGCCAGACCCGTATTGGCATCCGCGAGCCCAGCGTGTCCCGGCTTCGTAACGATCTTGTCAATTGCCGCTTGCGCCTCCGCTAAAACCGGCTGCAACCGGGCGTTCTGCGCGCCCAGCTTCGCTTGCAGGTCAGCAAGCTGCTTCTGCACCGAAGCAATCTCGGCCAGAGCGCGCCGCGCCTCCACCGTCTCACCAAAAATCTGTCGCGCCAGTCGCAGTTGCTGCGCCAGGACCTCCGGAGTCGCCGGCGAGCGCGGGTCCATAATGAGCTTCAATGGCTGCGCCTGCGTTTTCCCATCCACCGTCAACCGCACTTCATACGTTCCCGGCGTCGCCTTCGGTCCGCTGGGAATGTGGTTCTCATCGTCTTCGTCCGCCGTCGGGCCGCCGGAATTCTTCCACGCCAGGTCCCACACAAAACGATGCATCCCCGCAGTCTTCGCAAGAACTTCCGGTTTCATGAACCACCGCTCCGCCACCGCCATTGGCGGACGCTTCACCGTGCTCGCATCGTCCGAAGAAAATCTCCTCACCAGACTCTGCGATGCGCCATTTTGCTGCACCTCGAAAATTTCCAATCGCATGCTGCTCGCCGCCGACGGCAAATAATAATCCAGCATCGCGCCATTCGGAGGATTCTCTCCCGTCGGCTCCTCCGGCGGAAGCGGCGTGCCCACGAACGAATCGTTATCCACGCGCACCGCCGTCGCCGGACGATAAAGCCACGCGCCTCCCGCTCGCCTCGCATCCATTGCCTGGCGAAGCGGCGTGATGTTATCGAGCGCCCAGAACGACCGCCCAAACGTGGCTGCCACCAAGTCATCTCCGTGGATGACAACATCGCGTACGCCTGTGACTGGCAGGTTGAACTGCAACGACTGCCAGTGGTCTCCGTCATCCCACGACACATAAACACCAAACTCGGTCGCAGCAAAAAGCAGTCCTTTGGTCTGCGGGTCTTCCCTCACCGCGCGCAAAAATGCAGGATCCGTGATACCGTTCGTCACCAGTTGCCACGTCGCACCGTAATCGCGCGTTCGATAAATGTACGGAGCACGATCGTCGAGCCGTCCACGGTCAACCGCGGCGTAGGCGATGCCGGCATCGAAGTGCGAAGCTTCGATCAGCGAAATCTTGCTCCAGTCACTCACTCCCGGCGGCGTGACATCCTTCCAATTCTTTCCCCCATCGCGCGTCAAGTGAATCAGCCCGGTATCGCTTCCGGCCCAGATCACTTCGCGGTCCACGGGCGATGGAGCGATGGTGAACACGACTCCATAGCCCGCGCGCTTCGCCTGTTCCAGTGTCGGCGGATACGGCGGCTTCGCACTCTTTGCATCTGGTGCGGCGCCCGTCAGATCAGGGCTGATCGTCTCCCAGTGCAGCCCGCCATCCATCGTCTTCATCACATATTGCGTTCCCAGATAAAGCGCGCTCGGGTCAATCGGTGAAAGAACCAGCGGAGGCGTCCACGGATCGCGATACTTCCGCTCGTGTACCTCGGCATCGAACCCGCTCGCCGGCCATGGAGTAATGTCCTGGCTCAGCCCCGTTTTTTTGTCGTAGCGCACTACCGAACCATAAGTCCCGCTGAGGTAAATAATGTCGGGATCCTTGGGATCGACCACCATGTATCCGCTCTCGCTCGGCCCTGCCGGAGACCAGTCCCGCGGTGAAATTTGGCCTGAGTTTCCCCGGCTCACCACCGACGCCGCCCCGCTGTCCTGTTGCGCCCCGTACACCACGTAGGGAAACTGATTGTCGGTGGTGACGTGATAGAACTGCGCCGTTGGCTGGTTGTACCAACTGCTCCAGGTCTGTCCGCGGTTCAGGCTGATCGTCGTCCCCTGGTCGGTCGCAAGAACCATGCTGTTCGAATTTTTCGGATCAATCCAGAGCTCGTGATAATCGTCTCCGCCGGGTGCGCCCCGCAACACCGAAATCGTGTTGCCCGCATCCTCGGTGCGATACAACGCGACGTTCGGCATATACACCACGTCAGGATGGTTTGGATCCACAGTGATCCGGTTGAAGTACCACTCGCGGCTCGTCAAGCGAGAATCTGGATTCGCAAGTGTCCAGGTGTTGCCGCCATCGTCCGAACGGTAGAGACCCGATTTTTTCGCATCGGATTTCGCCTCGGCGTTCTTGGCTCCCTCTTCTTCTTTCTTTACTTCAATCAGCGCATACACGCGCTTGCCGTCCGTCGCAACGCCGACGCCAACGCGTCCCCAGTTGCCCGCAGGCAGTCCGTTGCCCTCGAGATGAGTCCATGTTTTGCCCGCATCTTGCGTGCGGTAAAGTCCGGCGCCCGGTCCATCAATCGGAGGATACTGGCTCCACGCAGCGCGGCGTGTATGCCAGGCTCCGGCAAATAGCAACTGCGGGTTCGACGAGCACATCGCCAGATCTGAGATTCCTATGTCCGCGCCCAAGTCGAGAACCCGCGCCCAGTGCGCTCCTCCATCGACGGATTTGTAAACGCCGCGATCGTTATTCGGCCCGTAAGCATGGCCCAACGCACCCACATAGACAATATTGGCATCCTGGGGATCAACCGCAATCCGGCTGATCTGCCGCGTTTCTTCCAGCCCGATATGTGTCCAGGTTGCGCCGCCATCGCTGGATTTATACATTCCAGTTCCGGTCGAGAGGTCCTCACGAATATCGCTCTCGCCCGTTCCGGCGTAAATTGTTTTCGGATCGGATGGCGCAACCACGAGCGCGCCGATCGATGCCACCGGCTGGCCGTCAAAAATCGGCGTCCACATGACTCCGGCGTCGATGGTCTTCCAGATTCCGCCATCGACCGCGCCAAAATAAAAAGTCGTCGAGTCTCCCGGCACGCCGCTCACCGCGACCGCGCGACCGCCGCGAAACGGGCCCAGCAAGCGCCAGCGCAGCCCGTTCACCAATTCCGAAGGCGTCGGCTGCGCCATCGCAGCGACGGCAACCAGCAAGAAGATGCCAGTCGCGACCGGACGAATCCATGAAGTTTTCAATTTATACAAACCCCGGCCCCCTCGTTCCGACACGAAATTCTGGGCCCATATTCTGGGCCCATATTAATGATACGAAAGTTGCCTGCCATTCTATCTGAGTCCCCGCACCCTCGTGTTCCATCGGCCATGCTATCCCGCTAGCCATCGACAAGCGGGGTAAAAACCTGCCAGCGTGAGTTTTTCACCTCTGCAATCTGACCTCTTACCTCTGACCTTTTCTTCGCCGTCGTTGCCGATGTCCGATCTCTGATGTCTAATGTCCCATGCGCTTGAACGACGCTGTCGTCCTGCTTCTGATTCTGGTAGCGATGGTCGTGCTGCTGCTCCTGCTGCTTCATCGCACGCGGCTCGGCTCGCTTCTGCACGAGGGCATTGCCGACCGTCCGCGACGTCGTTTGTTCGTGGCATCCGTCTCTTTTTTTCTAACGTTTGCCATCGTTCGCGGAATGGTGTTCTGCATTCGCCATCAGATCCCGCCGTTCCACTACATCATCATGGACGGCCGTCACATTCACCACCTGGTTCCCGGAATCCTGATTCTGCTTGCCGTGGGTTACGGCTGGTTGTGCGAGATCGGTACCGGTAGCGATTCCTCTTCCATCTTCGCCAGCGGCTTCATGTCGCTGCTCTATGGAGTCGGTGCCGCCCTCACGCTCGATGAGTTCGCTCTCTGGCTTAACCTGCGAGACGTTTACTTCGTGCGCGCCGGACGTTCGAGCATCGACGCCGTCGTCTTGTTCGGTTCACTGCTCGCCATCGGCGGATGGGGCGCGCCATTATTCACCAGCCGTGGAAAACATCGGCCCAAGTAGAATTCCTGGCCGCGCGCGGCAACGGTTCAGTTTCAATCTGTTTCGGAAAGGGCAAGACTTCAAAGGTTGCGGAAAAAACTCGCCATTGCATTTGATTTTGGGTGGCGCAGCGCTTCAGCGCTGCGGTAAAAGCTTCGCTTTGAATCCGGCTTCAGCCGCTGAGGTCATGCCGGCCGCCTTTGTAGCAGTTCTTCCGCAACCTCTTCAGTCGTGCCGCAACTGCTTCGTCATCGTGGCGGCTTCAGCCGCTGGGGGCATTGCCTCTTTCAAATTGTGCCACGACCCCGGCGCGGCAACGGTGGTAAGCGCTTTTCATCGGTGTTACTATCGGCCAGCGTCAACGAATTCCCAATGAACGAATTCCCCATGACGGTGTAAGCAATGCCTCCATCTGCACGCTCGGTTGCCTCTCCCCGCGTGGTCGGGATCTCCGATTTTCGCAAGATCGCCCAGCGCCGCTTGCCCAGGGCCGTGTTCGACTACCTCGATGGCGGCGCTGAGGGCGAAATCACGCTGCGTGAAAATTGCCGCGTTTATGAAGACGTTACTTTTCGTCCGCGCCATGCGGTCGCGGTCGCGAATGCCGATCTCCGCACACGCGTTCTCGGCTGCGATCTTGCTCTGCCGTTTCTTCTCGCTCCAGTCGGCTACAGCCGGCTGATGAATCCCGTCGGCGAAGTGGGAGCAGCTCGCGCCGCAGGCAATGCCGGCACCGCTTATATTCTTTCCACTATCTCGGGACACAAACTTGAGAACGTCAAAGCAGCTTCAAAAGGTCCTGTTTTCTATCAGCTTTATCTGATGGGCGGCCGCAGCGCGGCCGAAGGTTCGATTGAACGCGCCCGCATCGCCGGATTTTCCGCTCTCGTCGTCACCATCGATACCGCGATCTCCGGAGTTCGTGAGCGCGATTTTCGCAACGGAATGAAGGAACTCGTCAGCGGCGGCATTTTTGAAAAGCTGCCGTTTCTTCCCAACATTCTTTCCCATCCGCGATGGCTCGCCAGCTTTCTCGCTGATGGCGGCATGCCCGCGCTGCCCAACGTAGTCATTCCTGGCAAAGGTCCCATGGCGCTCGTGGACGTTGCCGCCGCGCTCGCCGCTTCCACCGTGACCTGGGCCGATCTCAAATGGATCCGCGAACTTTGGCGTGGCCCCATCATGGTCAAAGGCGTTCTCACTGCCGACGATGCCCGCCGCTCCGTCGATGAAGGCGCCGCCGCGATTTCCGTTTCCAATCATGGAGGACGCCAGCTCGATTGCGTTTCTCCCTCTTTGCGCGCGCTGCCTGAAGTCGTCAAGGCCGTCCACGGGCAAGTCGAAATCCTCCTCGATGGCGGCGTCAGGCGCGGCACCGACGTCGTCAAAGCTCTTTGCATGGGCGCTCGCGCCGTACTCTGCGGACGCGCCTACGCTTACGGCCTCGCCGCTGGTGGAGAAGCCGGCGTCGATCGCGCTATCGAAATCCTCCGCGCCGATGTCGATCGCACGTTGCGGCTGCTAGGTTGTGCGTCGGTACAAGAACTTGACCGCTCTTATGTGGATGTTCCACGGAACTGGGACGCCAACTGACGCGTATCTCAAAAATAATCCAATCGAGGAGCTCCCGTGCATCGTCGCGATTTCAATCTAGGTATTCTCAAGCTATCGGGCGCTGCACTGCTGGCTCCCCGATTGCTGGCGCACCCACTCGATAACTCTCGCGCGTATTCGACAGATACTTCGAACGACACTCCTCCCTCCGCGATTGCATCCCTCTACAAGAACGCCATCGTCATCGATTCCCTGTGCGCTCCGCTCACCGATCCGGATGCACCCATCACTCCCGACGTTCTGCAGGCGGTGCGGCAATCCGGTATCACTGCCGTTAACTTCACCATTTCCGATCCCACCTTCGAAGGGACGGTCGGCAATATCGCGCTTGTCGAATCGCTCGTCGAACAGCACCCTGAAGCATTCCTCATCGTGCGCCTGCATTCCGATATCGCCCGCGCCAAGCGCGAAAACAAAATTGGAATCATGCAGGGCTTTCAATACACCGCGTTTCTTGAGGAAAAACCCGACCGCATTGAAATGTTTCGCCAGTTCGGCGTGCGCATCATGCAGCTCACCTACAACAACCGCAGCATCTTCGGCGATGGATGCCTTGAACCCGGCAACGCCGGACTGAGCAAAGCGGGCATCGCGGCTGTCAAGAAAATGAACGACGTCGGCGTCGCCGTCGACCTCAGCCATAGCGGATACCGCACCACCTCCGACGGCATTGCCCAATCTGCCAAACCCGTTCTCATTTCGCATTCTGGATGCGCCGCCGTCTACGCTCATCCCCGCAACAAGCCCGACGAGATTCTCAAAGCGCTCGCCGATCGCGGCGGATACTTCGGCGTCTATCTCATGCCCTATGTCGTCGCATCGCCGACCGTGCCCACGCGCGAACATGTGCTCGATCACGTCCTGCACGCCATCAACGTATGCGGCGCAGATCACGTCGGCATCGGCTCCGATGGATCGATCCAGAAAACCGTGCTGACGCCCGAGCAGAAAGCCGCGTTCGATCAGGACATTGCACGCCGCAAGAAGCTCGGCATCGGCGCTCCCGGCGAAGATCGCTATCCTTATGTACCCGACCTCAATGGCCCCGATCACATGGAGGTCATCGCCATTGAACTCGCCAAGCGCGGCCAGCCCACGGCCGTGATCGAGAAAGTGCTCGGTGCAAATTTCCAGCGTGTAATCGGCGAGATCTGGGGCACGTCCTAGCATCGCTTCACACCCATCACAGTTCTCCCCAACCCACCTGCAAGATGGAAGACGCAAAATCCCAGGCAAGAATTTCTCTTGACTATAATCATTGTCTTATATAATGTATTACTTATGTATTCGACGCCGAACCTGGACGCCGCCTTCTCCGCTTTGGCCGATCCAACGCGCCGGGCAATTCTTGCGCGCCTCGCCATAGGAGAAGCCACCGTAACCGAATTGGCGGAGCCGTTCGAGATGTCGCAACCAGCCATCTCTCAGCACCTCAAGGTGCTCGAAGATGCGGGACTGATTGCCCGGCGAATCGACGGAACGAAACGGCCTCGGCGGTTGGCTAAGCCCGGCATCGAAGCGCTCGATCAATGGCTGATGATGCTGCGTAAAGCCCTGCAGAAAAACTACGACCAGCTGGACCACGTTCTGGCCACAATGGACCAGAAGAAAAAAGGAGAAACGCAATGAGCAAAATGACTCTCAAAACCGAAGGTGATACCCACGTAATTGTGACCAGACATTTCGCTGCGCCCCCAGAGGCGGTGTACCGCGCGCATACCGACCCCAAACTGATCCAGCAATGGCTGCTCGGTCCCGACGGTTGGACGATGCCGGTTTGCATCAATGAAGCGAGGCCAGGAGGCAAGTTCCGCTACGAGTGGACGAACGGCAAAGGCGCGGGATTCCATGTCACCGGCGAATATCTGGAGCTGGAGCCTCATCACCGTCTCGTTCACGTCGAGCGGATGTATTTGCCGCAACCTACGCCGGACAATCACGTTGAAACCAGGTTCGATGCCGACGGCACCGGCACGTTGATGACCATGCGAATGACGCTTCCCGACGAGCAGACGCGGGCCGCGATGCTGGCAACGGGCATGGAGCGCGGAATGGAAGCCAGCTATGTTCGTCTCGAAAAAATGATCTAGCGCGCGAACCAATACCTGACAAGTTCCCCGCGCAAAACAGCGGATGCGCCCCGGTTCTGGCATAATCGGGGCGGCGTCCGCATTTTCTTATCCCTAAGGCGATTTTTTCGAATCCACTGATTTCACAAATGATCATGACACCGGCAACAACTCACTCGAACTCCGAAGCCCAATGCCGCCTCGCCTATTTCACCGGGCATCGCGACGCCATCGTCTCGACCATCCGCGAGCTGGTCGAAATCGAATCTCCCAGCGACAACAAAGCCGCCGTCGACCGGGTCGCCGAAGTTGTCGCGGAGAAATTTTCGCGCCTCGGCGGTGAGATTCGCTTCCACCGCGTCAAGAACTTTGGCTCGCATTTGCAAGTCAACTTCGGGGGCAGTTCCGCCAAACCGGTGCTCCTGCTCGGTCATTACGACACCGTTTATCCCATAGGAACGCTCGCCACCATGCCGTGCGGCATCGCTGGCAACAAGCTCACCGGCCCCGGCGTGTTGGATATGAAATCAGGCATCGCGCTGATGCTCCACGCCATCGCTGCCGTGCAGGAATGGCACGGCAGCAAAGAATCGCAACCGGGAGAATTGTTGCGCCCGGTCAATGTGCTGCTGGTTTCCGACGAAGAAATAGGTAGCAGTTCATCGCGTGCGATCACCGAGGCACTCGCAAAAAGAGCCGCAGCCGTGCTTGTGCTCGAGCCTTCCTATGGACGGCAGGGCGCCGTGAAAACCGCGCGTAAGGGTGTCGGCGATTATCAGATCCGCGTCTCCGGCACGGCGTCCCATGCTGGACTCGACTTTCAAAAAGGTGTTAACGCGATTGTCGAGCTCGCCCGCCAGATCGAAAAAATCTCCAGCTTTACCGATTTGAAAAAAGGTTTGACCGTGAACGTCGGCATCGTCGGCGGAGGCTCACGCACCAACGTCGTTCCCGCCGAAGCGTCAGCCGAAGTCGATGTGCGCATTGCTCGCCTCAAAGACGCCGCCGGAATCGACAAGCGAATGCACAGCCTTCGTCCCTTCAACCGCAAATGCAAACTTGAAGTCACCGGTGGTATCAACCGCCCGCCAATGGAACGTACCGCTGGAGTGGCCGCTTTGTATGAGCAAGCCAAAACCGTCGCCCGTGAACTGGGATTGAAGCTGGGCGAAGCCGCGGTCGGCGGCGGCTCCGACGGAAACTTCACCGCCGGTTTGGGCATTCCAACCTTGGATGGCTTGGGCGGCGTCGGCGACGGAGCCCACGCCACGCACGAGCACATTCTGATTTCGGAGCTGCCGCGCCGAGCCGCACTGCTTGCAGGACTTATCGAGCGAATATGAGGCGGCTTTGACCTGCGGGTGCGCACTAACCTAGAATCAGTCTGGGGTTGATCCAGTGATGCCGCGATCTCTGCGCGCGCTCCTTCGACTCCAGTGGAGGTATTTATGGGTGAAGGACTGTTCCAGCCGGGGCACATTCTGTTGATCGTCAGCATCGCCTTGCTGCTCTTTGGCCCCAGCAAGTTCGCCGATCTGGGCAAAGGCCTTGGCGAAGGCATCCGCAATTTCAAGGCTTCGATGAAAGAGGCCGAGGACAAGCCGAAAGATCCGCCGAAGCCGCCGGCCGCCTAGGAGTTCTCAGTTCCCGGTTCTCAATTCTCAGTAAGAACTCAAGAACCGCGGATTTTCTGAGCACCGAGAACTGAGAACTGGGAGCTGACTTGCCGCAGCATCCCAAACACCAGCGCCACCGGCAATCCCACCACGTTACTGTAATCTCCCTCAATCCGGGGAATCCAGCGGGACGCGATCCCTTGAATCGCGTAGGCTCCTGCTTTGTCCATCGGTTCGCCGCTGGCGATGTAGCCGGCGATTTCCTGATCGGTGATTTCCGACATCGTAACCGACGTGGTTTCGCTGGCCACTGTCGCTTTGCCTTCGAAGACTAAACAGACTCCTGTAATCACCTGATGCTCGCGTCCGGAAAGCAGGCGCAACATGCGTGTCGCGTCGGCAGCATTAGAGGGTTTGCCAAGAATCTGGTTGTCGACCACGACGATGGTGTCGGCTCCGAGCACGACATCGTTCGGACGTTGAGCGGCTACCACTAACGCCTTTTCGCGGGCTAAGCGTTCAGCACAGTCCTTCGCGGATTCTCCAGGCAGCGGACCTTCGGCGATATTCGCGGGTTGCACTTCGAACAAAATTCCCGCGTTGCGCAATAATTCCCGGCGACGCGGCGATGCGGAGGCGAGCACTAACATCGGCGACATTCCAGGCTCGACATTGATGTTTCAATTGCGCTGGCAACTCGCGGACAGGAGTGTTCGCGCTCCAAAAAGCTACTCCAGCGCCTCGGGCTCAATCGAAATATTCGTCTCGCCTTTCGCGCGCTTCTCCCAGTATTTTTTTACCCAGGCTTCGTAGCTTTTGCCGGCGGCGGTGTCGCGTCCAGTGAAGGCGATGGCGGCAATTTCGGAGTAGGAGATCGACGGGCGCTCGTTACTCTCCGCCAGGATCAGACGAACCACGGAGTTTTCCAGACTCGGCCCAATGCGCCGGTCGAAGAGATAACCGGTGATCTGCGAATTGTCTTTGCGAGTGACGGTCACGTCGCCGCGATAGTCGAAGGCTTTTTCGATTACCGCTCGTACATCGGCTTCGGTGGCGAGTTGCGGAATCCATCCTTGAAGATTTTCGCGCTCGAATCCGGGGACAACTTCGAGGTCGTCACTGGACGAAGAAACAAAGCCCGAAGAACCTGGGGACAAAGAAGCGACGGACGAAGAACTCGGTCGCGGCTCCGTCGCTACCGCTTGCGTTCCGTGCGGGGCAGTTCCGTGCGGAAGCGTTCCATCGTGCCCATGTTCGCGCCCGCTCATGCGTGGCTTTCTTCAGCCTGCGGAGAGGCGGCGCCAACCCCGGCCTCAATCTGCACCAGCGGATTATACGAATGCACCGGCCGCACCTCGCGCTCAAGATCGGCGAGCGCCGCTTTATCGGGATACAGCGAGAAGGTCGCCTTCACCGTGTCGGCGAATCCGCGCAGCGATCCGAAAGTGTCGTCCACCGACGTCGGTTCGTAGCCGCAATGCACCATGCAATTCGCGCACTGCGGATTGCCCGACTCGGTGCCATAATTCGCCCACTCCGTCGTCTCCATCAATTCTTTGTACGACTCGGCGTAGCCATCCTGCAGCAGGTAGCAGGGTTTTTGCCATCCGAAAATGTTGTACGTCGGCATTCCCCAAGGCGTGCACTTGTAGTTGCGCTTGCCCATCAGATATTCGAGAAAGAGCGGCGACTGATTAAACCGCCACGACTTCTTGCGGTTCGAAAGCATGGCGCGGAACATGCGGCGAATCCGCGCGCGTCCCATAAAATGCTTCTGGTCGGGAGCCTTGTCGTACGAATATCCGGGTGACACCATCATGCTCTCGACGCCGACTTCCATCATCTCGTCGAAGAACTGGCGCACGCTGTTAGGATCGGCGCCATCGAACAGCGTGGTATTCGTAGTCACGCGAAAACCGGCATCAATCGCCGCGCGGATGCCGTCGAGCGCGAGATCGTATCCGCCTTCACGGCAAACAGAAAAATCGTGGTGCTCTTTTTGTCCATCAACGTGCACCGAGAAGCTCAGATATTTGCTGGGCTTGAACAGGTGCAGCTTCTCTTTCAACAGCAGCGCATTGGTGCAGAGATAGATATATTTCTTGCGCGCCACCAGGCCTTCGACAATCTTCTCGATCTCCGGATGCATCAGCGGCTCGCCCCCGGGAATCGACACCATGGGCGCTCCGCATTCATCGACCGCCTTGAAGCAGTCTTCCGGCGAGAGATCGGTTTTCAAAATGTGCGAAGGATATTGAATCTTGCCGCATCCGGCGCAAGCCAGGTTGCAGCGGAACAGCGGTTCCAGCATCAGCACCAGCGGATAGCGCTTGCGTCCCGCCAGCTTCTGGCGCAGAACGTAAGAAGCGACCGTCCACATCTGAGATACAGGAACTGCCATTGCCCCTCCGGGAGATTGTTTCTATTCTACCGGATTCTGGTGCCGGCGTTCGCGGTTCGCTATTCATCATTCGCAGTTCGGAACCCTGCAAACTACCTGCGCCTTAATTGACGAGTCTAATCCTGAGTGGAGTGAACATTTTTCTTTGGCGGTTGAAAGCTCTGGTCTTGTACCACCCCCCACCCCCCTCCCTGATTCCCGATAAAGTATTCAAAACAAAGTAGATGACTCCAAGCTCTTGCGGAATAAGGACTTACTGTTTCAAAGCGCACTGAACCGGCTTTTGGGGATTATTGTCTCGCAGATGGAGTTTGGAGTCTGTGATGGCGCGTACAGATCATTGTGACGAAAAAAGACCTGAGCATACAAACTCGCAAACTCCAACCATCCAGATCGCTAGGGCGTCAACTTAAACACCGTGCCGCAGCCATAGGGAGCTTCGCATTCAAGGTCGCCGCCATGAGGCGTGGTCCCGTAGAGGTTGCCGTTGGTATCAAAGATCGGGGTCGCATAGGGATAGATTCCATCGCCCGTCTGGCTGCCAAAAGTGTAGAGCACTTTCTCTGTGCCAGCCGCGGTTAACTCGAACACCGTGCCATCGTAGTAAGCGCCGCCGAAATACGTGGTGCCGTAGAGATTGCCGTTTTGATCGAAAATCAGGCCTCCTACGGGATACTCGCCGTCGCCCGCTTGGCCGCCAAAGCTGTAGAGGATTTTCTCCGTTCCGTCCGTGGTCAACTCAAAAACCGTGCCATAGCCGTAAGCGCCACCGTCGTTCGTGGTGCTGTAGAGGTTGCCCGCGTTATCGAAAATCAGGGCCGCCTCGGGATGGGTCCCATCGCCCGGGTAGCGTCCAAAGCTGTAAAGGACTTTCTCCTTGCCGGCGGCGGTCAACTCGAACACCGTGCCGTAACCGTAATAGCCTCCGTCGAACGTGGTGCCGTAGAGGTTCCCCGCATTATCAGAGATGAGGCCCGCAAAGGGACTCTGCCCATCGCCCGCATGACGGCCAAACCTGTAGAGGACCTTCTCCTTGTACACGACCTTCTTCTTGCCCGTTGGAGTCAACCTAAAGACCGTGCCACAGCCATAAGCGCCGCATTCGAGGTTGCCACCGTAGGCCGTGGTGCCATAGAGGTTTCCCGCACTATCGACGATCAGCCCCGCCTGGGGATCGGTCCCATCGGCCTTCTCGTCATACCCGCCGCCAAAGCTGTGGAGGATCGTCTCCGTGCCGTCGGCCGTCAACTCGAACACCGTGCCGCAGACATACGCGTTCGCGCATGTGTAGCTTCCGCCATAAGACGTGGTGCCGTAGAGGTTTCCCGCTTCATCGAAAATTAGACCAGCATAGGGATCGCTCCCGTCGGGCTGACTGCCAAAGCTGTAAAGGATTTTCTCCGTGCCGGCCGCCGTCAACTCATACACCGCGCCCCTGTACTGAGCGCCGCCGCTGGCCGTGGTTCCGTAGAGGTTTCCGCTGGCATCGAAGATCAGGCCCGCGTCGGGATAGTTCCCATCGCCCGGCTGACTGGCAAAGCTGTGGAGAACGGTTTCGGTTTGGGCGTGCGCCGCAGGCGCAACAATCAACGACACGGCGGCAAGCGCAACAGCGAGAACGCCAGAAACCATGGTTTCAAGAATCCCGAGGTCATTCTTCTTTGCGTAGTTCATTACGACTCCTTCGCTGTCTGGGCGGGACGCGCGTTGTTTGGGAAGCCTACTACGAGTCGCATCAGGATAAAAATCACGTATTTCTCAAATGTCTGGCCACCATCAAAAGGCAAGGTCTTGCGGAAGAATAGCTTAGCCTGTGAGGTTGCCGAGTGAGACGGAGAAAACGTCCCGGGAGCTTACACAATATTCGCGTGGAATCCCATCCTCGCCCACAGAACGCAGGCATGGGACAGCCGCGGGGTTTTGCATCCGCGCCAAGGCACAGTCAAATGGCGAGATCAAACGCAGCGGACAGGAGTGTCCGCTCCGCACGATCTCAGCTACAGCTTCTCGAAAAAGTGCGCGGTCTTCTTGCCCGCTTCTTCGGTGTAGTAGACGGTCACGTGGGTGGTTTTTTCTGTCCACTTGCCAATGTCTTTGCCGGCATCGTCGGCGGCGTGGCCCGTCATCTTGAATGTCTCCTTCGTACCGTCGGCGGTTTTGATGCCGATGGTCTTGCCGGCGCGGTCGATGCCGGTGACAGTACCATCGACTGCCTTGATTCCGTCTTTGCCCACTTTATCCACCTCGACGGCTGTTTTCTCCGTGCCCTTCACGGTGTAGTGCGCCACTACCTCGGAGCCTTCCTTGACTCCGTGAAAAGTATCTTTCGCGCCCGCCTCGGTCCCGTGCACGGTTGTCTTATCGACGAACTTCACCGTAGTCTCGGTGCCATCTTTGGTCTTGATGACAGCTGTCTTGGTGCCTTCGTCCAACTTGGTGACGGTGCCATGAACGGCGCTGACCACGTCGTCTGCAGCCCCGGCAAATGCACTTAACAAAACAAAGACCAGAACCGCGCGGACGAGATTTCCCAGGGAAATGCTTTTCATTTCCACTCTCCTCAGAATTTTGAATTAGGGTGTGCTTTGAGCAGGAAACAGCCTACCTTATGCCGGGAATTAGCGCTAGATCTTCTGCAATCTCTGCACGTCGTGGATGCCGGGGATTTGTCTCACTCCGTCGATGATTTTCTGCAAGTGTTTCAGGTCGGCAATATCGAGGACGATGTCGATGCTGGCTTGGCCGTTCTGGCTGCGTGACTCCATGCTGCGGATGTTGGTTTTAGTATCGCTGATCACGGCGGTAATTTGTTTCAACATGCCCCAGCGATCGTCGCATAGCAGCGTGAGTTTTACCGGATAAGAAATCGGCTGTCCATCTTTGTCGCCTGCCCAGAGCACGTCAATGCGGCGGTCCGGCTCATAAAGAAGATTGGTCACGTTGGGACAGTTGATGGAATGGACGGCCACGCCCTTGCCCCGAGTAACATAGCCGACGATGGCTTCTCCGCGAATGGGGTTGCAACAGCGCGCGCGATAGACGAGCAGGTCGCCTTGCCCGCGGACGACGATCGCGTTCGAGTCTCCCCCAAACACGCGGCGCACCGCGCTGGTCAAGCCGCTGGTAAAGCCGTGAGACGCGGCAATCTCTTCGCTCTCCGACATAGGATGCGCGTCGGCTGGCGCGAATTTCGCCAGCACCTGGCGCGCCGAATACTTGCCATAGCCAATGCCAGCCATCAGGTCGTCGGGACGTCCGAGTCCGTACTCGCTGGCCGCGCGCTGCAGGTCCTCGTCTTTGATTTCCTTGAGCGAAATGCGATATTTGCGCGCTTCTTTTTCGATCAGCTTCTTGCCGATTTCAATGGCGCGTTCGCGCTGGTGAACGTTGAGCCAGTGCTTGATCTTGTTGCGCGCGCGCGACGACTTGACGATAGCGAGCCAGTCGCGGCTGGGCTTGTGTCCGGGCTGGGTGACGATTTCGACGATGTCGCCGGAATGCAGCTTGTGGCGCAGCGGAACCATACGTCCATTGACTTTCGCGCCGGTGCAGATGTGTCCGACTTCGGTGTGTATGGAATATGCGAAATCGATCGGCGTAGATTCGCGCGGCAGAACCACAACTTTTCCCTTGGGCGTGAAGGTGTAGACCTCGTCGGGATAGAGATCGACTTTCAGCGTAGAAAGAAATTCGTTGGGATCGGAAACATCGCGCTGCCACTCCACCACCTGCCGCAGCCAGGCGAGACGCTGCTCGTCTTCAGCGGAGACGGGGCCGTCCTTGTATTTCCAGTGGGCGGCGATGCCTTCTTCGCACATCTTGTGCATCTCTTCGGTGCGAATCTGGATTTCGAAAGTCTCTCCGGTTTCGGTAATCACGGATGTATGCAGCGACTGATAAAGATTTGGCCGCGGCATGGCAATGAAATCCTTGATGCGGCCCGGCACCGGACGCCACAGGTTGTGAATGATGCCGAGAACGGCATAACAATCCTGTACCGAGTTGGTGATTACGCGCATGGCGTAGAGGTCGTAAACCTGGTCAACGCTGATCTTCTGGCGCTGCAGCTTCTTGTGGATGCTGTAGAGCCGCTTGATGCGGCTCTCGACGCGTCCGGTGATGCCCGCTTCTTTGAGGCCGTCGCGCAACACGCCTTCGACCCGGGCAATGAAGGCTTCGCCTTGTTTGCGGCGCGATTCGACGGCCACGCGGACCTGCTCGTGTCCGATAGGATCGACATATTTGAAGCCGAGGTCTTCGAGCTCGCCGCGAATTTTGCCCATACCCAGGCGATGCGCGATAGGAGCGTAGATTTCCAGCGTCTCGCGCGCGATCTTCTGCTGGCGCTCGGGATCGAGATGTTCGAGCGTGCGCATATTGTGCAAGCGGTCGGCGAGTTTGATCAGCACGACGCGAATGTCATCAACCATGGCCAGCATCATCTTGCGGAGATTCTCGGCTTGCGCTTCTTCTTTGGAGGAAAAATCGATTTTGCTGATCTTGGTAACACCTTCGACAATGTGCGCGACCTGCTCGCCGAACTCCTGGCGGATTTCAACCGTGGTCACCGAGGTGTCTTCGACCGAATCGTGGAGAAGCCCGGCGGCGATGGAGACGGCGTCCATTTTCATGTCGACGAGAACGTTGCCGACTTCAAGCGGATGCACGAGATAGGGTTCGCCGGATGCGCGGGTCTGTCCGGCGTGGTGCTTCTGGGAAAAATCGTAGGCGCGCTTGACGAGGTCGAGATCGTCGTTGGGACGGTTCTCGCGCAGCTTCTTCATCAGCTCGCGGAAGCGGGTGACCGTGAGCACGTTCGTCGCGATCTGTTCGCGCAACGTCGCCATAATCGATTCTAACGCAGGGCAAAAGCTATTTCAGCGCAGACGTTTTCTTCTTAGCCAGTTTCAGTTTGTTTTGGGAAGGGCACGACTTCAGAGCTTGCGGAAAAACATTGAGGTGCCCCAGCTTTTGGATGGCGCAGCGCTTCAGCGCTGCGGCAAAGGCTTTGTTTTGAATCCGGCTTCAGCCGCTGAGGTCATACTGGCGGATTCTGTAAGAGCTTTTCCGCAACCTCTCCAGGTCGTGTCGTAACTGCAAGTTAAGGTGTGCGCAGCCGCCCCACAACCTCGCGCCCGCACAGGGTGTAGTGGCGCATGTTCCAGGTATAGATTGCCTCCGCTTTGGCTTTGAGGGCACAATGCGCCAGCAGGGCATCGTAGATGCCTCCGCCGACCATGCCAAGAACGGCAGAAGCCTGGAGCGAGTCGGCGTATTCCTCGCTATTGAGCGCGATGATCGACAGACGCTCGCGGATGTTGCCGATGAAAAGCATGGCTTGTTGGCCGCTGATGCGGCGCTTGCCCGGCATCCTGGTCAAAGTGGCATATACCTCGGCCAGACTGTGCGCTCCACAGCAGCCGGTTGCCTGGTTAAATTGAATGAAGAGATCCTGACTTGGGCGGTGGTGAACGTGGTCCCGGTAGAACAGCGGAACTAATACGGAAGTGTCGAAAAAGCCCTTCATTTCCGAGCTCTGCTCTTAGCTTTACCTCTGGTTCGGTTGGCAGGCTTGTTCGATCGCGGGCGCGCATCCTCAACAAAACCATCGCTCAGGTTTGCAGAATCACGTCCCTCCCGAATCTGGCGCAGCAGATCGTCGGTGGCGGAGGCGGGCAACGGTTCTCCGGTGTGCAATACCCAAATGCCGTGCTCATTCTGCAGCGGTCCCGTGCCGCGGGCCGGGCGGAGAGTGATTTGCTCGCCGCCGCTTTCCAGTTCCAGGGCGTCGCCCGGCTCCAATTGCAGTTCCTCCCGCAGCGGCTTCGGAATAACGACGCGGCCTGCTTTGTCCATGACGAGACGGGTATTCATAATGGTATGATATTGTGGGTTCACCCATAAATCAATCCCACTCCCTGCAGGAGGCGACTTGGGGCGGCTATTTGTCACTGGAGCTTCCGGCCCCATCGGAACCGCGCTTTTGGCTGCGCTTCAGGCGCCATCCGATCCGGTCCCGTTCGAAGTCGTGCGTATGGTGCGGGGACGCGCTCAAGGCCCCGATCAGATTACTTGGGATCCGCTGACCGCGGTGCCGCCAGCCACGGTTTCGGGATTCGTCGCGGTGGTTCATCTGGCGGGCGAAAGCGTGGTGGGACGCTGGACTCCGGAAAAAAAGAAGGCGATTCGCGATAGCCGCGTCCTCGGAACCCGCAATCTCGCAGCGGCATTAGCGAGGGCGGCAATCAAGCCGAGCGTGCTGGTATGCGCATCGGCAGTCGGATTTTACGGAAATCGCGGCGACGAAATTCTGCGCGAAGACAGCGCCGGTGGACAAGGTTTTCTGGCCGAGGTCTGCCGCGAGTGGGAAGACGCCAGTCGCGTTGCTGCCGACGCAGGCATCCGCACGGTGAATTTAAGGACCGGCCTCGTGCTCAGCTCGAAGGGTGGTGCGCTGCCACGAATGCTAGCGCCGTTCCGGCTCGGTCTTGGCGGACGCGTCGGCTCCGGACGACAGTGGTGGAGCTGGATTCACATCGACGACCTGGTGGGCGCCATTCAGCACGCGCTGCGGGCCGAGTCAGTTTCTGGACCGGTGAATGCAGTCGCTCCGAATGCCGTGCGGAATGCGGACTTTACCAAGGTATTGGCCTCGGTGCTCAACCGCCCCGCATTTTTCCCCGTGCCCGAGTTTGCTTTACGTGCAGCCTTCGGCAAAATGGCGGCCGAGGAGCTACTGCTCGCCAGCCAGCATGTTGAGCCGGCAAAATTAAAAAAGAGCGGATACAAATTCAGATTTGCGGATTTGCCCGGCGCCCTGGCGAACTTACTCGCTTAAGGTTTCAGCCTATTTATTTCTGATCGAAGATCCGTTATCCCCGCCCGTCCGTTCTCCTAAAATTTCCTCCGCAGAAACTCGAATAGGATATAGCCGATAATTCCGGCGATCATGGCGATTTCAAAATTGGCCATGGTAAAAACATCGTTCAACGCCCAACCCAATCCCCTCTTTAATCCCTGTCCCGAGCGCTCAAATTCTCCCATCAAGAGATTGGAGTAAAACAGGAAGACAATAAACCCGACCTCGATCACCGCTCTCCAGATATTTTTCTTCATAGCAAAACAAAAACCGGACGGTCACCCGCCCGGCCAAGTTTAACTCTGATCGATCTTAGTCGGTGCTATTAGTCGATCGTGACGCTCACCGGATTGGAAGCAATGCCATTGACCACCACCGCCAACTGGCTGGCGCCGCGCTCAATGGTTTTGGGAACCGTGAAATCTGCAGTTACAGCCAGCGTTCCCGTGGCCACGCCCATCGAACTGGGATTATCAGTAAGGCAGTAGAACACGTGTCCGGTGGCATTGTTGGTGATTCGCACCAACGGATAATTGCTGGCGGACTGGTAATCGTCTCCATAGGCTGCGCCCTGTGAAAGTCCATTTAGCTGCAAACCCTGCACGGTCGACTCTTTGCCGTGCTTCAGCGTCGTGGCAACATCGGTGATCACCGGAGCCCAGGCCGGATCGGCGCTTCCCTCCGGCGTATAGAGCTCAATGTCTTTCGAGTTGTCGGTGAACAGGATCTGCCCGGTCGGCAATTCCAGCATGTTTCCGTAGTAGGAGCTGTCATCCGGTCCATTCGGAACGTTCGGTGCGTCCGCCCAGGTCGAGCCGTTCCATTCGAAGAATTCCGCGCCGAACTTATAGACAGCCGGGCTGGTCATGCAGAGAACATTTCCACTGACCAGTAGAGCGCAGGGACCGTCGGCGATATCGAGTTGCTGGCCCTTGGAATTCAAGGGAAAATCGGGCGCCGCTGTCCAGACTCCGGTGCTGGAGTTATAAACCGCGTTATGCCCGGTCGCGCCGGTGGCGATCACCGTGCCATCCGGACGCAGCACGGCCGGCCCCAATTCGTGAGAGGCAGGATCCTCCAGTTGCACCACCGTGCTCCCGGCGCTTGACCATGAACCCGTCGCCGGATTGTAGATTTCGGAATTAGTGTTGTCTTCGTTGGCATCCACGGTCAACACTTCGCCGCTCGGCAGCAGGGTCCATCCCTCTTCATCGTTGATGTCAGATTTTCCCGTGCCGGTCGATGTCCAGGTGAGGTTCTCCGCATCCAGCAAGGCTTCCTGCGTGGTGCAGCAGTTGGCCACCATCATGGTACCGTTGGCGAGAACCACGCTCTGTGCGTCGCCTACGCTTCTCCAGCCCGAAGGAGCCTTAAGCTTTTTCCACTTGTTCGTCTTCGCATTGAAGATTGCGCCCAGGGTGGTCCAAACCCCAGTGCCGAAATTGTATTCGCCGCCGATCACGACCACGCGCGAGTCCGGCAATACGGCCGAAGCAAAATACAGCGGAGCGTAATCGGACGGTAGCGAGCCTACCTGCGTCCAGGTGCCGTTCTGATAGCTGCCGTTGATATCAGGCGTCAAAGTCCAGTAATCGGGTTCGCTGCCGTCATGCACCAGAACTCGGCCGTCCATGAGGAGAAGAGGAGCGCTAGCCGAAATGTTCGGTTGGTGGTTCAACGCAGTCCAGGTCTGGGCGCCGGCGAGGTTCAGCGCGGCCAGCAGGATCACACAGGTTATGGCAACGATTCGCAATGCTTTCATGTTCATCCTCAAATTGGTTTTTTCAGTAGATGTTTCGGGATCGCATCCCTGAGACGGATTGCCCGGGGCACATGGGTCAAGCCGCAGCGTAATTCACGGAGTCTACCACCGCGCCGCTAAATCGCAATACCACTCGAGCAACCGTTTTTTCCGGAGTGCAGAATGTGCAATGGTTTGCATTTCGAATCGCGGTCCGCAATGGTGAGCGGTCATATCTTTTACAAGGACTGCACGTGGGTGTGGGTGATGCGGTCGTGCCAGCAAAGTCCATTCTGGTCCAGAACGCACCAGAGATAGCCGAGTCCGGCGGAAAGCGCCGACAAAAACGATGCCAGCACACGCCAGCGGCGTTGGCGTCGATCGGGCAGTGAGCCATCAAAATGCGCCAGCCGCAGCCGGGCGGCGCGCAATCCAGGAGTCGAACCGGTGTAGACGATGAGCAGGAATTCGTAGGCGAAACCGATCAGCAGCACGAGCACGCCGAGCGCAGCCGTCAGAACCAACAGCATTGCGCGAAGCGGGCTCAGAGCCGGGCTCAGGACGATGCCCACTCCCGCGTGCAAGATCGAACTCAAGCTGGAATTCGACACTGTGTTGAAGGTGGGCGCTAAACCGGAGATCAGGCTGGAATTCAGTCGAATGAAAATTGCAGCGAATGCCATTACCGCAACTCCAACAATCGCGCCATCAACCGCGGCGGCCAGCCCGCGGCGCGCGATCGATGCTGACGGCGCGGCGGTGCCCAAATCGTTTCGCGCATCAGCCTGTTCCCGTCGCGCCGGTTCAATCAGCATTCCGCCCAAAGCCGGGGGTGGCGGCAGAATCTCCGGCGCTTCCACAATACGCGGAAGATCATAGTCAAAGACAGGATCGGCCAGGTCGCTCGGGTGAAAAGTCGGAAGGGCAGCCGACCGCGGGAACTCAATCACCTTGGCCGATAATTCTGCTGGTTCCGGCGCAGCGTGCGGTGGGTGATGGTCAACATACTGCGAATCGGCGTACTGGGCGTCAGACGGTTGGTTCTCCGGCCACTCCCGTTCGGTAACATCAGCCTCCGTAACTGGGACAACACTCGAACGCGACCAGCTCTCCGGCGCATCAAACGGCAAGAGCAGTGAAGGATAGCGCGGGCTGCGGGGCTTGCGTCGCGTGCGATACCGTTCCAGCCGCGCCGCCACCTCCATGCGCCAGGCGTCGGGATTCAAATCGACGGTCGAATTGGTGGTTGAACCGATGGTCGAGCCAATCGTTGAACCGATGGTCGAATCGATGTTCGCACTAACGCCCGAACCGACGGCCGGGTCAAGACCAAGGCTGACGTTTGGGTCGGCTTCCGGCTCGACATTCGAATTAAGGCCCGGCGACATCATGAACTTGCTTTTCTCCGCGGCTCGGTGTTTCCGCGGCCGATCTTTACTGCAGTCGATCTTGGCAGCGGTCGGTCTTTGCTGATGAACTTCCAGCAGCGAACCGCCCAGAGGTTGCAACTCGAAGTTGAATTTAGGGCGTCACCAGGAATTATCGCGCTTTGCTTCGCTTGCCGCTCGCGTGCTAACGTCAGTTGTTTCCCGTTGGCAGACCGGCTGGCGAGGTGTGCACATGCGCTCGCAGATCAACCGCTAGATCGATCGCCCAGTTCACGTCTTAATTCGAGCTTCAGCGTTCGAGCTTCAGTTCGACTTTATAGATCGACCGTTTAATGATTACCCGCTCTCGAATCTTTATCACGGCCGCATTCGTCTGTCATCTGCTTCTCGCTTCCGCGATAGTAACCAGCCAGACGCTGCCCCCGTCCTCGGCCAAGACCGCGGGCGACGGCACGCCCGCGGAATCGACAAATCTGACCACTCAGCCCTCAGCCGCTCTCCCGGTTGCTCCCGCCAGCCAAACCGAGGAACCGATGACGATGCGCGCCCTTCGCCAGGAAAAGGACGATTCCATCTATCACCTCGACGGCGAAGCCGAAATCGACTACCGCAATTACATCCTGCACGCCGACCACATCACCTACAATCCCGACACGGGAGACAGCCAACTCGAAGGCCACGTCGTGCTCGATGGCGGCCCCTACGACGAGCACGTCGAATCCAGCCACGGATCTTACAACCTCCGCACCCAGGTCGGAACGTTCTATAACGCGATTGGAACGGTTGGCTTCCGCATCCGCGCTTCGCGCTACGTGCTCACCACCACCAATCCGTTTGCCTTCACCGGAAAAATCGTGGAGAAGCACGGCCCCGATCACTACCTGGTGCGCCAGGGAACGGTGACCACCTGCCAACTGCCGCGTCCGAAATGGCAATTCGACGCCCGCCATATGTGGATCGACGTCGATGGCACCGCCAAGATCTACAACAGCAACTTCCAGTTGATGGGCGTGCCGGTGTTTTATTTTCCTTTCGTCACGCACCCGGTGCAGAAAGAACAACGCCAGACTGGTCTGCTGATTCCGAGCTTCGGCAATTCCTCCAGTAAAGGACTGATCGCCGGCGACTCCGTGTACTGGGTCCTGAATCGCAGTATGGATGCTCTGATCGGCGCCGAATACTATTCCAAGCGCGGTTTCCTGGAGCGCGCCGATTTCCGCGCCCGTCCCAGTGACACGTCGTTCGTGTTCTTCAATTACGTCGGAATTAAGGACCGTGGTATCGGCTATCCGCCCGAAAACCAGGGCGGCGAAGACGTGCATTTTCTCGCCGAAAGGCCGCTGGGAGATTTTCGCGGTGTCGCCAACATCGATTATCTGAGCTCGTTCGTTTTTCGCATCGCTTTCACCGACGTTTACACCCAGGCCATCGATTCCGAAGTCAGGTCGCAGGTTTTCCTTTCCAATACGACCAATGGATTTCATTTCAATGCGCTGGCCGAGCGCTATCAGAACTTCGAGATCTGTAATCCCGCCACCGAAGAGACGGCCGCCTGCAATACGCTCACCCAAACTGAACTGGTCCGCATTCTTCATATGCCGAGCATCTTCATCTCGGGTGAAGAAAGGCAGTTGGGTAATACTCCTTTTTATTGGTCATTCCAGAGCGCGGCCGAGGGTTTGCAGCGCCAGCAGATCGGCTTCCGCACTGCTCCGCTCGTCGGCCGTCTGGATTTCGCCCCGTCGCTCACGCTGCCGCTGCAGTGGCGGGGATGGTCGTTCCGCTCGGAACTTACCTTGCGCGACACGTTCTACACCGAACAGTTCAGTCCGGCACTGGCGGAGGCAACATCACCCGGCCGGGCCTATGACAATCCCATCAATCGCAAATCGCTGGAAACTTCCGTTGAGCTGCGCCCGCCTTCATTTTCGAAAGTTTTCGAACATCCGTTTCTTGGCCGCAAATGGAAACACGTAATCGAACCCCGCATGCGTTACGACTACGTGCTCGGCGTCAACAACTACGACAACATTTTGCGTTTCGATGCCACCGACGTGCTCACCAACACCAGCGAACTCGAGTACTCAGTCGTGAATCGCCTTTACGCCAAGCGCGTCGACAACAAGAAGGATTGCGCGGCGGTCCCTATGAGCACGCTCACCATCGGCGGCGCACCGCAAGTCGGCGCCGTTCCCTGGGAAGTCCCTCCGCTTTCAACCACGCCAGCCTGCGAGTCGGGACCGCGCGAAATCCTGAGCTGGGAGATTGGTCAGAAGTATTTCTTCGATCCCACGTTTGGCGGCGCGCTGTCGGGCGGACAGCGCAACGTATTTACCTCCACCGCCGATTTCACCGGCATCGCCTTTCTTGATGAAGCCCGGAAGTTTTCTCCGCTCATCTCGCGCCTGACCGTCGAAACCAGCCCGCGCACCAATGCCGAATGGGATCTCGATTACGATTTCAATGCCGGCCGCATCAACGGCAGCACCGCCCTGGTCAACTACCATTACGGCCCGTTTACCATGGGAGGTGGCGATGCTTTTCTGCGCGTGATCGACACCGCTGCCGGAGCCACGCCGACCAGCGCCAGCGAATTCCATCAATTCCGCATTTTGTTCGGCTACGGACAGCTCAACAAGCGCGGCCTTACCGCCGCCACCAGCTTCGGCTTTGACGCCAACCTCAACTCTCTGCAGTACGCCAGCGTGCAGTCCAGTTACACCTGGGACTGTTGCGGCCTGAGCCTCGAATACCGCCGTTTCGCCCTCGGCTCGGTGCGCGACGAGAACCAATATCGCTTCTCATTCACCCTCGCCAACATCGGCGAGTTCGGCAACCTGAGACGCCAGGAACGGCTCTATTAGCGCCGTTGGGTTTGTTTCTGAGAACCGACAACTGAGAACCGTTTGGGGGTTAGGAATAAAAAGATAGTAGATAATAAAGTTCATGCCTCCCACAGCCACCATCGACGAAAAGTCCGCCCGTCTGCGGGATTTCCTCGCCGCGAGCGGCCGTCTCATCGTCGCCTACTCCGGCGGCGTTGACTCGGCTTTTCTTGCCTGGATGGCGCACGAAGCCCTCGGCTCTCAAATGCTGGCCGTAATCGCCGACTCCGCCAGCCTGGCCCGCACCCATCTTCACGACGCCCTCGCCTTCGCGCGCGATCACGAAATTCCCGTTGCCGTCGTCGAAACGCGGGAACTCGAAAATCCCGCCTATCAGCGCAACGATTCCATGCGCTGTTTCCACTGCAAAGACGAATTGTTCACCGTGCTCGAAAGCTACCGCCAGGCGCACCGATTCGACGCGATCGCCTACGGCATCAACACCGACGATCAGGGCGATTTCCGCCCCGGCCAGCAGGCGGCGCGCCAACACCATGTGCTCGCTCCGCTGCTCGAAGCCGGATTGACCAAAATTGAAATTCGCGAACTCGCGCGCCGCGCTAACTTGCAAGTGTGGGACAAGCCGGCTTCGGCGTGCCTTTCCTCGCGCCTCGAATACGGCCGCGCCGTCACGCCCGAAGCCTTAAGCGTGATCGAGCGCGGCGAAGACGCACTGCGCGACCTCGGCTTCCGGCAATTTCGCGTGCGCCATCACGGAGAAACCGTGCGCATCGAAATCTCGCCCGAGGAACTGCCCCGCGCCCTGACCCTCGCCATGGCCGCCGCGTTCACCGCGTTATTCAAACGACTGGGCTTCAAATTCGTCACCCTCGATCTCGAAGGATTCCGCTCCGGATCCATGAATCAGCTGCTGACCGCCGATGAATTATTGCGCGGCCGCACCTGAAAGTTCGGTTGGAACGAAGTAGGAACGCAGCTGGGACGCTGCTTACCGCGTCCGCGTCGTGAGATAATCAGTCTTCTTACTCATGCTCAGGTGGTTTGGATTAATGATTGTGCGCCGCGCGTTCCTGGTCCTGTTGCTGATCTGTCTGGGCTGCTCGGCCCAGTCCAATCCTGCCTCGAATTCTTCTTCGCCAAACGCCGCGCCGGCTCCCGCTTCTACCGATATCGCTCGCCAGGTCGAACGCCAGGTGCGTGACCATTATTCTCTGCCGCCAGATGTGACCGTCACCGTCGGGCCGCTCCGCTCCAGTGAATTTCCCAACTATGACGCGCTGACCGTAACCATCGAGGCTCCAAGCAAGAAGCAGGACATCGACTTCCTGCTCGCCCACGACCACAAGACCATGTTGCGACTGACTAAGTTCGACCTGACCGCCGATCCTTACGCCGCGACCATGAAAAAGATCGACGTCACCGGACGTCCCAGCCGCGGCAACAAAGACGCCAAGGTCACGGTCGTGAACTTCGACGATTTCGAGTGCCCTTACTGTTCGCGCATGCATGCCACGCTTTTTCCGGGGATCCTGAGCGAATATGGCGATCGTGTCCGTTTCGTTTACAAGGATTACCCAATCGAAGAAATTCATCCCTGGTCTGTTCACGCGGCAATCGACGCGAACTGCTTGGCCGCGCAAAACGGCGACGCCTACTGGGAATATGCCGACTACCTTCATGCCAACCAGCGCGCGATCAACGGCGACAAAGATCGCGAAAATACCGAACTCGACAACCTCGCTAGTCTTCAGGCCTCAAAGCATAAACTCGACATTCTCACGTTGCAGGCATGTTTGAAGGCGCAAGACGACAAAGCGGTGCGCGCTTCCATCCGCGAAGGCGAAGCGCTCGGAATCGACGCGACCCCGACGGTCTTTATCAATGGCCAAAAGTTGGATGGCGCCGTGCCCGCCGACGAAGTTCGACTCGCGCTCGACGAGGCGCTCAAAGATGCCGGCGTTGCTCCCCCAGCGCACAAGCCCGCGCCCCCGGAAGCCAAAACTCCTCCGGCAGCGCCCACCAAGCAATGAAGATAAGAGCCAGACTTTCGGAGCCTGATTGTCGACGAGAGGTTGTCGGAGGAAGGAAAACCTTGAAAAATCGTAACCACTTCGGGCGCGCAGCCCTGTTCATAGCCGGAGCATTTTTGCTGCTCGGACTCGCCGCGTGCAACCGCAACACCAGCGGCGGCGACGTCATGGCTTCGATCAACGGCCGCAAGATCTATCGCAGCGAAGTCGACAAGTATTACGCCAACCAGACGGCGGGCTCCGATCAGCAGCCAGTCGGCGAGCAAGCGGTGAGCCTGCGCCTGAGTATTCTGAATGAATTGATCGAAACCGAAATCCTGATGCAGCGCGCCGAAAAACTCGGCCTGCTCGCCACCGACGAAGAAGTCGACCGCAAGCTGAACGAAATCAAATCGCCTTACACCGCCGAAGAATTTAACAAGCGGCTGCAGGACAAGAAAATTACGGTCGACGATTTCAAACGCGACCTGCGGCGATCCCTCACCCGCGACAAGGTATTGAACAAGGAAATCACTTCGCGTATCAACATCACCGATCAGGACGTTTCCAATTATTACAACGAACACAAAGCCGAGTTCAACCTGATCGAAGCGCAGTACCATCTGGCCAAGATCATGGTTTCAGGAACGGCCAGCGCCCAGGTGCACAACCTGCAGAACAGCAAAGCGCAGAGCGATGCCGAGGCCCACAAGAAAATCCAGATGATCTCCGAACATCTCGATAGCGGCGACGACTTCGCTACCCTGGCGATGAATTATTCCGAAGACCCGGAGACCAGCAACAACGGCGGCGATCTAGGCATGGCCCCCGAATCCGCGCTCAAAAGCGCTGACCCCGCTACTCGCGATGCCGTCATGAAGCTCAAGCCCGGCCAGTACACGCCGGTGATTCCCATCGTCAACCCGACTAATCATCAGACCGTCGGCTACATGATCGTGAAGCTGATTGCGAAAGAACCCGCCGGCCAGCGCGACCTGAACGACCCCCGCGTGCAGCAGGCCATCCGCCAGCAATTGCGTGACCGCCGCGAGCAACTGCTGAAGGCTGCGTACTACGAGACCCTGCACGACGACGCCAAAATAACAAATTATTACGCCGACGAAGTGCTCAAGAACCTGGGAGCCGCAAAGTAGATTTTCTCCGGTTACGGGGTACTGGGTACTGGGGAAGCTACTGATCAAGCTTCTTCGTCAAAACGTCATTCACCAGCTGCGGATTCGCCTGCCCCTTCGACGCCTTCATCACCTGTCCTACAAAAAATCCGAGCATCGTCTTCTTGCCCGCGCGATATTGCTCCACCTGCTTCGGATTCGCCGCAATCAACTCATCCGCGATTTTCTCCAGCGCCGATGTATCCCGCGATTGCTCCGGACGCCCCTCCGCTTCATAAACAGCAGGGAAGTCCTGGCCGCGCTCGAATGCAAGATCGTAAAGATCTTTCAGCATCTTCCCTGAAATCGCTCCCGACTCGACCAGATCGGCCGAGGCCGTCACGCCCTCCATCGAAATCGGCGACTGTTCGAGTTCCAGCCCCAGCGCTTTCAATCGTCCGAGCAATTCGCTCTGCACCAGGTTCGCAACTCGTTTGGGATTCTTCGCCTTGCGCGCCGCCGATTCAAACTGGTCGGCCAGCGCCTGCGTCATGGTCAGCGTATGCGCGTCACCCGCCGTAATGCCATATTCCTTCATCATCCGCTCGCGCCGCGCCTCCGGAAGCTCCGGCAAACTCGCGCGAATCGCGCTCTGCCATTTTTCATCCACCACCAGCGGAAGCAAATCAGGCTCGGGAAAATACCTGTAATCGTGCGCTTGCTCTTTCGAGCGCATAGCGTAAGTCTTGCCTTCGTGCGAATTGTAGAGGCGCGTCTCCTGCATGATCTTGCCTCCCGACTCGACAATGCCGATGTGGCGTTCGATCTCATATTCCAGCGCCTGCTTGATAAAGCGAAACGAGTTCACGTTCTTGACTTCAGTTTTTGTTCCAAATCCTTTCTGCCCGCGAAGCCGCACGCTGATATTCGCATCGCAGCGCAGCGAACCCTCCTCCATATTGCAATCGCTGACGCCGGTGTAAAGAATGATTTCCTTGAGGCGCGTCAGATATTGGTAGGCCTCTTCCGGCGATCGCATATCCGGCTCGCTGACAATTTCGGCTAGCGGCACGCCAGTGCGGTTCAAATCGATGGCAGTCTTCGTGGACGCATCGGCAAAGCCTTCATGCAGGCTCTTGCCCGCGTCTTCTTCAAGGTGCAGCCGAGTGATGCCGATTTTCTTTTTGCCGCCCGCTACGTCGATCTCGATCGATCCAAACTCCGCCAGCGGCTTGTCATACTGCGAAATCTGGTAGCCCTTGGGCAGATCGGGATAAAAATAATTTTTTCTCGCAAAAATGGAAACTCCGTTGACGCGGCACCCCAACGCCATCGCCGCCAGCGCCGCGAATTCGACCGCCTTGCGGTTGAGCACCGGCAAAGCCCCCGGCAGTCCCAAACACACCGGGCAAACATTTGTGTTCGGAGGATCGCCAAACCGTGTCGAGCACGAGCAAAAGATTTTCGACTCGGTCAGCAGTTGTACATGGACTTCCAGCCCAATGACCGGCTCGTATTTCGCGAGAAGATTCTCGGATAGAGCTGGAGTGGTAGCCATGACAGGAAATTATAACTGTGGTGCTCGCGGAAGCTTCACAGCTCGCGGCGCGCTACGGCTTCTTTTCCTCCGGCGCGCTCAAATACTTCTCCATCGGAATTTCAAAATACATCAGCTCGTTGCCCCGGGAGTCGCGCACTCCCATCACATAGAAATTCGCTCCCGCCAGCGGATTCGAAATATCGGAAATGTCAAAAAATAGAAATCCGCGCACTGTGGAGTGCGGTTCTACCGCCTCGGCCCCAAACTGCGCCTGTTCCAGTTCATCCCAGATCTTGCGGCTGACTCCGCCTTTCACTTCTTTTTTCGGCAGCGGAATCGGCAGCGTGTTCTGCCGGTCGTTCCGCGAAGGATGCGAAAGCCGCCGCAGCAGATCGTCCATACTCGCCGGAAACAGCTTGCTGCGATCCTTGGTATTCATCTGCGCCTTCATGCCCACCAGCGATACCGGCCGATCGCCGTCATTGGTGATGACGAAAAACACCGGCATGTATCCATTGTTGCGATAGTTGACGGAAAAAATCGATGCCTTATCTTCCACATCATAAGGATCGACCGCGACCGTAACTTTTTCCGTTGGATGCTCGTCATGCGCGGGATACGTGCGACCCGCATGCGCCACAGGCATCACAAATTCTTTCCCTGCCAGCGCGCTAAGACAGCCGAGCATCAGCATCGCCAGCACGAAGACCGGCTTCAGCCGAGACGCTCGCAATCGCGCCACATGAAATGATCCTCCCGTATCAGCTCTCCGCATAGTTGAATTATAGGACGCCAAACTATTGGATGCGCCCAGCAAGGCCTGGCTCCGTCTTGCTCGGATTCCTTCGCTGCCGAAGTTCACCACAAACGCTCGAACCTTCCCCCCGCCATTTAGAATGAAGCGGCCTTCATGTACGCGCTCTACAGTGCGCTGCTCACGCTGTTCCTGCTGTTGACGCTGCCCTACTGGCTGCTGCAAATGTTGCGCCACGGCAAGTATCGCGCCGGTTTGCGCCAGAGGCTCGGTAGCGTTCCGGCCGCCCTCGCAGCGGAAACTACGAAGCCCGCGATCTGGGTCCACGCCGTTTCCGTGGGAGAAGTAATCGCTTCGAGCGCCGTCATCGAACAGCTGCGGCAGAAATTTCCCACTCACCGTGTGCTCGTTTCCACCACCACCGCCACCGGTCAACAACTCGCCGCGCGCCGCTTCGGCGCGGAGAACGTTTTTTATTTCCCGTTCGACTTCGCCTTCGCCATCCGCCCCTACCTCGATGCCCTGCGACCGGACCTCGTGGTCGTCGCTGAAACCGAATTTTGGCCAAACTTCCTGCGCCTCACCAAGAGCAGAGGAGCATCCATCGCTGTCATCAACTGCCGCATCTCCGATCGCTCCTTCCCCGGATACAAACGTCTCCGCTTCTGGTTTCCGCGCTTGCTGACTAAGACGCTGAACAACGTTGACATATTCCTGGCGCAGAGCGAAGAAGACCGCCGCCGTCTCGTCGAACTCGGCGCGCCTGCGGCCAATGTAACAGTGGTCGGCAACCTGAAGTTCGATGTCGGAGCGCCTACTCCGCCGCCCATCGTGGCTAGCCTGCGCGCGAGCTTCGAAAATTCTGCCGCCGGCCCGATTCTTGTCTGCGGCAGCACCCTCGAAGGCGAAGAAGGCGCGTTGCTTTCCACCTTCCGCAATATCCTCGTCACTCATCCCAACGCCGTGATGATCCTCGCACCCCGCCATCCGGAGCGCTTTCAGCCGGTCGCCGAACTCGTCGAGCAACTCGGCTTCCGCATGTGGCGCAGATCGTTATGGGCGGCCGAACAAGGGGCGGCCGAACGGCGCAGCGCCGAGGCGCTCACCGGCGGCGTATTTCTCGTCGATAGCATCGGAGAACTGGCCGCTCTCTATTCGCTCGCCACCATCGCCTTCGTCGGTGGGAGTCTGGTGCCGCGCGGCGGCCACAATATTATTGAGCCCGCGCTCTACGGTGTCCCCATCGTCACCGGCAATCACTACGAGAATTTTCGTGATGTCGTGAATTTTTTTGCCAGCCGCAATGCCGTCCGCATCGTCGGATTAGCCGAACTCCCGCTCGTGCTGATCGACCTGATTGAAAATGCTGCCGAACGAGAGACTCTCGGCCGCAACGCGCTGGCCGCGCTTGAATCCCAGCGCGGAACCACAGGCAGAACCGTTGCCGCTCTTCTCGCCTTAATGTCAGCGCGAACGATAGCGCGAACGACAGCGCGAACGTCAGAACCAACGATGACGACGGCAACCAGCAAGACGAGCACACCGCCAGGCGGCGCGGCATGAATCCGCTCACTGCGCTTTACGGTGGCGTTACCGCCTTGCGAAACACGCTCTTCGAGCGCGGCGTGCTGCGTTCGCGGCGCTTGCGCCAGCCCGTCGTCAGCATCGGCAACCTCTCCGTCGGCGGATCAGGCAAAACCCCGTTCGTCATTGCGCTCGGCGAACTGCTGCAAGCGCGCGGCATTCGCTTCGACGTGCTCTCCCGCGGATATCGCCGCAAAACCAGTGGAGTCCTCACCGTCGATCCCGAGGGCAACGCCAGCGATTTCGGCGACGAGCCATTGCTGATCGCACGCCGCTTGCGAGTTCCCGTGATCGTCGGTGAAAGTCGCTACCAGGCTGGCCGGGTTGCCGAAGAAAAATTCCAGTCGCAATTGCACATCCTCGATGATGGCTTTCAGCACCGCTCCCTGGCGCGCGACTTCGACATCGTATTGCTCACCGAACACGATTTCGACGACGCGCTTCTACCTGCTGGCCGCCTGCGCGAACCGCTCTCATCGCTGGCGCGCGCCGACGCCATCGTTCTTCCCGCAGACTTGACGCTCGATCCAAAGCTGAATCATCCCGCACTGCGCGGAAAGCCCCTCTGGCGCGTCGAGCGCGAACTCGTTCTCCCTCACCTACTTCCGGACTCCGGCGCGCCCATCGTCTTCTGCGGCATCGCGCGTCCCGAAAATTTTTTTGCTCAAGTGCGCGCCGCCGGAATCAAACCCGCAGCCGAAATCGCGTTTCGCGACCATCACGCCTATACCACAACCGACCTCGATCGCTTGCTCGCCAGCCGCCGCAAGCTCGACGCCAGCGGCTTCCTGACCACGGAAAAAGATGCGATCAACCTCGGTCACAAACAACGCGCCCTCGAACCCCTCGCCATCGCCACCCTCAAACTGACGCTCGACAACCCCGCCGAGATTATCGACACCATTCTCGCGAAAACTATTTTCCGCCCCGTGCCCTGATAACTCGCGAACCGAAAGCCCCCGCTCGTGAGAAAATCTTGATTGCACCGCGTCGCCATTATTGAATGAGCAAACATAAAGAAAACGACCGTCTCAAGAAACTCGTCGAGTCTTTCCCCAAGTTGACCGTGACTGTGCTCGCCGACCTGGTTGCCGACGAGTTCGTGTTCGGCGAAATTTCTCGCGTCTCCCGCGAAGCTCCCGTCTTGATTCTCAAGCATCACGACCGCAAGGTCGTCCCCGGCGGCGGCGGCAATGCCATCTACAACCTCGCCGATCTCGGAGTCAACGTGCTCCCCGTCGGCGTCGTCGGTGACGATGAGCCCGGCAAGCTTCTGCTCCGCGCCTTTCGCCACAAGCGCATTCCCGTCAGCGGAGTTTTCAAAGACAAGGGTTACACCACCGTGACCAAAACGCGCATCCTCGCCGGATTCGCGCACACTGCCGGTCAACAGGTGGTGCGCCTTGATCGCGAGCCCAGCGAGGCTCCCAATGCGCATGTGCGCCGCGAGCTCGTTCTTGCCGCGCGCGAATATGCGCGTGCCTCCGATGCGCTGCTGGTTTCAGACTATGGATACGGCGCTGCAACGCCCAACCTTCTGAATGTGATTCGCGAAAAACGTGGCGTCGACAAAGTTCCGGTTACGCTTGACTCGCGCCATCGAATGCTCGAATTCACCGGCGTCACCGCCGCAACTCCAAATGAATCTGAAGTTGAGGAGGTGCTCGGCATCCGCATCGGCAACGACTATGAGCGCCTGCTTGCCGCCGGAGACCAAATTGCCGGCGCGATGGACCTCGAGTCGTTACTCATCACGCGCGGCAAAGATGGCATGGTGGTTTTTCCGCGCCGCCACAAACCTGTCGATATTCCGATCTATGGGAGCGATGAAGTTGCCGACGTGACCGGCGCCGGCGACACCGTGATCGCAACTTTCACCGCCGCGCTCGCTGCCGGAGCGACCGCCGAAGAGGCCGCCCAGCTTGCCAACTACGCAGGCGGTATCGTGGTTATGAAACGCGGAACCGCAACCGTAAGCCAGCAGGAATTACTGGAGGCGCTGGATAAAACGCCTCCGTCGGCGCGCGAGCATTAGAGTGTGGCGGGATATCTTCGCTTACTCCGCCGCGACGAGGCATGACCAACGACGAGCGACTAACGACCGGCGACTGGCGACTAGCGACCGGCGACCAACGACTAATGACCACATCATCACATCCGAAGATTCTCGCGCGCGACAAACTGCAGCAACAAGTTGCCGATTGGCGTCGTGCCGGCGACCGCATTACGCTCGCCAACGGATGTTTTGATGTCCTCCACGTCGGCCACATCCGCTACCTGCACGCCGCGCATGAACTCGGCGGCAAACTGATCGTCGCGGTAAACGCCGACTCTTCCGTACGCGCATTAAAAGGTGAAGGCCGTCCCATAATGCCGGCGGAAGAGCGTTCCGAGATTCTGGCCGCGCTTGCCGATGTGGATGCCGTTGTGATTTTTCCTGAAAATGATGTGCGCGCCATCATCCGCGAAATCCGTCCCGACTTTCACGCCAAGGGCACCGACTATACCGTCGACAACGTTCCCGAACGCGCCGATGTCGAGGCTTGCGGAGGCCGCGTGGTGATCGTTGGCGACCCGAAAAATCATTCAGCCACCGAAATTATTCGCTCGCGCCTGAAAACTCGCGTCTGAAAAGATGACGACCGTCTCTCCCTCCGCCCGCCCGCCGCGATTCGAAAGCCTGCTCATCGTCCGCCTCGGCGCCATGGGAGACATCATTCATACCTTGCCCGCCGCGACCGCGCTGCGCCAGGCTTTTCCTCACGCAACTTTAGGATGGCTCGTTGAGGAGCGCTGGGTGGACTTGCTCTGCACCCTGCGCTACCCGCGCTCCGGACCGCGTTCGCCGCAACGCCCGCTCGTTGATCGCGTGCACTCCGTCAACACTGCGGAATGGCGTCGCGCACTTTTTTCTTTCAACACCTGGCAGCAGATTGCGACGAGCTTGAGCCAGTTGCGCGGAATTCGATATGACGCAGTGATTGACTTTCAGGGTGCGGTGCGTTCCGCATTGCTCGGCCGCTGGTCGCGCTCGCCCATTCTCTATGGAGACGCGCAGCCACGCGAAAACGCCGCCAGCATGTTTTACACGCGAAAGGTGCTGGTCGCGAGCAACGGCACGCACGTCGTCCAACAGGCGCTCGCGCTCGCTGAAGATGTCATCTCGTCTGGAACGCGAACCCCGGTCTCGGAGTTACAAGTTGAGTTTCCCGTGGACCCCGACGCCGAAAACAAGATTAGCGAACTTACGTCCGATACGAAGGACTACATCATTCTCAACCCCGGCGCGGGATGGGGCGCGAAGATGTGGCCGGCCGAACGTTACGGCCAGGTTGCAAAAGAACTCGCGCGAGATGGATTTCGTTCGCTCATCAACTACGGGCCTGGAGAAGATGACCTCGCCGCGGCAGTCGAAGCCGCCAGTGATGCAACAGCGCGAAAAATCTCCTGCTCAATTTCCGAACTGATCGCCCTCACGCGCCGCGCCCGCCTGTTCGTCGGCGGCGATACCGGGCCCATGCATTTGGCCGCAGCTTTTCAAATTCCCGTGGTCGGAATCTTTGGCCCCACAAATCCCGTGCGCAACGGCCCATTCGCAACCCAGTCGGTAGTCTTGCGGAACGCGAGCAGCAAGACCGACCACAGCCGTCGCGGCGAACCTGAGCGAGGATTGCTGGAAATCAGCGCCGAAGAAGTTGTCGCCGCCAGCCGCAAACTGCTACAGAATCGCGCCGACCAATCCCACGTCGCCAAAGCAACGGTTAAACCAAGATGACCGACGCTCCCCAACCCGAATCGACCTGGCCGCCCCCGGGAGTTTCGACCTGGTCGCTGGTCGCGCGTCGCATCCGCGTACCCCTGGGGTTCTTGTTTGCTGCGATCTATATTTGGCTCGCGCATCCCACTCGAACTTCGCTCCTAGCCGGCACGTTGCTGCTCATTCCCGGCCTGCTCCTCCGCGGACTCGCCTCTGGCCACGTACAGAAAGACAAGCAGCTCACCACCAGCGGTCCTTACGCCTACACCCGCAATCCTTTATATCTGGGATCGCTGATGCTCGCCGCTGGCTTCGCAATCGCCGCGCGCAACTGGTGGATCGTCGCCGTCATGCTCGTGATGTTTGCCGTGATTTACGTTCCCGTCATCGCCGGCGAAGAGCGTTACTTGCGCCGTACCTTCCCCGACTACGAAGATTACGCGCGCAGAGTTCCTCGCATATTTCCCCGCCTCACTCCCTACGGCAGCGAGCGCGGTTCTTTCTCTTCCGCCCGTTATTGGAAGCACCACGAATATGAGGCAGTCATCGGCTGCGCTGTCATGCTGATTATCCTCGTCGTTAAGCTGATCCTAAGTTGATGGCCGAGCACTGATGGCCAGCTGACGATGCATCCGGTGTGGTAGTCTGCCGTTAATATGGTGTTTGCCTGGGGAGGCCGCGGAAAAATTCTCGTTCTCGCCTCGGCCCTGATTTTTCACTCCGCCGCTGTTTCGCCCGCCCAGCAGCCGCAGCCAGCACCCACCGCCACCATCGGCGCCGATCACGGCCGCATCGAGCCGCCGCGCGCCAACTATGCTTTTCCCGATGGGCGCACCTACGTTTACTCCGGCGAGTGGCACGTCATTACCGCCGGCACCGGCACCGTAAGAATGGAAGTCGACGGAAAAGAACGCAAGGTCGTCGCCACTGCCGAATCCGCCGGAGCTGTCAACGTCCTGTTTCCCGTGCACGATCGCTTCGAATCGCGTTTCGATCCCCGCACCTTCTGCTCCCTCTCGATTTTCAAGCACAGCGAAGAAGGCCTCCACAAACGCGAAACTTCGATCCGCTTCGATTACGCCGGCAAGAAAAGCACGCTCGATGAAAAGAACCTGAAGACCGGCGAAACCAAGCACGTCGAAAACGATTTGCTGAACTGTTCTACCGATTTCATTACCGGCTTTTATTATCTGCAATCGCTGCCATTGCAACTTGGCGAGCGCTACGAATTCCCCATCAGCGACGGCAAAACAGCGGTCGTCCGCGCCACCGTCGATAAACGCGAGCAGATCAGGGTGCCCGCCGGAACGTTTCCCACCCTGATGGTCACGGCCGAAGCCATCTCCGGCCCGCTGCAATCAAAAGGCAAAGTTTGGGTTTGGTACTCCGAGGATCCCAGCCACACGCCCGTGCAAATGCGCGTCAAGCTGGGATGGGGCACGCTGCTCTTCCGCCTGCAGCGCATCGAAAAATAAAAGAACAAGATGAAAAGCTGTCCCGGGCCTCTACTTCTGCGCCACCACCGCCTGCTTCGCCTTCGCCAACTCCGGACGCTCCGATGTCGACCCGTCGCAAGTCTTCACCAGCACCGCGTAATATTCCGCCGCCTTTGAGGCTTGCCCTGCCATCTCCGCCGCCTGCGCCGCGCCATACAATCCGTTAAAGCGCTTCGGATTAAACCTCAAATCTCCCTGATATTCCACCAGCGCCACGTCCGGACGCTTCATCTCCAGCAGCATATCGGCCAGCATCTCGCGCGCCGGAATCGAAGTCTGCTCTTCTCCAACCGCATCTTCATGGTCCGCAGCCTTGCGCAGCGCTGCCGTTGCCTCTTCGTCCTTGCCCTCGGCATGCAGCACCCACGCTGACGATTCCTGATACAGCATCTCCGTATACTCCGCCAGGTAAGTGTTCTTACTCGCCGCATAATCCTTCCGGATCACATCCACCTGCGCCGCATCGCTCTTCGCGGCCGCAAGATTCCCCGCGCGCGCGCTGCCAATCGCCTTCGCCCAGTAGGTATAGGCCCGGTCGCCGGGCTCAGCCTTCGCAATAACCGCCAACCCCGCTGCGTCCCGCCACCGATGCAATTCCAACGCATACATCGCCGGAAACTTCGACATCCCGAACGCCTGCATGTCTCCGATCCCGCCCATCGACATCGCCGGCATCGTCTTCACTTCTTCAATCTCCTTCAACGCATCCTCTTCCCGCCCACTCTGCAAATACGCATAAATCAGAAAATCCATCGCGTGGAATTGATGCCCTTCGCCGCCCATGTGCATCTCGGTCGCCTTGCGCGTCGCCGCAATTGACGCCAGGTTCGATTTGATCGAATCCGGCCAATCGCCTACCCGTGCAAAAATGTGCGATGGCATGTGCACCGCATGTGGAGCCGATGGAGCAATCGCCGCATACCTCTGCGCCGCCGGCAATCCCAGTTGCGCCAGTTGCGGCTTGTCATACGCATGAATCATGTAATGCGCAATCCCCGGATGATTCGGCTCCTCCGCAAACAGCTTCTCCAGAATCGCGCCCGCCTGCTTGCGGTTGTCAAACGTCGTATCATCTTCCGGTTCCGATGCCAGCAGCGACAGCGCATAAAATGCCGCCGCCTCGTGGTCTTCCGGATACTTCTGATACACCTTCGCCATCGCCGCCGAGTATGCAACCGCCCGCGCGTGATGGTCCATCTTGTCGCTGTTGGAATAAAACGCGCTCAAGGCCTGAATGTAATCGCGCTCGCGCTCCGTTGGAGCCTTCGCCGCATCCGCCTTCTTCAATGCCGCTGATCCCCGCTTGATCGCATCTTCATTCGGATGGTCCCAGAGCTCATGCCACAAACTCATCGCCTCGCCCCAGTAAGCCATCGCGCATTTCGGGTCCTGCTTTTCGGCCGCGACAAAAGTCTTCTCCGCCTCCTCATACCAGAACGAATGCTGCAGCGCGACTCCCTTTTCAAAAGTCTTCTGCGCCTCAGCCGTGCAAGACACCGGAAAATGCACCGTCCCCAGTTGGTCAAGCGAAACATCGTCATGATGATGTTCATCATCGCCAAAAACCAAGCCCGAAACTGCCGCCGCCAGAACGAGAAACCAGATCAATTTGCGCATAATAGAAACCCCATTGGAGTCTAGTGCGAGAAAAGGAAGTGGGTCAACCGGAGCGCGCGGATAGCAGGCAAACGGCGAAATCAGCATGCAGAAAAGGTCATGCCGAAACCGGGTATGGGTAACCCCCCCGCGGGCGCTGATTCTCTAGTTCGGTTGACCAGGGGTCTTCGCCACCGGAGCGGCAACGGGACAGGTTTTTCTGGCGCGCTCCACCAGCGTTTTCACGATGAACATCTTTATGGCTTTGGCGCGCGCGCTATCGACCGCCTGCTTCACCGCCGCCTGGCTGCTGCCCGCTTCCATCGCGTGGCTGATCGCGTCCATGCTGTCGCGGGCGTCATCGACAAATTTCTTGTTCACCCGCCGCTCCAGATCTTTGGCCTTGTCGGGTTCGATGGCATGATTCTGGCAAACTTGCTGCTGGATCTCAGGCAGCATCTGGTTCCAATCGTCATCGGTCGCCAGCTCGTCTTCGCCTGCCGGAAGCGCCCTCTGCCATTGCTCCTCGGTCATGTGGATCTGGCCGTCCTGTTGTATGGCCGCCTTCACCGCGGTCGCGCAGTCGGCATCGCACTGGATAGCAGCTTCGCTCAAGCCGCGCTGACTGCGGCGTTGCGCCATATCGTCGTCGTCAATCACTTTGGCGGCAGGCTTTTTCTGGCGTTGTGTTCGAGCTACGTTTCCCAGCGGCTGCTCGGAATTCTGGTCGCCGTTCTGCTGAGAGGTCTGCTCGTCGTTCTGCTGATTATTCTGGTCGTTATTCTGCGCCGCGGTCTGCGTTGCGCATAACAGAGCGCCCAGCAGCATGAACGCCAAAACGAATAGCCACGGGAGTTTCCGCACGGTCGCCAGCCTTCTGAGGGAGTTAGCTTGTCCCTATAATTCCAGCATCCCGCCGAAGCCGAGTCTAGGTTACGGAAGACGCACGGTGAGCGTCCCTAAATCTCAGCCAAAATGGCGTCAGATTACGGTTTGCTATGAGCGGTTTGCCTTTGAACCGGTTCGTGTTGTAACCTTCCCGCCTTGGAAAGGGCTTGCCGATGAACGTCTCCCGCGTTGTTCTCGCCGCCTTCGGCGCTTTTGTGGCTTACTTCGTCGTCGGAGGAGCCACTTTCGTCCTCGTCCCCTCGCTCAAGACCGAGTTCCTGAAATATCCCGCCGTGTATCGCGACCATGACGGGCAGATGAGCCACATGCCAGCCGGAATGGCGGCCATTTTTCTGTCGATTGCCGTGCTCGCCGTGCTTTACGCCATGCAGTATCAGGCAGCATTGAGCATTGGCGAAGGCGCTCGCAGCGGCCTGATCTTCGGTGCGCTCATCGGCCTTTTCGTGATCGGCGGTTTTGTGCTGCACAATTACGCGAACCTGAATATCGGGTTGAAGCTGACCCTGCAGCAAGCGGTCGCCTATTTCGCGGAGTGGCTGATTGTAGGCATCGTGATCGGATTGATCTATCGTCCGGCCACGCACTAGCGGATTGCTGAAAAACTCGCTTTTGCCATTGTATTTGGGTGGCGCAGCGGATGACCGCTGCGACCGATGCCTTATTTTCAGCGCCGGCTTCAGCCGCTGAGGGCGCGACGCGGCTTGCAATCGGGTTCTTCAGCAGATTGCTGGCCGCTACTGCAGGCGAAAGCGTTCATTCATCAACCGCTGCAGACGCGGCCGGTAAAGAATGTCATACGCCAGTTCTTTATCCGGAAACATACTGAGCGCTGCGCGACGCGCGTTCGCCGACATCTCCGCGGCTTCTTCGAGCGTCAGGTCAGGATCCTGGCTGATTACCGACATCACCATGCTCATCATCACCTGCAGACGCCGAAGTTTGCGGGCCTCATCCAGGCGTTCGTCATTTTCTTTCCCCGACTCTTCGCCTCGCTCTTCGCCCGACCGCTCGGCCCGATGCACTTCCATACCGCTCCTTGTCAATTGGATGTCGAACCCGCTCCCGCCGTTGCGAATGCCGCGAATGTGGCCTCGAACAAAATTGCGAATAACGCCGCGGCAAACCTTGCCGCTACACTCGCCATTGTGGCACTTTCTGGTCGCGAATCAAGCTGCCCTCGGGCGTACACCTTTGTGCCCGCAAGACAGACGCATGGTGACTGCCGTAATCTGTTACCAGACCCCATTTACGGAGGACGCATGTCCAATTCCTCGTCTCAACTCACTCCCAAGCCCGAGCCGAACGAAAAGCTGATCAAGATTTTCGATACCGAGCAGGAGAACGAAGCCATCGTCGTCCAGGGATTGTTAGAATCCGCCGGCATCGAATCCGATTTGAAGTCGCTCGACGCCGTGCAGGACACGTTTCCCGGTGTAGGCGGAACTGTCCTTCTGGTCCGCGAACAGGATGCGTCTGATGCCAGGAAGATTATCGAGGCCTATCGGAAGTTGCCGCCGCTGGATGACGAAACCGCCGACGTCGCCGGCTAATCGACACTGGTGTCGATACGCGGCACTCCATCTCTGCACTCCGCATCTCTGCGCCGCTTCAGTGCAACAGTGCCACGTCCGGAGTCACCGACGTTCCGTCCAGATAAAAACTGACCGCTCCGTCCTCATCCGTGCGGAAGGTTTTCACTCCCGCCTGTTGCAGCCGTTCCAGCACTTCGCGGCGCGGATGCCCATACACATTTCGCGCGCCCACGGAAATCACCGCGTAGCGCGGATGAACGGTCGCGAGCAAATCGGCTGAAGTTCCGCTGGCGCTGCCGTGATGCGCGACTTTCAGCAGCATCGCCTCGGGATGCTCCTCCACCACGCGCCGTTCCGCCGGACGCTCCGCATCTCCCTCAAGCAACGCTGCCGTGCCGCCAAAAGTTGCCGTAAATACCAGGCAATCGTCATTCGGACGCATCGAGCCGGTGACCTGGTCGCGCCCCGGAGCCAGCATCTGAAAATGCGCTCCTCCATAATCGAATTGATCGCCTTCTTTCTTGACCGATATCTGCATCCCCGCGCGCCTGGCTTGCGCTACAATCGCCGCCAACTCAGTCACCGGTTTATCAATGCTCAACCAAAGTTCCCGCGGATGAAAATTTGCAATCACAGCCGGCATTCCGCCGAGGTGGTCCGCATGAGGATGCGTGATCGCCACTACATCAAGATGATCGATCCCGCGGTTCCACAAATAAGAAGAAACCACCTGCTCGCCGAGATCGAAATCAGAATGCATCCACTGCGGCAATCCTCCGGCATCGATCAACAGCGTGTGTTTATCGGGCGTGATCAGAAGAATCGAATCGCCTTGTCCAACGTCGATGGTGGTCATCTCCATCACTCCCGGCCGAAGGTGAGGACGCGACGGAACGAACGCAATCCACACCGCGACGCCAAATACCAACGCCACAGAAACGAAAGCTGCCCATCGCCTGCGGCCAGTCCGCGCCGCGAGCATGGCAATCATCAGCACTGCGATCGACACAAGAATCATCGCCGTCGAAGGCATGGCCACCCGCAAATCCGCAATGCTCATTCTGAAACTCGAAGCGCCCGCCGCGCTTGACGTATGCGCGCCGCCGAGCCAGTGCACCGTCCCCGCAATCCCTTCCAGCGCGAACCCGGATATCCAAACCGCAGGCTTAGCCAACGCAACCGAGATGTATCCCACGCCGACGCCAGCCGCGGCGAACGGCATCAGCACCTGCGTCAGCGGAATCACCGCCAGATTGGCAGGCATTCCCATCGTGGTCGCGCGATGAAAGTGATACGCCATCAGCAGCGCCAGCCCCGCTTGCATAAGCGCGGATATAAAAATCAATTCGCCCGCGCCGATCGCTATCCGCAACAGGATCGACGGCAGTGCCAGGCTGAGCCGTTCGCCGCTGAATCTTCGCAGCCTCCCCGCAATCATCCGCAGGTCGAGCCGGAATTGCGCCACTTTCGGAGCGAGATGTAAATCGTAGCTCGCGGAACGCAACAACCGCAGACCTCGCGCGTAGGGCAAAGTCGTTCGCTCCAGAATGGGCGCGCCGATTCCGGCGATGATGAATACGGCTGCGAACGTCAGTTGAAAACTGGCGCCGAACAAGGCTTTCGGATCGGCGATCAGAACTCCCAGGGCCGCCGCCCCAATCGCATTCATCATGTTGCGGTCGCGATACAGCAGCCGTGCGCCAAGATACGTCGCAAGCATCAACGCCGCGCGCCACACCGGAGGTCCTACGCCCACGACGAACGCGTATGCAAACGAAACCACGACCGTTGTAATCGCTGCCGCCGCCGGATCGACGCGAAACCGCCGCAACGCCCAGAAAATAGCAGCCGCCAGAATGCTCAGGTTCATTCCCGAAACGACCAGCACATGATACGTTCCCGAGCGCTGATATTCGGCGCGCGTCGCGTTTTGCAGAAACGACTCTTCGCCGAGCACCATGGCGTCCATGAGCGAGGCTTGCGGCGCCGGCCAAAGTTGATGGATCTTCGCCACGATGCTGGAATGAACACGCGTCCGCCACTGTTCGATGCGGCTGCCGGAAAACCCCGGAAGCTGCTCAATGTCCTTCGCCTCCGCCGACCCCAGCACGCTGATGCCGTTATCGCGCAGATAGCCTTCATAGTCGAATGCGCCCGGATTGCGGTAATTGCGCGCCGCATGCAGCTTGGCCAGAATGCGCAACCGCTTGCCATAGGTCAGCGCGAGTGGAGAGATGGGCGCGTCTGAATCTATCTTCTCGTGTAGTTTCTCGTGAATCGTCAGCCGCAAACCGGCTTGCACCGGCCACGTCTGTCCCTGACTCGCGATCTCTTCGGTTTCTACATCAATCGATTCGCTCAGCGAAGATTCGCTTATAGAAGACTCGCCTACCGGCCGCGCCCCCATCGCACGCGCATACCCCTCGCGCACAACCCGCGCCGTGAGCATCACAGGCTGGCCATCCGCCAGCGCCAGAATACTCGGCGCGTTCTGCTCAGAGAGTCCGGTAGAAAGTCCCGCAGAGAGTGCCGCAGAGAGTCCCGCAGAAGGTTCAGGCTGACCGCGAACCTGAATCAGAAGAGCGCCCAACAAGAACCACACGCCCAGCGAGAGCGCTTTCGCCAGCCAAGAACGTTTCCGCAAAAACCACAAGCCCGCGAAAGCGAACACCACAATGGCAACCATCCACCACAACGGCGGACGCCACGCTCGGGCTCCCGTCCACAAGCCAATAGAAAAGATCACCGCCGCCCAGAACAATGGCTGCCGCGACGCCTTCCGCTCGTGCATCATGAATTCGACCTCCGCCAGAAAACGGACTGGAAGCCCGGCGCCAGGAAAAAGCGGTCAGCGCGTCAGCAGGATTACCGATTCGATGTGAAATGTCTGCGGAAACAGATCGAAAAGGTGCGCTTCTTCAATGTGATATCCAGCCGCCAGCAACGGCCCAATGTCCCTCGCCAGCGTAGCCGGATCGCACGAAACATATCGGATGCGCGGCGCACCCAACGCTACCAGAGAGCGGATCCCCGCCTTGCCAACTCCAGCTCGAGGTGGGTCCAGGACGACCAAGTCAGGACGCTTTCGCACCGGCCCGCTCCGCAGGGACTCGCTCCGCAAGTATTCATCGGCTCGCGCCGCAACCGCTTTAACGTTGCCAGCCACATTGTGCTGGAAATCGTCATGCGCTGTCTGTGACGCCTCTACACCAAGAATGTGATGAAAGTTTTCCGCCAAAGCCGCAGAAAACAGCCCCACCCCGGCATACAAATCGAGCCCCACCTCGCCGCGCGCATTGCCGGTCACAACCGAAACCAGTTCGTCGATCAAATGCCGGTTCACCTGGAAGAATGAGCCCGCACTGACCTGATACGCGTGATTCTTCGTGGCATAGCGGATCGATTTCGTGCCCGATTGCGCCAGCGGTTTCTGCTCGAAAAGCACATCCCGATCCAAAGCTGCGTCTGGTTTCGCTTGTTCCGGTTTTGCTTTTCCCGGCGACGCCCGCCGACGCCCCGCGAAAAATGTCAGGCCGCCGATTTCCGGCACCTCGCGCTCCACCGCTTCCGCCCAGCGCAGCAGGTCGCCGTTGTCAGCCGATCTGTCGGTCGAAGAATCGCAGAATGCCCAGCCCAGCAACCGCTCATCGGCCGCGTCCGCAAACAGTTCGATCTCTTCCACCCCCGCCGGACAATCCAATCCACCCAGCTCGAGCAACCGTGCCATGACCCGATTAATCAACGGAGAACTGATCGGACACTCGCGCACCGGAAGAAATTCGTGCGATGCAAACCGGAAGTAGCCGAGCGCAAACTTCGGAGCCGTTTGCACCTGCAATCGCGTCCGGTTGCGATAATTCCAGGGAGGAGAACCATGTACGCGAATCTCAGACTGCAAATCGATCTTTCCCACTCGCTGCAGGGTTTCGCGCAAAATTGCCGCCTTGAACTCCAGTTGCCGCTCATAAGGAATGTGTTGGTAATGGCATCCGCCACACTGCCGGAAATAAGGACAGCGAGCTTCGATGCGATCGGGTGAGGCTTCGATCAACTTCATGACCGCACCCCGCGCGAACCCCGACTTCTCTTTCAGAACGCTGGCCTCAACTTGTTCTCCCGGCAAAACAAACGGGACAAACACCGCCATGCTGCGTCCGTCCGCGCCGGGCGGAGTGCGCGCCAGGCCATCACCGCCATAGATCAGTTTTTCGATGGAAAGAAGCAAGTCGACTCTGTCGCCGATTTTATACCCTGCCACCTACACTCATCAGGGCTTCTGGACTTGGGCAGAGGGGCTGGAGTATTCTTTCCTCCCCGGGGGCGATTTTTGGACGCTAGGCATTGGCTGGAACTCAGACAGAGAGCGAAGCATTTAGGACGCCCCCTCGCCTGCCCACTGTGTCGGTTTCACTTTGCATACCGACACTATTCCCGGGCAGGGAGAACCTGTCCGCAGTGTAAAAACCCCCTCGGTTTTCCTTTTTATTACCGCCTGATTCTCTTCGTCGCTTACCTCATTCTTGCCGGATGGACGATGTACCGCGGCTACCAAACTTTTGGACAGGGCTGGCTCTTGCTTGGTTTGCCATTCGCCGCGGCAGCCGGACTTATCGCCCAGGGAATGATTCTCCGATCCTGTCCTCCCAAGCTGGCAGCGCATGCCGAGGGGAACACCTGGTTGAACTTGAAGTGAACAATGGACGCTTGCGTGTTCCACGCCTGGGCGAGTTCAAGTCTACTGCATGTAGAACAAACTCAACCGAGGCACGCCGCAGCGCTCCAGCAGCCGCTTGTGCACGTATTGTTTGTGCAGTTGCTCAACCTGCGCCGCCGTCATCTTTCGCCGGTAAGGAGCAAGGTCTCGATCCGCTTCCGCGCGAACTCCCACCAGATCGTCATCCGGAGTCGCCGCCATCAGCACCGCAAATAACTTTTCCTCCAGCACGGTCAGCCGCCGCTCCAGATCTTCCAGCCGCGGCAACTTCGATTCACTTTCGATCGCTGAAGCCATTTCGCGCAGCGATGCCGCCTGCTCCCGTACCAGCGCTCCCGTCCCAAACCCCGCGCGCTCCGGAATCTTCGCTCGTTCGAGTTTCTCGGCGTTGCCGCGCAAGAACGCCGCAATCTGCGCCGCTTCAAATCCCGCCTCTCGCTCAGATTTCTCGCTGCCGCTCGCGCCGACCGCCGCTTCCTTCATGTCCTCCGCCGCCACCAGCACGGCCTGCGAACAATACGCCAGGCTGTTCACCTTTTTCGATTTTGACGGACGCTGATCATATTTATCGAAGGCATCGTCAATCCCGCGGAGCACTGCGTCAAGCGGCAAGCCCGCGCTCTTCCAGGTTTCAATCAGCGCCCAATCAAGCGTCGAGAGCAGCAGATGCGTCCCCCTCCGCCGCAAATAGTGCTCTTCGATTTCCGTAAAGTATTTGAAATAATTTTCCACGACACGCTTCTGGAGAGATTAAAGATCAAAGATTAAAGATCAAAGATTAAAGATCAAAGCTCAGAGGTCAAGTTTCAACGTCCAGATTGCCGTGGTCGGAATCCAGACTTCACCTCTTCAATCTGCCCTCTGACCTCTCACCGTGTTTTCGGTCCCTTCGGCGAGGGCCAGGGCTTCGCGCCAGCATCCGCGGGCGCTGCTGGAGTCTTTGCCGCCTTCGGCGTCGCTTCGCGGCGGAAAGACTGGTTCCGGTCCCAGACAATGCGCAGCCCCTCAAGCGTCAGAAACTCATCTATATCCTTAATGAAGCGCGATGCCGTTCCGAGCAGCGATCCCAGTCCGCCGGTCGCAATCACATGGGTTTCCGATCCCATTTCATCCAGCAGCCGTTCCAGAATGCCATCGATCAGGCCCAGATAGCCGTAGTAAAGGCCGGACTGTAAACTCCCCACCGTGTTCGATCCAATCACGCGCGCCGGTTTGCGAATCTCCACTCGCGGCAGCCGCGCCGTGCGCTGAAACAGCGCGTCCGCCGAAATCCCGATGCCCGGACAAATCACCCCGCCCATGTACTCGCCTTTTTTTGAAACGCAATCAAACGTCGTCGCCGTTCCAAAATCGACAATCACGCACGGCCCGCCATATTTCTCGAACGCCGCCACCGCATTCACAATTCTGTCCGCGCCCACTTCCGCCGGATTGTCATACAGCACCTGCATGCCCGTCTTCACGCCCGGTTCAATGAACAGCGGCTTGGTATTGAAATACCGCTCGCACACCTGCCGCAGCACCGAATCCAGCGGAGGCACCACCGACGAAATCACGATCCCATGCACGGACGATACTTCCAGCTTGTCCATCGAGAACAGATTGCGGAAGATGACTCCATACTCATCGACCGTGCGCGCCAGATGCGAACCCACGCGCCAGTTCGCCACCAGCCGCTCATACCGATCGGGATCGGTAGTTACATCGTCGCCCTGACGATGCGCGACGCGCTCGAATACTCCGAGCACGGTATTCGTGTTTCCCACATCAATGACGAGAAGCATAAATTTGTAATTGGTAATTTTTAATTTGCAATTGAAAAAACAACGGTCCGATCTTCAATCACAAATTACAAATCACAAATTACCCATAATCCTCACCGTCCCGCTCACCACCGTTCGCAGCCCTTCCGCCGTGCGCACCCGCAGGAATCCGCGCTCGTCCAATCCCTCGGTAACGCCGGTCACGCCGCCATCCTCCCGATCATTATCATTATTATCGACGCCGATCGTAACTTTTCTGCCGCGCACCGAAGATGAGTTTTCCTCGAACCGCTGGATGATCATCTCTCGCGCTGCCGCATTCTCCACCAAACTCCGATACTCGCGATCGAGCGCCTTCAACATGGCTGCGCAAAGTTCCACCCGTGACCATTCCGTGCCCGTCTCAATTCGCAGCGAGGTCGCGATTTCGCGCAGCTCCGCCGGAAACTTTACCTGATTCACGTTGATCCCGATCCCCGCCACCAGATACCGCACCCGCGTCACTTCGGCGTTCATCTCGGTAAGAATGCCGCAGAATTTCTTGCCCTCCAGCAGCAGATCGTTCGGCCATTTCAAGTCCGCGTGAAGCTGCGGAGCAATTTCCGCCACCGCCGACCGCACCGCCAATCCCGCTGCAAGCGAAAATATCAGCGCCTCCGAAGGCGCCATCGCCGGACGCAAAATCACCGAACAATAAATGCCCGTTGACCGTGCCGAATGCCACGTGTGCGCGCCGCGCCCGCGCCCCGCCAGTTGTTCTTCAGCAAGAAATACGCTGCCTTCAGGAGCGCCTTCCGCAGCCGCCTGCATCGCCGCCACATTGGTTGAGCCAATCTTATAAAAGTGGTGGATGTTTTTCGCCGCGCCCGCGCCAAACACCGTGCCCCGCAGCGGCTGCGCCAGCATCTCCGGCAACAGCAAGTCCGGAACCGACCGCAGCCGGTAACCCGTCGCCGGATGCCCCGCAACATCCACTCCCAACCCGCGCAATTGCTGAATCAGCCGCCAGACTTCCGACCGGCTCGTCCCTATCTCTTCAGCAATCTTCGTCCCGCTGACCACCACCGTAGCATGGTCCATCAGCAGCCGCACAATGCGTCCCAGGCGCGCATCCGTCGCGGGATGCTGCGCAATCGCACGACCGCGAGTTTTGCTGGAAGTAGGGATGGAGGGAATTATAAACAGTCGCTGGTCGCTAGTCGCTGACGCGGGTCGTTGGTCGCTGGTCGTTAGTCGTTGGCAAAACCAATAATCCAACTCCGATAATTAGAAAGTGGCACCGCACCGCGGGTGCCAACGACGAACGACCAACGACCGCTCTTACGCCAGCATCACCCGCAAACTCATATCCACCGCCGTCGACGAATGCGTCAGCGCCCCCACCGAGATAAAATCCACTCCCGTCTCGGCATACGCACGCACGTTCTCCAGCGTGATGCCGCCTCCGCACTCCAGCGGAATCCGCCGCGAATGTCGCGAACACATTTCGACCGCCTTGCGCACGTCGGCAACGCTTACATGGTCGAGCAAGATCGCCTCCGCTCCGTGCTCGAGAGCCGGCGGCAGTGCTT
>Ga0210385_10000160_pt1 | contig 68951 bp, 49 predicted proteins | sample IncBWH26OmetaG_FD_160107 | JGI IMG/M metagenome (GOLD analysis project Ga0210385, IMG submission 160107) | Forest soil microbial communities from Barre Woods Harvard Forest LTER site, Petersham, Massachusetts, United States - Inc-BW-H-26-O ... | reverse complement strand
TCTGGCGGGAATCGGCGGCGGCACTGGCAGAGAGGTCGGAAGGGATGAAAGTTGTAGAGGGATCGGCGTTGGAGATAGACGGCGGAAGGTCATGGGCTTCGATCACGCTCTGGTCGCCGAGGGCGACGGCGCGCTCCAGGCAATTTTCGAGTTCGCGGACGTTGCCCGGCCAGTCGTAGGCGAGGAGACATTTCATGGCGTTGCCGGAAACGGTGACGCTGCGTCCGGGGGCGAGGCGCTCGAGAAAAAACGCCGCGAGAATGGGAATATCAGAGCGGCGTTCGCGCAGGGGAGGCAAGGAAATGGTGACGACGTTGAGGCGGAAAAATAAATCTTTGCGAAAGGTTCCCTTCTTGTATTCGGCGTCGAGGTCGCGATTGGTGGCGGCCATGATGCGGACGTCGACTTTAACTTTTTGATTGCTGCCCACGGGACGAACTTCCTTTTCCTGAAGGAAGCGGAGGATTTTGGCTTGCATTTCGAGGGGAAGCTCGCCCACTTCGTCGAGAAAAATTGTGCCGGTATCGGCCGATTGCAACAGTCCCTGCTTGGAGCGCAAGGCGCCGGTGAAAGCTCCTTTTTCGTAGCCGAAGAGTTCGCTTTCGATGAGGGTGGGAACGAGGGAGCCGCAATCGACGGCTACAAAGGGAAGGTTGGCCATGGCGCCGCGGAAATGCAGGGCGCGGGCCACCAGTTCTTTACCGGTTCCGCTTTCGCCGGAAATGAGGACCGGAGTGCGCGTGTCTTTGAGGCGGGAGATGAGGCGCAAAACATTTTGAATTCCGGTGGAATTGCCGATGATGCCGTGGACGGCAGTTTCGGTTTCGGAACGTTCGCGAAGGTAGAGGTTTTCCTCGACCAGACGGACTTTGTCGGCCATGCGGCGCAGAAAGAGGCGCAGTTCGTCGAGTGGAGAAAAGGGCTTGGCAATGTAATCGTAAGCGCCGAGCTTCATCGCCTGAACCGCGGTTTCGACGGAACCGTGTCCGGTCATGACGGCGACTTCGATACGGGGGTGAAGGCGCTTTGCCTGCTCGAGAAATTCGATGCCCGTCATGCGGGGCATGACCATGTCCGTGAGCACCATGTGCACGGGTTGTTCTTCGAGCAGGGCGAGGGCGGCGTCAGCGCTCTCGGCTTCGAGGCAGGAGAATCCGAGCGATTCGCCGACAGTACTGCAGAGGCGGCGGATGGTTTGCTCGTCGTCGACAATTAACAAGCGTATGCGAAAGGCATCGGTCATAAGTCTGATGTGTTTATGGCCGCATGGATCGGGCCATCGTGCGATTGAGTCACCGAGTGATTGAGAGCGGGAGGCTCTGCAATGGCCGGTGATCGGAGGATCGAATTGGAGTTCTCCTGAAAAATCATAAAAGACCTGATCTTATAAGTCATGCTTTTTGCTTACTTCCGACTTACCTTGCTACTTGTCTCTTTCAGCGCTTGCATTCCTTATCTTTATCATCTTTATCTTTGACCTCCTGATTCGCGACTTCCTGATTCGCGACTTTCAGATTCGCGACTTCCGGGTCCGGCTCGACCCATGGTCTTCTCCACTACGGAAATGAAATCGTGCACACGAAACGGCTTTTCGACGCAGGGAGCTCCGGTGCGGCGCAGGGTGGCGGCGGTCTCCTCGTTGGCAATATCGCCGGTGATGAATACCACGCGCGAGGCAAGTTCGGGGCGATTGGTGGCAATCCAGGCATAGACCTGCGAGCCATCGACGCCTCCGGGGGTGCGCATGTCGGAAACGACGCCATGAAAGTTGCCGGTCTCGAGCAGACGCAGGGCGTCGGCGCCGGATTCGGTGGAGACAACCTTGTATCCGTGGCCTTCGAGAACGGCGTGGACCAAGGCCATGACGGCTGGTTCGTCCTCGATGAGCAGCAGAGGCGGGAGGGCGGATTGGGTTTCGGGTTTAGCAGCGTGCTTCATTCCTGATTGGGTCATTTTGGTTGTACTCCTGCAGCCGCTCCAAAGGTACCGGTGTTGGTGGTCACCGGGAGCCTAACGATGAAGGTTGCGCCTTCGGAGTCAGGGTTGTTGTGACAGACAATTTCGCCGCCATGTTCGCGGACAATTCCGTAACAGATGCTCAAACCTAAACCTGTGCCTTTGCCGACATCCTTGGTGGTGAAAAAGGGATCGAAGATCGGTCCGGGATCGGGGATGCCGGGACCGTTATCGCGAAAAGAGATTTCGACGACAGAATCGGTGTGGGCGGTGGTGACCTCGATGCAGGCGGGTCGCGTGGTTTCGCGAACCGCATCGTAGGCGTTATTCAGGATGTTGAGAAACACCTGCTGCAACTGGTGGGAATCCCCGATGACCAAGGGCAAAGATTCGTCGAGGTGCTCGATCACCTGGATGCCGTGGCTGACGAAGTCGTAGGAGCGCAGGTGCACGGTGCGTTGCAGAATGGCGTTGAGCTGGACGGGCTGGCGCTGCGGCGGCATTTGCCGGGCAAAGCTGAGCAGGTTCTGCACGATCTGCTTGGTGCGCTGCGCCTCCTGCAGGATCACGCGAAGATTGTGACGCGCGCTTTCGGGGATCTCCGGATTTTCCATGAGCAGGTCGGTGAATCCGAGGATGGCGGTGAGGGGATTGTTGACCTCGTGGGCGACGCCGGAGACGAGTTGTCCGACAGCAGCCATTTTCTCGGCGTGCATTAACTTGGAGCGCAGCATGGCGGAGTCAGTGACATCAGTCATGACGACGACGATGCTGCTGACGCAGCCGTCTTCGCCGCTGATGGGGCTGAGATTGGCGGAGAACTGGGCGCTGACGCCGTCTCCGCGAATCAGCGGCAGATCGAAATTATCGATTTGCTGGCCGCGGGCCACGGCCGCCAGCGCTTCACGGAGGGCGGAACGCCGTTGCGGGGCGCAGAGATCGGGCAAGGCATGCTCGAGGATCTGGCTCTGCTGAAAGCCGAGGCCGCTCCAGCGGCGATTGGCATAACTGATTTTGCCGTCGGTATCGGTGACCAGAATCAGGCTCTGGGTGTGGTTGAGTATCTTGTTGGAAAAATCGCGCTCTTTCTGCAACTCGCTTTGGGATTGGCGAAGGCCGCTAACATCCTGCATCAGACCGCGGTGCTGCAGCACCTCGCCGGAGGCATCGCGCACGGCGTAGCAGTTCATGAATACGTGGACAGGAGATCCATCTTTCCGGCGCAGCACTTGTTCGTGATTGCGCAATTCGCCGGTGCGCTTGAGCAAATCGACGAGTTCCTGGCGGCGCTGCGGAGAAAAGTAGAGCTGGCTGGGAATGTCGAGCTGCAGGACCTCCTCACGGCTGCTATAGCCCAGAATGCGGACCAGCGCGTCGTTGACTTCGATGAAACGGCCCTGGGGAGAAGAAACGTAGATTCCCTCCTGAATATTGTTGAACAGTTCGCGATAACGCTGCTCGGCTTCACGGCGGTCGGTGATGTCCTTGAGCACATGCACGGTCTGCAACTGGGACCCACCGGCGGCGTGAATGCGGGAAGTTGAAATCAGATACGAGCGTTCGAGAGCGGGATGAACATACTCGTCAAGCCCTTCGCCGGTGCGGCAGAAAGGACAGGAGTGGAGGGAAACTCCAGCGGCGAGGGCCTCGAGCGCGCGCATATTGACGCCAATCAACTGGCTGGGAGCGATGCCGATGAAATCGGCGAGCGAGCGATTGACGCGCAGGATGTTGTGCTGCTCGTCGTGCACCACGATGAAATCGCTGATGGCATCGAAAACATCGAGCCAGTGGCGGTTAGCCTGCTGCATGCGGGTGAAGAGGCAAGAGTTCTCGAGCGCGATGCTGGCGTGGCCGGCGATGGCGCGCAGCAGTTGACGATCTTCGGCGGCGGGCGCGGCGACGCTATCGGCAAGACAAAGAACGCCGACGAGTTCTCCGGACGAACCGGCCAGCCGAACCAGGGTGCAATTGGTCCACTCCAAAGTGGCGGCGAGTGCCGGGCCGAGAACGTCAGGGGCCGGGGCGAACGCAATATCGTTGGGATAACGTGGCAGGGACGCGCTGAGCGCCTGACTGAAGCGGGCGAGCAGGGACTTGTCATCGACGGCGGAATCGCCATTCAGCAAGACCGTATCGGTTTCGGAAGTCTGAAAAAGGCTGAGACTGACGGCGCGGCTGCCAAACAGGGCGGCGGCGCGTTGCGCGAAGTTCGTCATGAACTCCGGCAGATGCAATACGTTGTTGAGTTCGAGCGCCATCGCAACCAGGGCCTCGGCGCGGCGGCGGTGCTCCTCGGATTGATGCAGATTGCGGGTGAGTTCGAGAGCGATCGCGATCTGCGCTGCCAGGGCGCGGGCGCGACGGACATCTTCATCGTGGATCGGTCCGGCTTCGATGCGATCGAGCACACCGAACATTCCAAGCACTTCGCCATTGGAACCGAGCAGCGGAACGGCGAGGAGCTGGCGGATATTAAATGCCGCGACCAGATCCTCATTCGCACCGGGGGTTTTGCTGGCATCCTCGGTGAAGAAGACGTTTCTCTGCTTCATGGAGCTGGCGGTGACGCCGTCAGAGAGCGGGATATCGACGGGGCGGGCCACGCCGTTCTCGATTCCCCAGCGGATGTGAAAGACACCGGCTTCGAGCAGTCCGATGAAGCAACGCTGGTATCCGAGGAAGCTGGCAGCGCGAACCGCCGAGGTCTGCATGAACTGGTCGAGTTTTCCAGCGGAACCGAGCTCGAATGAAATCTCGAGAATCTCATGGAGTTCGAGGGCCTGGGCTCGCGCCATGCCATACAACTCGGCGTTGGCGACGGCGACCGCTCCAAAGCCGGCGAGCGCGGAGACCAGGGCTTTGTCTTCCTGGCTGAAGGGGTCGCCCTCGCGCGGGTAAACGAGAATGGCGCCGTGGGAGCGCGAGGTGCGGAATGGGGACGAGATCAAGACTCCGGGTGGCGAGTCTTCTCCAAAATGAGACGCGCCGTCGATGCTCACGGTGATGCGCTCGCCGGCGGCAACGGCGCGGCGGGCGATCTCGAGGGAAGAGCGAAGCTCGCTGTGCGCGGCACGACTGCGAATGGCGACAGCGAGCCGGGGCACCTCGGTCGAAACCGCTTGCAACTGCAAAACCTTCTCCTTCTGCACAAAGACGAGCACGGCGGGCGAATGCAGCAGCACGCGGAGGCGGTCGGCGATGCTCTCCATGACGGCGGCGGTGTCGGGCAGGCCATTCAGGGCGGTGGCGACCTCAACCAAAATGCTGGCGCGGCGATGTTCTTCGCGGGAAAGCTGATTCAGGCGAAGGGCTTCGAGCGCGGTGCCGAGTTGGGCGGCGAGGATGGTGACTTTGGCAACCGCATCCTCGTCGAAACCCGGTTCGGGAGCGCTGCGCAAATACGTAATAACGCCAATCAAGTCTCCGGAGACCGAGATCGGCGCAGCCATAGCGGCGTGGGTTTGGGTTACAGCCATCCAGGGATAAGCAGCCACGTCAAATTGATTGACGAAACAGGGCTGACGCTTCAGCACCGCGTCAACAGCAATGGAGGAATCGCCGTCGCGGCGGCGGATGCCACGAAAAGATTCAGCGCCGTCGCCATGGGCTTCCGCGCCAATCAGTTCACCGTCGGTCGAAAGACTCCAATAGTAGGCGCCGCCGGCGTGAAAGTAGGCGCGAGTGAGGGCGCAAAAAGAACGGATGAGCTGGCTGGAATCGTTGTACTGAAAGGCGGCGCGAGAAAGCTCCAAGAGAAGTTTTTGGAAGGCCTCGTCAGAGTGAGACGCGGCGGAGGTACCCGAATTTCCGGTGTGGGCTATCAGTGCGCACCCGCGTTTCGCTAAGCGGTTGAAAACAATTGGATTACGTATAAACGCTACGCTGAATTCTCAAATTGAGTCAAGAGAATACGGGAGGTGGTGCCGATTTGTGAAACATTGCAGAAAGAACATCACGGGGGCGTTTTTCATTGTGCAAATAACAATGTGCAAATAACGAGGTTCGGTGGGCTGGCGCGGTGGAATGGCGGTCGGCGATTGGAACTGATCTTCGCCCGCGGGTCGCGTCCCGTTATTGCCGATGAGCGAGAAATGAGGCTGCATCCTCCATTTCCGAGAGCACTCACGAAAGTAATGCACAAGAAGAACTTTTGGTATGCGCTGACACAGTCATTGCACGAAGATGGGAACAGTCTTTGGTGACAGGAGCGAAAGCGTGTCTTTGCAAGCCCTAAATCGTTCGGTCGCGGTGGGTCTGTTGCTACTCGGCGGATGGGCCGCGACAAGTGTTACCCCGGCATGGGGACAGGCAGAAATCAATCGAAAACCCAAGAGTAAGGTCGCGCCAATCTATCCGGAGTTGGCGAAGCGCATGAAGATCACCGGAATGGTGAAGGTATTGATTACGGTGTTGCCAAACGGCACGGTCAAGGAAGCCAAGTTGATGGGCGGGCATCCCGTGCTGGCAGGCGCCGCTCTGGACGCGGTAAGAAAATGGCGCTTCGAGGCCGGTCCCGAAGAATCCACGGGGATTGTGGAATTCCGTTTTGACCCGAACCAGTAGCCGGGTCGTGGCGGCGTCGAGGCGCCGTGGGGAAGGGTAAAAAAAGATGAACATAGGGAAAAAGCTCTATCTAAGTTTCGGCATCATTCTGGCCACAGTGCTGGTGCTGCTGGGGATCAACATGATCGCAGTCGAGCGCGAGCATGAGACCAAGGCGGCGGCGCAGCGCTCGATTGAAATGGCCGAGGTAACGTCGCTGGTGCGCTTCCAGATGATGCAGAACCGGCTTCACCTGCAAGATTACCTGTTGAGTGGCGACACGCGCGACGTCGACAAGATGACGGAAGGTGAGCATCAGCTAAGTGAGGCGCTGCACCACGCCGAGGAGCTTTCGCCTTCGGCCACCGAGCGCGGCAATCTGGAAAAAGTGCAGGGGCTGGAGCAGGCCTGGGCCAGTGATTTCGCAACTCCTCTGGTGGAAAAGCGCCGCGGCGTCGATAGCGGCAATGCCACCGTGGCCGAACTGCAGATTTTCTATTTGCAAAAGGATCCGAACTCGTGGGTAGCGCGTTCGAGTGACGTGCTGGACCAGGTAGATCTGGAGAACCGCAAACTTCTTGACGAGCGGCGCCACAGCGACGAATCGGCGGCGAACTGGACGATCGCGGCAGCGTGGCTCAGTTCCCTGCTCGCGCTGGCGCTTGGCGTCATCGTCGCTTATCGCACAGCGAGTGGCATTACCGCACCGCTGACGCGGCTGATCCACGTGGCCGAGCAGATCGGGCAGTCGGGAGACCTGGAACACACGATTGACGTTCACGGCAAGGATGAGATCGGGCAACTGGCAAGAACTTTCGACTCGATGGTGAAGTATCTGAAGGAAATGGCTGCGGTTTCGGAGGCCATTGCCGGCGGCAATCTGGCACTCGAAGTCCATCCCCGGTCGGCCAACGATACGCTGGCGAACGCCTTCACAAAAATGGTGACGGGACTGCGCGGATTGGTGCGCAATGTGCGAGACGCCGCGTCGCAGGTAGCGGCCGCTTCGACGCAGGTAGCGAGTTCCTCGGACGAGTCGGCCCGTAACAGCCTGCAAACCTCTTCCGCCATCGACGAAGTGACCAGCACTATGCACGAGATGAGCGTGAACGTGCAGAACATGGTGAAGAGCACGCAGACGCAAGCATCGAGCGTCAGTGAAACGTCGGCATCGATTGACCAGATGGTGACGTCGATCCAACGCGTGGCGGACACCGCGAAGGTGCTGCTCGACATCTCGAACCGTTCGCGCGAAGAGGTACACAGCGGCATCGGCACCATGGAAAAGGCGACTGACGGCCTGAACCGGATCAATACCACGATCCAGGCCTCGGGGGAGATCATCGACGCACTCGGCAGCCGTGCGGACAACATCGGCAAGATTGTCGAAGTCATTGACGACCTGGCGGAGCAAACCAACCTGCTGGCGTTGAATGCGGCGATGGAAGCGGCGCGGGCGGGCGAGCATGGTTTGGGATTCGCGGTGGTAGCGGACGAAGTCCGGAAACTGGCGGAAAAATCGGCGCAGTCTACAAAAGAAATCTCCGAATTGATCGAAAGTATCCAGAAGGAAGCTCGCAAAGCGGTCGATAACATGGAGAAGAGCACGACCATCGTGAACGAAGGGCTGAATCTGGGGCAGGAACTGAATGCCGCGCTGCGCAAGATTTCAAACGTAGTGACGGAAGTGTACAAGTTCGCGCAAGAAATCGGAGCAGCCACCAACGAGCAGTCGCATGGATCGTCACAGATCGCGCGCGCCACTACCCGGCTGAACGAGATCACGCACGAAATCAATTCGGCAGTGGAAGAACAGGCGTCGGGCGCGCAGGCAGTGGTGCAGGCAATGGAGCGAATGCGCGAACTGGTGCAGGCCTCGACGGCGGGTTCGACCGAATTGGCCGCATCGTCGGATCAGATGTCGAAGATGTCGCGCGGTCTGCTGGACTCGATGGACCGGTTCTCGCTGCGGTCGAACGATCGGAACAACGACGACCGGACCAGCGATCGAACTGGCGGGAGCGGAGCCGACTATAACAAAGGTCTCCGCGGCGCAGCGGCAGGATCACACTAAGTCTTTATTAAGGCCTTTTGCGAAAAGCGTTTTAGCAGGGAAAGCGTTTTAACGGAAAACAGTCATGAGCCGGGAAACCCATGTAGTTGGCTTCCGCGTAGGCCGCGAGACCTATGGCGTGCCCATCACTACGCTGCACGAAATCGTCCGGGTGCCGCAGATCACGGCGGTGCCAGATGCGCCCGATTATCTGGAAGGCGTGATCAACCTGCGCGGCAAAATTGTTTCTGTGCTCGATCTCCGGAAGCGGTTCGGAAAGACGGCGACCGAACTCGACCGGCGCAGCCGCATTCTGGTGGTGGAACATAAAGAGCGGCTGATCGGCATGATCGTTGATTCGGCATCGGAAGTATTGAAGATTCCGGAGAGCGAAATTGAATCGGCACCCGCGATGATGAAAGAAGGCGGGTTGGACTGCGTAACTGGTCTCGGCAAATACCAGGGTCGGCTGATCATTTTGCTGGATATCGGCAAGATTCTGGCGCGCAGCGGCCAAAAAGAAACGCCGTCGGGAAAATTGGCGGCGGGTGGAAGAGCGGGAGCCAAGATGGAGAACGACAGTAAGAGCGCCGCGGCCGGGAAGTAGCCAGGAAAACTACATGAACACGAGCGAAACTCCGGCACTGACAGAAGCGGAACTGAAACTGCTGCAATCGCTCGTCTACCAGGAGTGCGGCATGCACTTCGACGACCGGCGCACTCCTTTTTTACAGGATCGACTGCAGCGCCGGCTGAAGGAATGCCAACTCGATTCGTTCTACAGCTACTATCGCCTGCTCATCAGCCAGCAGGGCAAGCAGGAGTTGTCGCGTCTGGTGGAAAACCTCACCGTCAACGAGACCAGCTTTTTCCGGAACAAGGCGCAACTGGAGCTGTTTCAGGACACCGTGCTGGACGACCTTTTCCGGCGCAAGCAGGGACAGCGCGACTTCAACCTGCGATTGTGGAGCGCGGGCTGCTCGACGGGACAAGAGCCCTACACCATGGCTATGCAGGTGGCCGATTCTCTTTCTTATCACCATCTGCGCCATCCACATCCGAGCGAATCGCCAATTCCGAAGCCGCTGGTACCGGCGCCCTGGCGGGTCGAGATCCTGGCGAGCGATATTAACTATACGGTGCTGCGGACGGCGCAGGAGGGATCCTACGCCGAGCGGCAGATGGCCGGGGTCGATTACGGCTTTCGCTTGCGCTACTTCGACAAGATCGGTGAACGCTACGCGGTGAAGAAGAACGTCAAGGAAATCGTGCACTTCGATTTTCATAACCTGAAAACCGAGTACCTGCCACAGCGCAACGACGTTATTTTTTGCCGCAACGTGATGATGTATTTCGACGAGGCGGAGCAGAAACGGCTGGTAGAGAAGTTCTACCGTTGTTTGAATCCGCACGGACACCTGTTTGTCGGTCACGCGGAAAGCCTGCTGGGACTGACGGACAAATTCCGGATGGTGCATCGCAACGCGGGTACGGCTTACCAGCGCATTGAGGTCGACGAGTGACGCTTCCCCCTGAAGACCGAATGAGCGACCTGCGCCAGCTTTTTTTTGAGAGCGCGGGAGAACTCGTCCAAAAGTTGAACGAGGAAGCGCTGCGGCTGGAGAAAACTCCGGGCGACGAGGAAAGCGCGCGCAGTCTGCGCCGGACCGTGCATACGCTGAAGGGCGACGCGGCGGCCTGCGGCTTCCGGGAACTGAGCGAACTCTGCCACGAGTTTGAGGACGTGCTGACGGTGGGGAATGTGGCAGCGGCTTCAGTGCCGGAGACGGCGCTACGCGCGGCTGACGTTTTTCTGGCCCTGCTCGAGGCATATCGCAAGGGAACGAAGCTTCCCGCCATTCAGTCTTTGCGGGCGGACATTGCGCGACTGTCACAGGCGGCGCCGGCGGACCAAGTCCCGGCAAAGAAGAAGGCCGCGGCAGTGAAAAAGAGCCGGTGGTCGGAATACGAACAATTGGCGATTGCGCGCGCGTCGAGCGAGGGCAAAGCAGTCCATCACGTGGTGGTAGACGTCGACCCACAGTGCGGGATGCCGATCGCCGGACGCCAGATGGTTCAACTAGCCTTGGGGGAACTGGGCGAAGTTCTAGCGCTCTATCCGCTGGAGGGCAGTCCGGAAGCGATCACGCGCATTGAAGCGGCACTGGTATCGACGAAACCGGCAGATCAGATTCGGATCAAGTGCAGCATTCCAACCATTGCGGCGAAGGTGCGCGTCACGCCGCTGCGTGTGCAGGATCCCCCGCTTCCTGCGGCGAAGAATGTCATCGCTGATGCTCCCACTGATGCTGTCACTGGTGCGCTTACCGATGATCTCACCGGTCCTATCACCGATTCAGCGGCTGCGGCACCAGACGGGCTCTCGGTAACTACTGCTTCAGCGACCGCTGCCAGCGATACTCGCAGTGTTGCTCGCAACACTCCGGCGGTGACTGACGCGGCGTTGCGTGAAGAGCTTCCGGCGACGCAGGCCTCGCCGAGTGGTCCTGACAATTTGCTGCGTGTGGATGCGGAGAAGATCGACAGCGTGCTCAATCTGGTGGGCGAGCTGATTCTGGCGAAATCGATGCTGCAGCAAACCATGCTCGAATTCGGGCAACGGTTTCCGAAGGACGTTCTGCGGACCAAGTTCACGGATGCCATGTCGTTTCAGGCGCGCGTGCTGAACGACCTGCAGCATTCGGTGATGAAGATTCGCATGGTGCCGGTCGATCAGCTTTTCCGGCGGTTTCCGCGGATTGTGCGCGACGTGGCGCGACAGTGTGGAAAAGAAGTCGAGTTGAGCGTGCGCGGCGGTCAAACCGACCTCGATAAAAGCATTCTGGATGCGATTGCCGAGCCCTTGACCCACCTGGTGCGAAACGCGATTGGACATGGGCTGGAGACCGCTGAGCAGCGGGTGCAGAGCGGCAAGCGTCCGCAGGGGACGTTGCGGCTGGCCGCGTATCACCAGGGCAATCAGGTGATTGTCGAGGTTTCCGACGACGGCGCGGGGATTGATGTGGAGAAAGCCAGGCAGCGCGCATTGTCGCAGGGCCTGTTGAACGCCGAACAAGCGGCGCGGCTGACAGAGTCGGAGACTCTCGACCTGATCCTGCAGCCGGGATTTTCGACTGCCGACCAGGTCACCGAGCTTTCAGGCCGGGGCGTGGGGTTGGACGTAGTGCAGAGCGTGTTGGGGCGACTGAAAGGAAGTGTCCAGATCGAAACGCTGCGAGGACGGGGCACGACATTCCGGCTCAGGCTTCCACTGACATTGGCAATCATTCGCGGGCTGCTGTTCCGGGTAGAGCAACGGCTCTACGCTTTACCGCTGAATACGGTGGCAGAAATTGCGCGCACGCGAGAGGAAGATATCCGGCAAGTGGAGCACTACGACGTGCTGCAATTGCGCAACACTGTACTGCCTTTGCTGCGACTGGGATCGAAGCCGGCGAGTGGGCCGGATATGGCCAACCGCAAAGTCTTCGTGCTGGTGATTCAGAACGGAGAACGCGAGTTCGGCGTCATCGTCGATGAACTGGTGGGCGAAGAGGAGTTGGTGATCAAGGCGCTCGACGACCAATCGATCACAACCGACCTGGTGAGTGGGGCATCGATCCTGGGCGATGGAAGAGTGGTGCTGATCCTAAACCTGACCGCGCTGATGGACCGCTTCACTCGCGGACGTTCGGATGCGAATGGCCCACGGATGGCGGGGCTGCTGGCTGGTTTACCCAGCGCTCTGGTGCCCTCTGCGACAAGCGGGGGGACGCGTGCGTCGGAAGCTCAGACCCGTGGCGCCGCGGGGGGCCTGGCATGAGAAAACCGGTGCGCGTGTTAGTGGTGGATGACTCGGCCCTGATGCGCAAGCTGATTCCGCGGATCCTCGAACAGGACCACTCGATCGAGGTGGTGGGCACGGCGATGGACGGACATTTCGCCCTGAAGAAGATCGAAGAGTTGTCTCCTCAAGTGGTGACGCTCGACCTGGAAATGCCCGGACTGAACGGGATCGATACCCTGAAAGAGATTACGCGGCGCTGGCGGCTGCCGGTGATTGTGGTCAGTTCGCACAGCACGGCCGGAGCGTCGATCACGCTCAAGGCGCTGGCGCTCGGAGCGTTCGACTTTGTGGCCAAGCCGGAGGATGTTTCCGCGAAGATGCCGGAAATTGCTGCCGAGCTGATCAAAAAGATCGGGGCGGCGGCACAAAGCACGGGCGTGCATCCGCAGTTTCTTCCCCACGACACTCCCGCGCCGCTGGCGGCCAAACTTCAGCCGCTAGCGCCAACGCGGATTATTGCCATCGGCGTTTCCACGGGCGGTCCGAACGCCTTGCAGTACTTATTTTCGAATCTGCCCTCGGATTTTCCGGGCAGCATTCTGGTAGTGCAGCATATGCCGGATGGGTTCACCGAACTGTTTGCCAAGCGACTGGATGATTGCTGCCAGATCCGGGTAAAGGAAGCACAATCGGGCGACTTGCTGGTAGCCGGGCGGGCGCTGATTGCTCCGGGCAACCGGCACATGAAGATCAAGAGGCTGCCATTGGGGAACGTGGCCATGCTGAGTGAAGAAGCGCCGGTGAACGGCCACAGGCCATCGGCGGACGTTCTGTTCCACAGCGTGGCTCAGGAGTTCGGCTCGCAAGCTACAGGCGTCCTGATGACGGGGATGGGCGAAGATGGGGCGGCGGGGTTAGGCGAGATCCGAAGCGCTGGAGGTTTCACGGTAGCACAGAGCGCGGAGACCTGTGTGGTGTACGGAATGCCCAAGGCGGCCATCGAGCGCGGGTACGCAATGCGGGTCGCCCACCTGCAGGACATGCCCGGCATTTTACAAGCCCAGTGCGCAATCGATCGCGGACGGGGAGAAACGGTCGAGGTCAAGCGAGCGGCCAACACCGGTAGTAACTAGAGTTATCTACCCGAAGGTATAGGGAACGTGATTAAGTGATAGATGGGGAGGAGTACCATGGAAAAATTTGCGCCCGTAACGCGGAGCGAAGACGGACAACCGGTGCGCTACCTGATTGTGGATGACTCCGTGTTCGCCCGCAAGAACCTGGCCCGGATGGTAGAAACCTTCGGGGGACAGGTGATTGGCGAGGCGGGCGACGGGATCTCCGCGATCAGCGAATACGAACGGCTGACACCCGACATCGTTCTGATGGATATCACCATGCCGCAGATGGAAGGCATTGAGGCGGCAGAGAAGATTGTCCGCGATCATCCTGGCGCGCGCATCGTCATGGTATCGTCGGTCGGCTATCAGGAGAACATCGTGGCTGCGCTGCAACGTGGCGCCCGCCACTTCGTGCAGAAGCCGGTGAAGCCAGAAGTGCTCTACGAAGTCATCAAGTACGTGATGCGTGACGAAGGCACAGCTGCGCAAGGAGCCGGGGCCTAGTCATGCGGATGGACCTGATTCAGCCTTTCATTAATTCGGCCGACGCCGTTTTGGCGCAGGGGCTGAATTCTCCCGTTGCCATCGAGAACCTGACGATGGAGGAAGAGGCGTACCGGCGGAGGGGGATTGCCGCCGAAGTTTGCCTGACGGGCGAGGTTGAAGGACGGATCATATTTGATGTCGACATCCAAGCCGGATTGCAGCTTGCCAGCCGTCTAGCGGGCATCGCAGTTTCCGAGACCGACGAAGAGCTGGTGCGAGAAGCGGTCTGCGAACTTGCCAACCAGATCATCGGCAACGCCGTCACCACGCTGAACGACCAGGGATTCCATTTCCATGTGCGCCCGCCCGTCTTTCATACTTCAGAACAGGGCAGCCGCAGCAGTGAAGACACGGAGGCGGTCGTGATGGCCTTCAATACCTCCAGTGGAAGCGTTTTCATGAATGTGGCGCTGCGCTATCAGCGACCGTCAGCGGCGCAACGCTCGGCGGCGGGGTAGGAAAGCAGTAGTCAGTGGTCAGTGGTTAGTTGCTTTCTCCGCAGTTGATTCGGATCCAGCCAAGAAACAACCCCAATTATCGATCTTGGGCTAAATGCCTCTGGGAGTGAAAGACTGCTGCTTTCCTCTGCATGAAAGCAGGTTCTTGGCTTCGCTCAGAATGACCATCGAGGTTGCGAGACTTCTAGGGCGGGCCGGCGAGCAGAAAAATTGGATTCTGCGAGGGGTTTTGCGAATCGGGTGGAATCGGAGGACGGGTGCCGATTGGAGCAGGCTGGTTCAGGATATAACTCTCGGAGGAAGTGTCGATAATGTCGACCAGACCACCGTCGCAACTTGACAGATAGGCGCGCGAGCTATCGCCGCCGGCAGCCATCATGAAGCGGAAGCGGTTGTCGACGCAGACGGGAACATAATAGATGGCCGGGTTGGGATAATTCGGGTTGGTCGCGTCGGGAAATCCTGGGAGGGCAATGGTAGTCATCTCCAAGTTCGATACCGTATTTACGACCGTTACCTGCGGGAACAGATTGCTGGCGGTACCGGAGGCGGTGCCGGTCCAGGGGCTGCTGGTGGTGTTCGCTGTTTGGAAGCAGGTGGCGGGACACGACGTCGTCCCGCTTAAAACCGCAGCTATAGTATAAGTCCCATCGAATCCAGTACCCGTACCGGCGACCGTGATCGTCATACCCGCATTCAGGGCCTCGCCGGACGCCAAGCTGTAGGTATAGGTGGCTGTCGTGCCATCGCCCGAGACGGCGGAAATCGAGGTCGTACTGGGGAGCACGGCATACGAAGCAACATAGGCGCGCGTCCCGTCGGGCAAGGCGGCGGCGACGGTTGCGGTGGCTGGCACCGAAGCCAAGCTCAGAAGAGCAAATGGCGGAATTGCGATCGGGCTGCCGATAATCTGCGGCGGAGACTGCGAGACATCGACCATCGTCATCTGCTGTCCGCCTGGAATATAAAGGCGATTGAGATTGGTGTCGTAAGTCATGATGGTGGCGCCGGGCACCTGGATCGGAGTTTCGGTCAGGGTGTCAGGGCCGGCGGTTGAGGTGGTATCGATCCAGGCGAGGGTTCCGTTGGACTCCAGAACATAGACGGCCTGGCTGTCGTTACGCGCCGACAACCAGATCGGTCCCGTAGTCATCGTGCCGACGACGCTGCGGGCAGACCGGTCGGAAGTGTTAAAAGCGCTGATGGTGCTATCGGCCTCGTTTGCGATGTAGAGCTTTGTGCCATTCGGAGTCTCGGCCATGGCCACCGGATTGCTGCCGACCGGTAGGGTGTAAGTCAGTTGGTTGCTGAGGGTGTTGATGACACCCACGGAGGCGAGGTTGGGCAGCAGGGCGTAGGCCTCGCTCGACTCGGTTGTAGCGACGAAATTCGGGGCCGAACCTGCAGGCAGTCCGATGGCGGTGGTGCCGGTGATGACGGTGCCATTAAAGGTCAGTTTAGTGACTGAATCAGATCCCAGGCCGGGCACGGAATGGTTTGCCACCAGAACTACCGAGGCGGTTTGCTGCACGGCATGGACGGGGGCGAGTCCGACATTCTGAATGCTGACGACGGTATCGCCCGAGACGTCAATGACCATTGCGGTGCCGGGCACGAGGGTCCCGTTATCGTTAATGGAAACCACGGTGTTTGAGGCCGCCGGATTGGGAAACTGCGGAGGATTCGGGATAATAATCGGGCGGAAGGTATCGCCGCACCCGGTGCAGATCAGGTAAACCGACAACACGAACCCCAGCCAGAGAAACCGCTTCATTCACACTCCGTGGTTAAGACTTTGTTCTAAAGTTAGTCGCGCGCGGAATCCGCTATTGTATCGGGAACCATGCCGCGAGGGGAAATGAGGCATAGCGAGCAGCGTTGAAATCTGCAAAATATCACCCGGAAAGCAGAAACTACAGATCCTTCGCTATGCTCGGGATGACACTGGACTGAGCCATACCGGATGCGAAGGAGTGCCCGCAATGTTGAGAAGCGAAGTGGGCAGGCTTTGGTTGCCGGGCAGGCGGGGGTGGTGACAATTTTTGTGAAGCGGGGCGAGCCGCGTCTCTGTAATCGCGGGAGTCGCAATCGTGAGACGCGAGAGAGTTTTTGTTTTCAGGCTCGTCCGCGCTTGGTCTTGGGTTGGCTCTTGGCTGGCATTTCGGCAACTTTTTCGGATCCTGCCGGTTTCTTGGTCTGAGCCAAACTTTCTTTGAGAGCAGCCATTAGATCGACAACGGGAGCGAGCTTCTTTGGCTGCTCGACGGCCTGCACTTCCCCGCCCTCGAGTTTGGTTTCGATCAGCTTTTTGAGATTGTCCTGGAAGGTATCGTGGTATTTTTCCGGGTCCCAGTCGGCTTGCAGCGCTTCGATCAGTTGATGAGCAACTTTGATTTCTGCGTCTTTGATTTCCACATCGGGAGCGCCGAAGGATTCGACTTCGCGGACTTCCTCGGCGTAATACATGGTGTGGAGCATCATTCCGCCTTTGTGGGGACGCAGGAAAACTGTGTATTCGCGGTTGTGCATGGTGAGTTTGGCAATGGCGACAAATTCACTCTCTTCAAGCGCCCTGGTCAGCAGAGCATAAGGACGGCGTCCGGCATCTTCGGGGACCATGTAATAGGACGACTCGAAGTACACGGGATCGACTTCGCTGGTCTTCACGAATTCGAGGATCTCCATGGTCTTCGCGGTTTTCGGCTCAATCTTCTTGATCTCTTCGGGCTCGATGATGACGTATTCGTCTTTACGGTATTCGTAGCCTTTGACGATGTCGCTGCGTTCAAGGACCTGGTTATCGAGCGGACAGATGAGTTGCTGCTTGACCCGATGGTGATCGGTGCGATGAAGCTGGTTGAAGGAAATGCCGCTGCTGCGGGCGCCGGAGAACAGGCGCACCGGCATCGAGATTAATCCGAACGTCAGATAGCCAGACCAGACTGAAGCCGCCATGATTCACTCCGAGAAACGAAACCTTCAGATGCCAGAATTCCGCCGAGCGTACAGAAGTGTAGCTTAAATGGTGCAGTTTGATCGCGCCAGATTACGGGTGAACCCAAAGGCCAAGCACTAGATGGGGCGGTCTTCCGGCGCGGGACACTGAATGTAGTGTTAACGGGAGCGGTCCGGCATCTATAACCCAGGTCTTGGGTTTTAGGCCTTAGGTCTTAGGTCCCAGGTGCAGGTCGCACCGGTCGTGAGATTCTACTGAAGGCTGACGGCTGAGAGCATTGCTAATGGCGAATCCTTTTTTATTTCACGGGTGGGCGTCATCGACCGAGCGACTCGCGGTCGCTGCGGGGGTGACGCTGGCATTCGCGGTGCTGGCTCGGGCGGTGCGTGGCGTCAATCCATTGGGTGCGGTGGCAGGGGCGCTCGCCTGCTTCTTGCTGTTTGCCGGCGCCGGTCCGGTGGCCTTCGCCGCGCTGGGAACACTGTTTCTGATGACCTGGATGTCCACTCGCCTGGGATATCGCCGCAAGGCGGCGCTGGGACTCGCGGAGCGCCGGGAGGGTCGAAGCGCGTGGCAAGTCCTGGCTAATCTGTCGGCGGCTGCGCTCGGCTCGATTGCTTTCGGCATCACTGGCAACCGTGGCTGGCTGGTTGCGGCGGTTGCCGCGCTGTCCGAAGCGGCAACGGACACGGTGGCTAGTGAAATCGGGCAGGTAGTTGGTCAGAAAAGCGATGAGAACAGCGGAGAGAATGGCGGACAGGACACGGGATCGCTGCCACGAATGATCACAACCTGGGAACGCGTGCCACCGGGGACTGACGGGGGCGTTACTCTGCTTGGAAGTGCAACGGGACTGGCGGCGGGTGCTGTCATTGCTGCGGTTGCCAGCGCGGGCGGAATGATTGAGTGGCGCCAGGTCTGGATCCCAGTCGTGGTGGGATTCGTGGGAATGCTGATCGACAGTGTGTTGGGAGCAACGGTGCAACGCCGTGGCTGGATCAGCAATCAGGGAGTGAATTTATTATCCACTTTGGTTGCGGCAGTCATGGGGTACGCAATGGCGATGAACTTGTCGTAGGAGACGCGACCTAGGTGCGCTGCTTGAGGCGATCGAGCAGCATGAAGACCAAGACGCCGAGGACGGCGTTGGCCACGCCGGAGAGAAATTCGTGGGGCCAGCTCCAGGCCATGTGCAGTCCGACCAAGCCGCGAGCGATCAGAAAATAGACGATCTCGTGCACGACATAGAAGAAGATGGTCAGCAGGAAACGTGCGCCGGCATTTTCCACATCCAGCTTGATGCCAAGTGAGGACGCGCCAAATCCGACCACAGTTTTGGAAATTCCGTAGAGACCGATGGGCTGGTGGGTGAGCGCATCCTGCACAATGCCAATCAGGCCGCCGGTAACGAGGCCGGCCAGCGGATTGCGCCGGGCTGTCGCGAAACCGATCACAACCAGCAGGGGAAGGTCGAAGACGGTAAAAAACGAAAAGCGTAGCGGCAACCACGCCTGCAGAAACAGGGCGGCCAACGGGACCAACACCGTCGCTGGAATGCTGAAACGGTAGACCTCGACCTGCTCTCCAGATGTGTAAGTGATGGCCACGTTAGTGCGGATTATCCTCGAGCGCGGGTTGCGGTTTGGGGTCGGTAGCCGTCTTCACCGGCTTGGAAACAGTCTTGATGGCGGCAGTGCCGGCTGAGGGTGCAGTGGAAGAAGCGGAGGAAGAAGTTGCCGTTTTTCGCGGCGGAGTGGTATCGCCGTTCACGGAGACCTGCGGCGGCGGGGCTTTGGTTTTGCTGCTGGAATCTGGAATCGCGGGTATGGCGGGCTTTGCCGCGGCGGTCCCGGGCGCAGTGGCCGGCGCAGTTGTCGGGGTGGTGGTCGGCACGGGTTTTGTTGTTGCAGGCTTGGTCGTGGTTACGGTTGTTGCGGCCTCCGGGGCGGATTTCGCCGCATCGGGAGCTGCGGTCTTGTCGGTTTCCGGCTTTGAAGGAACGCCCGGCAGGCGTTCGGCCAGGATATCGACGGCGCGGGCGGCTCCGGTCTGATCGGGTTGCGCTTGCCGTTCGTCAATTTTGGTTACGACCAACACTTCTTCGAGCTTGCTGAGATCAGCCGCGGGACGGACGCGAATATTGAGAAACAGCTCGCTGCCCGGCGAAGCTTTTGTTACCCGGCCCACCAGCAGGCCCTTGGGGAAAATTCCATCTCCACCGCTGGTCAGAACCAGCTCTCCGGGGGAGACGGTTTCGTCGCTCATAACTTTCTCAAGCACCAGTTCTCCCGAAGGCGTGCCGCGCAAAATGCCCTGCAACCGGGTTTTGTCGAGGATCGAACCGACTCCGCTGGTCTGATCATCGATCAGTAAGACGAGCGACGTGGAGCGGTACACGCGCAGCACCTTGCCGACGATGCCATCCACGGTGATGACGGCCATGTCAGGCTTGATGCCATCGTGTTCGCCCTTGTCGATGTAGACGGAGCGGGACAACTCGCTGCCACTGGATCCGATGACCTGCGCGGCCATGGTCTGGGAGATGAATTGTTCCTTGAAAGCGAGCAGGGCCTGTAAACGGCGCGCCTGGTCGGCATCCTGGCTCATGCGCACCTGTTCGAGGCTCATGCGCTCGATCTGCGCCTTCAGGCTACGGTTTTCGGCACGCACGCCGCGCAGGTAGAAATAGTTGTGCCAGAGGTTTCCGGTGGAGGTTTGCGTCCACATCAGAAGCCTTTCGAGCGGGGTGACCGTGCCCACGGCCCAGATGCGGATGAGGCGGGTCGGTTCGTTGTCGGTCGTCCGACGGACCTGCACGGCCAAGCCGAGGACCTGGGCGAACAACACACCCACCAGCACGACCAAGTTGCGGTAGCGTCCGAGGACGTCCATAACACCAGTTCTCAGTTCTCAGTTGTCAGTTCTCAGTGAACCCGCCATCCTGAGATTGTTATCGTCACTCGAAGTTAGAACAGCGTCCACGGAACTACTCGATCGAAATCTTTCTGAGCAGCTTGAAGTCCGAAAGCATTTTGCCGGTGCCGAGCACCACGCTGCAGAGCGGATCGTCGGCGATGGAGACGGGCAATCCGGTTTCTTCGCGGATGCGCTTATCGAGGTTCTTGATGAGCGCGCCGCCCCCGGTAAGCACGATGCCGCGGTCGCTGATATCGGCGGAGAGTTCGGGGGGCGTGCGTTCGAGCGCGACGCGAATCGCGTTCATGATGGTTGAAACACATTCGCTGAGAGATTCGCGAATTTCACTGTCGTCTACGGTGATGGTTTTAGGCACGCCTTCGATCAGGTTGCGGCCTTTGATTTCCATGGTCAGCGGCTTATCGAGCGGATAGGCGGAGCCGATTTCCATTTTGATCTGTTCAGCGGTGCGCTCGCCAACGAGCAAGTTATATTTCCGCTTGAGGTAGTTCATGATGGCCTCATCCATCTGATTGCCGGCCATGCGCACGGAACGCGAGTAAACGATGCCGCTGAGAGAGATGACTGCGATGTCGGTGGTGCCGCCACCGATGTCGACGACCATGTTGCCGCTGGGTTCGGTAATGGGCAACCCCGCACCAATGGCCGCGACCATGGCTTGTTCGACGAGATGCACTTCACTGGCTTTGGCGCGATAGGCGGAATCCATGACCGCGCGCTTTTCAACCTGGGTAATTTCCGAGGGCACGCCGATGACGATGCGGGGGTGCACCAGCATTTTGCGGTTGTGCGCCTTTTGGATGAAGTAGTTCAACATCTTTTCGGTGACTTTGAAATCGGCGATGACGCCATCTTTCATCGGCTTGATGGCGACGATGTTGCCGGGCGTGCGTCCGAGCATCTCTTTCGCTTCTTTGCCGACGGCCTCGACTTCGTTGGTGTTTTTATTCAGCGCGACGATGGAGGGCTCGTTGACGACGATGCCCTTACCGCGCGCATACACCAGCGTGTTGGCCGTTCCGAGATCGATGGCAAGATCGCTCGAGAACATGCTGAACAGCGAACGCAGGTTGTGCGAGCGCGATGATCCGTTATGAAACCCGTTGTTCGACATGGCAATACTTCTCTCTTCCGGGAATGCGTCTATTGTACGTTTCTTTCATTCTACTTCGATGTTCAGCAGAACTGGTTGTCACTTGGGCAACCGGCAGTTCTGAATCTGGTTCCGAGCTGAAGCCGAGTGTCGATCCTGAAGTCATGTGATTCATGCCGCTATTGGATCACCACTTTTTCCTGGTGGGTATTGACGCCGCCTTTGGCATTTTGCGCCGTGACCGTGACCAGGTTTTCTCCGTTCGGCAAGGGCGGAGTGAAGTAGTGGAATGTGCCGTCGTCGTTGACCAGGGGCACTTCCTTGCCATTCACCATGACGCGCGCTCCTGCTTCGGTCTTGCCCGTGACCTCAATCACGTGTCCGTGCTGAATGAATGGATCGAGATCCAGCGCCAAATCGATTTTTTCTTTCGTCTTGGCGACGATGGTAAAGCGGTTCTTCTCGCTTTCCACCGACTCCTTGCCTGCCGCATCATAGGACTGGATTGACCAATAGTAAGCGCCGACGGGCAGACCCGTCACCACCACGCTGGCCGCATCCACTTTGCGGTCCATGAGCAGCGAAGAAAAATATGGGTTGTGCGAAATGCGCAGCCGGTAACCGGCGGCATTGGCCATCGGCGTCCACACGAACTCTACTTCTTTTGACTTCTCGCCGGGATTGATGAAAACCGGCATCATATTGCCCGGAGTGATGGGCGACGGCGGACCGATCTCGGTGGCCCGATCCATGGTTTTCGATGTGCTTTGGAAACTGACCTTCTCCCAGTCTGACAGGCGAACCGTCTCTCCATTGCGTTCGATCTGGCCGCTGCCTTTTTCGACGAGAATCTCGTGCTGGTCGCCTTTGGGATCATTGCGCACCATGGCGGCGGAATCGGGGGCCAGCGATGCTTTCGCTCCGGCCACGATGACTTGCGATTTCGATCCCTGAACATAGGTTGCCGTTGTCAGGTCGACCGTACCGGTCGTGACTGCGACCGACACGTTGGTCTGCTGCTGATCGTTGGCCGAATTCTCTTCGATCACGATCAGCGAATCCTGCTTGACCGTATAGTTGGTGCCGTCGTTGAAAACAATCTTGGCCATGCCCTCGGCGCCGGTCTGCACGACGTCGCCTTTTTCCAGCGGCACATTGTAGTCGGCATTGATCCAGCTGTTGCCGGTGCTTTTCCGCACGCGGATGGTGCCGTCAAGGACGGTGAAGTGCGCTTGCTGCGCCACCGCGGCCGACGGCCCCTTGAGCGGAGGCGCGAGTCCGGCAACTTTTTCAAGTAGTCCAGAAGAAAGACTGGCTGCAGCTTTCACAGTGGAGTCGGTGAACTTGGGGAATGCCTCGCGAAGGATGGCGGCAAAAATCAGCATGGCTCCGAGTATGGCCATGAGCACGCTGCGATACGTCACCGTTTTCCAGGCGACGTAAACCCCGGGTTTGGCTTTATTCGACACGAACCCCTGCCAACGTCATTGCAAATTTCTGACGACTACGCGCATCTCGGACTCTGTAATCATCATAGCTCTGCTAGTGGGGTGAATCGGCGGGGGTCATGCACGCAAACGGTTACGAAAGTGACTTAAAAGTTGCCCGAAATCCGACGCGAATCAGGGCAGGTACGCCAGATTGTCGAATTGCAGCTGCGCGCCAACGGACGTGGTGAAGGTGATCGACGAGCAATAGGAACGCCAGCCAGTTCTAAGGCGCGTGATTGCTCCTGGATTGACCACGGCTGTAGTCTCCCCAGCCTCGGGACAGCGGATGTGGAGCGTGGCCTCGGTAACACCGGCGTTATAGACGTCAATCCCGGCAAGCACATGGGGGCGATGGAGTTGGAACGCTGCGAAGGGCTTGGTGAGGGCCAGATTAAGGGTGCTGAGTTTGCCCGAAGGTACGTGGATGACCCAGGAATCGCCTTCCCAGTTCACGATTCCGGACGGGTATTCTCCCTTCAGGGTGCTTCCGGCTAGCTGGTGGGGATCGTCGAAGGTAACGAGCAGCGGGGTTGCGCGGCCTCCGGTTCCTTCAACGTGAATCGTTGCCGAACGCCGGTGATGAATTCGCAAAACACGGGTGGCGCGGTCAAAGACGAAACCTTCCTGGGGCGAGTCGGATCGCTTGTCGGGCAGATTCTGTAGCAGACGACCGCCGGCTGAGACTTTTGTGACGTTGAAATTGACTCGAAGCACGTCGGTCGATTCTCGGTCGAAAGTTGAATAGTCGATCGCATCCGCGGTGTAGGAAATATTCGTGATGACGGAAGTCGATCCCAAGAGATGAGATTCATTCGGTGGCGCCCACTCAGGAACGGCCCAGAACGCATCCATCAAGCGCCGGGGACCGTCGGTGAATTCATCGGTGAACCACCACTGATCGCTGAATGGGGCGTGCGCCTTGCCGGGCAGTCCCTGAAAGTACGTGACCCAATTGAATGAGCGGTAGGCTTCCTCTTTGAAGTTTTCGCTCTGGTCTTTGTCATTAGCTCTGTCGGTATCTTTGTCGGTAGCTCTGTCAGCGCCTCTGGTTTTCGCAAAGTACAATGCCTCGACGGCCGCCAGACGCGCGGTGTGGCTGTCGCAGCACTGGTTCGGCTGGTTGCAGCAGAAGGTAATTCCATCTCCCTGCTCGGTGGTTACGAGTGCGCCATGGACGAGATACTTTGGCCACTTGGGAGTGGTCTTCACCCACTCGATCAAATGTTTCGCGTGTGCCTCCCATTCGGCGTCTTTCTCTGGATGCAGCAGGACGTAGCGAGCTAGCTCCAGAGGTATCACGTTATTCATGTCGGCCATGTTCGGCGGCACGTCTTCGAAATAGCCGGCCCAGACGTCGTTCTTCAAAGGATAGGACTGCAGCCATTGCCAGGCGTCCCGACGGACTTTGGCATAGTGTGTGATTTTTCCTTGTTTCAGACGGATCAATTCGTCGAACAGCGAAATCGGGCCGAGAACATTCGCCGAATAGGGACCCATTCCTTTGCCTTCAACGCGGCCATCTCTAGCGAAGCAACGCACCGGCCATGGCGAGTGCGCGGCATCTCCGGGCTTGTAATTCTTCGCCAGTTCATCGGCGAAGTGGATGGCGGCCTGCAAATACTTCGTCTTGCCTGTCATCTCATAGAGACGGACGTAGGCGTAACCGTCCTCGCCGATCACGTGCGGCTCGACGTAATCTTCGCCGTGGTTGCTCCAACCGGAATAATGCGTGGCTCCGGGATTTGCGGAAGGGTAAGGGACGCCGGACCACACGTAACCGTTCGGAGTGAGGCCGTTCTCCATTTCGTAGTCAACAAAGTCTTCAAGGAACGATATGGTGCGCCGGTCGCCGGTGTACGGATAAAGCCGCTCCACAAAACCTTCTAGCATGGCACGCAGATAGGCAGTGGAGTTGGCCCAGTTGCGGTCGGGAATCAGTTCGTACGTTGTCGGATCGATCGCGAAGCAACAGTAGAAATAAGGCAGGCGCTGGCGCTGAAATTGATCCTGAAGGATCGTCCACTGGGCGAGGAAATCGGAAGAGTAGGAATCTCCGGTGGAATCGGGAAACGGCCAGGGCAGGAGCTTTCCGCTGGAATCGAGTTGCACGGGACGTCCGGCAATCTCGGAAGCATCGACCGTGGTGGTGACCTGGAAATGCTCTTGAGCCTGGAGGGTTGCCGCAAGCATCAAAAGACCTGGCAACAGCTTTAGCAAGAACCCTGGCAACAATCGAAGGTCGATGCGCTTCATCAGGACGAAAATATCACGGCAAGTGGGGATTCAAAGTTTCTGACGAAAACTGTCGCGTCGAGCGTCCGGTGCCCGGCCTGGCTTGCTGGTGTTGGCTTGCTCGTCTTAATACCGGTTGTTAGCATTGAGGTTCTGCTTTTATCCAGGAGGGTTCCGTGGCGACCGATACCATGACCAAGCCGGTGATTGACGGCGGTACGACCAAGACCAGGGTGTTCAAGAATTTCATTGATGGCGAATGGGTCGAATCGGCCAGCGGGGCGACTTTCGAAGACCGCAATCCCGCGGACACGCGCGAGGTCGTCGCCATCTTCCAGCGATCGAATAAGGCGGACGTGGACTCGGCCGTGGATGCAGCCAAGCGAGCGTTTGCCAAATGGCGCCTGGTGCCTGCGCCTAGGCGCGCCGAGATGATCTTTCGCGCGGCTGAGATCCTGGGCGACCGTAAAGAAGACCATGCCCGGGACATGACACGCGAAATGGGCAAGGTTTTGAAAGAAACTCGCGGCGATGTGCAGGAAGCGATCGACGCCGCCTACTACAACGCCGGCGAAGGCCGCCGTTTGTTTGGTCCAACCGTGCCCTCGGAGTTGCCGAATAAGTTTGCCATGGCTATCCGCCAGCCGCTCGGCGTTTGCGGCATGATCACGCCGTGGAATTTCCCGATGGCGATTCCCTCGTGGAAGCTGCTGCCTGCTCTGGTTTGCGGCAACGCTTGCGTGATCAAGCCGGCTGAGGACACTCCGCTGTCGACTTTCAATCTGGTGCAGGCGCTGACCGAGGCTGGCGTGCCGAACGGCGTGGTGAATGTTGTTACCGGGTACGGGCCTGAAGCGGGCGCTCCGATCGCCGAAAACGCCGCGGTGCGAGCCGTTTCGTTTACGGGTTCTTCGGCGGTAGGCCGGATCATTGGAACCACGGCTGCGAAAAGCCTGAAGCCTTGTTCGCTCGAACTGGGCGGGAAAAATCCGATGATGGTGCTCGACGATGCAAACCTTGAACTGGCCGTTGAAGGCGGACTCTGGGGCGCGTTTGGCACGACCGGGCAGCGCTGCACCGCCACCAGCCGCATCATTGTGCAGAAAGGCGTTTACCGCAAGTTCATCGATCACTTCGTGGCCCGCGCGAAGAAGCTGAAAGTTGGCAACGGCCTCGACGAGACGGTCGAGATGGGACCGGCGGTGAACGAGAAACAACTCAACACGAGTTTGAAATATATTGAGATTGGAAAAACAGAAGGCGCGAAGCTGGTGAGTGGGGGCAATCGCCTGGACAAGGGCGAGTATCAGCATGGCTGGTTCCTTGAGCCCACGGTATTTGTGGATGTCGATCCCAAGATGCGCATAGCGCAGGAGGAAATTTTTGGGCCCGTGGTCGCGATCATCCCATGCGACGGACTCGAAGATGCCATCGCTATCGCGAACAACATCGAGTACGGACTGTCGTCTTCGCTCTACACTAAAGATGTAAACAAAGCGTTTGCGGCGGTGCGCGATCTGGAGACGGGAATCACTTACATTAATGCTCCGACGATTGGGGCTGAGGTTCATCTGCCATTCGGGGGCACGAAAGCGACCGGTAATGGACACCGCGAAGGCGGCATCGGCGCAATCGATTTCTATTCCGAGTGGAAGGCAGTGTACGTGGATTACTCTGACACGCTGCAGAAAGCGCAGATCGATAGGGGAGAGTAACGGCGAATTTCGCCGCTATTTTTGGAACACTCGATGCCCTCAACTCAAATCCGCGAAATCGCGCCCGCTGCACGACTGGAGAACGTTCGCTATGCCATTCGCGATCTGGCGTGTATTGCCGACGAAGTGGCCCGGCAGGGACACACGATTCTGCCGCTCAATATTGGCGATCCGCTTAATTTTGATTTTCAGACTCCGGCGCACTTGATTGAAGCCGTGCATCAGGCCATGCGTGACGGCAAGAATGGATACTCGCCTTCGTCGGGGATCAAGCCAGCGCTGGATGCGATTCGCGGCGAGGCAGCGCGCAAGGGCATCACTACCATTCAGGATGTGTTCGTCACCTCGGGAGTGAGCGAGACGGTCGATATTTGTCTGACGGCGCTGCTTAATCCGGGCGACAATCTGTTGACGCCGTGCCCGGATTATCCGCTGTATTCGGCGGTGCTGGCGAAGATTGAAATTGGGCTGAATACTTATTATCTGAACGAGGAAGACGGGTGGCAGCCCGATCTCGACGACATCGAGAAAAAGATCACGCCGCGTACGCGCGGCATTGTACTGATCAATCCCAATAATCCAACCGGTTCGGTCTGCACTCGTTCGATGCTCGAGCGGCTTGCGGAACTCGCGCGGCAACACAACCTGATCATTTTTGCTGACGAGATTTACGACAAGCTGATTATGGATGACGACGTTCCCCACGTCGCCATGGCGGCGGTTGCGCCCGACGTGCCGGTGATTACTTTCGGCGGACTGTCAAAAAACTATCTTGCTCCGGGATGGCGGATCGGATGGGGGATTGCGAGTGGCGAAGCGTCGGTCATCAAACCGTATCTGGAAGGCGTTAACAAATTGCTGCGGGCGCGTTTGTGCGCCAACCATCCGGAACAGTACGCGATCAAGCCTGCGCTCGAAGGGCCACAGGATCATCTCGCTGAAGTTAAACGCAAGCTGCGCGCCCGCCGTGATTTGACGATGAAGTGGTGCGCGGAAACACCGCGAGTCAGTTGTGTAGCGCCGCGTGGAGCGTTCTACGCTTATCCGAGCCTCGACATTCCCGAAGGCGACGAGGTCTTCGTCACTGAACTGATCCGGCAAAAACATGTGACCGTGGTGCATGGCTCAGGCTTCGGACAGCGGCCGGGAACGAAACATTTCCGCATTGTATTTCTGCCTGACGAAAAGACGCTGACGGCGGCGTACGCGAAGATTGGCGATCTGCTGCGCGAGCGCTACGCGTAAACCTCAAAGTTACCAGGTTTAATGCTCACCAGATTCCGGGAAGAAACGCGGGCACTCTGGCTGCATATTTCTCGAACTCTGCGCCGAAAGCGGAACGGAGCAAACGTTCTTCGGTATGCACGCGGATATAGGTGCCCGCGACGAGCACCAGGCTCGCAACCAGCAGCGCAAACCATTGCGTGATGAGCAGTCCGGTAGCGAGCATCATGCCAAACATGCTCAGGTAAATGGGATTTCTGACGAAAGCGTAAGGACCATCCTGAATGAGCGAATGGCCTTCTACCAGCCGGGCACCCACCGCCCACTGCTTTCCTAAACGGCGACAGGCGGACGCGGCCAGCCAGACAGACGCGACCGCAATGGCCACGGCGAGGAGGGCCAGACCCCACTCCACGACCGGTGACGCGAGTGGAACGGGGACGAACTGTTTTCGCCGCAGAGGCCCCCAACAAACCATGAAGTAGGCCACGGCCTGGAACAGAATTCCGAGCAGGGCAGTGTGATCGCGTTTCGACTCGCGCGCGCGGCCGGAACCTTTCTTCAAATTGGACGACAGCCCAAACGATAAGAAAAAAGCGAACCAACAAACGACCACTGAATAAAAGCCGGTTGCCTGGGCCAATTTCACGGTTTCTGAAAGTGCCATTGTTGTCTCCCGTCGCAATCCGGTAGTTGATCCAGGCGGAACTTTCGTAACTCTACTCCGATACGCATATTTCCTATACTTGTTCCCATACTGATTGCGGAAATTATCATGCGTCGAACGATTCTATTTTCGTTTTTGTTGCTGTTGAGCACGCTCGCCATCCAAGCGGTTGCGCAGAGCAATTCTCCGGAGGCGCTCTATGATCGTGGAATCGATGCGATCACCGGAGTGGGGCCGTCGGAAAATGACACGTTAGGCGTCGACTATTTTCGCCGCTCCGCTGAGATCGGGTATGGTCCAGCCCAGATCGCGCTTGCTTACTATTACGAAACCGGGACGGTAGTCGCGACCGATCAGACACAAGCTGTTGAACTGGATCGCAAAGCGGCGCAGCAGGGCGATCCCCTGGCGGGATGGCTGCTAGGGCGGCACTATTATCTGGGCGCCGGGGTTCCGCGCGATCTGGATGCCGCACAGAAATGGTTCAAGCAGTCCGCCGACCAGAATAACGCGTACGGCGCTTATTATCTGGGACGGTTGCTGGTGGACAAAGATCCCGCGAAGACTCCCAAGCTCTTTAAGATCGCTGCTGACCAGGGACTGCCGCAGGCGCAATACTTCTATGCGAAGATGCTCAAAGATGGCAAAGGCGTTCCGCAGGACCGGGTCACGGCCTATGTCTGGTTCATACTCGCGGCCGATGCCGGCTATGGGCCCGCCAACGCGGACCTGGTCGAACTCGACAGCAGCGTGACTGTAGAGCAAATCTCTGAGGCGAAAGCGAAAGCGCGAGATCTGGAGCAGGTTGTAATCCGCGCCGTCACCGCGCGTGGATGCTCAGGATGGGATGGAGAGTTTGGCGAGTTTCCGACGCCGCCTCCGCCGAAGCTGCAGCGGTTTTGCCACTAGGCTTCCCTCGAGCGACCCGCCGTCTACATCATCTCCGTTCCCCAGAGATCGTGCAGGTGCACAATGCCGAGCAGGCGCAGCTGATTGTCGGCAGCATTCTCCGCAACTTTCTCCACGACGGCAAGCGAGGTGATTTTCATCTCTTCCATGCGCGCCAGCGCCGTGGCGGCAAACTCTCGCGACGCAATGGTTTTCGGATTCCTGGTCATGCAATCTCCCGCCGTCAGGTCGAGAGTGGCTTTGCCGCGCTGTTCCAGCAAGCGCCGTAGATCGCCGTCACTGATCACACCGAGCAAACGATCGCCTTCGACCACAGCGGTCATCCCCAGTTTTTTGCGCGACATTTCGTAAATAACGTCGGGCATCTTGGTTTGCGCGGTCACTCGCGGAATTGCGTCGCCGGAGTGCATCAGCGATTCCACCCGCGCCAGCCGTTTGCCGAGCTTTCCACCGGGATGCAAGTTGGCAAAATCTTCTTCTTTGAAACCGCGTTTTTGGGAAAGCGCCACTGCCAGTGCGTCGCCCAGAGCCAGCATAGTGGTGGTAGAAGCCGTGGGAGCAAGTCCGAGAGAACAAGCTTCGCGAGAGATCGAACAGTAGAGCGCGACGTCAGCCGACGAGGCGAGAGTGGAGGCGCGAGTGGGGCGGGCGTCGTCGGCTGCGGGCTTTTCCGCAAGAGCATCGTAAGGTGTGGCATCGCAGGTCAGGGCAATCAGCGGTACCTGCAGCCGTTTGATCGTGGCCAGCAACTGTAAAATTTCTTCGGTCTCGCCGCTCGCGGAAAGGGCCAGCACGACATCGCCGCGAACGATCATCCCCAAATCGCCGTGCAGAGCGTCGACGGGATGAAGGTAGAGCGCGGGCGATCCGGTCGAACTGAGAGTGGCCGCGATTTTGCGTGCGATCAGGCCGCTCTTGCCCATTCCTGTCACTACGACGCGGCCGCGGCAGCTGGATAAAAGGTCGAGAGCGCGGTCGAAATCCGCGGCCATCGAGCCCGCGAGCCGGTCTGCCAGCGCCCGCAACGCTTCCGCTTCAATGCGCACGACATTTTCGCCGACGCTCTTCATGAAGGGGAAATATTAGCAGGATTGAAGCATTGCGGGATTGAAGCATTGCGGGATTGAAGCATTGCAGGATTGAAGCATTGCAGGATTGAAGCATTGAGTGATTGTTATGTTTCCCGTGCCGGCCGGAATCGGCGTCCGCCGCGAACAGTTCGCTACATCCAAAGGTCTTTGCTCAAAATTTGCTCAAAAATGATTCGGGAAAAGCCATGCCTGCGATTTACGCATTACAATTCATAGCGGGACATCTCACACACGGACACTTCACACATCATGACGACTTTAGACCGCTTCCTTACAGCGAAAGCTATGCTGCAATTGTTGACGACGCTAATTCCGGTTGGCGCCATCGTGCTCGGGTCGGTAATTCCAGCCATGACCGCGCCGGTGGAATTCGGGCCAGCCAATCCGTTTTACGCGCCCAGTACTCTTCCCTTTCAGGCGCCGCCGTTCGACAAAATTAAAGACGACGACTACCAGCCCGCGATTGAGGCGGGCATGGAGCAGCAAAAGGCCGAGATTCTGGCCATCGCCGACAATACGGCCGCTCCCACCTTTGAGAACACGTTCGTGGCCATGGAAAAAAGCGGGCGCTTGCTGGATCGCGCGCTGGCGGCCTTCAGCGCGGCTACGGGTGCCAATACCGATCCGAAGCTGCAGGAAGTCAAGAGCATCGAGGCCCCGAAACTCGCCGCGCACCAGGACTTCACCTATCTCAACCCGAAGCTCTTCGCGCGCGTGAACGCGATCTATAAACAACGGGCCACGCTGAAGCTCGACCCCGAGTCTCTGCGGCTGGTGGAACGGGTTTACGACGATTTTGTGCACGCGGGCGCCAACCTCTCCGAATCCGACAAGACTCAACTGAAGAAGATGAACGAGGAAATCTCTTCGCTCTCCGATGCTTTCAATACCAAGCTGCTGGCGGCGACAAAAGATGGCGCATACACAACGAAAGACAAGGCCGCGCTGGCCGGATTTTCGGATGCCCGCATCGCAGCTGCCGAGCAATCCGCTAAAGGGCGCAAGGTGGAGGGTTTTGTAATTCCTCTGCAAAATACAACGCAGCAGCCCGACCTGATGTCGCTGAGCGATCGCTCCACGCGGCAAACCATCTTCGAACACTCGTGGAACCGCGCCGAGCGCGGCGATGCCAACGATACCCGCGACACCATCGCGCGTCTCGCCCAGCTTCGCGCCCGGAAGGCCAAGCTGCTCGGCTTTCCGAGCTTTGCCGCGTGGAAGCTGGATGATCAGATGGCCAAGACTCCCCAGGCTGCGTTGCAGTTCATGGATGCCATCGTTCCCGCAGCAACCGGCAAGGCCGCGCGCGAAGCGGCTGACATTCAAGCTGTAATCGATGCCCAGAAGGGCGGCTTTAAGGTGCAGGCCTATGACTGGAACTTTTACTCCGAACAAGTCCGCAAAGCCCGCTATGACATCGACGATGCGCAGGTAAAGCCGTATTTCGAGCTGAACAACGTTCTTGAGAACGGAGTGTTTTACGCCGCCACGCAGCTCTACGGAATCACCTTCAAGGAGCGGCATGACATTCCGGTTTACCAGCCCGATGTGCGAGTCTTTGAAGTCTTCGACGCCGATGGCAAACATCTCGCGCTGTTTTACTGCGATTACTTCAAACGCGACAATAAGAACGGCGGCGCGTGGATGTCGGAATTTGTCGGGCAGTCGCGGCTGCGGGGAACCTCTCCGGTTGTGTATAACGTTGCCAACCTGCCTAAGCCCGCTGAAGGCGAGCCTGCGCTCATCAGCTTCACCGACGTCATCACCATGTTCCATGAGTTTGGACACGCGTTGCACGGCATGTTTTCCGACGCCGAATATCCAACTCTGGCCGGGACTTCGACTGCTCGCGACTTCGTCGAATTTCCATCGCAGTTCAATGAGCACTGGGCGACATATCCCGCGATTTTTGCCCACTTCGCCAAACACTACAAGACCGGCGAACCCATGCCGGCGGAGCTAGTAGCGAAGCTCAAGAGAGCCGAAACCTTCAATCGCGGCTACCAGATGACGGAATTGCTGGCTGCGGCCGAACTCGATATGCAGTGGCACTTTCTTGCGCCCGACGCTCCGCTTCAAGACCCGGACACATTCGAGAAACAAGCGCTGGAAAAAACTCATCTCAACGTCAGCTACGTTCCGCCGCGATACCGCTCCACTTATTTCAGCCACATTTGGGGCAGCGGATACAGCGCGGGCTACTACGCGTATCTGTGGACCGAGATGCTCGCCGACGACGCCTACCAGTGGTTTGAAGAAAACGGCCAGCTGACTCGCGCTAATGGCGACCGCTTCCGGCACATGATTCTTTCGCGTGGCAACACCGAAGATCTTGGGAAAATGTACGAGAACTGGCGCGGGGCACCGCCCAGCACGAAGGCGATGCTGAAGAACCGCGGACTTGAGGAATCGACCACAACGAAATAAGACGCGACGGCGACGTGGTGAAGTTGACGTTTCAAGTTGACGCTGGCTTTTTCGGGACGTCAGATCGGGACGCCGGATCAACGCCGGATCGTAACGTCAGAAGTGGTCGTCCGCCGCGTGGCCGGGATGGACGAGCGCCCGGGCCTGGATCGCGTTGTCCCATGGGCCGGCCTGCCAGTTGTCTTTCTTGCCGTCCTCACGAACCCAGGGTGGGAGCGGCATAAAAAGCCGGCGGCTGAGCGCGAGCAGATAAGGCTCGTAGAGTACGCGAAGCTCCGCCAAGCGGGCGGGCATGTCAGGACTGCCGCTGAAACGAACTCCACGCTTGGCCAATTCCGTCTTAAGTCGAGCCTGATCCTCACCGGAGAGGCGGTCGAGATCCTGTGAGCTATATTCCGCACTCACAATTTGGGCAAGATCGACGGCGGCGTGACGCGCCATGGCAAAGGTGAGCTTCGCCTGATCGGGGTGAATGCCTTCCACCCCGGTCATGACCAGCGAAGTGACATCGAGCATGGCCGCCAGTGCGCTGAGCCAGGATTGGTTGCCGTGCTGCGAACGGAAGTAGAGCAGCACGGGATAGGAAATATGACTGGACAGCAGCTCGGAGCACCAGCGTTCCCAGTCGCGGAAGATTTCGTCAAGCACGGTTTGCTCGGGACAGCAGCCTAAACGACCGAGAAACTCGGAGGCGCTTGGAGGCGACCCGGCACGCGCATCGAGCAGAGAAATTTCAACCTCGCGCAAAGCGAACGCGTTGTAGATCACAGGCAGATAGCCGATCACGACTCCGAGGAAGGCGAAACCCATGCCGGCTTCGAGCACGGACAGCGCGCGCGCGGCCGCATTGTTGGGCGTAATGTCTCCATAACCAAGAGTGAAGAAAGTTTCGCCGCTGAGATAGACGACCTTGCCGAACGTAATTTTTTCATTGCCCAGCGAAACATGCTCGCCCAGTCCATACTGTACGCAGGCAAATCCAAAAATCAGCCCAAGCGCCCAAAATCCCAACAGGATGATCAAAGATAGCGGACCGTAGTAGGCCAGGAACCCTTCGCGGCGGTTGGGGGACTTGATGTGCGAACCGATGCGCGTCCATATCTTCCAGGTCTTCTTGTAGAACAGAGTCGCGATGCGGAAATGCCGCCGGATGCGCCGCGGCAAGACCACAACTTCGAACGCATCCATGAGGATGACGTAGACCAGAACAATGCCGACAATTGATGCCCACCAATTCATAGACCTGATTGAGATGCCGCCGGAATAGTAGCAGATTCAGGATTGAGACAGGATGAAGAACGACAGTTACGGTGTGGTGCGTGCGGCGTCCAGGGCTTTCTTTACGGCTTGCAATTCTTTCAGCAATCCGCGCAGGTTTCGAGTATCAAGAGCGTTGGCTCCGTCGCTTTTCGCTTCCTTCGGATTGTCATGGACTTCCATGAATACACCATCCACTCCGGCGGCAACGGCGGCGCGCGCGAGCACGGGGATGAATTCAGGCTGACCTCCGCTTACGGCGGGCTGATCGTTGCTGCCATCGCCATCGCTGCCGGCTGAAGCCGAGGGCAACTGAACGGAGTGGGTCGCATCAAAAACGACCGGGGCGAACTTTCGCATGATGGCCAGCGACCGCATGTCGACGACGAGATTGTTGTAGCCGAAACTCGAGCCGCGTTCGGTGACGAAGACCTGACTGTTGCCGGCATCGCGACACTTGGCGATAGCGTGCTTCATGTCCCAAGGCGAAACGAACTGGCCTTTCTTGATGTTTACGGGACGCCCGCTGAGCGCGGCGGCGACAATCAGATCGGTCTGGCGACAGAGAAACGCGGGAATCTGCAGGACATCGACGACTTCGGCCACGGCGGCAACGTCGACGGCTTGATGGACGTCGGTGAGAACAGGAATATGGACTTCATCTTTGACTTTTTTAAGAATGCGCAGACCTTCTTTGATACCGGGTCCGCGATAGCTGCGGACCGAGGTGCGGTTTGCTTTGTCGTACGAGGCCTTGAAGATGAACGGAAAATTCAGCGAACGCACGACACCTTTGATGATCTCGGCCATGCGCAAGGCATGATCTTCGCTTTCGATCACGCAAGGACCCGCAATCAGGAACAGGTCACCCGTGCCCACGCGAACGTTATCGATCTGGAAGGATAAGGTCAAAGAACAATTTGCAATCAGGCAACTTGTAATTTAGTCGCTTCTATCGTCTTCCCACTTTTTCGGGCCGGAGAAACATCTCAACTTCCGCCGTGTCTTTCTGCACTTTTTTCTTTTGCGCGTTTTCGTAGGAAGCGCCGATGAACGCCTTAAAAAGCGGATGCGGCTCCAAGGGCTTCGACTTGAATTCCGGATGAAACTGGCATCCGATAAAAAACGGGTGACTGGGAATCTCGATCATCTCCACGTAAGTGCCGTCGGGGGTCGATCCGGAGAGGCGCAAGCCGCCCGCCACCATTGTGTCCTCATACTCGCGGTTGAATTCATAGCGGTGCCGGTGGCGCTCGCTGATTTCGCCTTGTCCGTAGACCTGATAGGCCAGCGTTCCCGGTTCAATTTTGCATGGCCACGCGCCCAGCCGCATTGTGCCGCCGAGTTCTTCCACGCCGCGCAACTCGCGTAGTTTGTAGATCACCCGATGCGGAGTCGCCGGATCGAACTCGCTTGAATTGGCATCTTCCAGTCCGCAGACGTTGCGCGCGTATTCAATGCACGCGGTTTGCATCCCGAGGCAAATGCCGAAATAAGGAATCTGCTTTTCGCGCGCGTACTGAATCGCCTTCAACATGCCTTCGATGCCGCGTTTACCGAAGCCTCCGGGGACGAGCAATCCGTCATATTCCTCCAACTGCGCTTCGTAACTGCGGTCGTGTTTGTCCGTTGTTTCCAGGCCTTCGGCTTCGATCCAATGAACTTCCAATTTCAGATTGTGAGAAAGAGCGCCATGGACCAAGGCTTCTTTCAGCGACTTGTAGCTGTCTTCGTACTCGACATACTTGCCGACAATGCCGATCCTCACGACGTCTTTGGGGTTGTAGACGCGGTGCACCAGATCGTTCCACTTCGATAAATCGCGGTCTTTGGCTTCGAGGTGCAGACGCCGTAATACCAGCGTGTCCACTTGTTCATGCGCGAAAACCACTGGCACCTCGTAAATCGATGCAACATCTTTCGCCGTGATCACGGCTTCTTCTTCGATGTTGCAGAACAGGGCAATCTTCGACTTGATCTCTTTCGGAAGGAAGCGGTCGGTGCGGCAGAGCAGGATATCGGGCTGAATTCCAGCGCTGAGCAGTTCTTTGACCGAGTGTTGCGTTGGCTTGGTCTTCAATTCCTGCGCAGCGGCAATAAACGGCACCAGGGTCACGTGCACGAACAATGAGTTGTCGCGGCCGACTTCCTGCCGCATCTGGCGGATAGCTTCTATAAAAGGCAGGGACTCGATGTCGCCGACGGTGCCGCCGATCTCGATGATCGCGACATCCACATCCTGCGCGACTTTTTTTGCCGCCGCCTTGATTTCATTGGTGACATGCGGAATCACCTGCACGGTTTTGCCGAGATAATCGCCGCGGCGCTCCTTCGCGATGATCTGCTCGTAGAGGCGGCCGGTCGTCCAGTTGTTGTCGCGAGAAAGTTTGGCGTGGGTAAAGCGTTCGTAATGGCCGAGATCAAGATCGGTCTCGGCGCCATCGTCGGTCACAAAAACCTCGCCATGCTGAAAGGGCGACATGGTGCCGGGATCGACGTTGAGGTAGGGATCGAACTTCATCAGGTTAACTTTGAGGCCACGGCTTTCGAGCAGGCACCCGATGGAAGCTGCTGCCAGGCCTTTTCCCAAAGATGAGACCACACCGCCGGTTACAAAAATGTACTTGGCCGACATCGCTTCCTCGCTCTGATTTTGTTTGGAAATTTGTGCGGGCTGGGGTGCACGATCAATTATGGCAGAACTTTTTCTGGAAGGGAATGTGAAAAAAAACGACGCTACTTGGCGGTGGTGAGATCGTCGGTCGCGAGAACATAGGTTGTCGTCTTGTCGAGTTTTATATTGACGTGGGTCGAGCTAATCACGAGAGTACCGTCGTTCTCGCGAGTTGATTCGACATCCTTCATGGAAATGCGATGGTCAGAAATGCCGAGTTGCGGAACTCCGGCGAGGCCAGTTGGGGTCGAGTCGGCGCTATGGGGACAGTGGATGTTAAGGCCCGTCGTTTGGCAATCTTCGGTGTCGCGTGTCGCCATCTTGAGGGGATAATACCAAGCGGTCAAGAAAACTTTGATGGGCTTGGACTCTTTGCCCCACTGTACCGAATCCATACGAATGGCGAGGCGCGAGGGATCGGCGCCGGACTTGGCCGATGACTCGACAACTTCTCCGGTAAAGATCGCGCCATCCGCGATTACCGATCCTTCAAAGAGAGTGGCAAGCACGAGTTTCGCGCGGACTTTTGTTCCCGGCGGGGTTTGGCCGGCGACGACCGGCTGCTGCATGGTCACCGGAAACTCGTGCGCGCTGGCGAGCCGGGGGGCAGGCGGCTCCGATTGGGCCACTAGAAGGGCTGGCGCGAGCATTGCTAGAGCAATCATCGATAGAAAGATTGCCAAGCGGAAACCTGCCGAACGAACAACCACGACGCGAACGACGGATGTGCGGTTCATTCGGGGAGGCACGCCCAATTATGGCAGAAGTTGTTTCCGGAGTGAAAACAGCGCTCAGCCGCCGCCAAGGATCGATAGCGGCACCATCGAATCCTGGCATCTAATTTCTGAAAACATGTGGCTGTCGAGCAGCTGACTTCCGAAAGCAGCAGAAAGGAATGATAATGTTTCGCGGCATGAAATCATTCACCCGAACGACGGGCATTCTGGCTGCTGAAACAGTCGTTGCACTTTCTCTATTCCTTGCACCCTCTATATTCTGTTTCGCCCAGACTCCGGAGGCTGCGCAGTCCCAGGGCCAGGTTCACCGCCTCATTCTGAAAGACGGCTCCTATCAATCGGTTACCAAGTATGAGATTCAGGGTGACCGAGTCCGTTATTACAGCGCCGAGCGCGGCGAATGGGAAGAGGTTCCCAACGCGCTCATTGACTGGGACGCGACCAAGAAGTTCGAGCAAGGCAGCGTCGAGGGTGCTCCCAGCGCGGAGGAGGTAGCACTCGACAAGGAAATTGAAGCCGAAACCAAAGCCGCGCAAGCGCGAACTCCACAGGTGGCACCCGGTCTGCATTTGCCCGATGAAGGCGGCGTCTTCGTCCTCGACACCTACGAAAACCAGCCGCAATTGACCGAATTGCAGCAGGCGGGAGGCGATCTCGATCAGAGTGCCAAGAAGAACATTCTGCGGTCGGTGTTCAATCCTGTGGCTGGAGCCAAGCAAGCCATCGAACTTCCGCGACCGCACGCGAAGGTGCAGGCGCACACGACGGTGCCCTCGGTTTACGTCAACATCGATGAGAGTGGCGGAGTGCCCGCGGTCGCGCAAATTCCAGGCGATCCGCCGCCGCTCCCGCCGTCCGAGCGCTATAAGATCATTCGGGTTGACGTAAAAGGCAACAAGCGCACCGCTGGAGCCATCAAGATTGCGGTCACGGGAAAGACGAAAACCGACGAACGATTCATTGCAACCACAGCCACGACCATGACCGGAGGCTGGGTGAAACTCGCTCCCACAGAGCCGATGGCAACGGGAGAATACGCAGTCGCCGAGATGCTGGGCAAAGACAGCATGAACCTTTATGTGTGGGATTTCGGTGTGAATCCGGCGGCGCCAGCCAACCCCTTTGCGCGGAATCCGGAGCCGGTTAATTCACAGCCGAAAAGCGATCAGGAACCGCAACTCCAGAAACGGGAGAAACAATCCCCGCCAAGCAACTTCACCGAAAAGCCATTCTGAGGATTCGGAGTTGATTGCGAATATTGCGGGGCTTACCCGCCGCCCAGCGTTACACGCATCTCTTTGGTGTGCTTCTCGAAATCTACCGACACGACCTTCTCTCCATTTTTAAGAAACTCGCCGGCAACGGTTTTGGATTCGTCGTATTGCTCTGCAACTGACCGCACTTCGAGGCGCAGAGTGTGAGTGCCGGCGGGGACGGGAATCGTTATGGCTTCTTTGACTCCTCCACCCAGCAGCACCAGGCGTTTCTTGTGGCCGTCGCGCAGAGCGTGTTCATAGACGGGATGATCGTCGACCCAAACCGAGAGGCTCGCATCCGCGAAGTGGTTGTCGACGCGTATCTCGACGTTTGAGTCGGCGACCGCCGGAGCGGGAGGCGGCACTTGTCCTGTCTCCGCGGGCTTCGAGACGGCGTTGGCCGGAATCGCCACGGTGCCGGCCTTAGATAGCGCGGGCTTCGTTTTAATTTTCGGGGCCACAGAAATCTTTCGAACAGCACCGGTCCCGAGTTTCTCATTCTCGGCAGAATCTGGTTCGGGAGTCGCCGGAGCAATCGCAGCGGCCTCGCGGTCGGCTTTAGCCAGAATGTCTTTCACGGCATCGGTATGAGTCATAGATTCGACCGGAGGCACAACCGGGTTTTGCCGCGCGTTACCCGGCGTCCGAACTTGGCGCCACGCAAAAAAACCCACGACCATTGCCGCCAGAACGAGGGCAACCAATGGGCCGGCGAGCACTGACGAGTTGAACATTGAATGCCAGGGGCGAGGCTTTCCTTTGAAAGATGGCAAGCGCCCAGTCGACTTTGACGGATTCTGGGATGCAGGGTCGTCAGACAGATCTTCCAGCTTCGTAGCTGCATCCAGCCAAGTTCGACGCGCGTCCGATGGCGAAAACCAGAGAGTGCCTTTGCGAGCGGCAGGAGGACGGTGGCGCAGTTCCTGGAGATCAAGAGCAAATTCGATTCCGCGCTGATAGCGGTCGGCCGGATCTTTGGCCAGAGCGCGAGTGATTACGAAATCTAGGTCAGGAGGCAGCTCGGGAGCCAATGCCGTTGCTTGCAGAGGGTCGCGATTCGCCACTTTGAAGCAGACGGTGGTCGCGCTGTTTCCCTGAAACGGGCTGAAGCCGGTGACCAGAGAGTAGAGGATGGCTCCGAGGGAAAACAGATCTGAGCGGCCATCCACCTGCCGGCCATCGAGTTGTTCCGGAGACATGTAAGCCGGGGTACCCACTACCCGGCCCGGCAGGGTTATGTGGGACAGATCCAGTTGCGCGATGCCGAAGTCACCGATCTTCGCTTGTCCTTCTTTGGTCACTAGAATATTGGCGGGCTTGATGTCGCGATGGACGACGCCCTGAGCGTGCGCATAGTCGAGCGCTTCGGCCAGCTCCTGAATGATTTGCAGCGCCGTAGCCAATGGCAGCTTTCCGCTTCCCGTGGCGAGCAGTTCGCGCAGCGTCTGGCCTTCGATGTACTCCATGACGATGTACGGGTCGGAGGTTTCCGGCTCTTCGCCGACGTCGAACACGGTAACGATTCCGGGATGGAGCAGGCGACCCGCGGCCTGCGCTTCGACGAAAAAACGCTCGCGAAACTCGCGCTGCTCCTGAACTCCACTTTGGTGCAGCAGGATGGTCTTGATGGCGACAAACCGGTCAATCTTGGGATCGCGCGCTTTGTACACGACACCCATCGCCCCGTTGCCCAGTTCGGCGACGATTTCGTATCTGCCCAGAAGCTTGCCCCAACGAGTTTCCATCAGCTCAAAGGTCCTGCGGGACGCAGGTTCTCCCCCGCTTCAGGGTATGCCCGGATGAGCGTGTCCCGAAGCACATATCCGTCGGACACGATTACGCCCGTAACGGCCGCGCCGGTAACGGCATCTCGGTTACCGATGGAAGAAAGCTTGGCTGGGTCTGGTTGTCGACTGCGGGGCGATTACAGATATGCGTGGCTGCGCTAACACTGGCGGACTGGGCAAGAGTTAGGCTTCCATCAGGCCTTGTGAAGCAATGCCGATGTTGTCACGGGTCGAGTTTTTCACCACATACATCATCTCGTCGGCCTGACGGATGATGTCGTGCGGAGTCTGTGCGTCATGGGGAAAGGTCGCCAAGCCCATGCTGGCGCGCACATTCAAGTTGAGACCTTGCTCGCTGCAGAACGTTCCGGCGCGCAGAGAATCCTGCAGGCGTTTCGCGACCACAACTGCCTGGTCTTTGCTGGTCTGCGGAAGCAATACGACAAATTCGTCGCCGCCGTAGCGGAAGGCAAAGTCGATCAACCGCAGTTGCGCTTTGATAAGGTATCCAACTTCGGCGAGCAGCCGGCTTCCGACCAGATGGCCATGAGTGTCGTTCACGGCCTTGAAGTGGTCGAGGTCGATGAAAATCACGCTGAACTGGTAGCCGAAGCGGGCCGAGCGGTAGGACTCGGTTTCCAGCGTCTTATGGAGATGCCGCGCATTGAATAACCCGGTGCAATCGTCGGTGATGGTGAGCTCCTGGATTTTCTCGACGGCCCGGGCGTTCTCGATGGAGATGGCGGCGTAATCGCACAACGCCTGCAGGAAGAAAATCTCCTGCTCGCTCATTTCCACATTGGCATTGACTAACTGGATCACGCCCAAGACGCGATGTTTGGAGCGCAGAGGTACGCAGATCACGGAGCGGGTGCGCAGTTGCGTAATTTCGTCAAGCCGGGAGGAAAAGCGCGGATCGCTCTGCACATCGGGCACGATCAGCACCTGGCCGTGCCGCGCCACCCAGCCGGCAATTCCCTCTCCTACTTTAAGACGCGCCTTCGACAGCACCTCGGCTGCGGCACCCACCGCGATGGCGAAATAGAGCTCGTCCTTTTCTTCGTCAACCATGAGCAACGACCAGGTGTCGGGGCGGAAATATTCCGCCATTTTTTCCATGATTGTTTGCAGAATGGAATCGAGGTTGAGCGACGATGTCAGCGCTTTGGCGACATCGTGAAAAATGGTCAGCTCTTGCGACAGGCGAATTGGGGATGTGCCCGCGGCCTCCGGCATGTACTCCTCTAATCTATGGGTTAGCTGGTAAGAAATTATAGGTTTGGCCGAGGTGCATCGGCAATGAACGTAGGTAACCAGTACCACTCACGTCACCTTGCGCACCCGGAAGCAGGCGATGGACAGCCGATTCCACCCGCGCGCATGCCGTCGTATCCGCAGCCGTCGTATCCAAGGATCGTATGAGGTGATCATATCCGAAGATCTAGGGGGCGAGGATCAGCCGATCCAGTTCCTTGCCAATTTCCGGCGCGCTGCGATCCCAGTAGTGAGTGTGGGCGCCCAGGCCGATGCACATTTCGGCGCACGCGAGCGGGAAGCCGTGGTGAGCGAGGTCCGGATCTTGCTTGGGGTCGCCGGTGGCGTTCCGCTGCAGCCATTGGCCGACCCACAGAGACCGGCCAATGTAGTCGCCGCTACGATAAGCGTTGGACCAGTGGGTGGCGTTCATCTCATCGGTTCGCGGCAGCGGAGCTTCGATCTTTGGCGGCGGACTCGAGGCCGCGCCGAGTGGCTTTAGAGAATTGTCTGGAATGTCAGAGACCCACCAATACAGGTGGGGGAAGAACCGATTCAGCAACTGCCGCAACGGACTGCCCATGGAAAACACGCAGATGGGAAGTTTCCGCGGGACGCCAGGAATATGCTGCGTGCGGAATTCGTACGGATGTAGATCTGGGTCGGGACTGTCCTTGGCCGAGCGTTCCAGATAGCGCAAAAGATCAGTGGTCACCATCGATCCCAGGCTATGGGCAACGATGATCAGCTTCGTGTAGGGGCGGCCCTGCTCATCGCGATACGCGGCGATATAACGGAGCAGGGAAACGCAACGTTCGGCGATGCGGGCGCGCGGAGTCTCGTCCAGGGGAGAAGTGCGCAGATAGTTGTCCACGTCGAGAATGGCGTCGAGCACGGTGGTAAGGGTTTTCAGAATGACGCCTAATACGGCCGTTCCTGAAACCACGATTGCCAATCCGGTGGATTCGATAAGCGGCAGCGTGAGTTTGCTGGCGTAGATGATGTATTTCGGCAAACCCCATGCGCCCATCTTGTGCAACAAGAGCCAATCGAGAACAAAAAACATCAAGGGAACGGGCACGATGACGAACCATAGCAGTCGCGTGAGAATCGCGATGTTGTCGAGACCGCGCGAGAGCCATTCACCGAGCGAGCGAATGCGTTCGGAGACTGCGCCTTCGGTCCACTCCGGGACCACTTCGAAAAAGATGGAGGGAAGCACGGCCCATACGAGCAGCAAGAGGCCTAACAGGAATGCGCCCATGGTGATCAGCAGCCCCGGCGTCACGCTCACCAGCAGCAGACCGCGAAGGTACTTGCCCCAGAAAGCTGTTTGCGCAGGAGTCGGGGGTGGGCACGGACACTCTGGCGCCTTATCGGGTGTGCTGGCCTGATTGACCCAATCTACGACTGGTTCTATTCGAGGAATGACGAACGACGGCCATCTTGAGGAGAGCCCCTGGTCCACAGTCTCCGGCTTAACTTCCTCGAAAGCCTGTAACCGGTCGGAACCGCCAACCAGAACTCCGCTCCACAGGCCGCAGGTCACAATGACGAAAAGGATCGCGGGAATAGCAAAGGCGAAGCGGCCGGTTCTAAACGCGGCACGGGCCCGGGCGGCGCGAAGTTTTCCTGGTTCGTCGGATTGATCGATGCCGAGCTTGCACAAGCTGCTCAACAGCCAACTGAGCAACGCGGAGCCCAGACAGACAATCCAGGTCAATAGAAGCTCGCCGAAAATCCATTGTGCTGCCCAGAGAGAGGCCGTCGACACCTGACTGTTGCCTATGCCAGAAATGGCTGCGGCGTGAGGTACGAGGTAAAACAGAAACCAGGAAACATTGACCAGGTAGAGAATGATAGCCAGGGTCAGCGCTCCTGGACGCAGCGGATCATATTTCCACGCGATCCATACAAGCACGAGACCGGCTGTGATCAGCCAGGCCAGCAATAAGAGCGTCTCAGAAAATGGAATGGCGAGATGAAAGATGCATCTGTACAGGCAGTTCAATCCGCACAACAGAAGCACGCCCAAGCCGGTTCCAAAGATAGGCACCAGGGCCCAAAAGAATGGCCGCGACGGCGAGCCCTTCTGCCGCAACAGCCAGAAAGTTGCGCCCAGGCTCAAAAGTGACGTGAGAGCGAGCGCAAGCGGGCGCAATCCAGCCCAACCGTGTGTCTTGCCGACGAATGTGCTGCCGGAGATTTCCAGCAGGATCAGATTCAGAAAGGGGATCCACATGATGAGCAAACGAATCGAGGTGGCGTGAACGGAAGACTCGACGCGCCAGCGCCAAACATTCTTGGGCTTCGCCGCGTTTTCTGCGGCCGTCTCAGCCTCGTCTGCGATCTTTGATCCTTCATGCTGGATTTTCTTTTCTTGTTCTTTCTTGAACTCCGCCAATCTGTCCTGGGCCTTCTGCGATTCGGCTTTCAGGTTCTCGGCTTCCACCCAGTAGACCGCCTGCAAACTCAGACTGGCGAGATGAAACAACAGTTGGTAAAAAGCAAAGAAAAAGCTCACGATACTGCTCTGCGGCTTGCTGAGGTCCGAATAATGGGCGTCATAGATGTGGACCGTCGCCGCCGGAGAACTGGGCCCGCGCTTCCCTTCCAGGCGCACCGTCTGAAAATCGCGATCGACCTCGCCCTTGTAGCCTGACACCTGCGTAAGCATGAATTGGTAGCCAAATTCGCCGCGGTCCGGTTCGCCGGCCCTGAGCTCGCTCTTGTCGTATCCATAGGGAACGAAACCCGCGTTTTCTCTGGCTTTGGCGAGATATCCGCGGCGTTCATCGAAGATGCCCCACGCCCGGGACAGCCAGTTTCCCTCTTTGCGGTAGTTCGCCTGGCTCGCGGCCTCGGGTGGCGCTTGCACCGGACGCAGCGGAACGTCAATCGCCTTGGTGACGAAGCCGGAATAGGGACAAGCCGGCGACGGAGGATCGTCGTTTCCCATGACCACTCTGTTTCGGCCCATTGCCAGCAACAACGTGGAAACCGCGTCGGCGGACGCTCCTGGCAGGTGCTGGCCTACGCCGTGAATGGCAATCACGGCAACGCGAGGGTCGTCGGGGCTGGGGTTGCGGTTGGGATCAGCGTGCGCAGCAGAAACCGCATGCGCAGAATCGGAATGACCAGTCTCCAAGTTCACACCTCTCAGTGAAACCTGATAGTGAGACGCCTGGGCCCGAGAACTTTTGCTTTTGCTTTTTAGGGGAAGGCGGACAGCTTACACCCGGTTCTGCGTTGGCGCAACGGATTTGTCGCGGCGTTTGTGCGTCGCGCGGTGTTTGTTTGTCGCGCGGTGTCGGTTTTGTCGGGCAAGCGGGAATAGCCTATGATCTTGCTTCTCGAAAGCGTAAAATTCCGTTCGCCGTCCTGCGAAAGCGAGAGACCGGGTTGCCTTCCTTTGGCGAAAAGCTGAAACAAGAGCGGGAAAAGCGCAAGATCACGCTGGAGCAGATTTCCGCCTCCACCAAGATCGGCACTCGCATGCTGCAGGCACTCGAAGAAGACAAGTTCAACCAGTTGCCGGGAGGCATCTTCAACAAGGGATTTGTCCGCGCATATTCCCGGGCCGTTGGTCTCGACGAAGATCAGGCGGTTGCCGAATACCTCGAAGCCTCGGGCGACGCGCCTCCGCCGCGCACAGAAATCGGCGCGCGAGAGGAGGGAGAGCGCAACAACAATAATCGCAACGACAATGAAGAGCGCGTCCGCGAAGAAAATCTCCGCCGCATGGAAGCGAGCGCCGATGATTCCCGCCGCTCATTACCCTGGGGACTGTTCGCCGCCATCCTGCTGGTCATCGCGCTCGCACTTTCTCTCTGGAGCCGCCACCAGCGCGAGCACAATCGGCAGTCGCTTCGAGCGTCGGTAAGCACGACCAGCCAGAGCTTGCCGGTGGCCTCGCCGAAACCCGCTTCTTCGACGCTCGCCAATTCGGCGAACACTAACGCGGCGATCGCTAATTCGACGAAGCCCAACTCGACGAGCTCTAACTCGACGAGCTCTAACTCGACGAGCTTCACCTCGACCAACACCGGCCTGAGGACGGGTTCGGCGGCAACTCCTTCGCCTTCGGGAAATTCAGCCGATAGCGCTGCCCCAGGCGCGGGCGAATTTACGATCGTTATTCAGGCCCGTGAAGACTCCTGGGTTTCGATCACGGCCGATGGCAAGCCAGCTTTGTCTGAATTATTAACTGCGGGCAGCGAGCGCAGTTTCCGCGGCCGGAAGGAGATCGTGGTCAAGGCCGGAAACGCGGGCGCACTGGATTTTCGACTCAATGGCAGGAAGCTGGAACCCGGTGGGGATTATGGCGAAGTCAAAACCGTAACCTTCGGACCTGACGGAATATTGGCGAACACCTCACCGCCGCCTTCGACACCCTAAAAACTCCTCAGTCGTCCTGATATGCGAGGACGCGACAGTCAAGTTGTTTCTTTCTTTTCTTCCATTTAGCGCATGGCTTCGCCGTTCAACCTTATCTGGTTCCCACTCAATGCCAACTCCCTCAGTAACGGGTCAATTCCGTTGCGTTTCACAGGGAATCTCTGGTACCGTTTTGAAGGACATTAAGGCAAAACCCCGATCGAGCCTGCGGCTCCGTAAGCCTGCCTAAATCGGACGCGAAGGCTCGCAAAAGGCTCAAACAGCCACCTTGAGGAGATACCAGCTTGCCAGCAACCAATCGTTTTCTGTTTACTTCGGAATCTGTAACCGAGGGACATCCGGACAAGATCGCCGACCAGATTTCCGATGCTATTTTAGACGCCTGCCTCCGTGAAGACCCGAGCAGCCGCGTCGCCTGTGAGACTCTGACCTGCACCGGCCTGGTCGTCATCGCCGGCGAAATCACCACCAAAGCGTATGTCGACTTTCAAAGCCTGGTGCGGGGAGTCGTGCAATCCATCGGCTACGACAATGCCGTGTACGGTTTTGACTCCAACACCTGCGCGGTAATCTCCAGTATCAATAAACAATCTGGCGATATCGCCATGGGCGTTGATACGGGGGGGGCGGGCGACCAGGGCATGATGTTCGGCTTCGCCTGCAATGAGACCCCCGAACTGATGCCGCTCCCCATCTCACTCGCGCACAAGCTCACCCAGAAACTTTCTGAAGTCCGCAAGAACGGAACCTGCCCTTATCTTCGTCCCGACGGAAAATCCCAAGTCACGGTCGAATACTCCGAACCGGGCAAAGTGAAGCGCGTGGATGCGGTTGTCGTCTCGACACAACATTCCGAGAGCGTGAGCAACGACGAACTGCGCGCCGATATTTTGAAGCATGTGATTCAAGCGGTCATTCCCGCCAACCTGCTTGATGCGGACACCAAGTACCACATCAATCCCACCGGACGCTTTGTGATCGGCGGGCCGATGGGCGATTCCGGCCTGACCGGACGCAAGATTATTGTCGACACATACGGCGGCATGGGACGTCACGGCGGCGGCGCGTTCAGCGGCAAAGATCCGACGAAGGTCGATCGCTCGGCCGCTTACATGGCGCGCTATATCGCGAAGAACCTTGTGGCTGCCGGCCTCGCTGACCGCTGCGAAGTTCAGCTTGCTTACGCGATCGGTGTTGCCGACCCGGTCAGCGTCCTGGTGGATACTTTCGGAACCGAGAAGATCAATGCGAAGCTGATTCCGGATCTGGTGCGCGCGAATTTCAAACTCAAGCCGCGCGAAATCATCGAGACGCTCAACCTGCGCCGTCCGATTTACCGCAAGACCGCAGCCTACGGGCACTTCGGCCGCAACGATGCCGATTTCACCTGGGAAGCGACCGATAAAGCGGACAAGCTGGCCGCCGACGCTGGGCTCAAAAAAAGTGAACCGGTCGGAGCCAGGAAATAAGGTCAGAGGTTCGAGGTCAGAGGTGGAAACCCGAACCGCATAAAGCATTAACACTAAATAGATATTAAGCAAGGAACGAGATTGAGGTCAGAAGTAGGCTTTGCAATCTGAACTCTAACCTCTGACCTTTCATCCGGGGACTAGGAGAAAAATGGCTACGACATCCATTACCAGCGACATCAAGGGTTTAGAACTGGCCGATTTGGGGAAGAAGCGCATCGAGTGGGCGAACCAGTCGATGAAGGTCCTGCAGATCATCCGCAAGGAATTCATCAAGAACCAACCGCTCAAGGGCATCCGCATTTCCGCCTGTCTGCACGTGACGGCCGAGACCGCAAATTTGATGATCGCGTTGCGCGATGGTGGCGCCGACGTAGCACTCTGTGCGTCGAATCCGCTTTCGACTCAAGACGATGTTGCCGCCAGCCTGGTGCGCGACTATAACATTCCCGTTTTCGCTATCAAGGGCGAGGACAACGACAGCTATTACTCGCATATTATGGCGGCGATCGATCACAAACCGCAGTTCACCATGGATGACGGCGCGGACCTTGTTTCGATCTTGCACACCAAGCGCAAGGCGGAACTGGCGAACGTTATCGGCGGCACCGAAGAAACGACCACTGGGGTCATTCGTCTGCGCGCGATGGCGAAAGAAGGCGTTCTGCCCTATCCGATCATCGCGGTGAACGATGCCGATACCAAGCACCTCTTCGACAATCGTTACGGCACTGGACAATCGACCATTGACGGCATCATCCGCGCAACCAATTTCCTGTTGGCGGGTTCGAAGTTCGTGGTTGCTGGCTACGGCTGGTGCGGACGCGGCCTGGCTTCGCGCGCTCGCGGCGCTGGCGCCGAAGTCGTCATCACCGAAGTGGATCCGACCAAAGCGCTCGAAGCCGTCATGGATGGTTTCCGCGTGATGAGCATGGAAGAAGCTGCCAAGATTGGCGACGTTTTCTGCACGGTGACGGGCAACAAGAACGTCCTCGCCAAACAGCACTTCGAGCTGATGAAAGATGGCGCGATCATTTCGAACTCGGGACACTTCAACGTAGAAATCGACATCCCGTCGCTCGAAAAGCTGTCGTCGTCGAAGCGGGCTACGCGCAATTTCGTCGATGAGTACACGATGAAAGATGGACGCCGCATCAACTTGCTTGGTGAAGGCCGGCTCATCAACCTGGCTTCTGCCGAAGGGCATCCGGCATCGGTGATGGATATGAGTTTTGCCGACCAGGCGCTCTCCTGCGATTACATGGTGAAAAACCATGCCTCGCTTGAGAAGAAGGTTTATACGGTTCCGGTCGAGCTCGATAAGCGCGTGGCTAAGTTGAAGCTGGAATCGCTGGGCATCAAGATTGACCGTCTGACGTCGGAGCAGGAAGAGTATCTGGCAAGCTGGAGTGAAGGGACCTAGTAGGAGCAGGTCTCAGCTGCAAGGTCTTAGGTCTTAGCTTTCAAGTCTTGGATAGGGGCGGCTGCTGCCGCCCTTTTTCTTTTTTTCAGTTATCTCGGTCGCTGACGACGAATCAATCTCCAGCCGGACAATCTCTGGCACGACAATCTCTGGGCCAGAAATCCCGCGTGCGGCGCTAGAATGAAATGCATGTACCACTACAATCCCACGACCGCGCTGGAAGAACTGACCGAAGAAGCTATCCTGCCCAATCCCGTCCATGTGCGGGACATGATGCTGCGGCATAAGCTTACCGCCGAGCAGTCGCTGGAGCTGAACCGAGTCTTCGTCGAATATCAGAAGTTTTTCGGCGAGGCGCAGAAATTGGGGAAGGAAATTCTGAAGCGGCTGGCGGCGTAGTTCGCGCCGTCATTTTGCGGAGACAGTTCAGGCCCTGCCGTTAATCTTGGCCCACCACCAGCGGACGCCCACAAATAGAAAGCGCCAGTCATGGAAAAACTCGGGCGGCTTGCCTTCGAAGGCGTGGCCGATGAACTGGAAAATCCATCCGATGAGGAACAGCGCGGCACCGAGCAGCCACAGGCGATGGACGAAGATGCTGGCAATAAACACCGGCACGGATAGCAGGATGGTGGGAATGCCCAGCGTGTGACAGATGCGGTTTACCGGATGCTGATGACTGGACCCGTATTGCGCGATCCACTGCTCGTTGGTGCGTCCGCCTAACACGCGGAGATGATAGCACGATATAAAAGAAAAACGGCTGGCGTTAGCCAGCCGTCCCTCTGTTCGAAGGCGCGGTTCAAAAGCGTGATTCGCGGGGCGCCGGTTAGCGGCCGCCGCGGAATCCGCCGCCGCGGACTGCGCCCCGGGCAACTGGACCACGTGCCACGTAGCCACGTCCGGCATAGCCGCGACCTTCATACCCACGTCCTACATACCCACGACCGGCGAAACCGCGAGCGAACGGGCGCCCCGGGTAAACTGGATGTCCCCAACCGTGGTACCAGGGGCCGGCTCCAATGAATACGCCTCCGGAGAACCAGCTCGGACCGTAGTAACCGTAAGGCGCGCAAGTGTAGGGATAGTCCGGATAATATCCGTACGCGCAGACTGGAGCAGCGCCTACATAACCGCCTCCGACACCGACGCCAACTCCGACTCCCACCGTGACCGCAGCCTGCGAATAAGCGAGCGGCATAGCCAGTAACGCGAGCAGTGCTACATATCTCAGGTATTTCATTGTGAACCCCCTTTTCTTGCTGCCTGGCGACGCGTCCTAAGCACTTCCTGTAACGATTCGTGAGGCGAAGCGCCTTCAGTTTTTCTTTGAAAGCGCCTACGAATATGAACTCGGATGGGCCCAAAAAGTTGCGGAAAAGGAAGTGGCTGATTTCAACCATCCTGCGTGAAATCAGCCACTTGCGGCAAACACCTGGGAAGGCATAGAGAAGAGTCAGAACCATACTTCTCGGAGGATTTAAACCAGCGCTGCGACGGAAACCAAAGGGAATGCAGAAGTGGGAGCGGGGGCGTTCCCAGTAACTGCACTCTCGTGTGGCGTCTACGTCCTTCGGAAACCTGTTCTTCTGCCCGAAGTCGCTGCGAATATGGCCTTTGGAGGAGATATCTCTTGGGATTCATGCCCGGTTTGACCGCGATTGCCTTACTTCTGGCGCAAAAAGCTGGAGTTGGCACAACGATCCTGAGTTACTCCACCGCATCACAACCCAGGCTTCTGCTTTTGCTTGGCGGCGGACTTTTTGCCCTGGCTAGCCTGATCCGGTTTGTCGACCGTTCCGAAATTTCTCCTCTGCCAAAAGGCACCTCGATGGTCGTCTTAGTCTCACCTGAGGCGATCCCAGAGTATTTGCCTGCACCTGACGGCGACTGAAACAACCGGCTGTAAACCCGCGCCTTCTCACCACGGAAAGCCTCGATTCATCATTTACAATCTAAGATTCCTCATCGATTGGAAACCATACTCATGCACCGTTGGTCTGAACTCTTTATTCCCACGCTTCGCGAGGCTCCGGCCGACGCCGAAGTTGCCAGCCATAAGCTGCTCGTCCGCGCCGGATACATTCGCCAACTGGGCGCGGGCATCTACTCGTTTCTGTTTCTTGGCAATCGTTCGACGCAGAAGATCATGGGTATCGTCCGCGAAGAAATGGACAAAATCGGACAGGAGTTTTACCTGCCTGCATTGAATCCGCGGGAAATCTGGGAGGCGAGTGGCCGCTGGACGGTCATGGGCGATAACATGTTTCGCCTCAAAGACCGCAAGGGCGCCGATTTGTGTTTGGGCATGACGCACGAAGAAGTCATGACTGACATTGCGCGCAAGGAACTGCGCAGCTACAAACAACTGCCGCAGATCTGGTATCAGATTCAGACCAAATTTCGCGATGAGCCTCGCCCCAAGTCGGGATTGCTGAGGGTGCGCCAATTCATCATGAAAGACGCGTACTCGTTCGATATCGATGCGGCGGGGCTTGACCTCTCGTATCAGAAGCATCACGACACTTATTGCCGCATTTTCGACCGCTGCGGTCTGAAGTACATGGTGATCGACGCACATTCAGGAGCAATGGGAGGATCGCAGTCGCAGGAGTTCATGGTGCGCACTCCGGCGGGCGAGGACCTGGTGGTGAGCTGCGAGAAATGCAACTACGCGGCGAACATGGAGAAAGCGGTGTCGAAGCTCGCTTCTGTCGAAGATCTGAAGACGGAAGGCGACGGCCAGCCGCTCGAAGTGCACACTCCGGGACAGAAAACGATCGAGGATGTCGCGCGTTTTCTGGGAGTGTCGCCGAAGAACAAAATTAAGACGCTGGCGATGATGATCACCGAGGAAGAGGATGCCAACACTGGCGCGAAATCTGGCAAGACGCGTCAGCGTGCCGTCGTGCTGCTGATGCGCGGCGATCATCAGATGAACGAAGCTAAGCTCTCGACCGCGGTCGGCGGCAAAGAAACGCGCCCCATGCAGGAAGAGGAGATTCTAGCGCTGTTTCGTTCGCCTGCCGGATACCTTGGGCCGCTTGGCATTGAATGGGCAAAGGATTTGAAGGATGCGGGTAAGCCCATCCTGCTGGTAGATAAGGCGCTCGAAGGCCGTACAAACTTGATTGGCGGCGCGAATAAAGAGGATTATCACGTCAAGCATCTGACACCGGGGAAGACATTTCATCCCACGGCCTATGCCGACTTGCGCGCCGTGACCGCCGGCGAAGATTGCCCGAACTGTGGCGCACCGTTGCGGATCGACACCGCTGTTGAAATCGGACATATTTTCAAGCTCGGCTACAAGTATTCCGAATCGATGAACGCGCGGGTGCTTGACCGCAACGGGAAGGAAGTCGCTCCCATTATGGGGAGCTATGGTATCGGGATCGAGCGCATTTTGACGGCTGCGGTCGAGCAGAGCAACGACGAAAACGGATTCTGGCTGCCGCCATCGATTGCGCCGTTCGAAGTGGTTGTAGTCTCGACGAATTCGAAAGACGAAGGCATTCGAACCGCCTCCGAGGATATCACCCGGCAACTCGAAGCCGCCGGATTCGACGTACTGCTCGACGACCGCGACGAACGGCCTGGGGTTAAGTTCAAGGACGCTGACCTGGTGGGCATACCCTTCCGTGTCAATGTAGGAAAGAAGGTTACCGAAGGTACTGTCGAGGTCGTTCGGCGCTCGACTCTGGCCCGCGAGGACATTAAGATTTCAGCCATAACGGAATATTTCCAGCAACTGCGTCCGGCCGCCCGCTAACCGGCGGAATGGGGCCGGCGCAGAATGGAAAACGCAACTCACGTCTCGCAACTGGCGATCGGGCGATTTGTTGGTTATGGCAACTGTGAAATTGATGTTCGGCATTTTCGTCTTCGCGGTCGTGGCCCTGTTGTGCATCAAGCTGATTCCTCCATTCTTTGCAAACTATGAATTGGAGGATTCGATCAAGACCGAAGCCGTGCAGTCGACCTATAGCACGCGTTCGGAAGACGACATTCGCCAGTCCATCATCAAGACGGCCCGCAGCTATGATATTCCGCTGACACCAAAACAGGTCCGTGTTTCTCGCATCGGTGGCTTTGGCGCGGGCACACTCAACATCGAAGCCGATTACAGCGTTCCCGTAGATTTTCCCGGCTACTCGACGACTCTCGAATTCCATCCTTCTACAGAAAACAAAGGCGTGTTTTAAGAGCAGGTCTTAGGTCTTAGGTCTTAGGTCTCAGATCTCAGGTCTTGGGTCTCAGGTCTTGGGTCTGAGGTTTTGACGCGTCTGCGGTGCACGATCCGGATTCGGCGAATCGTCTCCGCGAAGCTTCCTGGACACACTCCGTCCATCTCTTGACACGCATCCAAATGGGTAGCCTGACCGTCGGGTGATTTAGAATCAACAAGAAACCACCCTTGACGACTAAACCGGTTTCGGACGGAGAATTGCTTCGTCCACCTTGTACAACACTGTGGATGACGCACCTTGGATGACGCGCAGCCTTTCCCATGGCGATTAAACTGAAAATCCCGAAACCGCGCGACACCCGTGGAAAAGGCCGCGGCAAAGGCGGACTGCTCGGCCAGGATCCCCTGGTGCGTTTGGGACTGCTTGGCTTTCTCACCGTTTCTCTCGTGGTCATCGGAGTTTTTGTCTACGGGTATGTCAAGTACGACCGCATCATCGAACAGCGCTTTCGCGGCCCCGTCTTCGCCAGTTCGGCCAAAATCTATGCCGCGCCGCAAGTCGTAAAAGTCGGATCGAAGCAGACTGTCTCGGAAATTGCGGCGGAACTGCGCCACGCGGGCTATACAGACGGCTCTACGAATAAAGACGGTGGATCTCCGCTGGGCAGCTACCGGGCGCACGGCACGTCGTCGATCGAAGTGTTGCCCGGCCCCGAGTCTTATCACAGTCCGGAGCCCGCCACCATCAACTTTGCCGACGGCGCGGTTTCGAACATCACCAGCCGCAGCGCGGGCGAACTCGCCGCTTATGAACTCGAACCCCAGATGCTGACGTCGCTGTTCGACGCCGAGCAGCGCTCCAAGCGTCAACTGGTGAAATACGACGACATTCCCAAGGTCATGGTCGAAGCCGTGACCTCGATTGAAGACCGTCGCTTCTTTCAGCACAATGGCGTGAATTTCATGCGACTAGTCGAAGCCGCCTGGATCGATTTTACCCACCAGCGCCACCAGCAAGGCGGTTCAACCATTACGATGCAGCTCTCGCGCGCATTTTTCCTCAGTCCGGAAAAGACTTTCAAACGCAAGCTGATCGAGATGCTGATCGCCGTGGAGCTGGAACAGAAATTTTCCAAGCAACAGATTTTCGAGTTCTATGCTAACCGCGTCGATCTGGGACAGCGCGGATCGTTTACTATCTCCGGCCTGGCTGAGGGGTCGCGGTCTTATTTCAATAAAGACCTGAAGGACATCACTCTGCCTGAGGCAGCGCTGCTGGCAGGATTAATTCAGGCACCCAGCTTGCTCTCGCCGTACCGGCATCCGGAGCGGGCGCTTGAGCGCCGCAATACCGTTATCGAAGCGATGGTCGAAACTGGCGACATCACTCGCGAACAGGCCGATAAAGCGAAGGCCGCTCCGCTGAAGCTGGCCCCACCCAACGTGGAAGCGAGCGATGCTCCGTATTTCGTCGACATGGTGCGGGATACGGTCATCAATAAGCTGAATGAGCACGAGGTCAACGACCAGGAGTACCGCATCTACACCACGCTCGATCCCGACCTGCAGCGGGCGGCGGCGCAAGCCGTCGAAACCGGCATCAAGCTGGTTGACGATCAGGTTACGAAAATGCGGACGAAGAAGACCAAGGTCGGAAAGAACAAGTTTGAAACTACGGTCGCGCCCGGCCCGCAGGCGCAGGTGGCGCTGGTCGCCATGGATCCACACACCGGCGAGATCAAGGCGTTGGTCGGTGGACGCAATTACGGAACCAGCCAGTTGAATCATGCGCTGGCGAAACGCCCCACCGGCTCCATCTTCAAACCGTTTGTTTATGCGGCGGCCGTGAATACGGCGATCGACGGATCGCCCACAGTGATCACTCCGGCCTCGACCGTCTCGGACCAGCCTTCGACGTTCACCTACGGCGATCAAATTTATGAGCCGCGTAACTACAAAGAGGAGTACCACGGCGATGTCACTCTGCGTTATGCTCTGGCGCTTTCGCTAAACAACGCCACCGTGAAAGTGGCCGAAGAAGTCGGGTACGACAAGGTTGCGGATCTGGCGAAGTCGGCGGGAATTACCTCCGTGAAGGCGACACCGGCGATGGCGCTCGGCGCCTACGACGCGACTCCGATCGATATGACCTCCGCCTATACCAGCTTTGCCAACGGCGGCACGAGGCTGACACCCATTTTTGTGAATTCCGTGCGCAACGCGAAAGGCGATGTCGTTCTCAACTTCGGAACAACAAAAACGCAGGTGGTTGATCCGCGCATCGCTTTTCTCATGACCCGCATGCTTGAAGGTGTCGTGAACTTCGGCACGGCCTATGGAGTGCGCCAGCGTGGATTCACCGCTCCGGCGGCCGGCAAAACTGGCACCTCGCATGATGGCTGGTTTGCCGGATACACCAGCAATCTGCTGTGCATTGTTTGGGTCGGATACGACGACTATAGCGATATCCGACTGAGCGGCGCGCAGACGGCCGCTCCGATCTGGGCCGAGTTCATGAAAAAAGCGGTCACGCTGTCGCGCTACGAGGACGTAAAGCCTTTCTCCCAGCCTGAAGGGGTGGTCGATGTGCAGCTCGACAAAATCACCAACCTGCTGGCCACGCCGACCTGCCCTGACGATTACACCATTGCCTTCATCACCGGGACCGAACCGCGTGACACGTGCGACCAGACCACAGGCGGCGTGCGGGGATTCTTCTCGCGCATGTTCGGCTCGGACACGGTGAAACCGCTGCCCCCGCCCGGCACTAACGGGAACCCGCAGGGCACGAGCGGTGTCCAATCCACCAGCACCGAATCTGGGGATGAAACCAAGCCCAAGAAAAGCTTTTTCGGCAAGATCGTAGGGGTATTCAAGGGAGACAGCGGCTCCCAGAAGAACGAAAAAAGTGCTCCTCCGCCGGCTAAGAACAGTGACAACGGCACGCCGCCACAGCAGTAAGTAAGTCCGGAGCCTGGCGTGACGTTCGACTTGCAGATAAGGATCGACGGGCCCGGGTTACGGTACTAGAGTTGCAAGCAATGCAATGTGCGGCGCCAAAATCCTATAAAACTGTGAAGTTTTGTAGGTTAGGCAGGGGGTAGCATATGTTTTCCTGGATTCGCACCGGTTTCGCAGCGCTTCTCTTCTGCGCTCTTCTCGTTTTCACTCTTCCTCTTTCCCTACAGGCGCAAAGCGCCGAACAGCTGGAAGTCGGTCCTCCCCCGCTCCACCGCGTCGACCCGCCCCCTGCCGGGGCGACTTCCGAAGAGCTCGAACAGCGCGGCGACGAACTGCGGGTTGAAAAGGATTACCTGGACTCTGTCGATTACTACGAAGCTGCGCTGAAGCTCACTCCGGGACGGGCGGTGCTGTACAACAAGATCGGGATGAGCGAACTGCAGATGCATCGCGATAAGGAAGCGCGTAAGAATTTTGAGCGTTCCATCGCTGCCGATCGTAACTACGCCAATGCCTATAACAACCTGGGCGCCACTTATTATGACATGCACAAACTCGGCGCCGCGATCCCGCAATATGAAAAGGCAATCGTGTTAGACGGTAGTGCTGCAGCTTACTTTAGCAACCTGGGCTCGGCTTATTTTGGGAAGAAGCAATTTGAGAAGGCCATCCAGTGTTACGCGAAGGCAGTGGAACTCGATCCCGATATCTTCGATCACAGCACGCGCGGGGGAGTGCAAGCCAAGCTCGCCTCTCCGGAGGACCGCGCCCATTATGACTACGTCCTCGCCAAGATGTTCGCCAGGGCGGGCGTAAATGACCGCTCCCTGCACTACCTGAAAAGGGCCATGGAAGAGGGCTATAGCAACATCAAGAATGTGTACAAAGACAATGAGTTCAGCAGCCTGCGCAAGGATCCGCGCTTCGCGGAGTTGATGGCTGCAAAACCCGTGGCCATCTCTGATTAGACGCCGACAACTCGCTGCGAGAAAGTAAGTTAGAAAAAATCGCGCCTGCCGCGAAACTTTCTTCCATGCTGCGGGTTTGCAACCTCATTCCTCCTGAAAGCAACAGGGTGAGTAGGGAGAACAATCATCCGCCGGTTGCTAACCCGAGCACGCCCCAAGCAAGCAACCGGCGGGTGAAAATTTGAAGCAGTTTGGGCTGACGCCGGTCGACATCGCTTGCTGGTCGTAGTTTGCGCAGCCGCCAACGGTTTTGTGAGTTGTGGACGGCGATGTATCAGCTTCTCTCCGAAACGTAATCCTCGACCGCCTTTTTCCACTTTCCCTGAGCTTTGAGAATGTACTCGACCGCATCGCGTGCCGCGCCATCGCCGCCGGCGTGCGGCGTGGTCCAGTGGGCTTCGGCTTTCACCTCGGGACGCGCGTTTTTCACCGCGATCGCGAGTCCACATTTTCGCATCGCCGGCAGATCGATTACGTCGTCGCCGACAAAAGCCGCCTCGGCTGCGGTGATTCCATCTTTTTCCAGAATCTGCGCAAATACCGAAGCTTTGTCCTGAATCCCCTGATGCACGTGATCGATCTTCAGATCGCGTGCACGCAGCGCAACTGTTTCGGAGATGCGTTTGGTGATGATCCCGGTCTTGATCCCGGCCAGACGAGCGAACGAAATCGCAGTGCCATCGTGGGCGTGGAAGCCCTTGGCCTCGATCAGGCTGGTGCTGTGGAGTCCAAAACCGCCCTGCCCGCCATGCGCCGCCGATTTCTCGAGGACGCTCGGCTGAGCGCCCGCCTGCGAGCCTCCAGGCGCGGGAAAAATCCAGATCTTGCCGTCGGTAAGAACACCATCCACATCGAAGATTATGAGTTTGATTTTGCGGGCGCGAGCGGTAGCGGAAGATTTGGGCATCGCGGCGATTCTAGCATTCAGCCCACGGGTAGATCATGGGCGCATAATCCATTACGAGCCCACTCACCATCGAGCCTTCGATCTTGCCTGGGTCGGCCACAGGCGAATGTTTTACGAAACCACCAATCCCCGCTACAATAAATTTCTATGTCGGCCGCAGTTTCCCCATCCCTTACCTGGGCCCACCCGCTGGTGCAGGAGTGGTTCACGGCGCGCTTCTCCACGCCGACAGAGCCGCAGGAACAGGGCTGGCCCCACATCCTGGCCGGGCGCACCACGCTGATCTCGGCCCCCACCGGATCGGGCAAAACCCTCGCCGCATTTCTTGCCTGCATCAACCGCCTCGTCTGCAAGGCGCTCGCCGGCGATCTGCGTGACCACACCGAGGTTCTCTACATCTCGCCCCTGAAAGCGCTTGGCAATGACATCCAGAAGAATCTCGAGCTGCCGCTCGGGGAGATTCTGCAAATGGCTGGAGCTCGTGGCCTGCTCATGCCCGAAATCCGCACTGCCGTCCGCACCGGCGACACGCTGATGAAAGACCGGCGCTTGATGTTGAAGCGGCCACCGCACATCTTGGTCACCACTCCAGAATCACTCTACATTTTGCTGACGGCGGAAAAAAGCCGCGCCATTCTGCGCGATGTGGAGACGGTGATTGTCGACGAAATTCACGCGGTTGCCGACGACAAACGGGGCGTGCATCTTGCGCTCTCACTGGAGCGGCTCGAGGCTCTGACTTATCGCCCGCCCGCGCGCATTGGTCTTTCCGCGACGCAAAAACCGATTGAAGAAGTTGCGCATTTTCTCGGCGGCACTTCTGATTCTCAAAATCCACGCCCCGATCCGGTCATCGTCAATGTCGGCCACAAACGGCAACTTGATCTCGGAGTCGAGGTTCCCTCCTCTGAGCTTGGCCCGGTTGCCTCGAACGAGATGTGGGACGAGATTTATGAGCGGATCGTCCAACTCGTTAACTCGCACCGCTCGACGCTGGTCTTCGTCAACACCCGGCGCTTGGCCGAACGCATTGCTCATCAACTCGGCGAGCGCCTGGGCGAAGAAAACGTCGCCGCGCACCATGGAAGCCTGTCTCGCAAATTGCGTTTGGAGGCCGAACGCAAGCTGAAAGAAGGCCAGATCAAGGTCCTGGTCGCGACCGCCTCGCTCGAACTCGGCATCGACGTTGGAACCGTCGATCTTGTCTGCCACATCAGCTCTCCGCGATCGATCGCCGTCGCGTTGCAGCGCGTGGGACGCTCGGGCCACTGGCGCGGCGCAGTCCCGAAGGGAAGATTTTTTGTTACCACCCGCGACGATCTTGCCGAATGCGCCGTGCTGGTACGCGCCATTCGCCGTGGCGAACTCGATCGCCTGATTTTTCCCGAAGCTTCACTCGATGTGCTGGCACAGCAGATTGTGGCGATCTGTGCGGCTTCAGGAATCCGCACAAACGCCGCGGGTTCTGACGAGCAGGATGCCGGATGGGACGAAGACGACCTCTTTGCGCTCGTCAAACGTGCGTACCCTTATCGCAACCTCTCGCGTGAAACTTTCGACGAAGTCCTGACCATGCTTTCCGAAGGCATCGCCTCACAGCGCGGACGCTACGGTGCTTACCTGCATCATGACCGCATCAACCGCAAGCTGCGCGCACGCCGCGGAGCGCGTCTCGCGGCCATTACCAGCGGCGGCGCGATTCCCGACAATTCCCTGTTCTCGGTGGTGGCCGAACCTGATGGCGGCACTGTCGGAACCGTGGATGAAGATTTCGCCGTCGAAAGCATGGCTGGCGACATCATGCTGCTCGGCAACACTTCGTGGCGCATCCGCCGAGTGGAAGCGAAGACCTCGCGCATGCTGGTCGAAGACGCGCACGGTGCGCCACCCAACGTTCCTTTTTGGCGAGGAGAAGCTCCCGCGCGCACCAACGAACTTTCGGAGCAGTTGGGCGATTTGCGAAAAGAGATCAGCGACCGTTTGGTCGGAGTGGCTCCGATAGAAGGATGGCGAAATCTTCCGATAGTTGCAGAAGCTGTGAACTGGCTTGGCCAGGAATGCGGGCTCGACTTATCGGGCGCCGAACAGCTCATTCAATACACGCTCGAAGGTCGAACCGTACTGGGCGATGTGCCAACGCAACAGATAATCATCGCGGAACGATTCTTCGATGAAGGCGGAGGGATGCAACTCATCATCCACGCGCCATTTGGCGGCCGCATCAATAAGGCCTGGGGACTCGCCCTGCGTAAGCGGTTCTGCCGCGGCTTCAATTTCGAACTGCAAGCGGCCGCCACCGACAACGGACTCAACATCGCGCTTGCCGAGCAGCACAGCTTTCCTCTGGCTGATGTTTTTCAATTCCTGCATTCCGAAACCATGGCGCCGATTTTGGAGCAGGCCGCGCTGGCATCTCCGATCTTTGGCACGCGCTGGCGCTGGGATGCAACTCGCGCGCTCGCTCTCTTGCGTTTTCAAAGCGGCAAGAAAGTTCCGCCGCAAATTCAGCGCATGCGCTCCGACGATCTGCTCGCCTCGGTTTTCCCCGATGTCGCAGCCTGCCAGGAAAATATCGAAGGCGACATCAAGATTCCCGACCATCCGCTGGTGCGCGAGGTGATGAAAGATGTGCTCACCGAAGCGCTAGATATTGAAGGGCTCGCCGAAGTTCTGCGCGGCATTGAGCAGGGACGAATCCGCTGCCTCGCCGTCGATACGCCAGTGCCGTCGCAGTTCTCGCACGAAATTCTGAACGCGAATCCTTACGCCTACCTCGACGATGCGCCGCTCGAAGAACGCCGCGCCCGCGCCGTCGAAATGCGCCGAGTGTTGCCGGCCTCGGTGTTCGAAGAAGTCGGCGCGCTCGATCCCGCAGCGATCGCGCAGGTGCAGCAGGAGGCGTGGCCGGACGTGCGCGATGCCGATGAACTGCACGATGTGCTGCATACGCTGGTCGCAGTGCCGGAAACCAGTTCTCAGTTCTCGGTTCTCAGTTCTCAGAAGGGGCTCACTGTTGCCGCATGGGTCGCATTCTTTGATCGCTTACAAATCGCGAACCGTGCCGTGGTTGCGGAAGCCGGGGGCAAACAATATTGGGTAGCTGCCGAGCGGATGGAATGGTTCCGAGCAATGCATTCCGCAGAAACTGGGGGCAACGCAACGCCGACTTTTGACGATGCTGTGCTCGCGGCCGTTCAGGGATGGATGGCACATCTCGGCCCGACCACCGCTCCGGAAATCGGCGAGTTGCTTGGACTGCCGGCGTCCGAGATCGAAAAGGCTTTGCTCCGCATGGAAGCGAGCGGATCGATTCTTCGGGGCAAATTCCGTCCGGCAGAGTTCGACTCTACTGTTGGCGCGCAACGCGAACCAGTTATCGAGTGGTGCGAACGGCGCCTGCTGGCGCGTATTCACCGACTGACGGTCGCGACATTGCGCAAGCAGATCGCTCCCGTCACGGCATCGCAGTTCATGAATTGGCTGTTGCGCTGGCAGCATATCGCTCCAGGCACGCAAGTGCGCGGCGAGCATGGAACACTCGACGTCATCCGCCAACTGCAGGGCTTCGAAATTCCCGCCAGTTCATGGGAGCGCTTTGTGCTCGCGCGCAGAATTTCCGATTACGATCCCGCATTCCTCGATCAGCTTTGTCTGGCGGGCGCCGTCGGATGGGGACGACTATCGCCGCATCCCGCAACCCTCGAAGCCGCGGGCACTGACGAAAATGGGCACGAGATCCGACGGCGTGTGATCCCCACTCGCGTCGCGCCGATTGCATTCTTCGTCCGCGAAGACGCCGATTGGATGCGCGCGCATCACCCCAGCGCTGACAATTCCTCTACTTCGTTTCTGAGTTCGGTCGCGCAAGCTTTGCTCGAATTGCTCAAGCAGCGCGGAGCTCTGTTCTTCCCCGACATGGTTAGCGGCACGGGCCGCCTCAAAGCCGAAGTGGAAACCGGGCTCTGGGAGCTGGTTGCAGCCGGTCTGGTTACCGCTGACGGATTTGAAAACCTGCGGGCACTGGTGATGCCGAAACAGCAGTCTCCATCGGGTAACGGTGTGGGAAGCAAGCTGGGAAAAGTCCGCCGGCCGCGCCACGCTCCCGGGCGCTGGTCTTTGCTGCATGCGGAAGGCGCCGACCGGGATCGCAGCGTCGAATCCTGCTGCTGGATGTTGCTGCGCCGTTACGGCGTGGTCTTTCGTGACTTGCTGGTGCGCGAAACCAACCTGCCGCGCTGGCGCGAATTGCAGATCGGCTACCGCCGTCTGGAAGATCGCGGTGAAGTGCGCGGCGGCCGTTTTGTCGATGGATTTCTGGGAGAGCAATTCGCGCTTCCCGAGGCCGTCGAGTCGTTGCGCGCACAGCGCAAGCTGCCGCAGGGCGCCAACCCCGAACGCGTGGTCATCGCCGCCGCTGATCCGTTGAATCTGGTTGGAATCATCGTGCCCGGCGAGCGCATTCCCGCTATTTCAGGAAAAAGCGTGACCTTCCGCGATGGCATGTGGGATGCGGAAGATGCGCTGCTAGCTGCAGGTTACTAGCGCAATTTCATCACGGCAACTTCAACTTCAGCAGCACCTGCGGATCCAGGTATACTCCCTGCCAGCGCACGGCAAGATGGAGGTGCGGACCGGTCGCGCGTCCAGTGCCGCCGCTCAGTCCAATCGCCTGCCCCTTGTCGACCTGGTCGCCTTCTTTCACCAGAAATTTCGAGAGATGCATGTAGATTGTCAGCAGTCCCTGTCCGTGGTCGATCATCACGCAATTGCCCTCAAAAAAAAGTGCCCGCGCCACGATGACGCGTCCGCGATTGGCAGCCGCGACCGAAGTTCCGCTGGGCACGCGGAAATCGAGCCCCTGGTGTGTGCTTTGGACCGATCCATTGAAGACACGCTCCACGCCAAACACATCCGAGATGGCCGCCTCAACCGGAGGCGCGAAGGATCCCTTCCATTCGCGCTCATCAGTGACCGTCTTGAACGCCTCAGTTTTGATTGCTTTGCCCTGTTCGATTTCGTGCTGATCTTCAAGACTCGGAGCGGCATAGCGGGCGGGAACTTTCAGCAGCACACGCGGATAGCGCTGGCGTTCCACGCGAATTTTCTTTTCGAAGGAAATCGAGGCATCGTTCGCAGCTGCGGGCAAATTTTCGGCGTTAAGCGCGAGCGAATAAACTCCCGGCTTAGTTTCCTGACTGACTCCCGCAAGTGCGAACCATGTTTTGCTCGCCGGGTCGAAGCTGAATGCGATCTCATGCCCCAGCCAGTTGCCGGAGAGCGTACGGACGCGATGCGGGGTGGTAACGCGGAAAAGTACCGGACTTCCGTTCACTAGGCGAACGGGCTGGCTGATGACGGTCCAGTGGTTGACAGTCGAGGGCGCGGCAGATGCGGCCGACAAGCTTGCCGTCAGCGCAACCAGGGAGAACACAATGAGTGCGGCGACGAGGAGTTTGCGCATCGCGTTTTCAGGCTAGCATTTCAAGGATGGAACATACATACTGCGGCGATGATCTTTATGTTGCTCATCGGGATGCTGGCGCTGCCAAACTGCGCCTAGAGCGATTCCCCGTTTTTTCTGCCGTCCCTTAGCTGACCGGCATATAATGTGGCGATTTCGCAGGCTCAACCGCAGCCGCATCTGGAGAACTTTTGCCCTTATCGCTTGATACCCGTGAGGTTGGACGCGTTACCGTCGTTCACTGCAATGGACGCATCGTAGCGGGACGCGAGAGTGATTCGCTCCGGGAGCATGTGACTTGGCTGCTGCGCGACCGCCGCTCCATCGTCTTGCACCTTGGCGAGGTTGGATTCGTCGATAGCAGCGGACTCGGCACTATGGTCCGCGCCTTGACTACCACTCGGCAGGCCAAAGGAGACTTGAAGCTGTGCAACGTTCCGGACTTCGTGCGCAAAGTTCTCGAGATGTCGCGCCTGACGGCGGTATTTGACTCGCACGACTCAGAGGAGAAAGCCGTCGCCGCGTTTTACCGTCCTGGAGATCGCGCCGCTGCACCCGTTACCACGGGCCGCAGCATTCTCTGTCTCGACTCTAACGCCGACGTGCTTGCCTACTTGCGAGAACTGCTCCGCCACGCGGGATACGATGTGCAGAGTAGCGGCCGCGTGTCCGATGCCGTTCTCCTCATGCGCGTTAGTCGTTTCGATCTCGTTCTGGCTGGCTCCGGCATGACGGTAACCCCGAGCTCGCCGCCAGCATTTCGCGATGCCTGCGCCAAGCTTCCGCTCATCGAATTGGGCAGCGAGTTTTCCACGCAACATGCAGGCGAGGCCGCAGCTCAACTGCTCGAATCGATCGCCGCGCGGCTCAACCCGAAAACTGCATGAGGTCGATTTTTCGCTTGCGTTGGTTCTTCCCTGCTCTCATTCTTCTTTTCCTGCAATTTTCAATTCGAAGCGAAATTCTCGGTCAAGATGCCAAGCCTCCCGATCTCGACACGCAAATCGCCGCTGCCGACCAGCTTTATCGCGCCGGAAAATTCGCCGAAGCCGAAACAAGTTATCAAGCGCTGCTGAAGAACACGGCGTCGAACGGCGCTGTGTCGAAAAACGACCCGAAGCTCGTGCCCGCCGAAGTCGGCGTCGTCCGGTCGATGCTGCGCCGGCAGAAAATTGATGAGGCATTCGAAGCGGTGAACGATGCTTTGGCCTCGTATCCCGACTCCGCCGCCCTGCTCGCGGCGAAAGGCGATGTCCAGTTTCGCCTCGCCTCCATGTACGATGCCGAGGCATCTTACCTCGCCGCCAAAAAGCTCGACCCCAAAGAAGTCCACGCCTACCTCGGCCTCGCGCGGGTGTATCGCGCCTACTCGATGTATCGCATTGCCTATGGGGAGTTGAAAATCGCGCACGACATTGCTCCCGGCAATCCCGAAGTTCGCGCAGGGTGGCAGAGCACACTTACACGCAAAGAAAAACTCGCCGCCATTGAGGCCAATCTCCGCGGCCCGCTCTCCGAAGAAGAACGCCGTCAACTGACCGAACAATTGGAATTCCTGAAAGCCACCATCGACAAGCCGCTTCACTCCTGCACTCTGGTGAGCAATGTAGAGCGCACCGAAACCAAACTCGAGACCATGGTGGTGGAAACCGGACGCCGCCGTTGGGGTCTGGCCGGGTCCCAAGGCATCGGTCTGCCGGCAAAGATAAATGACCAGGACGTTCACCTCGAACTCGACACCGGCGCCAGCGGAATTATCCTCAGCCACAGAGTCGGCGAAAACGCCGGACTGACGCGCATTTCCACCATTCATTTTGGAGGCATAGGCGATCAAGGCGGCCAAAACGGTTACATCGCCGTCGTCGACCACATCCGCATCGGTGAACTAGAGTTCCAGGATTGTCTTGTGACCGTGAGTAATCAAAATTCCGTGGCCAACCAGGATGGCTTGATTGGCGCCGACGTCTTCGCCAGCTATTTGGTCGACATTGATCTTCCCGGAATGTGGTTGAAACTGTCTCCGCTACCACAGCGTCCGGAAGATTCCGTAGCTCCGAAATCGCTAAACAGCGAAGGAGTGGAGCAGGACTCCGCCGCCGAAAAAAATCTGCCGGCCGGTTCTCATCCCGTGGATTTTCTCCCTAAAGACCGCTACGTCGCCCCCGAAATGGCCAACTGGACCAAGGTCTTCCGCTTCGGCCACATGATCATGGTGCCGACCAATGTCAACGATTCCAAACCGTTTCTCTTCGGACTCGACACAGGCGCCTCCAGCAATGTTCTTTCGTTGCGCGCCGGACAACAGATGGGAAAAGTCGGCGCCGATAACTTCGAGCGCATCCGCGGATTGAGCGGCCGCGTGCAAAACGTTTACAGCACCAAGGCAAATTTGCGTTTCGGAGGCTTGCGCGAACCGAATCAAGACATCATTACGTTCGATCTCGAGACCATCAGCAGCGAAATGGGAACCGAAATCTCCGGCTTTCTCGGCTACGACATGCTGCGCCAACTTGAACTGAAGCTCGATTACCGCGACGGCCTCGTTGAATTCGAATACGACCGCAAACGCCGCCAGTAGAGCTCTCTAGCCTTGAACTATCCTCCACTCTGTCATGCTGAACGAGAACTCGTGGGTCTACGCCAGGCCGTCCATCACGCTGTCTCGTTGAAAACGTACTCGTGCTGCCCATCGCGGATGATGAGCACTCGCTTGCCGCCACGCTCACTGACTACGAATTCGAATCCGGAGTTGGTGGGATCGATGGTGATGAATGAAATCGTGCCATCGTCATTCTTGCGGGAGGCAACGGCGCTCTTCCACTCGCCGAAATCGAAGGTGGTCACGCCGTTCTGGCTCAGCACGTCAAGGGTTCCGAGCTCTTTGCTGGAATAGCGCCGGGCCAGACCAGCCGACAGCGCCGGATCGGCCGGCACAACAAGTCGTTCCCGTTCTTTGGCCAATGCAGTTTTATGGCGCGTGGCTGCGGCGGCAACATCGGCGACGGCTTCGGGTTTGCCGTCGAATACCAACTCCAGCAACCGACGCTGGAAGGAACCAAGAAGGAGCCCGCCATTATCCGAGTTCGTGAGCAGCACGGCCCCGATACCGGACTCCGGCAGAAAGTAAAGATTGCTCTTGAAGCCGGCGAGGCTGCCGCCGTGACTCACGACCGGGATGCCGTACTTGCGGTCCACGATCAATCCCATGCCATACGTCTGGTCCTCGCCAACCGCGATCTGCGGGGTACGCCGCATCAACAAATTCTCCGGCGATACCAGTTGTCTGCCGTCAGGCAGCTTTCCGAGAGCAAGCTCGAGTTGAACGTACCGGATCAGATCCGCGGACGAAGTCCAGACACCGCCTGCCGGACGACCTGCGACAATCGAATAATTGAAGGCCATGTTGGCCACGCTGGGCTTGCCCTCCACGTCGTCCCCATGCGGGCTGGCGTGATTGCCGGCGAGAGCGCGAGCATAATCGAAGGTTGTCGATTTCATCCCCAGCGGATCGAAAATCTTTTGCTGCATCGCTTTGTCGTAGGCAGCGCCGAGTTCCAGGTTCGGATAGACGAGATGTGCACCAATGTATCCCGCAGCGGCGGCCATCATATTGCTGTATTGGAAGACCTCGCCAAACTTGCTGGTGGGCTGCATCGTTCCCAGCAACGCTAACGTGGATTCCGGCGTCGCGTTCTTGAATTCGAAGATCCATTCCAGATCCTGCCGTGGCAATCCGGTGCAGGCGCAGATCAGGTTCTTCACCAGCACTTTCCTGGTTGTGTCGGCATCGCCAAGTTTGAAGCTGGGAAAGACCTCGGTCACCGGCTCATCCCAGCGCAGCTTTTTTTCGTCAACCAGTTCCGACAACAGAAGAGTCGTCATTCCCTTCGTGTTCGAGGCGGCCTGAAGAGGGTGTTTTCGTCGACTCGCTCCATCTTGCCGAGTTCGCGGACACCGAGTCCGCCTTCATACACGACCTTGCCGCCATCGACTAACGCCATCGATGCACCGGGGATGCCCAGTTGCTTGATCGAGGTCTCAACAAACTCTCTGAGCTGCGCGATGCGGGCCGCATCCAGCGGCTGCGCTTTGCGGCCGGCAAACGATTCGCGCGCGTATCCCTTCGGACGCAAGCTTTGGATAATCAGCCCGAGCGGAGCACCGCGCTTTTCGAGCGTTGGCTCGCTGGCATCCAGAATCAGTACCGTCCATTCTTTTCCGGCGCGCGAGGCGACGGCCTGGATGGCCAATCGCTCGTTGGGAGAAGTTTCGTAGTCAAATACTTGCCGCTCGTCCCAGCCGTTTCGCGCTGGACGCGGCGTGACCATCTTCTGCGGCCATTTGTGGTCAGGTTTGTAGGCAGCCCATGCCGCCGCCACGGCCGCATTGGCATCGGCCGCTTCGGAATCGAAAAGTACGATGTGCAGGTCTGGTTCGGGCGGATCCAGCACGACCATGTTCTTATAGGTCACCATCGACCAGCCAGCGGGGACGGTGAAAGTCGCTCCGCCGGGAGTGACTCGCGGCGTATCAGATGCCACTTGTTCCGGCGCCGATCCCGTTTCACTCGCCTGCGGTGATGCAGCAGAGACGGAGGCGAACGACAGGCGAGTGGAAGCAGCGAATGCCAGGACGAGCAGGATGGTTCGAAATATCGACATGGGGGTCACCAGGAACTTGCGAGAATTGGGAAACGCGAACCGACTTGCGAAAGCAACGATACACGCAGCTTGCGGGGCTTGTAAAACCGGCGGTGGGAATTTGGTGGACCTGGTCGGGATCGAACCGACGACCTCTTCCATGCCATTTAGCCCCGATTAAGAAATACAACAACTTACAGCGCCCAGAGGACCGTCTTTTGGGTTTTTGTACTCGTAACACAGGTAAGCATCACAGGTAAGATACGCAGGTATGTCGGGATCATTGCAGCTTGGCGTATTCCAACTTGGCTTGCTGTAGGATGGGGATGTCGGGGTCGGCGTCTTTCCAGAGAGTGAGGAAAT
>Ga0210385_10000159_pt1 | contig 69488 bp, 56 predicted proteins | sample IncBWH26OmetaG_FD_160107 | JGI IMG/M metagenome (GOLD analysis project Ga0210385, IMG submission 160107) | Forest soil microbial communities from Barre Woods Harvard Forest LTER site, Petersham, Massachusetts, United States - Inc-BW-H-26-O ... | reverse complement strand
GACGTACATTGACGCGTTGGCGAGATCCATACCGGTGAGTTCGGAGATCATTGTCTGGAACTCGAAGATGGCCTGGAGGGTCCCCTGCGCAAACTCGGCTTGATATGGAGTGTAAGACGTCAGGAATTCGCCGCGCTGCACCAGCGCATCGATTACGACCGGGCGGTAGTGGAAGTAGGCTCCGGCTCCGAGAAAACTGGTATAGCCCTCGCCGTTTTGTTTGGCCCGCTGCTTGAACCAGTCGACGATTTCCGATTCCGCCATTTGCCGCGGAATCTCCAGATCGCGCGCCAGCCGATACTCGGCGGGAATGGGAGAAAAAAGTTCATCGACAGAGCGGATGCCGATCGCTTTCAGCATGGCGGCGCGGTCCGCGGGAGATTTAGGCAGATATCTCATAGCAACCTTTAATTGGATGTGCACAGCGGGTGAAACGATTGCAGAGGTCAAAGGTCAAATTGCAGAGGTGAAAGTCCCGGCTTCCAGCAGCCATCAATGAAGGCAATGCGTTCAATTCTGCAATTTGCGCTCGAACCTCTGCAATCGTCCTCAGTGTCCCGCCTCCTCGCTGGCAAATTTCTCATAGTCTGCGGCGGAGAGAAGACCGTTCAATTCCGCCGGATCTTTGATCTTGATTTTGAGCATCCAGGCGCCGTGCGCGTCTTTGTTCACCTGCTCCGGGGCGGTCGCGAGAGCCTCGTTCACGGCGGTCACAGTACCCGAAACCGGAGCGTAGAGATCGGAAACGGCCTTGACCGACTCGACTGTGCCGAAGGTCTTGCCTGCGGAGATTTCAGTGCCAACTTTAGGCAGCTCGACGAACACGATATCGCCGAGCGAATCCTGTGCGTGGTTGGTGATGCCGATGGCGCCCTCGGGAGTGATCCATTCGTGCTCTTTGGTGTACTTGCGGTCGGTGGGGTAGGACATCGGCTTCTGGCTCCTAGCTTTACCTATTTGGTATTCGTTTTGTCTCTATTCTTCATGAAGTTTTTTTCGGGCGTTTATAAAATGGCGTCGGCACCACTTGCGCCTTGACGCCCTGGCCGCGAATTTCCACTTGCACCGTATTCCCGATCGCCGCCTGCTCCGGCGGGATATAGGCGAGTGCAATATTGTTTTTCAAAAACGGCGCAGGAGAACCGCTCGTGACATAGCCAATCTCATGCCCGGCGTTGTCGAGCACTTTGTAGCCATCGCGCGCGATGCCGCGATCCACCATTTCAAGTCCGACGAGCGTTCTCTTCACGCCCGCAGCTTTTGCCAGTTCGAGGGCTGCGCGGCCGATAAAATCTGGCTTCTCCATCTTGCAGAAACGGTCGAGCCCGGCTTCCCAGACGTTGATTGTGTCCGAGATCTCGTGTCCGTAGAGCGGGAGCTTGCCTTCGAGACGAAGCGTGTTGCGGGCGCCGAGGCCGCACGGAACTGCGCCGAATTCCTTACCCGCGTCAAGTATTGCGTACCACACGCGCGCGCTCGTTTCTTCGTCGGAAGGAATATAAATCTCGAAACCATCCTCGGCGGTATAGCCGGTGCGACCCAGCAGGATATTTTTCAACCCGCATAAACTACCGCGCGTCACCCAATAAAATTTCACCGCGCTCAAGTCGGCGTCGGTCAACTTCTGCAGCAGATCGACGGCCTTCGGCCCCTGGATCGCAATCTGCGTGAAATCATCGGAGAGATGTTCGACGGCGCAGTCGAACTGGCGCGTGTTATCGCGCACCCAGTTGAAGTCTTTTTCGCGGGTACCGGCATTGATCACCAGCAGATATTCGTCTTCGCCGAGGCGATGCACGATTACATCGTCCACGAACGTTCCCTGGAGATAAAGCAACGCCGAATATTGCGCCTGACCGATGGCGAGGCGAGACGCATCATTCATCGAGATATGCTGCACGGCGGCCAGCGCTTCACGGCCGGCCAGACGAATGTCGCCCATGTGACTGACGTCGAAGATGCCAACTCCGTTACGCACCGCCAGGTGCTCGTTGACGATGCCACAGCCAATGGCGGCGGGGTATTCGACAGGCATGTCCCAACCGTTGAACTCCACCATTTTCGCGCCCATCTGGCGATGGACGGCATTCAGCGCAGTCTTGCGCACGTTTTGCGGCGTCGCTAGCGGAGTGGCTTCAACAACGGACAAGCAGAACCTCTGTCGAGATCATCAAAAATCGAGTTCCGACAGTGGCTGGGCCGCCGGAATCTGGAACTGTTTAAGTTAACACAGGCGCGGGCCTCAGGTCACAAGAGCAGGTCTTGGGTCTTAGTTCCTTGGTCTTAGGAAAATCAGAATTGAGAAACGGGAGCGCGACGAACACGGCTTGCTCTCGTTGTGACTTCGGTTATGTTTCTTCGCCGGGAGCGCAGCACTACACTGCAATCATGTCCTCGAAACCGGGCCTTCGTCAGATTCTATGCGCGCAATGCGAGCAGCCCGAAAAAAGCTGCTGGTGCGAAAAATTCTGTGTGCTGTGCCAGTCCGAACTTGACGTGCGCCTCTGCACCGATGGGCTGCTCTACTGCGACCCCTGCCGCACAGCCTGCGACTACAAACTGGCGAACTGACTAAAGCCAAATCTGACGATCAAGCCACCGACGCCGTCTGTGACTCCAATCTTATTGTCCTGTTGGTGCCGAGGCCGTTTTCTCCGGTGTGGGCGCTGTTTTATCTCCAAGCCGTGTCAGGAACGGAAAGAACGGTGTAACTTCAAACGGCATCTTCTCCGCCGCACTGGTGATAGCAACCGGCTTGGTCTTGACCAGATCAAGCTGATCGGTCCACGGATCGATCCTGACGCGTCCGCCGAGCGGGAGCGCCGCTACCTGGTCGGTCTTCTTCGGATCGAACTGCGGCGAAGCGGTCATGAGCGACGACATCCGTGTAGCGTTGCCATTGAGCAGGCTGTCGCCGAGGTGCGCCCGGATGAGGTTTTTCAGCGCCGGCGCGCGCGCCTGGACCGCCTTGAGGAACAACCCTGCATTGGTAAGTTTGTCTTTGTAAGGCGAGTTATTGAGTAGTTCGATGGCTTTCTTGTCGGCCGCTTCTTCTTCGGCCCGATCGCGAGCGAAATCCATGCGCTCGAAGGTGCGCTCATCGGGAAAGAACATGCGGTCGTTGAACGCCATCTTGGTGTCGAGGTGATGGCCGAGGGCGATGTGGGCCAATTCGTGAGTGAGGATCATGGCCAGAGCGGCTTCGTCGGGCAGCACATCGATCATGCCGCGGCTGACGACAATGGTCCTGCCGATGGTGAAGGATTCGAGCGGCGTGGTCATGAGCACGCGGCATTTGATCTCGGGCTGAATGTCGAGGTTGTTGGTAACCATCACGTTGTTGACGACAGTCTGAAGGACCTTATCGATCTCACCTTCGGGCGCCAACAAGCCGATCTGCTGCAGGCGGTCGAGGACGTTGATTTCCGCTTGACGTTCCCAGGCTCGCTGCGCTTCGACGGGCGACGCATCCTGCGCCTTCTGGCTCTGGTCCTGGACGGACTGCGGCTGGTCGATGGTGATTTCGGTGAATTCGGAGTTGCGGCGGAAATCCTTGAGGTTATAACCCCAGAGCCGGGTTTGAGCCTTGTAACGGAGCGTCTGACCGAGGGCGCCGTGCTTAAGGTCGCTCTCTTCGGAATAAACCATCGAGGGCAGCCAGGTGCCGGGCCGCAGGTTTTGCCGCCAGCTGTCGAAGTGAAAGAAATAACTGTTACGGCGCTTTTGCGTGTAGGTACCATTAAAACGAACGATGTTGTAGTCCTGGTCCTCGATCCAGATGCGGCCTTCGAAGCGACCGCCGGAAGCGTCTTTCTTAGGGGCAACATCCATTACCACGCAGCGTATTTCGCCGAGAAACTCGCGGCGCACGAAAGTGAAGTCGTAATATTGGCGCTGGAAATCCCGGTCAAGTATCACCATCTGGGCGAATCCCAGGGGAAGGAACTTCATAGCATAGGCATCCTTCAGCTTGTCCAGCATCCGCTTGCCGAGTCCAGCCGTGGTGGGCGAACTGAAAGTGCGGTCGTCGGTACCTTCGCTCATATCCAGCCGGCCAAGAAAGTAGACATCGCTGCTGGGCACCGGCGCACCGAGCTCTTTATCGTCTTTCAGATTCTGGAGGTAGGTTTCAACCAGCGGATGCATTTGCTTCATCTGGGCCATAAAGAAATGTTCGCGCTCAATGGCGCGATCGATGACCTGATCGAAGCTGTTGGCGGCGGCGCTGGATTGTTGCGCCGCAGCGGCATCGCGAGTGGAAAGTTTTGGGTCGGGTGCGGTCTGTGCAGGCGAAGTCTGCGTGAACGAAGTCTGCGTGAACAGAGATATAACACAGACTAAAGAGAGCGCAAGTACTGCTAATGGGGGACGCAGCATTTTAATTTGTTTTCATTCTACCAGCTATCAACGACGCAATCGCAGCTTAGGAAGCCAGTAGAAACTCGATGTGCAACACCGCCTCGAAATCGGCAGGGTGACCGTCCTTTTGGGCGGGCTTGAACTGGATCTTCTCCGCCGCGTGAACCGCGGATTCATCCAGTCCGTGACCGAGGCCGTGCACAACCTTTATGATGCGAATTTCGCCAGTTGCGGAGAACACGACATCCAATAAAACTTCGCCTTCGATCTTGAGTTTTCGCCCTTCGTCGGTGTAGACCGGACGCGGCTTGTAAGTGATTTCCACCGGAAAAGTCTTAACGGCGGCTTCGGCGGCCTTCTTGGGCTGCGAAGCAGCGGCCACGTCGGCATCTCCGAAGCCAGCCTGGCGGACAACTCCGCGTGAGCCTGAAATGCCGGAGCCGTCACCGGTGGCAACACCACTCCCAAAACCTGCGCTGGCCACGACGCCGCGAGCGCCGTGCGATCCGCCAGTGCCATTGCCATAGCCTCCGCCGTTCGGCATATCCAAAGCGCCGGCTTGGGCTATGGTGATGGGATGGCCGTGAGTATCCTGATTGGGCATACCATTAGGATCGCCGAACCCGCCGGTTTGCACCTTCGCCGGCGCGGCGGCCATCGTAGGTGTTGCCGAACTTCCTGCAAACACGTTGGTCTTGACGGGCGGTCGCGGAATCGCCAATTTCACATCCGGCAGAATTTCTTTCTTCGCCGCCAGCGTGATCTTTGGTGCCTGTTCTTCGGGTATTGGTTGCTTTTTCTGGACTAACTCAGGAGGAACACGCATTGCTTCCGGCCGCGGAGCCACAGGCTCGGTAACCTTTGGAGTGGGAACCGGGAAATGCTTGACCGGCGCGGGAGTCTGCGGGATCGGTGGCGGCGTATCCACCAAGCTGACAAAATGGTAGTCGCGGTCCTGCGGTACAAGGACGTCGGGATGCAGGATGGCGGAAATCACGATGAACGCCACTAGAACCGACTGCACGGCATAGCTAAGAACGAACTTTTCCCGGCGGGTGCGAGGCTCGGGAAGAAGGCCAAGGGTCAATTGTGAAGCCTGGGAGTCCATATCCGGTACCTCATGTAACCTACCAGCTCAGCGCTGGATAGAGAAATGACCTATCCCGGGAAAACTGCGCCCGGCAATTACTTGACTGGCGCTGTAAAGAACGCGGGGGACGGCACTTCCACGGATCTGAAGTGCACGCCGAAGGCCAATTTCGACCAATTGACTACTTCCATAAGATGCTGTTTAGCGGCTACTTAGACTACGGAAAAATCATCTTATTAAGAGACAGCAAGGCATCTGCAAGGTTTTTCCTATTTCGGGAAGGGAAAAGTTGGGTGGAAAACCGGAAGATTTTTCTCGGAATTTTCTGCCCGCGGCAGAGGCCAAACTCGGGTCCAGTTTCCACGTGACGAACCCAAACCCTGCGACCTAGTCCTCTTCTTCGTCGAACTTGATGCGCAGCGATTTGAGAAACTTCAGATCCTGATCGCTGATCTTGAGTTCGGCGTTGGTGCTGAGCGTAGAGACAAGCGAAGTTTTGTCAGTAGTATGTTCCCCTTGCTTGCTAACACCGATGGTAGCTTCGAGGACGAGGAAAATGTCGTAGCCGCCTTCTCTAATGCGGGACACGACCTCGGCGATCGAATCGGAATCGGAAAGAGACTCGTTGATCGCATCTCCGAGCTCTTTCATAAGTTGCTTCAGTTGCTGGTCCACGAGTCCCCCTGGAATCGGACTTCGCTCACGCCACGATCGCGTTCTTTGTGATGCACCCACGGTTATTGTACGCCCCGCCACTGCTAAAATCGAACGAGAGTGAGTTCTGTTGAAGATCGATTAGAGGAACGATTTTGGTTAGAGGCCAAGAATGATCGACGGCCCGGCGGCAAGGATCAAACGAGTTCTGGGAACGCTGGTTCGCTGGCTTGAGCAGAGCCGTGCCGGCGGTGCGTTTGTGGCGGGGGTTCGGGCGGCAGCGCGCTCGGTGGGACAGACCGTGCACCAACTCTGGCTGGAAGTCACGGGATTCACCTTTCTGGCGATGGCCGGGGTGGGAGCTATTTCCCTGGTGCGAGAATACGGGCGTTACCAATCCGGCCGCGCCATTGGACATGAGATGGGGGCGGGACGGCTAATCCTCGCGATCTGCTTCACGGTTTCTTTTGCTTGGTTCGGGCTCAGTTCGTTTTGGCGGGTCAACAGGAAAAAAGCTCGATCCAAGAGCTAAGGTCAAGAAGTGAGCGCTGCAGTCGAAGCGCAATGACAACAAGGGCGGTCGTGAGTGGGCGGTGTGGAAGAGCGATTCATGACGGAGTTCAAGACGTCCGAACCCGCAGCAAAGAAAACGCCCGCCGATTCATCATTGAGGGAAGAGACATCCTCCCACATTGAAGTGCGCCCGCTCTACACAACTTCCGATCTCGCGGCCTGGGACTACGACCGCGACGTCGGTTATCCCGGGCAATTCCCTTACACGCGTGGTGTGCAGGCGACGATGTATCGCGGCCGTCTCTGGACCATGCGCCAGTATGCCGGGATGGGAGATGCTGAGGAGTCGAACAAACGCTACAAATATCTGCTGGCCAACGGAACGACTGGGCTCTCGGTTGCGTTCGATCTGCCGACACAGATTGGGCTTGATTCGGATAATCCTCTGGCTGTCGGCGAGGTCGGCAAAGTTGGCGTGGCCATCGATTCGATTGAAGACATGCAGCGCCTGTTCGATGGCATCGATCTGACCAAAATTTCCACTTCCATGACAATTAACGCCACGGCATCGATTCTGCTGGCGTTATACGTGGCCGTGGCGCGGCGGCAGGGGATGGACGTTCGCAAGCTCTCGGGCACAGTGCAGAACGACGTGCTCAAGGAATACATCGCGCGCGGAACCTATATTTATCCACCGCAACAAGCGATGCGCATCATCACCGATCTTTTTGCCTGGACGAATGAAAACGTGCCCGATTGGAACACGATTTCGATCTCCGGCTATCACATGCGCGAGGCGGGATCGACGGCGGTGCAGGAAGTCGCGTTTACGCTGGGCAACGGGATTGCCTATGTGGAAGCGGCGATCAAAGCCGGGCTCGAAGTCGACCAGTTCGCGCCACGACTTTCATTCTTCTTCAACGCGCACAACAATTTTCTTGAGGAGGTTGCGAAATTCCGCGCTGCGCGCCGCATGTGGGCGAAGATCATGCGCGAACGCTTTGCGGCGAAGAACCCGAAATCGTGGATGCTACGTTTTCACACGCAGACCGCCGGCTCCACGCTGACGGCGCAGCAACCGGAGAACAACATTGTACGGACGGCGATTCAGGCCATGGCTGCGGTGCTCGGCGGAACGCAGTCTCTGCATACGAATTCGTTTGACGAGGCGCTGGCGCTTCCGACCGAGGCCTCAGCGCGCATCGCGCTGCGCACGCAGCAGGTGATCGCTTTTGAATCAGGCGCGCCGCAGACGATCGATCCGCTGGCGGGCTCGTATTACATTGAATCGCTGACCGATGAAATCGAGAAGCGGGCGTTCGATTATCTGGAAAAAATTTCAGCTATGGGCGGCATGCTCAAGGCGATCGAACGCGGGTACGTGCAGCAGGAGATCCAGAACGCGGCCTACGAATATCAGCAAGCGGTCGATAGCGAGAGGGCGGTGGTGGTCGGAGTAAACCGCTTTCAGGTGGGAGAAGAGCGCGCCGTGCCGATCCAGAGGATTGATCCCGCGCTCGAGCCGCGTCAGGTCGAGCGGGTGAGGGCGCTGCGAGCAAAACGAAATGTCGCGACCTGGAAAGCCGCCCTCGGCGCGGTGGAAGATGCGGCGCGTTCCGGAGAAAACCTCATGCCGCGGATTCTGACGGCAGTGGAAGCGAATGCCACGGTCGGCGAAATCTCAGACGCGATGCGCAAGGTGTATGGGGAATACAAGGAAGCCGTGGTGATTTAGGTTCTGGCGCGAAACGCACGCCAGTTGGTTTGTCATGGCCTGCGATTTTGCGCTGGGATATTGAGCAGAGACAAACAGAGAAATCCCCGCGCATGATGCGGCAGGGCTTGGATTTACATTATTGCGACTGCATCGAACTGCCGACTTGCGAAAAGACGTTGTTGGCGTTGCTGCCGATCAATTTGACCGTACCGATCACGATGACCAGAATTACTGCGAGCATGACGGCATATTCAGCAACGTCTTGACCGCTTTCCTCAGACCAAAGTTGACGGATTTTCTGGATCACTGCATGCCCCCAATCAAACGACCGTCCCTCGCTACGTACACTCTCGGGACACTACTTCGCCGTCGTGTGATTCTTAAGGTATCGTGAATTAAGCCTCCACCCCAATAGCACATCGGTGACGCGGTATAGCACCAAAGTGCCATCCCCTGGCCCAATCGGAAGTGCATCCCGCCAAGCTCCTGATTATGCGTTGATTATGGAGCTTGAACGCCCTCTCTATGATTTACCCTTAGGAACTCATCCTTGACTATGCACCTTGGCTCACTCTTCCGCAGCTCATCTTTTTTCTGGATCAATGGCCAGCGACTGCGGGTTCACGGGATCATTCTGGCTCTCTGCCTGTGGTCGGTCTATGGGTGGAACATCGCTGCTCCCGGTATGCACGACCGCAATGGCAATCTGAAGGGGGCCGACTTTTCGCACCTCTATACGCTCGGATCGGTCGGGCTGACACATCGCAGCGCCGACCTTTACGACGCCGACGCGCAAGCGAAAATTACCGCGCGACGCATTCCGGCGGCAGATGGAATCACTTATATCCCGATGTATCCGCCGCAGGTCTCTATCTTCTTCGCGCCGTTGGCGGCTCAGCCCTATGGCACGGCCCTTGTGATCTGGCTGATGTTCAGCGCGCTGGTCTATTGCTTGTGTTGCTATGGGCTATGGCGAGCTTGCCCACGGTTGCAAAACGAAAGATCCACCGTCCTACTTCTGGCCGTCGCATTTCCCGGATTCTTCTATCTGATTGTGTGGGGGCAGACGTCGGCGCTAGCGCTCGCGTGCTTCACTGCGGCATTTTTCTTTTTACGAGATGCCCGTCCATTTCTGGCGGGGGTGGCACTGGGATGCCTGATCTCCAAGCCGCAACTGGGAATCGCCGCCGCCTTCATTTTCGTCTTCACGGGCGCGTGGCGCGTCATTGCTGGAGGAATGCTGTCAGCCGCTGCGCAGATGGCTGTGCCCCTGATCTATTACGGCCGCGAAAATGGCCTCGAATCGCTCAGGGCATGGATGCATGCCATGCACGCCGTGGCTTACAACGTTTCGGTGCTGGAGCCGCGGCCGTCTCAGTCTCACTCCCTGCGAATTTTCTGGGCGCTGCTCGTTACCGGGCGTACGGCGCCGTTCGTCCTCTACTTGGTCAGCGCCGGTATAGTCCTGGCATTGATCGTGGCAGTCTGGTCTCGCCGTGCAGCTTTGCCGCTGTCGGTACGATACTCGGCGCTGCTCGTCGGCAGCGTGCTGGTGGCTCCGCACCTGATTGTTTACGACCTGGTGATTCTCGCTCCAGTGTTTCTGCTGCTGTCGGATTGGATTCTCGACCAGCGGCCAGAATCAGCGGACGCGATTTCGGTTTCGTCGCTTTCGGCCGCGCCGGTTTCAACTTCGTGGATGAAGCTCGTTCTGTATTTGCTGTTTCTAGCGCCGCTCGCAGGAGGGCCCATTGCCCAGTGGACGCATCTGCAATTCTCAGTCGTGCTGATGAGCGTCTTGGTACATCTGATCTGGCGGGAAAGCCGGAGAAGAACCATCATGCACTGATCGCTTCACCTCTACACAATCGTCTTCAGCGGTAATCCCTGGTTCACGGCAAAAAGCGCCAGTTCGAGGCGAGTCGAGACCCCGAGTTTGTCGAAAATGTTGCTGAGGTGGTGCTTTACGGTGTCTTCGCTGATCTTAAAATACTCGGCGATTTCGCGGTTGGCATAGCCGGCGACCACGGCGGAGACAATCTCGAGCTCGCGCGGGGTCAGGCCGAATTTCTTTTGCTTCGATTCTTCGTTGGTGCTCTGCATCAGGTTGCGGAGATACTGCACCAGATTCGAGACGCTCTCGCGTCCCACCCAGTACTCGCCGGCCATGACCGCATGAATGCTCTTGAGCAGCAATTGCGTGGCGGAATCTTTCAGCACCACGCCGCGGGCTCCCAGTTGCAGCGCTTCAACAACCTGTTTCTTTTCCGCCGCCGCCGTCAGCAGGATGATTCTTACCGGCGTTGCTCCGGTGGCGCGGGTGCTCAGATCGCGCAATGCATCGAGGCCAGTGTGGTGCGGCATGGCCAAGTCCAAGAGAAGAACGTCGGGCTTGATTTCAGTCGCCAGCTTCACCGCCTCGCGTCCGTCGCAGGCTTCGCCAACAACCTTCATGTCGCCTTCGGATTCCAGCAGACGTCGCAAGCCGTCACGGAAGATCGGGTGGTCGTCGGCAATCACAATGCGGATGGGATGAATGCGCTTCTCCATATTTGGTTTTTCGTTGGACCTGCCTATATTTGCGCGATCTATGCTCGGCCGATCGAAGCTTGGGCGATCTGAACTTGGACGATCTGAACTTGGACGATCGAAGCCAGGCCGATCCGTGTGCGACTTATCCAAGGTTGACTTATCGGTTGACTTATCCATGATTGGCCTTTCTCGCGGGAGGAATCCGTACCTCCAGCCGCGCGCCGTGCCCCGGAGTCGATTCTATCGTGAGCTCGCCTGCCAACAGTCTTACTCTTTCCCGGATCACTGCCGGGCCCTTGCCACTCGTTTCCAGTTCCGAGCCCGAGAGCGTGCCGGCAAAAGAAAACCCTCTGCCATCGTCTTCCACCGTCAATTGCAAGTTGCCGGAGCGTTGCGCCAAGCGAACCAGGACGTGATGCGCTCCACTATGTTTGCGGACATTCACCAGGCTTTCCTGCACAATGCGCGCCAGTTCCCGGCATCCCTTTTGGGCCAGATCCACACGCTCCATTTCGCTCACGAACTCGGCGGCGATTCCAGTCTCCCGCCGGAAGCGCTCGACCGTATCGGAAATGAAACCAAGAAGCCGGTCGGCATCGACCTCGAACGACTTCATCGCCTGCATTAGTTCCCGCAACTTTAGCACTTCTTCGCGCAATAGTTTCTGGATGCGCCCGAGTTCAGTCTTCACCACCGGCGACTGGGTTCCCGACTGGCGTCGCAGCACGTCGAGTTGCATTTCCACCGCAATCAGCGACTGGATCGCGCCATCGTGCAGCTCACGCGCGAAGCGCGCCCGCTCCAGCGCACCCGCCCGCTCGCGCAGTCGTCGCATCAGGTAAACGTTATAAATCGCCGGCCCAACCTGCTGTGCGAACTCCAGCAGAAAACGCATCTCTTCTTCGGGGTCACCCATGAGCGCGGGATCGAAGATGAAAACCCGGCCCGACCAGCCGCTACCGAACACCAATTTCAGTGAAACCATCTTGTCGAATTTTTCTACTTGGGCCAGCGCATCCAAGAATCCGGTGCCGTGATCGCGAAGCCGGGTTCCGTCGGTCTGCAAAAGCACGGTATGAAAATCATTGCTGTTGCGTACCGCGTAAATCGCATCGGCGGGCGAATCGAACAGATACGCTTTCTCGGTCTCCGGCAACGCCTCCCGCCAGCGGAGTGATTCCGCGCCGACCGCACCACGCGTCAATTCGGCAAGGAACACTCGATAGCTGTTGGCCTCTTGCGAGGCACTTAGGACGCGGGACGCGCCATAAATGCTCATCACCTCGCCGAGGATCTGCTGCATGGTCCCGGTCAGACCAGCCTCAACTCGCGTCGAGCTGAGAACGCGGGTGATCACCGCGCGCTCCGCCCGTACTTTCTTCTGGTTCTCGGACATATAGCCGAGGAGAAAACCGAGCACAATCAGATAGACAGAGAACAACACCAACTGCTGGGAATCCAGCTCATGCGCGCTCACTCCGAGCCGCGGAAGTGCCAGCCAGTCCAAGCCGGATCGCACGATCCAGGTCTCGGCCCAGAGCAGGATCACGGCTGTGAGCGCCGTAGCCACCGTTTCCCAAAGTCCCCAACGGTACGCGGCTGCCGCCAGCACGAACACGAAGAACAGAACGAACGGTCCACGCTGCGCCGTCGCGAACAAATAAATCAACACCGGCCATAGGATGTCCGCAACGTGCACTACCACGCGAAAAGCTTGTGTCGACTGCGGACGGAAGCGCACCAGCAACATGACCACTACCGCGTGCACGAAGTAGACCGTCAGCAGCCAATACAGCCAACGCGAATGCGCAGTGCCGCGCTCCGGCTGCATCCAAAGGGTGACCTCGGCGGCAATGGTCAGCGCTACTCGCGCCGTCGCCAGCCAGCGCTCCGTGCGACGGATTTCGTCTGCGCTGAGCGGCGCCCGGAAGCGCCATAAATCGCGAAATTGTGGAATGATCATTGAGCTACGGTTCAGGACAGGCTACTCCCGCGGTCAAACTCTCCGCAAAAGATTCATGGCGAGTGGCGGGCTAATTCTAAAGGCAATCTCCGCCAAACTCCAATTGGCTTTTCATGTAGAGTGCCTGGGAAACCGTGGGTTGGGCTCGAGACTTGGAAACTCGACGCTCTGAACACAAAGGCCAGATCCCTCTCTATGTCCCGCGCGTCATTACTCTAGTAACCTCTCCGATCCCAATTCGACCTCTAGAATAGACTTCGGAGCAGACTGTCTTGGCCGCGCGCACCAAACTCTGGGTATCATTATTGACCGCGTTCGTGCTCGCCCAAGTGGCGGCGTCGCTTCTCATGTCGAGAGGACCGGCGCTCACCATCGCCAGCGACCTCATTCAGGGATGTCTCCTGCTGATTGCAACCGCCGCATTTCTACCTAATCTCTCGAGCTCACGCTGCCCTACGGTCCAGATCCGCCTCTTCTGGAGCCTGATGACCGTGGGCATGTTTTTCTGGCTCACGTATCAGGGGATGTGGAATTATTTCGAAGTCTTCAAGCGGCAGGATGTGCCTGATCCTTTTCTCGGCGACGTGGTCTTATTTCTGCATCTGGTGCCTATGATCGCCGCCCTCGCCGTGCTCCCGCATCTCCGCGAAGACGAGGGCGATCAACGCATCCGCATGCTCGACTTCACTCTCCTGCTTACCTGGTGGGTGTTTGTCTATGTATATGCGGTCATTCCGTGGCAGACCGTCTATGTCGACGAAGCGGTTTACAGCGTCAATTTCAACTTCGCGTACCTGACGGAAAAGATCGTGTTTCTGGGATCGCTCGCGGTTCTTGCCTACACCGCTCGGGACGGATGGCGTCAACTTTACGGGCAATTGCTCGGCGCAAGCGCGCTGTACGCTTCCAGTTCCTACGTCGCCAACTGGGCAATCGGGCACAAAATTTACTACAGCGGCAGCTTATATGACATTCCGCTGATCGTGTCGATTGCCTGGATCGCCTGGACTCCGCTGCTGGCGCTGCGCCTCGATCTTTCCGGCGTCAAACCGTCGCGGCCCCAGCTCGGCATCTGGATCACGCGCCTGAGCATGCTTTCTCTTTTCAGCCTGGTCTGGGCAACGCTTCATTCCGAGCTGGACCCGTCGCTCCCGCCAGTGGTGAAGGGCTTCCGAGTTACCGTGAGTCTGCTGACGATGGTGCTGATGGGCGTCCTGGTTTTCTGGCGCCAGCGGTTGCTGCGCGATGCGCTTTCTGAGTTTCTCGAAGGATCCCGTCGCTCCGTCGACGGCCTCAAGGATCTGCAGTCTAAGCTGATTCAATCTGAGAAGCTCGCTTCGCTCGGCCAGCTGGTCGGAGGGGCCGCGCACGAGATCAACAATCCGCTTACCGCTATGCTCGGATACTCCGAACTGCTCAGCGCTTCTACCTTGCCGCCCCAGGAACAGCTTCAGGCCGCGCAAGTGGGCGAGCAGGTCCGCCGCACCACCGCGCTGGTTGCAAGCCTGTTGACGTTTGCGCGCCAGGCTCCGGCGCAACTGGCGGCGGTCGACGTCAACTCTGTCATACAAACCACCGCACGCCTACTTTCACCTCAACTGGAGTCCGAAGGCAGCTCGATCCGCGTAGAGGTTTCGCCTTCTTTGCCGCTTGTGCTCGCTGACTCCAACCAGATCCTTCACGTCTGCATCCACCTCGCTGGACAGATCAGGAGCCACCTCAACCACGAGACCCATTCGACACTGTTTGTGGGCACTCACAGCATCGGCGACGTGGTCCTGGTGGAATTTTCGTGTTACGACCCTTCCCTGCCGCCACTTGCGTTCTCTCCGCTCGGCTCCGAGGGTGAGAACAAGCCTTCTACGCTTTCGTTGAGCGCATGCTGCCGCATCGTCGAAGAACATGGCGGCCGGCTTCTATATTCGTCTAATCCCGGCAACACGTCGTATCGGATGGAACTGCGCACCGCAACCAACGCTGACAACCGCTCCTCCCACACCGCTTTCTCCGCGCACAGCCGCGCCGCAGCCCGGGGCACTTCTTCCCAATAGTCACGGGGCGGCTCTATTGAGAAATCGACATGGGCTCTATTGTCCTTTTCAACTGCCCGCAGGCGGCGAAAATGTCGCGCCCTCGCGGCCGCCGCACAAATGCTGGAATCCCTGCCGCTACCAGGATCCGTTGGAACGCCTGCACCCGTTCGTGCTCCGGCGTCTGGAAGGGCAATTCCGTTCCCGGATTCAGCGCAATCAAATTGATCTTCGCCTTCACGCCACGCACCAACTCCACTACTTCGCGCGCCTGTTCGGGACCGTCATTCACTCCTGCCAGCAGCACATATTCAAAGGTCAGCCGTTCCCGCGCCCGCAGCGGAAATTCTCGTGCTGCTTTCATCAGTTCCGAAAGATTCCACTTCCGGTTGAGCGGCATCACTTCTGTACGCAAGACATCATTCGACGCATTCAGCGAAATCGCCAATTTCGGACGCACCGCTTCCTGACCGAAATCGTAAATCCGCGGCACAATTCCGGCTGTCGAGACCGTCATCCGCGATTCCGGAATCCCCACACCTTCCACCAACAACTGTACCGACTTCATGAAGTTGTCGTAATTCAGGAAGGGCTCTCCCATGCCCATGAAAACAATGTTGACGCGCTGCAGCGGCGGCTCCACTCCCTGTTCACGAAGGACTGCCGCAATCTGGCCCACGATTTCTCCCGCCTCCAGATTCCGCTTCACTCCCAGCAGCGCCGTGAAGCAGAACTTACAACTCACCGCGCATCCCACCTGGCTTGAAACGCAAATAGTGGAGCGTCGCCACGACGAGCCTGCGACAAGTTGACCATTTGCTGCGGCCAGATGCGCACCGGGTACCGGGCATGCGGTACTTTCCTCCCCTGCCTCCGTGCCGTCGCCACTCTCTCCGCCGTCACCCTCAGGCATCCAGACGGTCTCGACCGTTTCGCCGTCGCCGAGTTCCACCAGATACCGGACCGTCCCATCACTCGAAACGAACTTGCGCGCAATCTTCGGATACCCAACTTCCCATCCTTCGTCCGCCAAACGCGTCCGATACTCCAGAGGCAGCGTCGAGGCCTGATCCAGCCGCTCAATCTTTTGCCGGTAGATCGCATCAAATAGCTGTTGACCCCGGTAGGCGGGCTGTCCCGTTCCGAGCGCAAGATTGGTAAGTTCTTGCAAGCTAAGTCCTAAGAGCGAACTAGAAGGTTGGCGTTTCATTCAGGTCGGTGGAGCGACGGGCATCTTCGACTTCTGACAGTGTAATACTGAAGCGGAGATGCCAGGGATTGGCCGTAAGTTACACAAAAACAAGGGGCGACACCAGTCGCGGTTCGCCCTTCCGCGTATTATGGGACAATAACAAGATCCCAGATTCGTAGCATTCAGATCAATCGTATTACTGGACATCGCTTAAGCGATGTCGAAACCTCTGCAAGATCGGACGCCCCTTTAGGGGCTGGAAGAGATAACAAAAACTAATGGTAAAAGAGTCCCGCAGCATTCGTCGTCAGGTCCTGCCGAATGGCCTTACCGTCATTACCGAGCAGATGTCTCATATCCGCTCGGTCGCGATCGGCATCTGGCTTAAGTCCGGTTCCCGCGACGAGGATTCCGAATTCAATGGCATCTCTCACTTCATCGAGCACATGGTGTTCAAGGGGACCGAGACCCGCTCCGCTGAAGACATCGCCCGTCAAGTCGATTCGATCGGCGGCAACATGGATGCTTTCACTGCGAAAGAATGCATCTGCTTCAACATCAAAGTTCTCGACGAGCATCTTCCGCTGGCCATGGACGTTCTGAGCGATCTCGTATTGCACCCGACGTTCGACGCCGGTGATATTGCGAAAGAACGTGGCGTGATTCTCGAAGAAATCAAAATGGACCAGGACAATCCAGACTATCTGGTCCACGAGATATTCACTCAAAGCTTTTGGAAGGACCACTCTCTGGGACTACCGATTCTCGGGACGCGCGACACGGTCAAGAAATTCGAGCGCCCGGTCGTCTCCCGCTTCTACGGACACCACTTCGCTCCCGGCAATCTCATCGTCAGTGCTGCCGGCAATCTCGACCACAAGCAGTTTGTCGATCTCGTCGAGAAGCATTTCGAGCGCGTTAAACCGGCGAAGAATGGATTGCACTCGCCACAGCCCAAGACTTATTCGCGCATCAATCTGCGCAACAAGAAATCGCTTGAGCAGGTACAAATTTGTATTGGCGTTCCCTCGCACCCCATGGCGCATGAACGGCGGTACGCTTCTTACATTCTGAATACGCTGCTCGGCGGCGGCATGAGTTCGCGCCTGTTCCAGAACATCCGCGAGCGTCAGGGACTCGCCTACTCCATCTACAGCGACCTAAACCCTTACCGCGACACCGGCACCATGTGCGTTTATGCGGGCACGTCGCGCGAGTCGGCAGTGAAGGTCGTCGAGTGCGTTGTCGAAGAATTCCGCAACCTGAAAATGACGCCCGTGCCGGAGGAAGAACTGCGGCGTTCAAAAGACCAGCTAAAAGGCAGCCTGATGCTCTCGCTGGAATCGTCAACCGCGCGCATGTCGAACCTGGCGCGGCAGGAGATGTACTACGACCACTTCTACGGTCTCGACGAACTCATTGAGCGCATTGAAGCGGTCACGGTTGAAGATCTGAAACAAACCGCTGAAGAATTTTTCCGCACCGAGCAAATCGCGGTGACGATTCTCGGCAACCTGACCGGCCTGAAACTCACACGCGATCAGCTCGTCTGTTAAGCGACTTTCGTTTCGTAATGCGCCGGGCGTCCCTGCCCGGCAAGACGAGATAACCTCGTTTGTTCACCAACGCAGCCCGACTGTAACCGGCATTCCGATGGTCTTGCTGTCAGCCTGATAGGCGCGATGGTAGCGCCATTCCACGAAGATTTTGGCACGGCCGAGAGGGCTCAACCAACCAGGCTTGTAAGTAAGTCCTGCGCCATAGTTGAAGCCGCCAGCAATTTTCGACTCCGACGACATATATTCCCCGAGTGCCGGAAGCGCGTTGATTGCATACCCGGAGATGGCCGGATTATAGAAGCAGCTCATGTCAAACCATGTCCATGCCGGATAGCAAGGTGAGCCATTGGGCAGATACTGAGCGTGAGCTAAGCCGACGTGACGGTCATAGAAACCCACGCCGAAGATTCCATAGGCCCCCAGGCTGCGGATATGCTTGGGTACGTTCACGATGCCGTCGAGGCTGAACGACTGCATGTGTCCACTCTGGTCGGGCAAACCTTGCTCCCGCTGCACGCTCCCCTTGAAGTTGAGGTTGTAATACATATATTCGGCGTCAACGGCGAACATTTTCGTGAGGTTCCGGCCAACCCCGACAAAAACCACGGGAGAGTTGCCAACAAAGGAAGCCACGTCATCGCGGCCGATGGCAATCCCGCCACCGAAACTGAAGTTATAACGAGGGAAATTTGGTTTCGGCTCAATGGTTGAATCGGAACTGGATTGCGCCACCGCCGATGGAGCGGCCGGCGGAGCCGATGCACTCGCACCGGATTGTGCCACCGCCGATGTAATGAGTCCGAAAAAAAACAGCAACACTAGTATCCGATTACGCAATATCAATCTCCTATTTTCCTGGAACCTCAGCCGTGACGCGAGGTCAACGATAATTTGCCACGACCGCTATTGCCTTCTTAGATGCAGACGCGGAAAGCCTACGCTGCCTTTCTCCCAAACTATCAGTTATGCGCCGGCTTCGGCGGATGGCTTATCTTCTTCAGCAAAATCGGCCAATATTCGCGGAACATGTTCCCACTGGCGCGGCTGGCTAAGTCCACGCCATAACGAAGAAAAGTGTCTCCCACCGTGCGATTGCGGTCCGGATAGTAAACGGTAGCCAAGCCCTCCGCCAGCAGCGGCCCGCCCAGCTTCGACCACGACATGATGTCGCGCCCGTCGTCGCTGCGGGAAATAAAGACGCGCTGCAGCGAGTATTTTATGGCGTGGAAAACACGCGGATTACTTTCCGCATAAAAACGCGGGTCCTCATGCATCGCCGAGGCAAGCACGAATGTTCCAAAGAATTGGGTCGACGTTCCTCGCGCCATCGACGCTCCAAAGCGCTTACCGTAAGCACCCCACCCCTGTTCGAAACCGCTGGGCGAGTTAGCCGCCTGCCCGACGGCCGAACCGAGCAGCGACCACGTCCACTCGTTCACCGAAACGCTGTTGTCGACGAACAACTTGAATTTCTGTCCCGTCGAGAGGCGCTCGGTGCTGTAAGCGATGTCGGGAAATACGATCGACTTCTTCTGCAGCAGATTAAAAATGGCAACCGGCTTAGGCGGCACCGGAGCATTCGTCTGATCGGCAGATGCCTGACCGGGAGGGGGTTGCGCGGCCGGCGATGGACTCGGATAAGTTTGCGGCGTTGGGGCGGCCTGCGCGGACGCCAAGACCGACATGACAAGCAATATGACGCCGGCGACTAAAATGCGCCGCAGCGGTAAAAATCGACATCGCCTAAGTATAGAGACGGTCGCGCCATCGGGGACGGTGGTTTTCCGGCAAAACAGCATCGCTAGAGATTACCGAATCCCACGTCACGCGGCAAACTCACCTGCTCATTAACTCGAGAATCGCGGCCATCTCTACTTCAATCCCAGTCTTGAGGCTGGGTTCGCGATCGGGGGCAAAATAAGGAGAGTGAGGCCCGGGAATCGGCTCTCCAGTTTTCTTTGCCTCCGCATACTTCGCCGGATTCACGGCGCCCAGCGCGAGCATGACGCTCGGCATACCGCCGGAGCGATATTCGGCAAAGTCATCGCTCGCCATAAATGGAGGTTCGAGAACCAGGTTCGAATCTCCCAACACCTGCTTCAGCCGCTCGACCAGACGGTTGGTGGTAGCAGGATCGTTATATACAGAAGGAGCACCCTCCGTGATTTCAACCCGAGGCTTCTTCGGAGCACCGGCGGCCGCCGCTTCCCCGTCGGCGACCCGCTCAATCGATGCCAGCAGATGCTTGCGTACTTCATCCTTGTAGGACCGCACGGTCAACTGCATCAGCACTTCATCCGGAATAATGTTGTTCTTGGTGCCGCCATGGATCGAGCCGACGGTAATCACTGCCGGGTCTTGTGGATCAATCTCGCGCGACACAATCGTTTGCCAACTTAGGATGGTCCGCGCGGCAATCACGACGGGATCGATCGTCTCCTGCGGCTCGGCACCGTGTCCTCCAACGCCGTAGACGGTAACGTTCACCGAATCGGAGTTCGAGGCAACGAAGCCGGACGTGTATCCGACTTTGCCCGCGGGGAGCGAGTTGCTGTCGTGCACCGCAAAAACAAAATCGGGCTTGGGGAAACGTGTAAACAGACCATCTTTAATCATGGTCTTCGCGCCTACGATGCGCTCCTCTGCGGGCTGGCCCACATAAATAAAAGTTCCGTGCCAACGGTCTTTGTTCTGGACGAGCAAGGCCGCCGTTCCGATGCCGATTGCCATGTGCAGATCATGGCCGCAGGCGTGCATCACCGGCACCTCAACGCCGCGGTCGTCGTGGGTCGTGACATGGCTGGCGTAGGGCAGACCCGTTTTCTCCGGAACCGGAAGAGCGTCCAGTTCAGCGCGCAACATCACCACTGGACCCGGTCCGTTCTTGAACACTCCAACTACTCCTGTACCGCCGACGTTGGTCGTGACGTCGTATCCGAGCTTGCGTAAGCGGTCGGCGATCTTGGCCGCAGTTTTCTCCTCGTGCAGAGAAAGTTCAGGATTGCTGTGCAGATCAAGATAGAGCGATTCCACCTGCGGATAGACGGCATCGACCTGCGCGGAAGGCGTGACCCAAATTTCCGCAGCCAAGGAGATTCGACAGAGCGGGGCAAGGAAAAGCAAGAGGAGAAAAAGCTTCAGGTTTTTCATGTAAACGGAATTAAACCACAAGAATGCGGGGGTTCGCGCGGTCCGGGACTTGGGGGTGATGAGGCTCCGGCCTGGCCGAACGGAGCGAAGCCCGCTCCAGAACTGGTTATCGCGCTTTATCGTCGCTTTATTGGGTTGCGGCGACCGCGCAATGCTGATCGAACGCGGCCCTCAGATCGGCCGCAATCGCCGGAGCTTCGCGTCTTTCAATCTCATGCCGCTGCATCATGTAAACCAGCTTGCCATCGCGCAGAATCGCAATCGACGGCGACGATGGAGGATAGCCAGTGAAGAAAGACCGCGCGCGTTCGGTCGCCTGCATGTCCTGTCCCGCAAATACGCTGACAACGTTGGCCGGAATCGTCGTATGCTGCAGCGCCAGCCGAACCGCTGGGCGCATACGGCCCGCAGCGCACCCGCAAATGGAATTGACGATCACCATGGTCGTGCCGGGATAGCTCTTCAGCGCGCGGTCCACATCGGCAGCGGTGCGCAGTTCTTCAACTCCCAGACGCGTCAGTTCTTCGCGCATTGGAACCACCATAATTTCGGGATACATAGATTCTCCTGTGATGACGGTATTTTGCCTTGTCAATCCGAGCGTAACCCGCTTCTCAATATGCCTTCGCGGGCCTGACGTGAGATGCTCAATTCAATATAGAACGATTTGCAAGAGATGACGATTCAGGAAAATGTTCCCCTATCGCCGTTAACCACTTTGCAAGTAGGTGGAACGGCGCGTTATTTCGCTGAACTCAAACTGGAAGACGACGTGCGCCGAGCGGTTGAGTTCGCAAAATCCCGCGACCTGCCGTTGTTCGTCCTGGGCGGAGGCAGCAATCTGGTAATCGCCGACGCGGGCTGGCCCGGTCTGGTGCTGAGAATCGCCCGCGGTGGAATCAAGACTCAAAACGCAGCTGACGGCAAAGGAAACTCCGTGCTCTTCATGGTGGGTGCGGGCGTCAACTGGGATGAATTTGTCGCGCAGACGATCGTGCAGAATTGTGCCGGGGTCGAGTGCCTGAGCGGCATTCCCGGCAGCGTCGGAGGCACACCGGTGCAAAACGTAGGCGCCTACGGGCAGGAAGTTGGCGCCACGGTTGAATCCGTACGCGCGCTCGACTTGCGGGACGATCGCATCGTCGTTCTCCCCAACCCTGCCTGCGGATTCCGCTATCGCTCGAGCATCTTCAACACCACCGAACGTGGGCGCTACGTCATTCTGCAAGTCAATTACCGGTTGAAGCGAGGCGGCGCTCCAAGCTTGAAGTACGCCGACCTGCAAAAATACTTTAACGACCGCGCTAAAGGGAACTCCGCAGGAAGCGCCATCGAAAAACCGTCGCTTGCCGACGTCCGCGCTGCCGTCCGAGAAATTCGGCGTAACAAAGGCATGCTGCTTGTTCCCGGCGACGAAGATTGCCGCAGCGTTGGATCATTCTTCAAGAATCCGGTGCTCAGTGAGACGCAGTTCGACGACTTGGCCAAGCGCGCCGCAGCGAAAGCACTGGAGATTCCGAGCTACCCGGCCCGCGCTGAGCCAAACATTAAGACGCAACATGTTAAAGCACAACATAAGGTTTCCGCCGCATGGCTGGTAGAACACTCCGGCTTCTGCAAAGGATATGAACAGGGCCGTGCCGGAATCTCGCACAAACACGCTCTGGCGCTGGTGAATCGCGGCGGCGCGAAAGCGAGTGACATCATCGCGCTGCAACGGGAAATTCAGCGCGGGGTGAATGACGCGTGGGGCATTCAGCTGGAGCCCGAACCGATGTTTGTTGGTTTTTAGTCCAAGTTTTGCCCCAAGACTTTTGAGCCGCGGCTATTGACCCAGATATTTTTGCCGCAGGATTTTGAGCGGTGATTTGGGGGCAGTTACGACGGGGACGTCAACAAATTCCCATGGGGACGCAGCTTGTCTCGACTGCGGTCTCGCTTCGAGCCGCACAAGCCCCATCTCAACGGAAAAGGGCGGCGCATCCCGCGGCAACCGAATCCCCCATGCCGGCCCAGAGGTGTTGGCTTACCACGGAATCCGCCCAATTGATTTATCGGCAGCAGAGTAACCTGCTTTAGCGAATTTATTGCGAACGAACGCGAGCGGTGACCGTTCTTCATAGACAGGAGAGCGCGGACAGGAGAGCGCGTGATTGCAGAATCCGCAATGGCGGCCGAGGCCATCTCTTTGACGGAGCGAGATTTGCCGCGGCAACAAGAGGCGAGCGAGACCCAGGAAGGTGACTGGCTGGAGACGGCCGTCCGCGAGCACTCGCGTCTTGTCTATCGCATCGCTTACTCCGTGTTACGCAGTCCCGCCGATGCGGAGGATGCCACGCAGGAGATTTTCCTGCGTATCCTCCGTTATGGAAAGAAGATGACCGGCATCCACGACCAAAAAGCCTGGCTGGCGAGAATTGCGTGGCGGGTGGCGGTCGAACGCCGAAAAGCTATGGCCAAGTCAGGGGAGAACACAACTGCCGGCGCCGAAGAAGCTGTGGCAACGCTGGCAACGTCCGGCCATGGGGCGGACCGAGCTCTGCTGGACGAGGAACGCAGTGCGATGCTGGGGCGCCTGATTGCGGCGTTGCCGGTTTCGCTGCGCGACGCTCTGGTGCTCTCTACGCTGGAGGAAATCGCGCCGCGCGAAGTCGCAACCATGCTGGGGATCAGCGAAGCTGCCGTGCGTTCTCGGACATTTCGGGCGCGGGAGATTTTGCGGGACAAGCTCCTGGCTACAGCGGGGCTGGGAAAATGATTAGAAAAAGGGAAACGAACATGAACACCGATCCAACCAATCCGAGGCATTCGCGTGACAACGGGCCTGAGGTTGACCAGTGGCTGGAGTCGGCACTCCACCAATACGGCCAAGCTGAGCCACGACCCGGCCTGGAGAATCGGGTGCTGGCCAGCCTGCGGATTGAGCGGGAGCAAGCGGAAAAAACGCGGTTCGCATGTCATCGCCGCTGGCTCTGGCCTCTGGGGGCGGCAACAGCAGCCGTAGTGGCGGTGATCGCTTTGTGGGCTTGGCAAAGTGGTCGCGAAGCAAGACCGCGAACGATCGCGAAAACTTCGGCCGTGACCCAGCGGCAGGCAGCTCAACAAGGACCCATCGAGCCGACCCGAGTCAGGCCAGCCGCAGTCGAGCCAGCCCCGGTTCGAACCTTGGGCACTCGAACCTTGGCCGAGAATGCAGAGAGTCATCCGGCAGTGGGAGGGAAGAAGCACCGTGAGATCCCTCCGGCCAGCGATCAGATGCTAGCAGCGACGCCAAAGCTAGACCAGTTCCCTTCGCCGCAGCCGTTGAGTGAGCAGGAACAAATTTTGATGAGCTATGTGGCGAAGTATCCAGAAACCGCGGCGCTGGTGGCGCAAGCCCAGGCGGAGGCGCTGGAGCGGGATCGCGAGGAAGTAGCCGGGGCGGCCAAAGATACAGCGGAATGAGGATTCCGGCGCGATTCAGATCCGAGGATTTCAGATTTCATGTAGCGGGCGGCACAAATTAAAGGAGACTCACCATGATGACGAAGAGGAAAATGGTTGCGGCGGGAGGTCTGACGGTCGCGCTCGTGTTTGCGAGCTGGTGCGGCAGAGCATGGGCGCAGGAATCGGGCAGTTCGGCGTCGGCCAGCTCAGCATCGGCCAGCTCAACAAAGGTAGCCGAAAAAGAAGCACCCAAGCCGGTAGAAGCCTTCCGACTCGATTTTTCCATCAACGAACTGGAGGACGGGAAGAAGATCAACAGCCGGCAGTATTCTATGAACCTGACCGCCAACCAACCCCAGGACATCAAGATTGGTACGCGCGTACCGGTCGAAGTCAAGGCGGGTGAAGTGCAATACATGGACGTCGGCACAAACATTTCGGGCCGATTGCAGTCCCGCAACGGCCAGTTGGAGTTGTTTGTCAACACCGATATGAGCAACTTCGCCATTCCGGAACAGGCGACAGGACACGAGTCCCACCCCATGATACGGCAGCTGAAGATCGGCGGCAGCACTCTGGTAGTACTGGGAACGCCAATGGTAATTGGCAGCGCGGACGACCCGAACTCGAAGCGACAGTTTCAAGTTGAGGTAACCATGACCAAGTTGAGGTAGATGTTGCGGCTCGTCGCAGCGCGGTATTACCCGCCGCCGGCCAGCCGCCTCGCCCTCTGAAAGATCTTGGTGAACATCGCTTTCGTCAGCTTGCCTGTCTGCGTGTTCTGGTTTGAGGGATGGTACGACGCCAGGAGCACGCGTCCATCGGGCATGACATATTCGGCGCCGTGTCCGAATTCATAGTGCTTCTTCGCGGCAATCACTTTTTTTCTCAGCAGATAGTTGAGATAGGCTTCGAATCCAATTCTTCCTAATGCGACGATGACGCGCAGATTTTTCAGTCCCTCGAGTTCGCGCTCCAGAAAATGCGCGCAGTTGGCGAGCTCCTGCGGCAAAGGCTTGTTATCGGGAGGAGCACATCGGGTCGCTGCGGTGATGTAGAGATCGTGCAGCACCAGCCCGTCGTTTCGGTCCGTCGCCGTCGGCTGGCTGGCGAAGCCCGTTTCGTACAACACCGGATACATGAATTTGCCCGATGCATCTCCGGTAAACGGACGCCCCGTGCGATTCGATCCATGAGCGCCGGGCGCGAGGCCCAGCACCAGCACGCGCGCCTGCGCATCGCCGAAACCAGGAACCGGCTTGCCCCAGTAATCATGGTCGAGGTAGGCGCGCCGCTTCTCCCGGGCAATTCGCTCGCGATATTCAACCAGCCGCGGACAGCGTGTGCACGCGATCACTTCAGCGTCCAAGACTTTCAGCCAGTTGGGAGCGGCCATGCTTGCGATTGTACTGGCTGCGAAATCTCCGCCTATAATGAGAGTTTCTTCGAGAGCAGATTCAGAGCCAACCATTTTGGACCGTCGACGCTTTCTCAAACAGGCTTTCATCGGAGCGGTCGGTGTCGGCGCTGCCGTTTCCGTCGACGGTTTACTGCTTGAGCCGCACTCTCTGGTTGCCGAACGCGTCACCATCCCCCTGCGAAATCTGCCCGAAGCCTTTCACGGATTTCGTATCGCCGTCCTCGGCGATCTGCATTTTGGCCCGTATGTGGGAAAGACCCAAGTCGAGCGTGGCGTGCGTCTCGCGCTTTCGTTGAAGCCGGATCTCACCATCCTCACGGGAGATTTTGTTTCGCACCCGCTGTTCGTGCCGAACGGACCCGCCGGTGCGCGCCATGCCGAACCTTGTGCGGAAGTGTTGCAGCAGTTAAACCGGTCGTCGTTGTTCGCCGTCCTCGGCAACCACGACCACTGGAACGATCCCGACATCGTTGCCGACGCGCTGCATGGACATGGTCTGCAGGTCTTGCGCAACCAGTCCGTACCGTTGGAGCGAGACGGCCAGCGCATCTGGATCGTCGGCGTCGACGACGTCTATGCAGGGGCCAATGACATCGACAAAGCACTTCGGGGAGTTCCCTCCGCCGAAACCAAAATCGTCGCTGTGCACGAACCCGATTTCGCCGACCGAGTGGCAAAGTATCCCGTTGACCTGCAAATCTCTGGACACTCCCACGGCGGCCAGGTCCGTATTCCCGGCTACGGGGCTCCGGTGCTGCCGCATCTCGGCAGAAAATATTCGATAGGCCTTAATCAAGTCGGCGGCCTGCAGGTTTATACGAACCGCGGAATCGGAGTAGTCACTCCTCCCGTGCGTCTCAACTGTCCACCCGAGGTCACGCTCATTACTTTAGTGGGTCGCGCAACACCCTCCGCCGTTTGACGTTGCTCTTCGAGAGTCTTTACACTCAAGGTTGCGGCACGATGTCTGGCTGTGGAATTCCCTTAACGACTCTGCTGCCGCTGTCGCGCTGGAAAGGTAACTGTGAGCCCTGCTGAGGTAAAAGAAAGTACGATGAATGAAAGCCCGGACAAGGAAGCCAGGACCAAGGATGGTTCGGCGGGCAGCCCTACAAAAGACAGCGCCACCCGGCGCGAGATCTCGGTCGAGATTCCAGTAGCCGATGTCAACCGCCAGACCGATGCGTTGATCCAGAAATATCAGAAAGTAGCCCGCATTCCGGGCTTTCGCCGTGGCCACGTCCCGGCATCGATTATCCGCCAGCGCTTTTCAGAAGAAATCAAGACCGACATGGTCGAGGCGCTCATTCCGCGCTTCTTCCGGCAGGAGGCCGAGCGGCTCAGCCTGCATCCGGTATCTCAGCCGCGCGTCACCGACCTTCACCTGCACGATGGCGAGCCGCTGCGCTTCAAAGCCGCCTTCGAAGTGCTGCCCGAAATCAAGCTCGAAGGCTACAAGGAATTGCGCGCTGAACGGCCCGAGATCACCGTTTCGGACGCCGACGTCGATCAGGCTCTCGCCGATCTTCGCGAGCGTCACGCCAGTTTCAATCCCATCGAAGGCCGCGCTCTTGCCGATGGGGATTTCGCTCAGGTCTCGCTCGACGGCCATCCCAAGGCGGGAACAAAGTCAGAAGAGACGAAGGCCGGCGAAGGCCAGCCCGTCCACATGGATGAAGTGCTGGTGGAAATCGCGGGCCAGAACACCATGCCCGAGTTCACCGAACACCTGCGTGGCGCGAACGCCGGAGATGAACGCACCTTCGATGTGAATTATCCCGAAGACACGCAGGATAAGCGCCTTGCCGGCAAGGTCTTCACCTATACCGTAAAGATACAGGCGATCAAACAGAAGAGTCTGCCCGAATTGAGTGACGAGTTCGCGAAGACCTTGGGTGAATTCCAGACGATGGACGACGTGCGCAAAGCGATTCGCGAGCAGATGGAGTCCGAAAAGCGCCACGAAAGCGAGCACGCGGCCAAAGACAAACTGGTTGGGCAACTGATCGAACGTAACGACTTTGAAGTGCCCGATTCACTGGTTGAACAGCAGATCGATATCCGGCTGGAGCGTGGTCTACGTGCTTTAGCGGCGCAGGGCCTGACCGCCGAACAGATGAAGAAAATGGATTTGAACCGTCTGCGCGCAGGACAGCGCGAGCAGGCAATTCACGATGTAAAGGCAGCGCTGCTGCTCGAGAGAGTGGCGGAAGAAGAAAATATCCAGGTCAGCGAAGAGGAATTCAATCACGAAATAGAAGCGCTGGCCCGGCAGTCAAAGCAGACATCGGAAGCAGTGCGCGCTCGTTTGACACCGGAAGGGGGCCTCGATAGGATACGAACAAGAATCCGCAACGAAAAGACCCTCGAATTTCTGTATCAACAGTCCGCGTGATTAATGCATGAATACAAAAGCGGACATTTCGATCCTCCTCTGAAAACAACCGGTTTCAGGGCAGGAGTGTGGAAAGGCTGAACGTGCAATCCAATTCCAACTCTAATAAAGACGCACAGATGATGCTCGTACCCATGGTGATCGAGCAGACTGGTCGCGGGGAACGCGCCTACGACATTTATTCCCGGCTGCTGCGGGACAATATCATTTTTATCGGCACGCCGATTGACGACAACATCGCCAACCTGGTGATCGCGCAGATGCTGTTCCTGGCGCAGGAAGATCCGGAGAAAGACATCCAGCTCTACATCAACTCGCCCGGAGGTTCGATCACGGCGGGGATGGCCATCTACGACACCATGCAATACGTGAAGAACGATGTCACGACGATCTGTATCGGTCAGGCCGCTTCGATGGCGGCGCTGCTGCTTTCCGCCGGTCAGGCGAAAAAGCGCCTGGCGTTGCCCAACTCGCGCATCCTGATACACCAGCCCTCGATGGGCGGGCTCTCGGGCCAGGCGACCGACATCGACATTCACGCCCGCGAGATTCTGCGCATGAGGGAGATTACTAATCAGTTACTGGCTAAGCACAGCGGCCAGAAGCTCGATAAAGTGGAAAAGGACGTGGAACGCGACTTCATCATGAACTCGCAGCAGGCCAAGGAGTACGGAATCATCGACGATATCATTTATAAGACCCGATAAAGGATATGATCGGCAATTCGAGACGTGAATTCGTGACGATCGTCGGGAAGAAGGTCGCACGAAAAAGTAAGCGTGGGTAGGTAGAAAAGGAGTACGACCGAGTGAAAACCAGATCGGGTTCAGAGGAGATGCTGCGCTGTTCGTTCTGCCACAAGTCGCAGGATGCAGTCGCAAAACTCATCTCGTCGCCGAGCGATTATCCCCGGGCATACATCTGTGACGAGTGCGTTGCCGTCTGCAACTCCATTCTCGAAGACGACCGCACCGCCACGCCTGCCGCTGCCGTTCCCAATCAACTGCCGAAGCCGCAGGAAGTGAAAACCTTCCTCGACGAATACGTGATCGGGCAGGAACAAACTAAAAAGAAGCTCGCCGTTGCTGTCTACAACCATTACAAGCGTATCTACATGAATCGCCAGCGCACCGGCGACGGGGTCGAACTGACCAAGTCCAACATCCTGCTGATCGGTCCGACGGGCACCGGCAAAACACTGCTGGCGCAGACCCTCGCCCGCATGCTTGATGTTCCCTTCGCCATCGTTGACGCGACCACGCTGACCGAAGCCGGATACGTGGGCGAAGATGTCGAAAACATCATTCTCAAGCTTCTGCAAGCGGCCGAAGGCGACGTCAATCGCGCCCAGACTGGCATCATTTACATTGACGAAATCGACAAGATCGGCCGCAAGGACGAAAATCCTTCGATCACGCGCGACGTCTCAGGCGAAGGGGTGCAGCAGGCGCTGCTCAAAATCCTCGAAGGCACCATCGCCAACGTCCCGCCGCAGGGCGGACGCAAGCACCCGCACCAGGAATTCACGCCGGTCGATACCACAAACATTCTCTTCATCTGCGGAGGAGCTTTCGTGGGTCTGGAGAAAATTATTGGCCGCCGCGTGGGCAAGAAAGCTCTTGGCTTCCGCACCGGCGCCGAAGAAGAAACCGAGCAGACTGTGGCCTCCTCCAAGCGCAATTTTGAACTCGTTTCGGAAGCGCAGCCGGAAGACTTGATCAAATTCGGCTTGATCCCGGAGTTCGTCGGACGCCTGCCCGTGATGGGCGTGCTGCAGCAGTTGGACGAAAATGCGCTGGTCGAAATTCTGACTCGCCCAAAGAATGCGATCGTCAAACAGTACCAGCGCTTGTTCGAGTTCGAAAACGTTCGTCTTAAATTCAGCGACGATGCCAACCGCGCCATCGCACGCCAGGCCATGGCCCGCAAAGTCGGCGCGCGCGGGCTGCGCATGATCCTCGAAGAACTGATGCTGGAGCTGATGTATAGTCTGCCCAGCCAGAAAAAAGTAAAGGAATTTGAAGTGACCCGCGAGATGGTTGAAAAACGCAACGTCTCGCTGGCCATGATCGAAAAAGCAGCAAGCTAACAAGACTTAAGTTAACGACTAAGTTAACGACCAGGAAGACGGGAGACTTCGGTTTGTCGAACCCTAAGGAAAAATTCGAGAGCAAGAAGTTACCCATGATGCCCATTCGTGACGTGGTCATCTTCCCCTACATGATGACGCCGTTCGTGGTGGGCCGGGAATCGAGCGTTCGCGCGCTCGAAGAAGCTCTCGCCAGCGACAAAAAGATATTTCTCGCCACACAGCACGATGCCTCGATCGACGAACCTAAGGCCAATGACATTTTTCAGGTCGGCACCATCGTCAACATCGTGCAGAGCCTCAAACTGCCCGACGGCAATATTAAAGTTCTGGTCGAGGGCATCGAGCGCGGCAAGATTTTGCAAGTGGTCGAAGCCGACGGATTCCTGCAAGCCACGGTCCGCGTGGCGCGCTATGCGACCGAAACCACCGCACAGATTGAAGCCGGCATGCAGCGCGTCACCGGCATGTTCGAGCAGTACGTCAAGCTCTGCCAGTCGCTAAATTACGAAACCATGATCGCGGCCGTCCGCATGGAAGATCCGGCCAAACTGACCGATACCATCGCCGCCAACCTGCAGCTCGCCATCGAAGAGAAACAAAGCTTGCTCGAGATCTTCGACCCCGCCGAGCGGCTTAACCGCATCGGCGACGTGCTCGACGTGGAAATCGAAAAGCTCAATATGGACCGCACCATCCAGTCGCGGGTCAAGCGGCAGATGGAAAAAGCGCAGAAAGAGTATTACCTCAACGAAAAAATCAAGGCCATCCAGAAGGAGCTCGGTCGCGGCGAAAAAAGCGAATTCGATGAACTGAAGAAGAAGGTCGAATCCGCCGGAATGCCGAAAGAAGTTCGCGATAAAGCCATTCAGGAACTTAAGAAGCTGGAAGCCATGCCGCCCATGTCGGCTGAGTCGACGGTCTCGCGCAACTACCTCGACTGGCTGCTGGCCGTTCCGTGGAAGAAGCGTTCCAAAGAAATCCGCAATATTTCGCGCGCCGAGAAAGTTCTGAACGAAGATCATTATGGCCTCGAGAAAATCAAGGAGCGCATCCTCGAATTTCTCGCCGTCCGCCAGCTCGTCAAGAATCCTAAAGGGTCGATTCTCTGCTTCGTCGGACCTCCTGGCGTCGGCAAGACTTCGCTGGGAATGTCGATCGCCAAAGCGACCGGCCGTAAATTTGTCCGCATGTCGCTCGGCGGTGTGCGCGATGAGGCCGAAATCCGCGGCCATCGCCGCACTTATATTGGAGCTCTCCCCGGCCAGATCATCCAGATGATGAAAAAAGCGGGCACGAAGAATCCCGTCTTCATGCTCGATGAAGTCGACAAGATGTCGATGGATTTCCGCGGCGATCCCTCAGCGGCTCTGCTCGAAGTGCTTGACCCGGAACAGAATTTCATGTTCGTCGACCACTACCTCGACGTCGAATACGACCTGTCGCAGGTCTTTTTCGTCGCCACCGCGAACGTGATGCACACCATCCCGCCTGCACTGCAGGACCGTATGGAGGTGCTCCGGCTGCACGGGTACACTGAGCCGGAAAAGGTCGAGATCGCAAAACAGTTTCTGGTCAAAAAGCAGATGTTGCAGGCAGGCTTGACCGAAAAGAATGTCCAGTTTTCCGACGATGCCATCCGGCAGATCATTCGCGGCTTCACTCGCGAAGCGGGAGTCCGCAATTTGGAGCGCGAAATCGGCAACGTCTGCCGCAAAGTCGCGCGCAAAGTGGTCAAAGAAGGGGCGGAATTTACCGCCGCCATCCAGCCCGATAAGATCGGCGACTACCTGGGCGTCCTCAAATTCCGAGATACGCTCGCCCACGAAAAAAGCGAGATCGGCCTGGTCACCGGTTTGGCATGGACCGAAGTTGGAGGCTCCATCCTCTCGACCGAAGCGACCGTGGTTGATGGCAAGGGCAAGCTCACGCTGACCGGCAAACTCGGCGACGTCATGCAGGAATCCGCGCAAGCCGCAATGTCTTACATTCGCTCGCGCGCGGCGCGCCTCGGCCTACCTCGCGATTTCTACCGCAACCTCGACATTCACGTCCACGTGCCCGAAGGCGCCATCCCCAAAGACGGACCCTCGGCCGGCATCACCATCGCTACCGCTCTTGCCAGCGCGCTGAGCCGTATCCCCGTCCGCCGCGACCTCGCCATGACGGGAGAGATCACGCTGCGCGGCAAGGTTCTGCCCATCGGCGGACTCAAAGAAAAACTTCTCGCCGCCCACCGTGCCGGATTATTCGAAGTGATTCTGCCGCAGGAAAACGAGAAAGACGTGGCCGAAGTCCCGGAAAACCTGCGCACCGCCATGAAACTACACTTTGTCGACAACATGGACCAGGTTCTCGCCGTCGCTCTCGAAGGCCCGCTGCCGCAGATGCCGCCGGAGGCAGAGACCATTCCCGCGATCACGCCCCCCACTACGCGTTCCACCGATATCCCGGAAGCGAGACAATAGCTCCGTTCTTATTGGCCTACTCGTTATCCCTCCATCCCTCCCTAAATTTCACATTGACTAGTTCGACTTAGTTTTTCATAATTACTTTCCCATGTTTGCCGGGAGGTATTTGTGCATCGTTTTTACATTGGGATTGTAATTGTACTTATCGGTATCACTCTCGTTTTTTCCGCGTTGGCACAAGACGTCCAATACAAGGTTATTCCCGTCTATTCGCCGCTCGGTCCGTCCGATGTCGTGTTTGGACTTTCGATGAACAACGGAGGCGCGCTTGCGCTCACCGACTATGGCCAAAACGGCCAGCAGGAGCAGGCTTTCGAATGGAAGTCGAACAAGGGTCTTGTACTGACATTACTTGGTGGTCAGTGCAGCAGCGCCGCTGGAATCAATGAGGCGGGCCACATAGTAGGTGGAGCATGTCCCCCAGGAGAAACGTTGCCACATGCTTATCTTTACCGAAAAAGCGGTACTCTAGACCTCGGGACTTTCGGTGGGATTGCTGCTGGGGGAGTTGGAATTAACCGTCATGACGAGGTCGCCGGTAGCTATATGCTCAGCGATGGCACATACAATGGCTTCTTCTGGCAACGCAAAGGATGGAGTGACCTGGGCAGTCTTGGAGGAAGCTTTACTTATGCCTACGATCTCAACGACTCCAGCGTGGTAACCGGACAGTCGGATATTTCCAACATCCCCGATCCCACGTTCGGAATCCCGCCCTTCCATGGGTACCAATGGAGCGGCGGTGTGCTCACAGACTTTGGAGCAATTTTCGGTTCGAATTTTAACGATGGATCGAGCATCAACGATGCCGGTGCTATTGCAGGCTCGGCCGACGTTGCAGGAGATACCGGAGCGAACGCGATTGTCTGGAACAATGGCGTGGTGCAGAACCTCTCGCCCTATGGCAACATCACCGTCTGGGGCTCTGGCATCAACAGCCAAGGCGACGTTATCGGAAGCTGGGGTTCAGTCGATCCGGATCCAAGCGATGGCCCGCCGGTCAGCGTCATGCTTTGTCCTTGCTATGCCGTTCTCTGGCAGAACGGCCAGCCCACGTTCCTAAACGATGTCGTTCCTCCGTCATGGAACCTTATGTTGGGGGTGGCAATAAATGACCGTGGGGAAATCTTGGCTCAAGCCCAATTGGAAAATGGATTGCTTCAAATGGTTCTCCTGAAGCCCCTCGTGGGCGCCGCAGAGCGAAGCTTGGCAACCGCAAACATGCCGCCTAGAAGTGGCCGAGAATCGAAAGGCAACGGTCCGCGTATGATTCGACGTGAACAGGGTGGCTTTCGCGAAATTTATTAGGCGTTCTGCTGGTTTGCGCATCGCCTGATAGTCGCTAACATTGGTGGCTTTGGCTCAAAAAGAGAAACGGTACCATATAATTTTTGACCTTATGCGTGCCATCACTACGAGCGTTTTGCTGGCCCTGCAGTGTTTGGCGGCGTTGTTTGTCGGGCTGCATAATTGGATTCCTCTGGGAAGCCTGAATAATGTGAGGGCGGTTCGGGCCGAGTTTCCGGAGAGCAAACTGGTTACGACCACGCTGCTCAATTTCATTCCAGTCGCGATCGGACTCACTGGCAGCGCAATTTACTTTGGCAGAGCTTATCCGGGATGGCTCCTCTGGTGGCTTTGGATATTCTACGGGCTGGCTTGCTACGGCTCATTGAAGGAGTGGTGGATTCCGTATTTTTCTCGACCGGGGGCGGAACGTGTCGCCCGATATCAGGCGATGTACGGAACTACTCACGCTTTTTTACCGGAGCGCAATGGCATCAGGCCGAACACGCTGCACGTGATTTTCGACTTAGTCACGGTCGCGATATTAGTTACTCTGGCTCTGCTGACCTCACAGTCGTGATCAACCGGCGCTGAGGCACGGCCGTTCAGTTCATTGACAGACCTTTACCTGCAGCAGAGGCTTCAGTCTCGGCATGGCTCTCAAAACGACGTAAAATAAGGTTCATGGAGCCACAATCCGGCCGGTCTGGATTCAGTTTGAAGGGATCCGCAAGTCTCCTTGTCGCGGGCCTTGTTGTCGCGGTTTTGCTCATCATGCTGCCGGCCTATCGCTGGTTTTTTCTGATCAGCCTTCTCATCGGTCTGGTTATCGCCGGCGCGCTCTCCCTTTGGCACAAACTGCATCCGATCAAAGAAGAAGACGTCCATCCCAAGCGCCCGCTCGGTCTTTAGTTCATTTCATCGGACCGCTTCATTTCTTAATTTTTTTCCTGCGCCGCTTGCCATTCGCATCCCCTACACTGGAAACTAATCTCTATGCGGATCATGGCGCGATTCATGCTCTCGGCGAGCGACCTGGCGCAGTTCCCTGCTCCCAGTGTTCCCGAGATTGCTTTTCTGGGACGCTCCAACGTCGGCAAATCGAGCCTGATCAATTCGCTGGTCGGCACCAAGCTGGCGCGCACCAGCAACACTCCCGGACGCACGCGGAGCATCAATTTTTATGAAGTCCGCCGCGCCGGCCAACCTCGACCCGAAATGCTCTTCACCGATCTCCCCGGATACGGTTATGCCAAAATCTCCCGCGAAATATCCGATGACTGGGCGCGTTTCGTCGATCCCTATCTGCATCAACGCTCAACCCTGGCGCTGTGCCTTACGCTGGTCGATGCCAATATCCCTCCGCAAGCGAGCGACGCTCAACTGATGGAGTTCCTGGCAGCTAAAGGACGTCCGCACGCGATTGTGGCCACCAAGTGCGACCGTCTGTCGAGTAACCAGTTGGCACACGCGATGCGCGCCCTGGAACAGGCCTATGCTGGCGTACCGATCGTTCCATTTTCCGCCAAAACCGGAGCCGGCAAAGATGAGTTGTGGGGCCAGATTCGCGCCTCGGTGACACAATTTCCCGCCGCCTAAAGTCCTCCCGCAATCTGCCGATTCCCCCTGATGGAAAGACTTGCCACCGGAGGGCAGCTTCGTGAACCCGAATGGTATTTCCGAATACCCTGACTTCTCGCCAAACTCGAGCACCGCTGATGACGGCGCGAGCTATCTTCGTCGTCTGAAGGCCGACAAAGCGGACACCGCGCCGGCAACCCCAGTCTCAAGCCCAAACACCAAAGCCAACGGAGGCGATTGGAAAGAACGACGAAGAAGCCCGCGCATTCGCTGTTCGGGCAGCGCGGAGTTCGTGGCCGATGGCAGCGACGTTCGTCTCTGGGGAACCATCACGGATATCAGCCAGCACGGCTGCTATGTGGAAATGAGCAACACATTTCCGATCGGCACAAAAGTGCACCTGGTACTGAAGTCGTACGGCATCCGCATTCTAGTCTCAGGCGAGGTTCGCACTTCGTATCCGGCCCTGGGCATGGGCATTCTCTTCGCTGAGCTGGTGCCTCAGGAAGCCAAGGAGTTGGGTCGGCTGCTCGCTGCCCTCTCCGGGAGCAACGCCTTCGCCTCCACACCGCCGGCCCAGGAGAATCTGCTTGACGATCCTTCACAACCTGCCGATCCCAGGGCTTTGTTAAAAGAGGTAACGGAATTCTTTCGCAAAGAGTCACTACTCTCACGCGACCAATTTCACGAGATCGCCAAACGAGTTCGCCGGCCGTAACCCACCCCCGAGAAGCCCGAGGGGGCAACAGCCCGTTCGGTGGGCTCCGGAGACGTCGACAAGAGTTACTCCGGTCACGGTCGCCATGCGTCGTCCGGGCAATCCATCCGTTATCATAAAATCTATGGCTAAATATTTGGTGACTGGAGCCGCCGGCTTCATCGGATCTTCGCTGGTGCGGGCCCTTCTGGATCGCGGAGCCGAAGTTCGCGGCCTCGACAACTTTGCCACCGGCCGCCGTGAGAACCTCACCGAAGTGCTCAGCCGGATCGACTTTCAGCAAATCGACATTCTTGATCTCGACTCGGTGCGGGACGCCTGCAAAGGCGTCGATTACGTGCTGCATCAGGCTGCGATCCCGTCGGTGCCCAAGTCCGTGCTCGACCCGATCGGCAGCAACCGCGCCAATGTCGACGGCACCGTCAACGTGCTGGTAGCGGCGCGCGATGCTAAAGTGAAGCGCGTCGTCTATGCCGCATCCTCTTCGGCCTATGGAGATACGCCAACGCTTCCGAAATATGAAGCCATGCCTCCCAATCCGATTTCTCCCTACGCCGTCGCGAAGTTGGCTAGCGAGCTGTACATGACTTCGTTCTACCGCTGCTACGGCCTTGAGACTGTCTGCCTGCGCTACTTCAATATTTTCGGACCGCGCCAGGACCCTTCGTCGCAATACTCGGGCGTGTTGGCAAAATTCAGCATGCAAATGCTCCGCGGAGAACAGCCGACAATTTTTGGTGACGGCCAAACCAGCCGCGACTTCACCTATATCGACAACGCCGTCTCTGGTAATTTACTCGCCTGCTCTGCTCCCGCCTCAGAGTGCGCCGGACGCGTCTTCAACTGTGCTACCGGTCGCCGCATCACGCTCAACGAGGTCTTCGAGGCCTTGAAGCAACTCACCGGCTACACCGGCTCAGTCAAATATGCTCCCGAGCGCAGCGGCGACATCAAGCATTCGCTCGCCGACATCAGCCAGGCGGAAAAGCATTTGGGATACAAGGTCCTGGTGAACTTCGAAGACGGCCTCCGCCGCACTGTAGAGTGGTACACCACCCAGCGCCAGCCGGTTGGAGCCTGATTCGAGGGGAGAACGCCGCTTTTTCCAGATGGAGCAGCGCATCAGCGTTGCATTCCAGCACATCACGATGGCGGCTGCTGCTGCACTGCTTCCCGCACTTCTCCCTGCACTTCTCCCTGCACATCTCGCATCGGGGCGGATTGCGATTCGCACTCGCCCCACGCCGCCAGTTCCTGCAAGTCATACCGGAACGGCCCATAAGCACTGAACGTTGTCTCATCGAACAGCCGCTTCGCACCGCACCCGAGACATACCTGATACGAATATCCCTGCACCCCAACCGGCCAGCTCATCTTCTCGTGCCAGCATCCACGAAACACCGACACCGCCGCTCCTGCCAGTCTGTGTGCCATCGCTCCACCCCACCAGCCAGATTTCTTCGGCTTCGCGAAAGTCTTGGGCTCGCCTGTATTGTTCATCGATTGTTGATCCGTCTCCGAAAGTGCATCTCCGTAGCTTTCACAGACTAGGATGAATCCGACCCAAGGGCAAAATCTGAAGGGTCGTACTGCGCCGAATCCTGTCGTCGATGTTCCCCTCTGACTGTGCGGTTCGCGATGTTTTGGGACCACCGAATCGCAGCTACCCCGGTAGGCCATGTACCAACGGACATTGCGGCCCCTCCCGAAAGACTATTAGGCTGAAAGTTGCGCGGTGCGACAGGCGGACGGAACTGGTTTTAGCGGAACCAAGACCGGCAATGAGCCCTCCGCCATACCCCGCATACGATAAATACTGGCTTCCCGCAATCGGACGGCATACGCATGAGCGCCACCCCAACCCGAGTTCACTGGGAAACGCCGCCGACGCTCGACCCTGGGTCTCCGCTGCTGGAGGGCAACCGCGTCCTCGAATCAATCGCACACCAGGAAGCCCTGCGCGCTCTGCTCGCCTTCTCTGAATTCCACGAGCACATACAAGATCGCCGCATCGCTCCGGGATATGCCGCCGCCAACGACCTGCTTGAAACCGAACGCTTCATGCAGGATGAAGTTCTGCAACTGATCTGCGACCGCGCCCAATCGATCACTCAGGCTGATGGAGTTGTGATCGCTCTGGCCCAGCAATCCGAGCCGAACGGGTCCGATCCTGGCTCGCCAGCCGAAGCTTACGAGATGCTGTGCCGCGCAGCGGCCGGCAAGCTTATCATTCCGCTCGGCATCAGCCTGATCGGCGACTCCGAGTTTCTGCGGGATTGCCTCGAAACCGGCCGCGTTTTGCGCTGCGACAACTGCGACGTCGACAGCCGTGTGGACCTTGACGTGGCGCGCGCCCTGGGAGCGCGTTCTACCGTATTGATTCCTCTGCAAGGCCGTCGCCAGAAACTCGGCGTGCTGCAGGTTTTCTCCAAATCGGTTCACGCCTTCACGGATAAGGACGTTCGCTGCTTCGATCTGTTTGCCGAGCTCATCCTCTCCGCGCTTAAACCAGGAGATCAGGACCGCCGCTTTCACTGGCTCTCAGGAGTAGTCAACGAAGTTCTGGGAACGAAGGAAGTCATGGGAACCAAGCCGGCGGCAACTGATGTCGGCGCGGCTCTGATCGAAAACCCGGAAATAGACGTCCCGGGGATCGACATCCGGGAAATTGCCGCCGAAATTGTTACTCCTGAAACCGGCCTCGCCCTAGAGACTGGGCTAACTCCGTCTTCCGCTGCGGCGCCGACTTCAAGTCCTGAATCAGAACTCAAACTGGTCTCGCAACCAGTGGCCGTTGCTGCGCCCGCGTACGAATTGCCCGAGCCGGTCTTTGCGGACCAGGCACTTTACGAGTCGCCGGAAGACGATGCGCCAGACAGCTATGCGATCGGCGAAGCCGATATAACTCCAGCGCCACGACCGCAACTGCTCCCATTTCCCTACCGCCCGCCCCTCGCTTCCACTCCCCGCCCCGGACTCAACGTAGCCATGGGTCTGATCGCCATTGCCGCTCTGTTTTCCGCCGGAGCTTGGTATGGCATGGAGGTTGGTGGCACAAAAGCGCTGCATAGAACCGAAGCAACGAAGGAAGCCGGCATTGCGCCTGCCGCGACCGCACCACCCGCGCCTCCTGCAAATGTTCTGGCGCCCACAGTCGCAGATAATCTCATGGATCCCGGCAAAACCGATTCCATGTCTGCCCCGCCCATCGCCATCGCCGAAGATAAATTAGCTGCGCTGCCGAAGGTTACTGGTATTCGTCACTGGTCATCATCGGTCGGGAGCACCGTCGTCATCGACATGCAGGACCAGGTCCCCTACGAAGTACATCGTCTGATGTCGCCCGAACGCATTTACTTCGATCTGCACGACACCGTTCTGTTGCACGAATTAGATGGCAAAACCATGGATGTCGGCGACGCTTCCCTGACTCGCGTCCGGATCGCCCAACCGGTCGCTGGAGTCACAAGAATCGTGCTCGACACCAAAGACGGATCAAACTTTTCCGTGAGCATGGAGTCGAACCCTTATCGCCTCGTCGTCGAATTGCGCAATACCGACGCCCACAGTGCTGATCTCCGTAACAGCAATACCAGCCTCGCACCGAGCCATGCCACTCCAATAGCCCAGGCAACCGCGAGGACCGACCGCGTGATCCCGGCCAAAACCGGCAAATTCCGCATCGTCCTCGACGCCGGACACGGCGGTTGGGACCTCGGCACCGTCGGGCGTCAGGGATTGCTGGAAAAAGATCTGGTGCTCGATGTCACCGAGCGCCTCGGCAAGCTGCTGCAGTCGCGTCTCGGCTCCGAAGTCCTGTTCACCCGCAGCAGCGACACTTATCTTCCGCTCGATCAGCGCGCCGACATCGCCAACCAGGCGCAGGCCGATCTATTCGTCTCCGTTCACGCCAATTACAGCAACTCGGCCAATGCGCGCGGCGTTGAGACTTATTACACCAACTTGTTTTCTGCTCCTGGCGCAAAAGAACTTGCTGCCGAAAAACGCGCAGGCGCGAACAATGATGACGCCATCGCCGCCCATCTTACGCCCGTCTCGCTGTCGCCCGCCGGCTTGCACGAGAAAATTCAGGAATCGCAACGTCTCGCTTCGAGCGTGCAGCGGTCTCTCTACGCTACGCTCGCCGCCAGCAGTCCCGACATTCGCAACCGCGGCATCAAAGATTCCTCTTTCGCCGTTCTCACCGGAACGACGATGCCCGCCATTCTCACCGAAATTTCATTCGTCAGCAGTCCCGCCGACGAGCACAATCTGCAGAGCGCGGCCTACCGCCAGCAGATCGCAGAAGCCCTCTATCAGGGAATCGCCCGCTACGAGCAGTCATCTCCCCGCGCCAAAGTGGCCCAATTGCAAACCCCGCGCCGCTAACCAAGGGACACAATTAACGCACTAACCTGGGAGTGCCAGCCAGCAGTCGAAAACTGTCGTTTTATAATGAAACTACTTTGGGAGGCCTCATGCCTAGTCTCCGCTCGATTTTCACCAGGAAAATCTTCTTATCGACGATCTTCCTATCAACGACCTTGACCTTGCTTGTAACTGGCCACTTAGCGGTCGCACAGAGCGTTAATGCTCAAGTCGCCCAGCCCCAGACCACCCAATCCAAGGACCGTCATCCTCCGCTCGTGGTCGGTCCCGTGGCACTCAATTGCATCGATAAGCCATGCTCCGCCGCGACCGTTACTGCGAATGCGCGGGGAAGCGGAATCAACGGTCCTGCCACCGCTCAGGCTGGGATGTCTGTCACGATCGAAAAAGACAATTGGTGGACTGGTGGGAAGGTAGGCGAAGTCGATGGTCTCGATGTGTTCGTCCGCCAGAACGGCCCGCACTCCGACTCCTCAGGAATTCTGATCAACGTCCAGAACCAGGGCCATGGTTTTCTCTCCGCGACAGAGTTCGCGTCATCCATCGTCGACCCGGTCCAGAACGTTCTCACTTATGGCATCGACGTCCAGGAAGGTGTTCTCGACCACATTAACGGAGACTACATCGGCGCGGTCTACACTGCCGATTACGGAGCGCTCGGCACTGGAGTTCTCATCCAAAACAGCAGTCCCACTGCCTCCTGGCAATACGCGCTGCAATATGCCAAGAATGGCGACTTATTATTTTCCGTCGATGGCCTGGGTAACATCGCCGGAAACAGTCTTTATCTAGGCGACGTTCAACTTAATGGCGATCCTACTAACGGCTCTGCCGATGTCGGTAACGTGGCGAACGCGTCCGCGACACCCTACATCGACCTGAACGGTTTCGCGACACAGAACAATGTAAGAATGATCAATGACGTCAACGGACAACTAACCGTCAACACCGTCACCGGCGGCAGCCTGCAAGTCAACGCCACCGGCGTCTATACCACGGGAAGCTTTCACATAAATCTGTCAACCCCGACTGGCTCCTCGTCTCCCTGCATCGCCGGACAAATCGGGGCTGACACAAACTATATCTACATCTGCGTAGCCACGAATCACTGGAAACGCTCGGCACTATCTTCGTTCTAAATCGGGCGTCGGGCTAAAATCTGTCGTCGTTTTATTAAGGATTGCTGGCCGACACGCCGCCATACTTTTCCAGCCACTTCAATTCCTGCTGCACCTTGATCTTTCCATGCCATGGATTCTTATCCAGCGAATGCCCTTCGCCAGGAAAAATCAGCAGTTCGCTGGGAACGTTGAGCCGATGGAGCGCCCGCTCCATCAGATAACTCTCCAGCACCGGCACCCGGATATCGTCCGCTCCCGCCACCATGAGTGTCGGTGTGCGCACTTTGTCGATCTGGAAAATCGCCGCTTCGCCGCGGCAGCGCTCAGGATTCTGCCAGGGCGGACCACCAAGAATAAATTCGTCATCCGCTGTCGAGTCGTCGTTGCCCCAGTCGGCGATGTTCTCCACTCCGCCGGCGCCGGTCACTGCGGCTTTAAAGCGCGTGGTCTGCGTGATCAGCCAGTTGGTCATGTAACCGCCGTAGCTGTACCCGCCGACGGCCAGACGATCACCATTTGCGATTCCAGCTTTGACTAGGGCATCGACGCCCGTCAATATGTCTTTCCCCGGACGTGACAAAAAATCCGGCACAATCTGCAGGGTGAAGGCGTCGCCGTAACCGGTGGATCCGCGGTAGTTCGGCTCAAATACCAGCCAGCCCGCGCTGGCGGCGAGACGGTCCCACTGGTACCAGTCGGCCTCGAAGCGGTTGCCATCCGCATCTTGAGGACCGCCATGGATGAACACAAACATGGGCAAACCTTTGGCCTCAAATTCCTCCGGCGGATACATCAGCATACCTTCGATTTGCGTTCCGTCATCGGAAGTCCAGCGATAAGGTTTTGCTTTGGGGAGATCACGCTCAGTCAAAGACTTGTTGAAAGCAGTAATCACGCGCGCCTGCGACAGCTTATCGAGACCATCCGCGAGATAAATCTCGCTCGGCTTCTCGCTCGTAGAGTATGCAAACACAAAGCGAGACGAATTGCGCGCCGCATCAGGAATGTCGTAAGTTCCCGCCCATCCTTCGAGCTTCACAATCGGGGCCGTTGGATTTGCCTGCGAATACAGTTGCACTTCGGTTCCGACTCGACATGCGCAAACCGCCGATCCATCCGCCATCGGCGTGTAGTGCACCACTTCTCCCTGAAAGCTCGCAAACCAGCGCTCGATCACTCCGTTATCGGCATTCACCCAGTACAGCCGCGGTTGCGGATCTTCGTACTTCTTGTCTGTCGATCCCAGATCAACACGAAAATACAGATGCCGATTATCGGGAGCCCATTGCAGACTCACTTCTTCCGCTTCGTTGCGCGTCAAGCGAATTGGCGCGACCTCCGCGGCGGCGGTCGCGGTAGTCGAATCGGCAGTCAGGTTGACCAGGTAGATCTCGTTGTCGTCCATCTTCTCCTGTCGCTGCGAAACCGAGTTACTCACAAATGCCAGCCGCGTTCCGTCGCGCGACACGGTTATCTGATCCATGCGCAACGCCAACCGCGCAATCACCGCTGCCCCAGGAGTCACGTTCGGGTCCTTCTCCGCGTCCGCGCTTTCCTTCGCTCCAAGCCCAGCGTGTCGCGAGAGCGCTTCGCCGAGACTCAACCGGTAAAGCACGTCGCCGCGCTCATCGCCGCGGAAACGGATCACATCCTTCCACTCCTTTTTGTGATCGTCCGTCTGCTGGGCCGTCCAAGGCTGACGCGTGGCAAAGTAAACGGCCTTCGAATCGCTGGCCCACGCAAAGGAGTGGACCTCCTCATCTCCCGATGTAATGGCAATCGCCTCGCCGCCGCCGGGCGAGATCAGAAAGAGCTGAGACACTTCTTTTGTCTTGTCATCTCCTGTATCTGCGTCCTTGGCATCGCCGTTCTTGCGTTCTGAGAGAAACGCGATCCACTCGCCGTCGGGAGACCATTGCGCCGAGCTGTCGTGTCCCGATTGCGTCAACTGGACCAGATTCGCGGAGGATAGGTCCCTGTTAGCGACCCGGTAAAGCCAGAGATCCTTGCGGAAGATCTGCTGCTCCCAATCGGCTCGTTCGGTCGCGACAATGACGGAGTTGCCATCGGGCGAAACCGATACTCCATCGAAGCTGACCGAGTTGAAGAGATCGTCGATTGTGAGCTTGGGCTTAGTCGTCTGGGCCCGAGCCGCGACCGAATACGTAAAGATCGAAGCGCAGATGACCGCCAATAGCGGGATGCACGGGATTGATCGGAGAAAAGGTCGTCGGAGAGAATGTCGTCGCATAGAGGTCGTTCTAGGGTGTGACTGGTCTGGCATTGTGCAGTGCATCATCCAGTGGCTGAGCGCTTCGTACATTCTGCTCGACCACGCGCCATCCGTCATCGTAGCCGCGGAATCCGACTGTTGACTGGTAGCGCACGCCACGGTCGTAAAGCGCCGCTCCCACCGGGTTGAGAGAAACCCAGCGCCAGATAAACTCAACGTCGGCAAAGTTGCCGGCCTTGCTGATGCCGGAGATTTCGACGAGCTCGCGGCGCGCAACCTGAATCCCGATCAGCCCTTCATCGGAAAGCGTCTTCGAAATCAACGGGCGAATCGTATCCACACCGAGTGGTGATAGCACGATGTCCCAGCACGGCGAAGGTTCGACTCCCGCTGGACACTTCTGCTCGGTAGCGATAATCCATCCCCGCCGCTGCAGCACCATTGAATCGGGAGAGCTGTAGTCTTTGTTAGAAACGACGCCGGTGCGAAGCCAAAACAGTTGCGGCGCTTTGAACGCGTCCGAGGCGGAGATCAAATCGGCAGCCAAACGGCGCGTCAGGAAATCACGCGGAGAGCACCCAAGCAAACATAGCGCAACCAGAAACAATAATGCGCCTCGGAATGTTCTCAGCCCGCACATCTATCTAATGATGATTGTCGTTATGAGTGATTATCGCTGCGAGAGGATTTTAACCAATTGGGCCTGCTTTCGGGGTAGAAAAGGCGAGGCCGAGATTTGGCCGTCAAATTTATTCGGCCAGCGGCCGGGGACAGGCGCATGGCAGCGCGGGCAATTGCCTTCGGGAGTCAGCTTGTATTCCCGGATGAAATACCCATAACGCTGGATCAGTAGTTCACCGCACCGATGACAGCGTGTATTTTCAAGTTCTCCAACGCGGCCGGGAAGGTTACCAGCGTAAATGTAGCGCAGTCCGGCTTCGCGACCGATAGCGGCAGCGCGCAGTAAGTCTTCGGGGCGCGTGTCGGCGGGCGAAGTCATTTTATAGTCCTGATGAAATGCCGTCACATGCCATGGAATATCCGGCGAAACGCCGGCCAGAAATTCGGTAAGACCTCTCAGCTCGTCGTCGCTGTCGTTGAAACCGGGAATAAGTAAGGTCACGATCTCCAGCCAAATTCCCATGCAGTGCAGACTGCGGATGGTGTCGAGGATTGGCTGCAAGCGCCCACCCAGCTCGCGGTAGTGGCGATCGTTGAAGCTCTTGAGGTCCACCTTGTAGAGGTCAACCCACGGATGAAGATACTCGAGCACTTGGGGTGTCCCATTGCCGTTAGAAACATATGCAGTCAGCAATCCAGCCTGCCGGGCAGCGCGAAAAATCGCAACCGCCCATTCGCTGGTGATCAACGGTTCGTTATAAGTGCTGACCACAACTTTTGCGTTTTGGGCAAGCGCATCTTTCACCAGCAGTTCCGGATCGGCATGAAGCGGCGGCGAGACGGCATTCGGATCACGTAACGCTTGCGACGTAACCCAGTTCTGACAATAGGCGCAGTGCAAATCGCAACCCATCATTCCGAAGCTGTAAGCGAGTGCGCCGGGATAGGCATGGAAAAATGGCTTTTTCTCGATGGGATCGCACTGTATTCCGGCAACGTATCCCCACGGAACATAGAGCGTGCCGCCACGATTCAATCGGACCTTACACACACCAGGTTGCCCGTCGGGAATCGGGCAGCAATGTCCGCAGGCATAGCACCGGACGCGATTGCGATCCAGCTTCTCCCAGAGAGTGGGGTCGGCTTCGCGGACGTATGAGTCGGCCGCGAGAATGTCATGCAGCGTGGCCATGACTCCATTTTACGGCTGCGAGATTGCCCCCGTCTTTGCTTATCATGGTTTTATCCTGCTTGTTTATTCGAGCCTGGAGTGGATGGCAAAGCAGAGGAAAATGGCGCTCAGTTTGCGGATTTCATCTGTTGACTATGGGCGTGGATCCATTGTTCGGCCTGCTGGCGCGCGGCAGCGATTTGTGACTGAGTCATTTGCAGAGCGAGCACAGGCAGTCGGGATTTGCTCATCTCGTCGCCTTGCGCTCCGGCGATCGCAGACCAGAAGTAAGCCTTGGAAAAGTCGGTAGGAACTCCCCGTCCGGCAAAATAATAGGCTCCGAGCGCCCGCTGGGCAGCAACATTACCCTGCTCTGCAGCGCGCTGAAACCACTGCATCGCTTGCGCGTCGTCACGCGGAACGTTCTCTCCGTTATGGTAACGGACACCCATCTGCCATTGCGCATCCGCGTCGCCGTTGGCAGCGAGTCTTTGCAAATCTGACGACGATATCGGATACGGATTGGGGACAGTTGCGCGCTCTGATACTGTGTCGATGCCTGCGGGCTGCTGCGAGGCTTGCACTGAACTCGTCTCACGCCTGGCTATCACAGGACCAAGTAAGTATCCGAGGACCGCGGCCAGCACGGCAACGACTAACCCCAGCAGCGCCCGATACAGCAAGCGAGACGGAGCGGTAGGCGTGGTCTTGATTTCATCCGCGGAAAGCGGCTCCGCTGCGAATTCTTCGGGCACTGGATTTTCCCGGTAAAGCTCCTCGCTCGGCTCGTGCCGAATCTCAGCTTTCTCGACGATAGCGGGCTGTGTCCTCTCCCGGTGGATCTCTTCCCGATGAGCATTGGGGATCAGCTCAACCAGCCGGCGCAAGACCGTTTCGTCGGACGGTGTGAAAACGCGGGGATACGAACAGAAAATCTCAAGAAGGCCGACTACGCGAAAATCGGAAACGATGGGAACGCCCATGAGTGAGCGGATACCCAGCACGCGGCAGACCTCGGGATCGACGCGCGGATCATTTCCTGCATCGTCGCACGAAACGGGAAGGCCGCTGCGAACACATTCTCCCGAGAGACCGTGCTTTATATCCACGGGCACTCCGAGCGGGGGCGCGGGTTCACCGGCGCGCGCGCGGCAAATCATCTGGTCGCCGGCGAAAAGCGCCAGGGCCGCACCGTCAACCCCGATGAGGCTGGTAGCACGCTCGGCAACGAACGTCAGAACGGCATCGGTATCGTCACCGAGTTCGCTAGCCTCAGCGCGAACTGCTTCCAAGGAACGCGAGATTTCGCTGTCTTCAGAGATTGGGATAACGATCGCGGGTTCATTGGCTGGTTCGTTAGCAGATACTTCGGCCAACGGGACTGCCTCCGTCGATTTCTGTCGCTCGAGAAGCGCAAGTTGGTCGTTCCGGGCCGCGTGGTTTGAACAGCCGATCAACAGATTAACGAAGAGCCACTCTTTCAAAATCCGCCGGGATTTTTCGGGAAGCGCTGAAAACAGGATGCCTCCGCGCCCGAGGTCGTCGCTCCAGATCACTTTACCGACGCTATGAATATAGCTTTTCGTTTCTGGCAGATCGAGACAAAGCGTAAGGGCCCGGTTCACTTCCAGGCGTTCACTGGTTTGGATGGCGAAACCCTCTTCGTGCAGATCGAGCAACTCGCTCAGATCCACTACCATGCCGCTCTGAGGACCGGTGAAGCTGGCGTAAACCGGAGTGTGCAGTTTCTGGCGAATACAGCGGCGTCGCTCACTTTGGGGAGCGCGTGCTGCTGGGTCCGGCGACCGAGGCATGCTGCGATCCATGATTGTTCAGGTCCGCAATCGATTCCATATTAACTCATCGACCTACGGGAAGGGTGCAATATCAGGCGGCTGAGACTGTGCCGGGGGGTTAGAGGCTTGCAGCCAAAGGTGGCCTATCGCTCTGCGCGAGCGGCACAAGAACTTCGGGCATCGTCAACACCCGATCCAAAGCGTCGGCCAGAGTCGTCGGAAATTCGGAGGTCAGGAGGTTGACATCCAATTGCAGGTCGCGCTGGCTGTAGATGCGGCTGACGATCATTGTTCCGCGACGACGGTTCGATGTCGTTACAAGATCGAGGGTCAGCTTCCACGAAGGCTGCATCGAGATGGCGGCCATGTGAGGAAACTTGCTCCAATGAAAGTGAAGGTTTGCTTCGGCGGACGCAGCTTGGTCCCCGGGAAGCGTCTTCAGCTGCAATTCGAAAGCATCGAAGTCGTTGCTGTCAAAAGCGGCCACCATCACGCTGCGCACCTGATCGAAATTGCGGGCCACTTTGAGTTCCTGGACGGCACGGCGCACAGAAAGATTGTTGATCACAATTTGTCGCTGATCGATGGTGCGCTGGGCCACGCGCCGCAGTTCGCCGAACTCGATATAGTTGAGGTGTTGCACCCCCAGCCAGATTCCAGTTCCGACCACCGCGAGCACCAATCCCAACGTGCTACCCGTCGGCCACAGCAGAAACAGGCTGAGCATGGCGAATACGGCGGAAACGGCGTAGAGAACGACCACAACCTGGCGATGCGAAAATCCCATTTGCAGCAGCTTGTGGTGAATATGTTCGCGATCGGCGGTGAAAATCGGGCGCCCGCTAATGAGCCGCCGCAAGATGGAGAGCAAGGTTTCCAGGATCGGCAATCCGAACGAAACCACTGGGATGGCCACCGCCACAAACGTCGGCGCCTTTTGCGATCCTGCCAGGGCCAGCGCGCTGAGCATGAACCCGATAAATAAACTACCGGAGTCACCGAGAAAAATGGTGGCGGGATTGAAGTTGAAACGCAGAAATCCAAGGATCGCGCCGGCGAGGGTCACGCTGATCAGCGAACCGAGCCAGGAATGATAGACCAGCGCGACGACAAAAAACACCATGGTCGAAAACAGCGCCGATCCAGCGGCCAAACCGTCCAGGCCATCGATCAGATTGAAGGCATTGGTGACCGCAACCACCCATAAAACCGTGAGAGGCAAATCGACGTACCAAGGTAGCGCGTGGGGAAAGATCACCGGGAGATCGAGAATCCGCATTCCGCCGGCGAAAAGCATGGCCCCTGCAAGTGCCTGCACGGCAAACTTCAGGTAGGGACCGACGCCTCGCAGGTCGTCATAGATACCAAGACAAAAAATCACGCAAGCGGGGACATAGATGCGGAGAAGCATTTGTGGCGCATGGCCATCGAGCAAACGTGGGAATACGAGAGAAAGCGCCAGCCACAGGCCCAAAGTGACCGAGAATGCCAGAAAAATAGCGACGCCCCCTAATCTGGGAAGCGGCGTCTGATGGATATGCCGTCCATCCGGCGCAGCTGAAACCCAGCCACGGCGGTTCGCTATGTCTCGGACTTGACGCGTTGCCGCGAACGAGATGCCCAGCGAAAACGCGAACAAAGAAAAAAACAGTACGGTCAAAACCAGAGTCCCCCTAGAGCCGAAACGATCAGGAATTCGGTTGGCCGATGCAATCCCGATGTTTCAGTCAATTGCTTCAGAACAGGGTTTCCCCTTGTGAGTGACGCTGTGATAAATGTTAAGAAGTTTAGTTTCAGAAACTATACAGCTGGTTGCTGAGAATGAGCAACGGCTTGGGGAAATTTTTGCCATTAACTTCGCCGCTACTGCCGGCGAGAAACCGGGCGTTCGGCGCAAGTTTTGACGCGAGGCGTGTGTTAAACTCATCCCACGCATCAATCTTGGAGACTGGGTATGCCGGGGCGGAACCGCCGCTTTTTTTTACGCATTTTATTCGTGTTTGTCGCGGGCTTGTTCAATCTCTCCCTAGTGGCACAGACGACCGTTCCCGGGCAGATAATACCTCAGGAGCCGTCATCCGGAATTGCCAACGATGCCGCTTCCTCTCCAAAGCCGGCTTCGGCCCCTCTTTTGGCAAATTCCAACGTAAGGCTTGGAATCGGCGATCTCGTCGAAATCACTGTGTTCGGGGTGCCCGATCTCTCCACCAAGACCCGCATTAGTGGTTCGGGAGACGTTTATCTCCCGCTCATCGACTATGTTCACGTCGCCGACCTGACTACCGATGAGGCGCAGGAGCTGATTCAAAAACGACTGGAGGATGGCGGCTTCGTCCGTGGCCCTCATGTCGCGATTTTCGTCGACGAATCTGCGTCGCAGGCAATTACTGTGCTGGGAGAAGTCAATCGGCCAGGGCCTTACCCTGCCATCGGTGATCGCCGCCTTTTCGACGTGATCTCGGCAGCAGGGGGATTGACCGATAAAGCGGGCCACAACGTGACCATTGAACACCGCGGAAATCCCGATCAGAAGGTTGAAGTTCAGTTGACGTCAAACCTGGCTGATGATTCTAAGAGCAACGTAGACGTCCTTCCCGGAGACACCATCTTCGTTTCGCGCGCTGGCATTATTTATGTCGTCGGCGACGTGCAGCATCCCAGCGGCTTTTCGATCGAGGATAGTTCTCTCACCGTTCTCAAAGCCCTCGCGCTTGCCGGAGGCAATACGCGCACCTCGGCTTTGGGCAAAACGAAGATCCTCCGGCAAACACCGAATGGCATCCAGGAAATTCCCGTTAACCTTAAGAGAATTCTGTATGCCAAAGCCCCCGATTTGCCCCTAGTGAAGGGAGACGTGTTGTTCGTACCGGGAAGCGCGGCGAAGGGGGCTGCCTATCGCACAGCTGACGCAGCGGTTTCGATAGCCGCCCTGGCCGTCGTGGCGGTACATTAAGTTCCTGTACGGCGGATTCTCCCATCCGCTTCGATTTCATCGGTGACGGGTTGCAAGCCTGGATTGCCCGCGCCTAACCCCATCGCTCCCAGCACCGCAATATAGTCGCGAGCTGTTTTTTCACGGGATAGATTCTTGACGATATATCGCCGTCCGTTGATTCCCATCTGCCGTCTGCGCTCGGGGTTCGCTGCCATATCTATAATTGCGTTAACCAGCGCCACACTGTTCTCGGGTTCGACAAAAACGCCGGCCCCAGCCTGCTCGACGATTTGACGCGTCTGTCCATCTACCGCAGCAACAACCGGACGCTCGCACGCCATGTATTCGAGAAGCTTGGTCGGAATCACCGTCTTGAATAGTTCAGTCTTTTTCAGCAGCACCAGACAGAGGTCGGCGGTCGAAATGTACGTAGGAATCTGTTCGCGCGGCTGCTCGCCCAGAAAGCGAATATTCGCCAATCCGCGCTGGGCGGCAAGTTCGACGATTTTCCCTTTTTCTGCCCCTTCGCCAATCAGCAAGAATGTCGCACTGGGCAACGCGGTCTGCAATTCTTCGGCAGCGGCAATCAACGTTTCCAGTCCGTGCGCGTTGCCCATGGTTCCGATGTAGCAAATCAGGAACCGACCCTCAAGATTTAATTGCTTTCGCATTTCCGTCGCTGCCGGATCGGAGTAGAAGAGATCGGTTTCCACTCCATTCTCGACAACGGAAATTCTCTCGGGCGGCACCTCCCAATGCCGGACCAGACGGTCCTGAAATGCGGGCGACACGACCACGATGCGATCGGCACGACGATAAAGAAAACCGGCGATGAAGCCGAGCGTCCGATGCAGGAAAGTGTTCTCGTTTCCCGCGCCGACGGCGGCGAGCGATTCTGGCCAAAGATCCCGCACTTCAAAAACAAACGGGACGCGCTTCCAGAATGCGATCCACCATCCCGCAAGCGCGCAGAGTAATTGCGGAGAGGTGGCGATGAGTACATCAGGCTTCTGAAGAGTAAGCCCGGTAAACGCCGCTGAGACGCAGAACGAAACGTAATTGCGAACTCTCTCATGCGCCTTCCGGTTTGGCAGCGGCCACAGCCAGGTGCGGACGACCCTGACGTTGTTGACGGTTTCCGCGCAAAAGAGGCGGCGAAAACGCGCCCGCCATTGGGCTGGCACCACGCCCGTTGGATGATTCGGAAATCCGGTGAGCACCGTTGCTTCATGCCCCATCCGGGCCCAATACCGCGACAACTCCGCGGCGCGCGCTGCTGGGGCCCCCATCTCGGGGGGAAAGTATTGCGAGACGTAAAGAATCTTCACAATGAGTACTCAGACTACTCAGTAGTGTAACAACTTGAAAGCGCTTTTCTCGATGAGCGCACGAGTTCGATTGCCACGGCTCCGTGTGTAACCCTCCCACCGTTCCGCGAAGGCCAGGAACCGCGCATCACCCGTCAGCGCCGACATGACCCGTAATTGCACAATATGCAATTGGTGGTAGAAAGGACTTGCCAGCATTCTAAGCCCGGTCTTCTTACGAACGGGAGTCGGCCCTTCACGGGCCGGTAGTTCATAAAGCGACCAGTATCCGGTATCGAAGCGGTCCAGGTTGCGAGTCAGAGTTTCGACTCCGCGATGGAAAATTGTTTTCGCCATGGAATCCGACGTCGCCAGCCAGAAGTCGAACACGCCCCACAGAGCCCAGATGAATCCGTTCAAGATGTGCGTCGGCGGGTCGACGAGATACTCTTCTATCCAGAGATTGGTTACTCCACCCACAGTTTCTTCCTCAAACAGCACGCCACCTTGGGACATCGGTCTGGTTAATGCCACAAACGCTTTTTCCGCTGCAAGTTGGTACTTCGCATCCCCGGCGTGAGCAGAGGCACGCAAGAGAAGCGAAACGCCCTGTCCCTGCGCCAGTCCCGAATACCACGGAGCCTTCAGTGTGTCGCGATATTCCCAGTCAAAATGATGATTCCAGACCCATAGGTCGTGAGCATTCTGTTCCAGGTTGGCGGCAAGCCAATCGGCCGCCTTGATGGTTTTCCGCCATCGGGAGTCGTCTCTCGTCTCACAGAAACGGTTGTAATTGGCGAGCCCCCACTGTGCGATCGCGATCGGGTTATATTGCAACCCGATGGTTCCGTGATAGTCGAGCATGGGTATGCCTGCAGCGTCGTGCTGCCCGGGATAATCCGCCTTCTGGCGAAACAGCATGTAATATTCGCCGACGCGGCCGCTGCTGGCGCAAGCTCGGGGATTGCCCTCGGGCACCTCATGCCAAAATGTCAACTGGCTTTGACCGGGGACAAGGTAGGCGCGAACAATGCGCCGGTAGTATTGCCAACGCGTGGCCACGCTCATGCCGGTTCGACTTCCCAGAGCGTCGTGACCAGGTCGTCCCTCTCGACGGCAATCGTCGTTGCTGCAAGGTAAGAAGTGGAATTCTCGCCATCGGGAAAGAAGGCGTTACCGTACTGGAAATAATGCATCGGCATTGTGTCTTTCTTCCAGCGATCCAGCACCTGCCAATTCTCTCCATCGTTGGAGGCAACGATCTGGACTTCCCGAGTGGTGTTCACCGCACTCGGCTCGATCATCGTGGAAAAAAACAACGTCTCTCCCGTCCCGCAGCTCACTTTACAGCCAAATATCGATGAACTGGCAAGATCGCCAACTCGCTCAACAATTCCGGCTCGATCCAACTGATACACGTGGTTCTGCTCGAACGGCGTGTCGGTTGAGAAATACAGACCAACTCGCGTTGGAATCGCCGCCACTGCGCGTGCCTGCTGATTCCCCTCGATCACGACCTCGACCTTGTCCAAGTCGCAAGTTGCGCGCAACACCTTGCACTCCGCACCCTCATCGCCTGTCAGTATCCAAAGGCAATCAGCCCAACGATCGTAGACTATGTTGTGTACGTGCCGAATGGTGCCCGCCGGAAATGTATGAGCAATTTGCCAGGTGCTGCCGCGGTCGCTCGAAGCGTAAATGTGGACTTCCGCACGTTCGCGATTGTCGAAGTACTCGCCCCAATAAATTTTGCCCGAGGGAATGGCGGTTATGTGCAGCGGCCGGGTGCCGCGCTGCACCCGGTGCGTTACATGAAACTGGTCGCTCTTACCGGTTCGTGTTACCAGCGCACCCGGCACCGCACCGACCATAGTCGGCTGGTTCTTATCGTTCTTATCGTTCTTATCGTTCTTATCCTCATCGAGCACGACTAGAGCATGGAATCCGTCGCGCATCAATCGGTAACTGAGCGCATTGCGAGAGGTGAGATTCCTCCACCAGGCTGGACGAAATCGAGCAACAACTTCCCACGGTTCGCTCGCGCTGGTCCGCGAACTAACACACAGGCGGACGATCTGGTACCCGCGACATCCATAGAGAACATCGTTCTTCCACGCGAGCGCGCGAATTCCTCGCCAGGCCGCGACTTTTCGAAGCTTTACGGCGGAGGAAGCAATCGCAGCAGCCGGCGTTTTGGTCATGGAAAGCGGATTCAACTCTCAGATTTGAGCGCAAGAAACGGACCGACGGCCAGCGCATCCATCTTGGTCCGTTGAAAGCAATCGATGGCCTCTTGCGGCGTGCACACGATTGGCTCATTCTCGTTAAAGCTCGTGTTCAATACCACCGGGATTCCTGTCTTCCTGCCAAATGTCTGGATCAACTCGTAGTAGAGAGGATTCTCTGCGCGCGCGACGGTCTGCAATCGGCCCGTATCATCGACATGGTTGACAGCGCAAAGGCTCTTCCTTTTTTCCGGACGGATCTTATACACGTGAAGCATGTAAGGCGAAGGATGATCATGCTCGAAATATTCGTGTTGCGCTTCGGCCAGTATCGAGGGCGCAAAGGGACGAAACCACTCGCGATGTTTGATGCGAGAGTTCAACACATCCTTCATGTTGGGAAGGCCGGGATGCGCGACGATCGAGCGATTGCCAAGCGCGCGTGGACCCCATTCCATGCGTCCCTGAAACCATCCCACCACATTACCTCGCGTCATCTCGTTGGAAACCGCGTCGAGCATCGGCTCTCGATCGAGCCGCCGATATTTTACGCTCGCACTTTTCAATGCAGATTCAATCTGTGGCTCAGAAAACTCGGGGCCGAGATAAGCATGGTCCAGTTGCTCGCGTCGTGGCTGTTTCAACACCGAATGGTAGGTATGCAGCGCTGCACCAATCGCCAGGCCCTCATCACCGGCCGCGGGCTGAATCCAGGTACGGCGAAAGGGCGTCCGGCAGAACAGCTTGCCATTCGCGACGCTGTTGAGCGCGCACCCTCCCGCCAAGGCGAGATTCTCATCGGGAACGCGCTTGTGCAATTCATTCGCAAGGTGAAAGAACACTTCTTCAAAGCAATGCTGCATGGCATAGGCAAGATCCATGTCGCGTTGCGTGATCTCGGCGTAAGGCTCACGCGGCGCGCCGAAAAGCTTCTCCATTTTGTCGGAGAAATGCCGCGCCAGACGCACCGTTCCGTCGGGCAGCACCTGCATCCCCTGAGTGCTGCCGAGCGGCTTGAAATAGCTCAGGTCGAGCTGAAAGTTGCCATTCTTAAGCGTTACAACTTTCCTGATCTCGTCGATATAGGTGTCTTTCCCATAGGGCGCAAGTCCCATGACTTTGCCTTCATCGCCATATTTTCTATAGCCGATGAAATCGCAAATCATGGTGTAGAAACTGCCGAGAGAGTGCGGGAGGAAAACGCGATCAAGCACATGGATTTCCGAACCCTCGCATCGCGCCATCATCGAGGAAACAAAGTCTCCGGAACCGTCGTAGCTAAAGCCCGCGGCTTTTTCCCAAGGGGAACAGTAATACGAACTCGCGATGTGGGCGATGTGGTGTTCCAGATGATGTTCCTGGAATTTCAGCGTCGATGGATCCGCGTCCAGCGCCTGCGCCAGCAGCGAGCGTACATCGCGCATCGACTCTTTGCGCTGCCGCATCTTGATGAAATTCAAAATCTTCGAGGGATTCGAAAGTGCATATTGCACTTTTTTCGAAAGGTTGGCATCGCTGTCCTGCCCGACCGCGACGTGCTGAACATCGGTGATCTTCGCGCCCGCCGCATCTAGACATGCTTTCACTGCGAGCGCAGGAAAACCGCCATAATGCTTTTGCCGGTTCAGCCGCTCCTCGGCTACGGCAAAGAGGATCCTTCCGTCTTCGACCATGGCCGCCGACGAATCGGCATGAAACATATTGAGGCCCAAAATCAACATTTACCGCTCGCTCTCTTCCTGTAATCCCTGGCACGTATTGATTAGATCGGATATGCGTTTAGAGATCATTCAATCCGGGGATTTCCCTTGCAGTGCTGATGCCACGAACTCGTCCAACTCCACCTTCAAGGGCTGCCCAGTCTGGCACGAGTTCTGCAGGCGCAGAGTCGCAAGGGTCGAACCTACGATCTGTTCAAACGGAATCGGCGTGCGCATCCCCCCTCGGACTGCATCCACAAACGCCCGCATCTCCGCCTTGTGGCCCTTATCTTGCGCCCAGCGTGCCCGCGTGACTCGTTTCCTCCCGTTGCGGACGAGTTCGAGTCGTCGAAAGTCTTCGAGGATCGCAATCGAGCCGCCACCGAAAACCTCTACCCGCTCCTTTGAAGCTGATTTGTCGCCGTTGGCAAGATAGCTGATGGTCCCGACAGAACCGTTCGCGAACTTGAGCGATGCCACCACGTTATCCATACTGTACTGGCCGGGGTTGCCCACGATCTGCGCCTGCACCTCCGCCGGACATGTACCCGAGAGAAAGCAGAGGAAATCGACGAAATGGCAGACCTCGCCAAGGATGCGGCCACCTCCCTGCTCGGGATCGTTCACCCAATGATCGGACGGAATAAAACCCGCATTTACCCGATAGTGGATGGCCAGCGGTTCGTCAATCTGTGCCAGGAACTTCTTCATCTGCACCGCCATCGGCGCAAATCGACGATTGAAACCAACCATGAGAAACGCCCCTGGGTTGTTGGTCGACGCGCGTATGAGCTCCGCCAATTCGCCTTCCTTCAGGCACAGAGGCTTTTCGCAGAAAACCGCCTTTCCGGCGCGCAATGCCGCCGACGCCTGGCGGGCATGGAGGTGATGACGCGTTCCGATCAATACCGCCTTAATATCCGGATCCTGCAGCAATTCAGTTTCTGAATTCGTGCAATACGAGAATCCAAATTTCTCTGCTGCCTTCCGGCTGCGCGGCCCGGTCGCATTGCACACTCCGATGAGGGAAACCTCCGAGATGGTTTTCAGCGCTGGTAACAGAGTGTTTTGTGTGAAACTCCCAGCGCCCAATACACCGAGACCGATAGAACTGGACTGCGGTGTAAGGGTCGCAACAGGAATTCCTTCCGTCAAATTTGGGATGGTGGCAGACTCGACGTCCGCATAGTCAATCACCACGCCAAGAAAAAACTCTTGCGTGTTTCCGGCAATCAGATCGTAAGCCCGCCGAGCTTGCTCCAGCGGAAAGCGGTGGGTGATCAGCGCGGGCAGATTCAATTTGCCATCCGCGATGAATTGGAGAAAGGCAGCCAGGTTGCGGGTCTCGGTCCAACGAACATGTCCGATCGGATAATCGCGTCCCTTCAGTTCGTACGCGACATCGTAACGGCCGGGGCCGTAGGAGCGCGAAATACGAAAATCCAATTCCTTCTCGTAATAAAGCTTGCGGTGCAACTCCATGCCAACCGTTCCAACAGCAACCACAACCGCGCGATCGCGTGCCAATTCGGCCGCCAGATTCACGGGTTCGCTGCTGGGAGTTTCCGCCGTTATTAACACCGAATCGACGCCGACGCCGCCCGTTTTTTCGAAGCACCGATCGCGGAATTCGCGCGCTTCTATGCATACCGCCTCGGCTCCACTCTCCCGTGCCAGATCGGCGCGCTGCTGCAACAGGTCCATGCCGAAAACCCGGCAACCGGCCGCCTTCAGTAGCTGGACTGTGATTTGTCCCAGCAAGCCCAGACCAATCACCGCGACTGTGTCACCGAGTGTGACCTGCGCGGTTCGAATGCCGTGCAGACAAATTGCGCCGATCGTTCCGAAAGTCGCCTCGGAGTAAGTAACCTGTGCGGAGAATTCTCCGCGATCGGGAATCTTTGCCACCAGCATTCGGGGCACGCAGGCCAACTCCGCATGCACGGCATATCCAGCGCCCGCGCAAGCTACCCGGTCGCCCACCTGAATGTCGACAACGCCATCGCCGACTGCAACCACAACTCCGGCGCTACTGTAGCCGAGCGATTGCGGCTGATCCAGACGCGAACGCACCGTTTGCAGGGTAGCCGCCAATCCGTCGCGTCGCATCTTCGCCATCACGTCACGCACCAGGTCGGGACGGGCCTTCGCTTTCGCGAACAGGCCCTTGCTGGCAAATTCCGCGGACGCGCGTTCGGTTCCGGCCGAGACCAGAGAGGCTGCGACCCGCACCAGAACACAGCCGGGCAACAACTGCGGAGCCGGAACCTCGGCAATTTGCAACTCGCCGGTGCGCGCATCTTGTAAGAGCTGCTTCATGCCGTCATGAGTGGGTGAGCGGGTTGGGATGCGCCGATCTGGCGCTCAGCGAATGGTTTCGCATCGCCATCGATAAATAGTTGCATCCAGATTTCCAGCGTCAGAAGTTGCCAGATTTGCATCGACCAGTCTTCCGCGCCGCGCCGGTGCGCGTCAATATATCTTCGCACTTCTTCGGGGCGAAACAGTTCCCGCCTGCGCACTCGCGATTCCGAAAGAAGATCGTCAACCATAGGACGCAAATCGTGCGCTAGCCAGTAATCTACGGGCGCCGCAAAACCGGCCTTCGGCTGTCTCAACACCTCCGCTGGCAGCAAACCGCGCATAGCTTCGCGAAAAATGTGCTTCGTTACCGGACGGTGCTTCCCTTTTAATTTCATTTCCGGCCTGACATTCCATGCTACGAATTCGGCAAGGTCACGATCCAGGAATGGCACCCGCACCTCCACCGACGACGCCATGCTCATTTTGTCGTTGTAGGTCAGGTTCAAAGTAGTCATGAAAATCTTGGAATCGAGATAAAGCATCTGGTTGAGAAAATCCGCGTGCCGCACTTTATCGAAAGCAGCAAGATGCTGACTCGCCGAATTGCGATCGATCAGTTGCGATTGCGGAGCATACAGGTCTCTCCGCTGCTGCCGGTCGAGATAAGTGCAGTTCCGAATGAAAGCCTGCGCCGGGCTAAGCGAGGCGCTGCGCGCCATCTTTTTGGCCAGACGAACCGGGCCCTTCAGTCGCGTGCCGCGTAATGACGGCGCGGCCAGCACAGTACGTTCGGCGGCGGAACGGACGAAACCGGGGATTTGCCGGTACTGTTCCGCCCAAGCGTGCACGACATGCTTGCGATATCCCGCAAAGATTTCGTCGCCCCCGACTCCCGACAAGAGCACCGTCGACTGCTTGCGCGCCTCCCGACACACCAGATAAGCCGTGATGATTGCGGGATCGGCGGTCGGCTCGTCCATGTGCCAGGTCAGACTTGGCAGCAGATCGACCACATCGGGCTCGACGACAATTTCATGGTGCTCGCATCCCAACTCGCGAGCGAAGCGCTTAGGAACTCCAGGATCGTCGATCGTGGTTTCGCCCACGCGATATTTTTCGGGAAATGTGATGGTGTAAGTCCGCACCGGTTGCTTTCGCGCCATGGCGGCCACAATACTCGACGAATCAAGCCCTGCACTGAGAAACGCTCCGATCGGCACATCGCTCACCATCTGCTGTTCGACCGAGGCGCAGAACCGCTGGCGAATCTCGTCGGCCAAATCGGCCTCTGTTCGCGCGAAGTGATGGTCTGTTGCGGGAAAGGTCAAGTCCCAATACTGTTCAATCTTAAATTCGCCGCCTTGCCAGGTCGCGTAATGCCCTGCGGGAAGTTTGAGGATTCCCTCGAACATCGTCAGCGGATCGGGCACCCAAAGAAATGTCAGGTATTGGTCGAGAGCCTCCAGGCTCATGCGGGTTTCAATTTCCGGAACTTCGAGGAGCGCCTTGACCTCGGTTGCGAACGCCAGTTTCCCGGCGTGCTCCCAGTAGTAGAACGGCTTAATTCCAAAGTGGTCGCGCGCCAGAAATAACTTTGGCGACGCTCCGCGGAGATCGCAGATCGCCAGAGCGAACATGCCGTGCAGCCGGTTCAGGCAATCTTTGAAACGGTGAGGGCCGTATTCTTCGTAGAGATGAAGTACAACTTCGGTATCGGTGTGTGATCGAAAGCGGTACCCCTTGCTCTCCAGCTCGCGGCGCAGATCGGCAAAGTTGTAGATCTCGCCGTTGTAGGTAATCCAGACGGTGCCATCCTCATTACCCATGGGCATGTGCCCGTCAGCGGAGAGATCGAGAATGGCAAGACGGCGGCTGCCGAATCCGATGTAGGTGTCATCCGAGAAATGCCGCTCCCAGAGCCCGGAGTCATCGGGACCACGGTGCGTTTGCACGTTGGTCATGCGGACGAGCGCTTCTTGATCGCCGCAATTCACGAGTCCGCTGATGCCGCACATGCTTCAGCCTCTCCCATTCCGCGGGTCGGCATTGCGCCGTTGGTCGATCTGCGACTGATTGATCCGCAGCTCGTAGATTTTGGCCTTAATATGAAAAAACTGAATACCTTGCATCGCACAGTAGATCAGGCCAGGAACGCCATCGAGAACACCTAGCTTCAGCACATACTTGTAGAGAAAGAATAATATCGGCGATCCCGGCGCGCCCAGGAAACGCCGCCGCAACCATCGGCGGCGCTGCGCCTGGTTGCCCCAAAAAGCGGGTTGGATCTCCTCCTGGTTTCGATTGGCGTTATTGCGAATGCCGTCGACCCAGACATGCGCTTCCCAATTTGAATACTCGTTGTGTTTCTGGATGTAACGCGAAAAGGACTCGACGTTATGATGGACGAGGGGGCGGAGCAATTTGCGCGTCGCTCCATTGACGACGATGTGCTCGTGCACCTCCATGTCGGCCATGCTGGCGTCCTGATCCTGCAGGCGGCATTCGAAACGGCCCAGCCCTTTGCGAAATAATGACAGCTTCCAGAAGCTTGCTCCGCTGTGGCGCAACTGCCTCCCTAGAAAATGCATCTGCAAAGCGATGTAATAGCCATCGATGTGCCGATCTTGAATCGCTTTCCGGATTTCTTCGGCGAGTTCGGCGGTCAGAACTTCGTCGGCGTCGAGAAGCAAGATCCAGTCGTAGGCCAGCGACAATGTATCCATAGCCCACTGGCGCTTCTTCGGCCAGCCTCCGACATAATGAAACTGGACAACTCTGGCGCCATACGACTCCGCGATCGCCGCAGTGTTATCTGTACTTTGGGAGTCGATCACACAAACTTCCCCAACCGCTGTGAGAGATTCGAGGCAGCGCGGAAGGTTGTGCGCCTCATTGCGGACAGCGATAATCACGCTGATGGGCAGTGAAGGGGAAATTTTTCCCGCACGTAATGTCTCAGTTTCGGATTTCGTCTCGATCACGTCTGTACCGGTAAAGGTCTTACTATCTTAGCCTCTGATGCAGTTTTCATAAAGATCGCTATGCTAGTATCGCTCCCAGAACCCTTATCGGAACCGTTCTCGGAAATATGCCCCAGGCCTCGCCAACGCGCCAGTCCGAACAATCCGCGCTAAAGGATGGGGTCCGCGAATTCTGGAATACCGAGCCGTGCGGATCGCGCTATCTGGGCGATCACGCCGACTTCGAGGCTCATGCTCAAGCGCGTTACCGCCTGGAACCCTACATTCACGAATTTGCGGGCTTCGCCCAATCTTGCGGGCAACGAGTGTTGGAGGTAGGGGTCGGTATGGGCGCCGATTATTTGGAATGGTTGAAGGCCGGGGCGCTCGCAGCCGGAGTGGATATTTCCAGTATCTCGCTGGAGCGGGCGAAGCGGCGCTGCGAGACGGCTGGCTACACATCAGACCTTCGCGTCTCCGATGCGGAGAATCTGCCGTTTCCCGACGGCACTTTCGACATCGTGTACTCGTACGGAGTGATGCATCACAGTCCCGATACACGGCAATGTATCAGGGAAGCCTGGCGAGTGCTCAAGCCCGGAGGAGCGCTTCGCATCATGATCTACCACCACTCGTCCCTCACCGGAATCATGCTCTGGCTGCGCTACGGATTTTTGCGGGGAATATCGTTGCGCCAGTCCGTTCGCGATCATCTGGAAAGTCCGGGGACCAAGTCCTACACTCGAAACGAAGCACACGCGATGCTACAAGGCTTTGAACAGATTGAGATGAGACAGGCGTTCAGCCCCGGGGACCTGCTCTTGAATGAACCGTCGGAGCGCTTTCAATCGTGGGCCTACCGCCTCATCTGGCGCTTGTATCCGCGATTTCTTGTCCGCAAACTAGGAGCGAAATTGGGACTCTTCCTCTTGATCTCCGCGCGCAAACCGGCTGCGAGCTAAGGCTGGTTACAGATTCCTTTCGCACCAGCGCTGCAACACGAACAGCGACCAGGGACGCGACCACGAAGTCCCGCCGGCAAGAAAACGCTCCCACACCGCTCGCACGCCGCTGGGGTTGATTGAAGTCTGGTCCCAAACACTTTCCAACATCGTATTTTCGACCACCGCCCTCATCTCGCCACGCAGCCACCGTTCCCAAGGCAGGGTAAATCCGCGCTTGGGACGATTCACTATCTCCGGTGGCAAATCGACGCCAAGGCTCCTCAGCAGCAGGCTCTTCGGCGAATCGCCCTGTAGCTTTTTATTTCCTGGAATACGGAAGCAGGCTTCAACAAGCGTGTGGTCGAGAAAAGGCACGCGCAATTCAAGGCCGTGCGCCATGCTCATAAAATCGGCATCGCGGAGCAGCGTGTTGCGCATGTACCAACGTGACTCCAAGTAGGAAACGCGGTTGACGGGATCGAGCGAGTGGCTTTCCGCGATCGAGGCCTGCAAAACTCGATCTAGTGACTGCGACAAGTCCTGGTGATCCGGCGCATGGAACAAATCTTTGCGCTCTGCGGCCCCAAACAACATGCGGACAAGGAAATACGGATGCACGGTTGAATCGTCGCCCGCAACCAGCTCCGCGACCTTGCGGTTGCGATCGTCGCGGGCGGCGAACAACGCCGCGAATGCCGAAAGCGGACGTCTCGCCCTCTTTGGCAGTTGTCCCAGGTATTTCAAAAAAAGCTCCATCCGGGGCACGTGACGAAAATTCGAATAGCCGGCAAACATCTCATCCGCGCCCAAGCCAGATAATGCAACCTTTACTCCAGCAGCCCGGGTTCGGGCGGAGACGAGATACGTGTTGATGCCGTCAATGGTCGGCTGGTCCATGGCGCACAGAGCATCCGGCAGGATTGCCAGCATGTCTTGCTGCAAAACCGGAATCTCATGATGCTCGGCGCCGAAGCAGCGGGCAACGGCGCGCGAATACTGCGCCTCATTGAACTCTTTTTCTTCGGACTCAGTGAAAACCAGCGAGAAAGTATTTGCGCGCACGCCGTTGTGGCTCATCACAGCGACCAGTGCGCTGGAGTCGATTCCACCGGAAAGAAACACGCCGACGGGAACGTCGCTCACCAGGTGAGACAACACGGCATCGCGCAAGATCGAGGCAAATTGTACCCTTGCGCCATTTTTCTGCGACGGCTCCGGCCCAGAGCACGCGGACGGCTGCAGCACACTCCAGTATTCGCGTGCGTTCAGCGATCCGTTTTCGAGCGTCAGCAGATGCCCCGGCGGAACCGCCTTGACCCCTTCGACAATCGTCCAGGGCTCGTACACGGACCCAAACTCTAGGTAGCTCAAAACGCCCGCCGGGTCTACCTTCCGCGGCACGATCCCCGTCTGCAAGAGGGTTCGAACTTCCGAAGAAAAAAGGAACACTTGCTTCGACTGAGTTCCGTGTGAGTGGTAATAGTAGAGCGGCTTGATTCCCATGGGATCACGCGCCAGCAGCAGCCGCTTTCGCGCAGCGTCCCAAAGGGCAAAGGCAAACATGCCTCCAAGCCTGGTCAGGCAATCCTCGCCCCACACGCGATAAGCGGCGAGAATCACTTCCGTATCGGAATGACTTTGGAACTCAATACCAGCACCTTCGAGTTCCTTGCGAAGTTGCGCGAAGTTGTAAATCTCCCCGTTGAAGACGATGCAACTACCTGTGACAGGATCTCGCATCGGCTGATGCCCCAGCGGCGAGAGATCGAGGATGGAAAGCCGGGTGTGAGCGAACCCGATCTCTTCGGCGCCAGCCTGCAGGAGGAGCGTGCCCGAGTCATCCGGTCCGCGATGAGCGAGGCTCTGCACTGCTTTCGAGAGGAGATCGGCGGACCCAAGATTGGCCGCAGGCGCGCCGCGAGACACGACACCAAAAATTCCGCACATTCTTAGAGATTGATCGTTTGCTTTTTGATAATAACCTGTTTCCGGTTGACAGGCGGTATAGGCGGCACTACGTTTGAAATTACCTTTTTAATGCCTTCGATGGACGAAGAACTCCTGAAGCTCGTAGTCTGTCCGCCGAATGGCGTCCACTCCGACTCTCACTTAAACGCTTCCACGTAGAGCGAATGTGGCAGTTCCCTGGAGTCGCGCGGTTCAAACGGAGGAACGCTGTCGGCGTAGACGCGGCTTTTTCCTTCCGCCGATTCTTCGACCTCGCGAAAACCGGACTGGCGGAGCACCTCATCGAGGTAACCGAAGTCGAAGGCAGTCCGGTGCTGTCCGTCGCAAAAAACAAAATTTGAAAATCGGCCACCCAAAGAATCGAAATGACGAGGGAAAGAGTCGAACCACGCGGTCTGCTTGTGGCTGTAGGCAGAGATTGCGCTCGTCAGGTTGGGAACGATCAGGCGGATTCCGCCACCCGGCTTGAGCACGCGCAGACACTCGCGCATCAACTGCTGCAGTTCGTCGGGAAAGAAATGCTCGAACATGTGCGTGGAATAGATCGAATCGACGGTGTCCGAAGAAAATGGTAGTCCGTTGCGCACGTCCAGCCAGAGATCGATTTTGTTAAACGGATTGCCGTCGATGTTAAGAAAACCAGGCAGGTACTTGGGCCCACAGCCCAGGTGCAAACGACGAGCCCCGTTCGCTTTACGATTGGGGACTACATACCGTCGCACAAGATAATTTGGAAGCGTGGCTTTGGCGATGCCCCAAAACACAATGTCTTTATAGCGCTGGTGAAGCAAACCCGTCCTCCGGTAAAGCCTATCACGATGGGTCCACAAGATACCTAATGCCTCTATTATATCGACGATGATCGGAACCGTTCCTCCGGAAGCCCACGTGGGAGCGACGACGGGAGGAACTGGATGTTCATGCGGCGGCCTGGCGATAGATTCGTTCCAGCAGTTCCGCTTGATGAGCCAGCGTCAGTTTTTCCAGAATCGTCTGGCGCGCAGCTTCGCCGATCCGCGCACGAAGTTCGGCCGAGGCCAGTAAGACCGAGAGCCCTGCTACGAGTTCTTCCAGGTCATCCACAGAGATGAGCCAGCCATTCCCTCCGTGGTCGATCAGCTCTTCAATTCCCTGGCTGCGGCAGCCAATCACCGGTTTGCCGCAGGACATGGCTTCCAGATAAACACATCCCAGGCCTTCGTTGCGACTCGGCAATACGAACACCGAGCAGCGGCGCATAGCCGCCGCAACTTCTGGGCGGGTTTGCCTGCCCACAAACTCAACTTGCGATCGAACACCCAATTCTTCGGCCAGTCCTTGTAACAAGGCGCCGTCCGGCCCTTCTCCGATAATGCGGCATCGCAAGTCGGGAAGCGTGGGGCGGAGCCTTGCGAGCACCCGCAGAATAAGTTCGTGTCCTTTGCCGCGATGCAACATGCCCACGCTCAAAATTTCGGGAGGTTGTATTCCCCCTAGATCGGCCGCCACGGCTGGGTTCGGCGCAAACAGGGCCGGATTGACCCCGTTGTAAACGACCGTGCTGCGGACCTCCACTGGAGCTCCAGACTTCAAAATTTGTTGCACTTTGCCGCTGACGCAGATCACGTTGGCCGCCGCCCGATAAACATTCCCTGACACCTTCCGCCGCCATGCCGCGGCGACGCCTTGGTGAAAGCAAGTGTTGAACACGTCCAGCCCGTGAAGCGTAACGACGAACGGAATTTGCAAACGCCGGGAAAGCAATGCCGCCGCTCGTCCGCACGGCAGCGCCGCATGGGCGTGGATCACATCAATCGGGTGCGAGTGGTGCAGTTTCTGCACTTTTCGCAGCAGACGCGCGTAGAGTAGCCCCCCCGCAGTGGCGAGCCCAAAATTTCCCGGAATTTGGGGATACCGAGCCCAGTCCGCCGCAAGTGAGGCGGTCGGCCGTCGCCGTGGCCGGTAGATGGGCGAAACGCCAATCACGCTGCTATCGACGCCGAACTGTTTCAGTTGCTCGATGGGTTCCGCGACAAAGCAGCCGCTGACCTCATTTTGATCCGAGGGGAAAAATGGCGTGATCGTCAAAACATGGAACGCTGAATCCACCCCGCGACCCGCCGACATCAGCGTCCCTCCGTTTCGCGCTGCACCAGTTCGCGGGCCAGAGAAACCAGGCGTTCAACATGCTCGCTCCAACTGAAGTCGCGAGCACGGCGCAACCCGTTTTGCGATAGGTCCTCCCACAACTCCGCCGATCGATAAAGTTGCAATATTTGTTCCGCCAGCGCCTCGGGAGAGAAACGAGGAAAATAGATCGCCGCGCCGCCGCAGATCTCCCGATGCACCGCCAGGTCTGACGCTACAACCGGCAAGCCGCTCGACATCGCCTCGATCAAAGGATGCGCAAATGATTCAGCATAAGCCGGCGTCACATAGATGTGACAGGCGCGATAGAGGTGATGCAGTGAGCGATAAGGAACCGCTCCCAGTTCGACGATGTCGTTGTCGTTTTCATGGTCGGGACCGCGCTGCCGATCGGCTAGTGAAGCAGCGGACTCAGCCCGATAAGTCCCGGGATTCTCCACTGATTTCAATCGACAGGTGAGATAGAGCTTGACCTTCTTCCCCTCCTGACGCTCTTGCCCCAGACGGCTGCGCACAATGGGCATCGCGCGCAACAGTGTTTCGAAATTCCGGTAGTAGTTATAGTGGCTTACAAAAAGCAGGCGAAGCGCGTCTTTGCCTCGCTCCAGTTCGTCGTGAACGGCCGCAGGCAGAGGAGTCGTATCGCCAGTAAAAGCGTCGCCATCGAATCCGTGATGCAATGCCCGCACTCTTCGGCCACTCCACAGGCTCAGTTCTTGAGCGAAAGCCTCGCTTGGGGCAACGGTAATCTCTGCACGGCCTATCGATCGTCGCGCCAGCCATCCCTTGATGATAGTGTCCGCCCATATTCCGTAGTCTCCGCGAGCACGAACGTCGCGGAAGAAGTCGCTCGACGTATAGAGTGAGTTACGCGAAAGAAGGATTTGCGGTATGGGAGAGCGCCAAAGGGCAAAATTTCCCGCGGAAATCAAGACCTGCGCCCCGCTGCGCCGGATCAGTTTCGGCAGTGTCGCTTGCTCATGGATAAAACGCCGGCCAGCGGCGTGACCCTCATCGTCTTCAATCAACGAAATGTTCCCGAGATCCTTGAACTCTGCACGCATCGCGGGATTCAGCAGGATTGTTGTTTCCGCGTCGGTTCTTCGCGCCAGATGGGGAATTACGTTACGCAGATAGGTCAGGCCTCCACCCGCACTTGCGGCGAGGCCATTGATAAACAATCGGATCATCTATTGTGCGCAGCCGAGTTACGCATGACGTGATCAGGCACAACCGCGCCAAGGTTAGCCGACAACGGATGAGGGACGCGGGTGACGAACTCCGCTACCGGGGACTCAACTGGTTCAGGTACGAGATCCGCAAGGATAAACGCGAAAAACCAGAAGTACACGCAAAGATAATATCCCACGGCGAAAAGCCAGTCTTCAAAGCCCGCATGAACCATGCCCGCCAGCACCATCATAGCCAGAGGAACGGAGTAAGAGCGGGCATCGGCAGTTCGTCTCATCCAGGCACACGTTTTCCATAAATTCGACAACGTCACCCCGATCAGCATTATGAAGGGCAGAACTCCCAGCAATCCCACCCACTCAATAATCGTCATGTAGCTGCTTCCATGCTCGCGAGCCGTTTCCGAACTGGACGCAACCTTTCCGAAGTCCAATCCCGGATCTTCACCGGTCGGACTTGTCCCATATCCTGTTCCGAACAACGGATGCAGCTTGATTGTGTTGATGGTTTGCTCCCATGGTGTTCGCCGCGAACCCAGTATTCCCTCGTCCTTGTGTCCCTTGTAGAGCAGCGCATCCTCAAAACCGCTGATCTGGTTGTCTAAGGTGTCAGGATAGAGCATCCCGGTGATAGCAATCCCGGCTAGCACCGTTGCCACTACCTTGAGCAACAATCTGTACTGACGAAGGCAAAAACAGAAAGCCACGGTAACGATCGCCAGCGAAACCATTCCCGCACGAGCCATACTGAAAAGGACGAGGTAGGTACACAATAAGAGAGCGGTCAGCCTGCGAAACTTCACGATTGGGCCGTCAGTGGTAAACCAGCCCCACAGCAGGAACGGAAATACTGCGATGCTCATGACCGCGCCGAGCGAGTTGGGATTGCCCCAAACGCTCAGTCCTCCGAAGTAACAAATGGCTGTGAAATAAACCAGCAGTTCGCTTCCCAATAGCAGTCCCGCGAAAAACTTTTCCTCGCGCCGAAGCACAGCCAGGCGAGCGCCGGTGGAGCAATAAAGAAACAGGAGCGACAGACTCAAAGCCTTCAGCGTCGCCATTTGCGCGAAAGAAGAAACCGTGGCAGAGACAAATGCGGCGCACACGCAAAAAAAAGCAATCAAATGCAACGACCCAAAGGGCCGGCGAGGCGCTTTCGTCCAAATAATGAAGCCGGCAACAGCGCCGGCTCCCAGCACTACCCAACGCGCGATTGTCCAGGAGCTTTCCAACGGAAGATGCATACCGGCCCAGGCGAAGGCGGTCACCAGAAAAACAAAGAAATACCGGTCATAGTTCCAGAGGCTGGCGATGATTATCTCCAACAGAAGCACGCCTCCCAGGAACGTGATGTCACCGAAATACTGCAGATAATGGAAAACGAGATAGAGGCTCGCGCTCAAGCCCAGCACGATTCCGACGAACTTTAGCGGCCCACCCGAATTCATCGTGACTCCATTTCGGCGGAAATCATTGCCGCAGCCAGCCCGTCAGCGCAAGTTTCCGGTGAGTAGTTGCGAATGCGCTCTAAACTGCGCGCTCGCATTTGCACCTGGAGTTCAGGTTCCAGCAGTATGGACTGAATCGCCATGCTAAGTTTCTCTGGATCGCCCGGGGGCACAACGTATCCATTCCAGCCGTCATCGACCAGATCGGCTGAACATCCCGCCACGCTGGTTACTATGATCGGAAGTCCGCACGCCATCGCTTCGTTCACCACCAACCCCCAGGGGTCGCTATGCGTCGGAAGAACGAGCGCCTCCGCTAACCCATAGAGACCGGCCAGATCTTCCCGCTGCGCGAACCCTGGAAAACAAACGTTTCCCGGATTCACTCCCTTGGCCCGTCGCTTCAACTCTTCCCTCGCCACTCCGTCGCCGGCATATACCAGACCCACGCCGGACCGCAACCCGCTCTCTAGTTTGGCATACGCGGCCAGCAGATCGAAAATGCCTTTTTCAGGAACCAGCCTCCCGACAAACAGAATAAAGCGCGAGGGTAGATTCAGTTTTTCTCGAAGTCCGCTGGAATGCAACCTGGCGTTCCCAGATTCCGCGGCGAACCAGTCGTTGTCGACGGCATTGGGCGCGGTCACGATTTTGTCTGCCGGCGAGCCCAGCAACCGGAGATATTCAAGAGAAGCTTTTCCCGGCATGACAAATCTGTCACAGTGCCTCAAGAAATACGCTTTCAGCCACTCGACCCAGGCGCGTCCTCTGCGAGCATCGTGGCGGTTGCTCTCTGACCACAAAACAAACTCGACACCATGCCGACGCGCCCAGAGCATCGCTGCCCACGAAGCGGCATATGCGTACCCACCACAGACGAGGACTTGCGGACGCGCTTTGCTC
>Ga0210385_10000158_pt1 | contig 70846 bp, 61 predicted proteins | sample IncBWH26OmetaG_FD_160107 | JGI IMG/M metagenome (GOLD analysis project Ga0210385, IMG submission 160107) | Forest soil microbial communities from Barre Woods Harvard Forest LTER site, Petersham, Massachusetts, United States - Inc-BW-H-26-O ... | reverse complement strand
CTTGGCTCCGCTCGTTTGGGTCGCCATCTACGCTCTCCCTGAGAGGTTTCCAATGCCCGAAATGCGGAGACTCAGCCGCTCCCACCTCGTCGTCGCCTTCTCTTCTGCACTTTTTATCGCTGCATCTTCTCTCTGTGCACAACAGCCCGCTCCGCAGCCCGCTCCCGCGCCACCGCCGCCCACCGCCGAACAACTCGCCATGCAGGCCGCATCGGCAAAAGAACACCAGCGCGAGATGGACCTGCTCGGCATCAAGACGCTCCGTCCCGGCGTCAGCAACGATCCCGGCACACCCAACTACGCCAACTACGACGAGGCCAAGGCCAACGTCTATCCGAATCTCCCCGATCCGCTCATCCTTGCCAACGGCCAGCGCGTCACCACTCCCGATCAGTGGTGGCATCTGCGCCGCCCCGAAATCGCCACTCTCTTCGATCACGAGATCCTCGGCGTCACTCCCGCACATTTGCCCTCGGTTCGCTGGGAAGTCGTCAGCACTGTCCACGAAAAGAATGGCGACATTCCCGTTCTCACCAAGTCCCTCATCGGCCACGTCGACAACTCTGCCGACCCCTCCATCACCGTCAACATCGACCTCACCCTCACCATCCCCGAAGGCGCCAAGGGCCCTGTCCCCGTCATCATGGAACTCGGTTTGAGCAAGGAATTCATGGCCATGCTGCTCAAGCGCTTTCCCCAATTCGCGCCCAAGCCCGGCGACGGACCCACGTGGCAGCAACAAGTTCTCGCGCGCGGCTGGGGCTACGCCGAATACATTCCCACCTCCGTGCAGCCTGACAATGGCGCAGGCCTCGTGCAGGGCATCATCGGGCTCGCCAACAAGGGGCAGCCTCGCTCTCTCGAGGACTGGGGTGTCCTCAAGGCCTGGGCCTGGGGCGCCAGCCGCTGCATCGACTACTTCGAAACCGATCCCGCCGTCGACGCGAAGCAAATCGGCATCGAAGGGCACTCCCGCTACGGCAAGGCCTCGCTCGTCGCCATGGCCTACGACCCCCGCTTCGCCATCGGCTACATCAGCTCATCGGGCGAAGCAGGCGCAAAACTCTATCGCCACATCTGGGGCGAGCAGGTCGGCAACATCGCCGGCGACGAGTTCTACTGGATGGCCGGTAACTTCATGAAGTACGACAGCACGCTCACCCCCGGCGATCTACCTGTCGACAATCACGAGCTCATCGCTCTCGTTGCCCCGCGCCCTGTCTTCATCAGCGGTGGTTCACTTACCGCAGGCGACGGCTGGATCGACGCTAAAGGCATGTTCATGGCCGCTGCCGCCGCTGGCCCCGTCTATCGCCTCCTCGGCAAGAAAGACATGGGCACTACGACCTTTCCGCCCATGGAAACGCCCCTCATCGACGGCGACATTGCCTTTCGTCAGCACTCCGGCGGACACACACCCGGTCCCAACTGGCCCACATTCCTTCAATTCGCTGGCCGCTATCTCCACGCTCCAGGCTCCAACACTTCGAGCGTAGGCTCCTCTGTCCCCAAAGCAGGTCAAACGATTTATTGAAGCCTATTGAAATCCGTGGTTTCTAAGTGCTCTGGAACGAATGTGGCCGGCACTGCGATTCCGGCCCTGTTGATCTTTGTGGATCGCTTTTGCTTTGACCGCTACAAAATCGACTACACCCCGAGACGCAAACAATGACCCAAACCCCAAAAACTATCACAGAGGAGATTAGAGGTAATCTGGGCAGCAGTCCGAGAAGAGAGCCGAGAGGTGAGTCTTGGCTTACCAATAAGCCCTTACAGGGGAGAATACTCTTCGAAGAGTTGGATGTTTCAATAGATGAACCTACATTACCGCATCGCAAGTCAGCAGTCGAACCAATCAATTTGCAAGCGGAAAGATTAAGATCGCCGACGCCCCTAGAGCACAATAAACAAGAATGGCAGTTAAATACAGATCGGGAGCCTTTCTCATCAAATGAATCCAAATTATTGGGCAAAGAACTATATAGCCAACCAACAAGACATGGTTCCCGGAGCTAAGAGCACGCCAATGACGCTCGGCCTGTAACACCAAATACCATATTTGGAGAACACAGACAATTGCTGTGCCCCATTTGCAAACAAGTTGAAATGCGCGACTGTTCATTCCGCTTTGGCTCCCCATATTTGATCCTTGATCCGACATCGTGAACCTTACTCACAGAAATAGGCTATCCCCAAAACGCCAACCGCAGCTGGGATCGCAAAACCTAGAGCAGAAAAGGCAACCGGCACCGCCGCCATTTGAGTCACGCCAGTGGGAATAACTGCGAGTCCGTGGCAACCCGTTGCTCGCCTCCTGTTGCGTCAAGCCGGGGGGCTGCCAGTTCCAAAGCGCCACTTGCGCCGCGCCCCATCTTCCTCGGTGGCGGATCCAACGCCGGCGACGGCTATGCCAACCCTCATGGCGATGCCTGGGCCCATCCCATGGGCATGTTTCTCGCCCAAGTGCATGCCGGACCCGTTTACCGTCTTCTCGGCGCCAAAGACCTCGGCACTGTGACCTTCCCACCCATCGAAACCACCGTCGACTCTGGTAACCTCGCTTTCCGCCAGCACTCCGGCGGACACACACCCGCGCCCAACTGGCCCGCCTTCCTTGATTTTGCTGGAAAGTATCTGCGCTCTGCGAAGCTGTCCCAATAGCTCGCATTGCAGCGCCCATCAGTTCGTCGATTCCACTCCGACCACCCGTACAGACGATCCGAAGCGGTGATAACCGGTGAACGTCACTTCGTTGATCCGTAGAATCGTCCGGTCGCCCATATCGCCGCCCAGCCGCGTCTTCGATTGCGAAATTGCCACAGACCGCACCGGGCACGTGTACGTCTGTCCTCCAATATCCACTGGCCCATACTCCACTTCCATTGCCGACCGCGCAATCGGGCCATCCGTCTTCAGCTGAGGATCCACCGTGATCCGCAGAATCGTCCCGGTCTCCTCGTCAATCGCCAGTGTCCCGCGATAGGCCGGCGTTCCACGGTATGCATTGCCCGAGTCAATCGGTCCCGACCCCGTAACGCCCGGACCTCCGCCTCCATACGCATTCGGATCTTCCGTGCCGCGCACACAGCAGAAATTCACTTCATAGTGCGAAGTCGCCGCTGGCACCTCGTAGCTGAACACCGCCACCATTCCCTTGTCAGCTGCCTCCCAGTGACTCCAGACAATCTTTCCCTTCGAAGCATCCCGCAGCACGATCGCCAAAATCGGGCCGAACTCACCCGTCGAAGTGAGCCCCGGCGGCGCCACACCTTGCCGCGTGTCCTTTCCTGATGTGGTCACGGCATGGAGCGCCGCCTCCCGCCCATCCCTGTACGTCACCTCCTGATCGAACGTCCCTGCCAGATGAAGCTGCATGTTCGATGGAGCCCAGCCGCTATGCGTAATCACCAGCGGCGTGTCGTCAAAACTCCGCGTCAATCGCGTCGCCAGAAAATTCGGCAGTCCCTTGAACGTGACTGCAACGTAATGCACTGCGGCATTCAAAATCGCCTGTTGCTCTGCCGCATCCGGTGCGGCTCTCTTCGGCATTTCCTCGTTAGGCAGATCCAGCAGCCCAGAAGCGTCGCGCAGCAATTCCAGCGCCTCGGCCGCTTTCGGCCCCAGCTTGTCCTGCGCAATCAATTCGTCTCCCGTATGCCGGGTCAACCGTTCCGTCAGTTCCACACCGCTCAGAAACCGCGCCAGCTCATCATCGTTGCTGTGCGCTGCCACGCGCGCGTTTACCCCGTCGAGCAACTGGTCCACGGTCATGCGCTGTTGCGCCGCCCATGCAGAACCCGCAACTGTCACCACGATTCCCAGCAAAACTGCCGATCCACGCACTGGCCCGTACCTCACCCTTCGAATTACCAATTCTTCAAGAGGTTTTCACCCACGCGATGCTAGTCGCTTTGTCTTTCCTCACGCAACCTCTGTCGTTTCACCTCGGGTTCATCTTTGGCTCAATCTCCAAGCCGCTATAGTGGAATTTCGCCTCACATTTCCTTTTACCTGACGGAGATCACCATGACATGCGCGCCGGAAGTGCTCAAGAGCGTTCCTCTCTTCGCTTTGTTGGACGACGATGAAACTGCGGTGCTCGCCGGTCAGGTCGAGCTCAAGACCTTCGCCCCGCGCCAGCGCATCTATAAGGCCGGCGAACCGGGTTCCCAGGCTTACGTCATGGTTTCCGGCAAAGTCCGGGTCACCACCGTCGACGAAGATCAGCAGGAGGTCATCGTCGACGAGCCGTCCAAAGGCGAGTTCTTCGGCTTCGCTTCCATGCTCGAACAAACTCCCCATCAAACCAGCGCATTCGCGCTCGAAGAATCCCTCTGCGTCGAAGTTTCCCGCGACGACATCGCCGTCTTGCTTCAGCGCAAGCCCATGGCAGGCATGGATCTGCTCACAACGCTCGGCCGCCAGTTTCACGCGGCGCAACAGTTGGTGCGCGTCCGAGCCACGCGCAATCCCAACGAGATCATCGAACAGGAATCATCGCTGGGCGAGAGAGTCGCCGACAAGGTAGCCGGCTTTGGTGGCTCCTGGACCTTCATCATCACCTTCGCCGTCGTCTTGACGACTTACACCCTCACCAACGTCCTGCTCCGGGGCAAAGCCTGGGACCCCTACCCTTTCATCCTGCTCAACTTGTTCCTTTCCATGCTCGCTGCCATCCAGGCGCCCGTGATCATGATGAGTCAGAATCGTCAGGACACCAAAGACCGGCTCCGCGGCGAACTCGACTTCGAAGTCAATCGCCGCGCTGAATTCGAAATCCAGGGCCTCGCCCGCAAACTCAATCTGCTCGACGAAAAACTCGGCGACCTCTCGGAAACCTTGCAGGCAAAAAGCGGATCCGGCAGCCAATAAACCCAGCTGGTCTCCCGTTCCCCTTTCAGCCCATCACGTGCGCAAAATCCCTCGCTCTTTCAAGATCGCGAAAATGTCCTGGTTCGCGAGATACAGAACAAATCGGAATGGATTCACGCCGCAATCCACCAGGTACACCGAGTCAACCAGCACCTCCTCTTTCCTCCGGCCGGCAGGTTCAAACGTCAGCCGCCAGCGCGTCCGCGCCAGTGTGTACCGCGCATCCAGTGCTTGCTCTTCCAGGCCGATCAATTCCGTCTTTGTGCACCCCATGCGATCGAACAGTTCTTTCCGCTTCGGCAATGCCAGCGCAAACTCGCTGGCCTTCACGCTCTGCGCTCCTTGCGGACCTGCAGCCATAAAGTCATCGGCAAAAAAAACGGCAACCGCTTCCATTTCGCCCCTGGCGGTCCATTGCGCATACTTCTCCATGAAGCGCCGTACCGGCGTTTCCATCGGTTCCATCCCATCCTCCAGTTTTTTGCCCGCAGAAGTCGACTTCCGTGCCACTAGGCACTTTAGTATTATATCAAAATATTTAGTCTAAGTCAAGCAATAAGTGAGGTTTACGCCTCACCGCGGTAGCACGGGCGGCGTAATCCAATACTGCAAAAACACCAGGTTCAGGTATTGCCCAAACTTGTAGCCAACCTCTGGCAAAGTGCCCACCCGCTCAAATCCCAGCCGCTCCAGAAAACGCAACGAGGTGGCATTCTCTGCATCCACGCCCGCCACCATCACATGTTTTCCCATCCTGCGCGTGCGTTCCACCAGCTCGCCCACAAGCGCGGTGCCCACGCCCTGTCCGCGCGCTTCTCGGTCCACATGCACCGTGACCTCCACTGTGAAGCGATAGCCTGACCCACTCCGAAATTCGCCCACAGTCGCAAACCCCAACAAGCGCTCCTCATTCACCGCAACAATTACGGGAAATCCGCGCTCCACCCGCCCGCGCCACCACGCCAGCCTCTCCGCTCGCGTCGCTGGATTGTCGTTGTAAATCGCCGTTGAGCTCGTCAGAACGTCGTTGTAAGTCGCCCTGATTCCCTCCATATCGCCCGCCTCTGCGTCCCGGATCTCCATCGTCTCCTCAAAGCCTGCATTGATCTCATGAATGTCGTGCTTCTGCTCCCAGCGCTTTTTGACTATAACCATGGAAAGACTTCAAAACCATGGATCCTTCCGAAAAGCGCGAGCTCCTCGAGTTCCTCAGGTCCGGCCGTCACGCCCTCACCGAAGCCTTGTCCGGCGTTGACGACAATCTCGCCGCACAGAAACCTCCTACCGGCGGCTGGTCCATCCTCGATTGCGTAGAACACATCACCGTGACCGAGGAACTCTTGGCGCAGCGTCTGCAGGCCGCCTACCCCGCCGATCAGTCCTACGAGAACCGCCCCCGCGAAGCGCGCTTCCTCGAACGCGCTACCAACCGCTCCCGTCGCATCGAGGCTCCGGAACCATCCCACCCCTCTGGCCGATACGCCAATGCCTCCGAGGCCCTCGCCGCCTTCGATTCTGCGCGCGGATCCGTCCTTCGCTTCGTCGACAACTTCGACGATGACCCGCGCTGCTGGATCACAGACCACCCCATGATCCAGGGCCCGGTCAATTGCTTCGAAATGCTCCTCATGATCGGCGCTCATCCCGGCCGCCATGCCAAACAGATCGTCGAGATCAAAATCAGCCTCGCCGGCTCCAGCCCAATGTCCCCGTCCCCGCGCTAACCCCGCTCTCCACGCCACCGCCTTACTTCGCCCTCGACTTCGCCGGCGTCGTGAGAGATGTCAAGAGGGTAATCCTGACTTTTCCCGCAAACCATTCATTCCGTTCGATCGATTTCCGGCATAGCTTTGCATCCTAATGCGCGCAAAAGAGGACAATAGAAATGGGCGAACTCTCGCAGGCAAAGCGCACCCGCTGCGCTGCCTCGCAGACTTGCCCCCTTGCCGTCTCACTGCATTTCTCAAAGGCTTGGACCGCCAGGCCCGCGAATGTGCGCATAAGTGGGGTTTAGAACGCACTTTTTCAGCTCTAACCAATTTGGAATCTTAAGGATAAGCGGCAAAAGAGGGTACCCCCCCCTCCCCCCCTCCCCCCGGGGTATACCTATTCGTAAAATCGCAATTTCGTGCTGCAAAAACTTGACCGGATCAACGGTGCCAGGTTGGCTCAAACCGCCCACACCGCTTCAATCGGCAGTGAACCTGTGAACCTGTGAACCTGTGAAACTGTGAACTTGTGAAACTGTGAAACGGTGAAAGGAACTTCCCCGCAAAGCACAGCGGTCTGGACAAAGAGCACCACGCGAAGCTCCCGCCCGGGCGGCTAGCGCCCTTCGAGTGCCGTCTTGGCTTGGGCATCGAAGATCTTTGCGTTAAACCAGTTCGGATAGGTCGGTGCCACGCGCGTCAACGAGTCGAGCATCGCCAGTTCCTCTTCGGTCATTGCCCAGTGCGCCGCCGCAAGGTTGTCCTCAAGCTGTGTAATCTTGCTCGCGCCCAGCAGAACGGAACTTACTCCCGGACGCGTCATCAACCATGCAATCGCCACCTGCGCCGGCGTCGCGCCGTGCCCGTTCGCAAGAATCCGGACATGATCCAGCAGGTCATAGCCGGCCTCTCGGTCAAACGGCAGAATGTCGAATCCAGTCAGCCTGCCGCCGTCGCCCTGCGGATTTTCGCGTGAATATTTTCCGGTCAGAAATCCCCCGGCCAAGGGACTCCAGACCAGCAGCCCAATTCCCGCCTCAAGAGCGAAAGGAACGATCTCGTGTTCAACATCGCGGCCAACCAGCGAGTAATAAACTTCCGCAGCCTTGAATTGTGCCCAGCCGTTCTGGCGCTGCATTCCCAGTGCCAGTGCGGCGCGCCACGCTGGCCAGTTGGAAAAGCCGATGTAACGCACCTTGCCCTGCCGCACCAGGTCATTCAACGCTTCAAGGGTCTCTTCGATCGGCGTGTAAGGGTCCACGCGATGCACAATGTAGAGATCGATATAGTCGGTGCCGAGCCTGCGCAGGCTCGCTTCTGCCGAGTCCAGGATGTGGTGCCGCGAAAGCCCCGTGTGCACCAGGGCTTCGCCGGTTCTAAAACCCACCTTCGTGGCGAGAATAATGTCTCTCCGCCGCACCCCAAGTGCCTGCGCCAGCATCGACTCCGATTGCCCGCCTGTGTACGCGTCGGCAGTGTTAAAGAAGTTCACTCCGTTTTCAATCGAAGCAGCCACCAGTCGATCTGCCGCTGCCTGGTTCATCTTGGCAATCGAAGCCATCACGCCTTCACCTGCGCCAAATGTCATCGCGCCAAACGCCAGCTTCGATACCAGCAGGCCGGTATTGCCCAGTCTTGCGTAGTGCATGCGGCACATCCCCCTTGCAGACACAATAGACGATGGAGCATACGAGCATGCAGTTGTGCAAACCCAACCAGGACAGCGTGCCGGCATTTCTCCCGAAAGCCGCTCAGAACGGCGGGGAGCGCCTCGACGGCCTTATGCGATACTCAAAAAGGCATGTATAAGCGGATTATTCTCAAGCTTTCAGGTGAAGCACTGGCCGGACCAAAGTCCTTTGGCCTCGACACCGAAAAGGTCGCCGAAATTACCGGCGAACTGGCCGAAGTGCACGCACTGGGCGTAGAGATCGGCATCGTCGTCGGCGGCGGCAATTTCTTTCGTGGGGTTGCGCAGCAAGCCAAGCAAATGGATCGAGTAGCAGCCGACAACATGGGCATGCTCTCCACTGTGATCAATGCGATCGCGCTGCAGGACGCGCTGGAAGCCCGCGGAGTCCAGTGCCGTGTCATGTCTGCGGTCTTCATGAACCAGGTCGCCGAACCGTACATTCGGCGTCGTGCCGTGCGTCACCTTGAGAAGGGCCGCGTCGTCATCTTTGCCGCTGGCATCGGCAATCCCTTCTTTTCTACCGACACCGCTGCAAGTTTGCGCGCTATGGAGATCAAGGCCGACGTTCTGTTGAAAGGCACCAAGGTGGAAGGTGTCTACAACGCGGACCCCGTGCTTGTGAAAGACGCGGTCAAATACGACCACATCACCTACATGGACATCCTCAAGCAGGGCCTGAAGGTGATGGATCTTACCGCTGTGAGCCTGTGCAAGGACAATAACCTGCCCATGATCATCTTCAACATGAACCAGCCCGGAAATATTCGCCGCGTTGTGCAGGGAGAAAAAGTGGGATCGCTGGTGACGGCGTAGCCTTCAACTCAGAGTTCAGTTCCCGTCGTTCTCACGAACCTGCGGCCGGCTGTCTCGTGGCGCTTCTCGGAGTCGTCTAAGAGCTTGTGGAACAAAGTAAGCCAGCTCCGCTGAAAGCGCTCACCGGTCTGCGCTGTTTCGCAGCCCTCAACATCGTCCTTTTCCATTTCTCCAATCCAAATTGGTTTGGCATCTTTGCCCCCGTCGTCAACGCAGGCTTCGCCTCGGTTAGCTATTTCATCCTGCTGTCCGGGTTCGTTATGTCCTACAACTATGCGGCGCGCGGTCGGGCAGGGAAGCTTGATGTGGTCCGCTACTACAAGGCGCGCTTCACCCGGCTTTACCCCATTTACCTGCTCAGCCTCATTCTCGCCTGGCGCATGATTCCGCAGGAGTGGATCGCGCACACGCACGGCATGTTCTGGGCGGGCATGGTCCTGTCGCCGCTTCTGCTGCAAGGCTGGATCCCGGAGATCGCCACATTTCTCAACACGCCGGCCTGGACCATGTCTGCCGAGGCGTTCTACTACCTCATCTTTCCCTGGATGGCTCGATGGAAAAAACCGGAGCGCATCCCGCCGCACCTGGCGAAGATGTTCGGCCTTTGGATGCTCGGACTCCTTCCCGGAACTCTCTACATCCTCTTCAACCCGGATGGCATCGCCCACCCGGATCGTTTTAGCTACGGTCCTTGGCTGCAAGCGTTGAAGTACACACCATTGCCTCACCTCGCCAGTTTCACCTTCGGCGTGCTCCTTGCAGAACTGGACGAAGTGATGCTGCGCTCGAGCCATCTGCGCCTGTTTCTCGGCATCTTCGGATTCGCAGCCGCATTCGGTCTGCTCTCACTGGGTCCGCGTGTGCCCTACGCCCTCTTGCACGATGGCTTGTTGATGCCTCTCTTTGGCTGCATCATTCTGGGACTGGCGGGAAATAACGTATTGGCCTACGCCATTGGCTCGCGGCCCCTGGTCTTCGTGGGCGAGGCCAGCTATTGCCTCTACCTGCTCCACTTCAATATGTGGAACCTGATTCACGACACGCATGTGCTGGACCATCTGGGATTGGCGCGCTTTGATCCATGGATCAGCTACGTCCTGCTGATCCTCATGGCGCTGCTGGCTCTGCACTTCATCGAAAAGCCGGCGCAGCGCCTCCTGCGCAAGTGGATGGGTGCCTCCGGGTGAAGTTGGAGCACAGCAAAAAGCCCAGCCGTTGCGGCTGGGCTTCTCTGTTTACTTGAGCCGATCGCTACGGAGCGACCTCCTGCGTTGAGTGGTTGCCATGCGGCACAATCACGATTGCCGTGGGCTTCTCCGTTGACGGATAGGGCGTGGCCTGCGTCTGCGTAAGAGTTCCAGTGTTCGGGTCGAGCCGGAATCCAGAGATGGAATTCCCCAGGAAGTTGGCGGTGTAAACATAGCGGCCAAGTGCCGGATCGATCGCCAGCGAAAGCGGCTGGGTATCGGTGGAGTTGGTCGCGCTTCCCGTGGGATTTACCGCCGCCGAAGGAGTTCCGTCGGGCAAGCTGATCACATATGCCGAAACCGACGAGTCCAGTGAGTTGGCGACATACATGTACTTGCCGCGTGGATCGATCGCTACCGACGTCGGCTCGTTCCCGGTGCGGAAGGGTCCGTTGATCAGGAAGTTCAGGATGTTGCCGCTATCAATTCCGTACCCGATCAGCTGATTCGAGGCAAAGTCCGTAATGTAAACAAAGCGATCGGTCGGGTCGCTGGTAATCGCGCTCGGCTTCACGCCGGCCTGGTAAGGGCTGCCACTGGCGGGCGTGAGTGCGCCGCCTGAACCAATTGCAAAGCTGTAAACCCAACCAGGGTGTGCTGAACTGCTCGTCGTCCCTCCGGGATTGTAAGACGATTGGTCATACACAGTCGCGAAAACGGCATTCCCCTGAACAGTCGTGTTGTTGGCCAATACGGCCACCCCAGTCGGCACCACGTGGTCGCTTGCGTTCCCGGGAATTGTCAAAGCTTCTTGGGCCGCTGCAGAACCGATCGTGCCCGAAGATAGCGCGTATTCAGTCAGCGTTGCAGTTGTCGAACCCGACATGACATAGAGGTACGTTGATTTTGTGTCGACGGCCAGTGCAGTCGGTGGAACGGTCAGTGTCAGCGTATCTTTCGACGTCAATGTGCCATTCGAAGCCACCGCGAAATGCACCACGGTGTCATCGCCGGAATTCGCGACATAAAGATTCTTGTAGTCTGACGAGATAGCCATGGCTACCGGCGCAACACCGCCCGCAGAAACCGTGGCCGCGCCCTTGCGCAGTGCGCCTGACTCAGAATCCACTGCCCAGACACTGATTTGTCCGTCGGCGCTTGAACCGTTGGTTCCTTGGCTGGCAAGGAACACGTAGTCGACTGTGACCAGCTGGCAGGCTGTCATCAAGGTGGCCACTAAAAGGCCGAATGAAGAGACCAGAAAGAGCTGGCTCAATTTGCTGAACTTCATGCGCTTCCTTCGTCGAGGGCTGTCCAAGGCGAGCCCGCAAAGTGCTGTTTCGTTTGCCCCGTCCTTCGCGTCAAAGCCCTGTCCGGGGAGAGTTTCTGTTGTTCGGCAAAAGCCCGCGCAAATCAATTGTGCGCAACGCCCCTGCACCTGCTATGCATTCAAGCGATCACTTCTTTGCAGCCCCGTGCGTAACGGCTGCAACCGCCGTCGGATTCGCGTTGGATGAGTAAGGCGAAAACTGGGAGTTCAACAGGTTGCCCGTCGTGGCATTCAGCTGAAAACCCGTAACGCTGTTCCCCAGAAAATTCGCGGTGTAAACGTACTCGTTGAGCGATGGGTCGATTCCAATGGCCACAGGTTGCGTTCCCGTGGTGAACGTGCCCACCGAGCTGAGCGACCCGCTCGATGACGAATACACCGTCACATTCGAGTCGAGCGAATTCGCCACGATGACCCAATTGCCTGTTGCATCTGCCACCACTGCCGCGGGACCATTCCCAGCCGGATAAGGGCTGCCGTTCACCGGAGAAAGCACTCCACTATTTGCCGCATACGCTAAAACAGTGCCGCTCAAATAATCCGCCACGTAGACATTGTTGCCTCCCGGGCCGCTTGCAATCGCCGAGGGATGCGAGCCTGCCGCGAATGGCACTCCATTGTTCGTGGGCGAAAGCGTTCCGTCCGAATTCACCGCAAATCCGAAGACATAGCCCGCATTGGGACTGACGCTGGTGTCGTACGCAGTCACATAGACATACGATCCAGAGGCCGCTGCCGCAATGGCCGTTGGAGCCAGCACGTGTGTAGGATTCGACGGCAACGTCAACGGCCAGTAACTGGCGCTGATGTTCGTGTTCACGATCGGCGCGCCCAGCGAGTCGGCGGGCTCACTCGGCGTCAGTGCCTTGGCTTGCGACGCTGAGAGGATCGGGAAAACTGCCACTGAACCGGAACAGGGAGCTGCCGTTGAGCAGGTAGGCAAAGGCTGATATGTGTCCGCAACGAAAAGAAAGTTCCCCGATGCTGCAACTGCCAGAGGAAAGACGCCTGGAGTATTCACAGTGTTCTGGGGATACAGCTTTCCATCGTTGCCAATGATGAATTGAACAATCGTGTTGTCGTCCTCATTCACAACATATAGGTCGGCCTGATCAGGAGAAGTGGCTTCTGCCACCGGATTACGGCCGCCGGAAGGAAAAGGCGATGCGGGGATCTTGCGCATTTTGCCCGACTCGGAATCCACTTCGAAGACGTCGACTTCGCCGTAATTGTTCGCACCCGCCGCCTTGGCGCTGCTTACGTAAACGAAATCCACGGTCAGGGTCCCACAGGCTGTGAGAAGTCCGGCCGCCAACAGGCTCACTGCGGAAACCAGAACCAGCTGGCTTGATCTGTTCAACGTCATGCGCATCTTTCTTCAGCGGGCTCAGCCGCGAGCCCCGTCATCCTTTATGAGTGTCGAGCCATGCCGGCCGGATCGTTATCCGCGCGTCGAATGCCCCGTTTCCATCTTCGGGAAAACTAAACCGCGGAGCAGAAATCCTGAATTCTCGGAACTCCCACCCCGCGCTCTTCGGTATTAACTGGTTCTGCCGGTTGCAAGGCACCATGCAGCCGGTCCCGACAGCGGGTAGGACTTATTTGCACTGCCAGGTAGGTTGTTCAGTACTCCGGAATTCTGATCAATCACTCGGCCAGTCACCGTGGAGTCGTTGAAATTGGCGGTGTAAATGAACTGGTTGGACGGATCCTCCAACATGCATTGCGGTCCCGCCCCGGTTCCGAACGGGCTGCCGGGAATCTCGCTGAGCTGGTGGGTCGAGGGGTCGATTACGTATCCAGTAATGCCGCTCTGTGAATTCGTATTGTTCGCATTCGAACCCTGGTTGGCAACGTACAGCCATTTCGCATTCGGAGCCGCAACGATTGCATAGATCGGGTTCGACTCAGCCACATCGTCCGCCACCGCCCCGCCTGTTTGCTGCTGCAGCGCGCCATTGGTACCCAGCGAATACGGCAGGATCTGGCTGGTCGCTCCGTTGGTCACCTGCGTCCCTTCGTTGTCGAGGACATAGATGTATCCGCCCGCGGCAACAATCGCAGTGGCCTGAGCGATGTTCAACGGCTGCGCGCTGTTCTGATTGATCGTCAACTGGCCATTCGTCGCGCTGTAGGAATACGGGAAGACCGAGTCGCCGCTGCCGGGGGTTCCGCTCAACGTGAGAATGATGTTGCTCGAATAAAGGAAATCAATCGGATTCGCCGGTACCGGGAAGTACGGCAGAGCTGCTCCGCTTGCCGCCGTCACCTGGGAATTGACCACCAGCGTCAGGCGCCCCGTCGTCGCATTAATCTGGAATGCGGTGATGTCGCCGCAGGAACTAACTCCCGCGCCCAGTGCAAGAGAGCAACTGGAGCTCGAGGGAGCAATCTGGTCCAGCACATAGAGATAGTTCCCTGATCCATCAAGAATGAGTCGGATCGGATTGATTCCCTGCGTGTAGAAGGTCTCCTGCGATGTCAGGATGCCATTGCCGCCAATCGCGAATTGCGTGATGTTTGCGCCGGTGCAGGGGTCCGCTGCCGTGCAGTCCGGAGTGCCCGCCGAGTTCCTGCCCCGGTTGAGCACATAGATGAATCGTCCGCCCGATAGAAGGACGGCGCGGCCTGGATTGGCTCCGCCTGATCCAATCGGCAGACCATGGATCGGCGTTAGAAATCCCTTATTATGGTCAATTTTGAAGCCGGAAATGATCCCGTCGCCGGTCGTCGCTGCGGTATTTGTTCCGGTGACATACAGGTAGCCTACCGAGTAGCTCTGGACGCAAGACGTAATCCCCAGGATGACACCCGCCGAAATGGCGATCATCAGAAGTGCCTTGCCGAATTTCGTAAACCTCATGCGATTCCTTCATCCTGGTTCGGCGAGCGCCGCCAAGTTTGTTCGTTCCGCAGCAGAGCTGGGTTGGGATGGGTCCCTGCTGCATTGTAAAAGGCGAGGGCTGGTTGTGCCTAGTTTGCTTGCCACCCCATGGCTCGCCGCAACTCCAACAAAGTTCCGGTAGTTGCACCCGGTTCGTGCCGCCCGGGCTCCGGATCATGTTTGGTTGCGGCACTTTGCTGACGCGATTGTCTTTTTGGACTCCTTTGGAGAGCGAAAGGTCATCGGGACGCAGAGGCGAATTCGACGCTTCCCGCCAGGAATGAGTTCCTTGCGCGGGACCTCCCTGAGGCGCCGGAGGGCGCCTTTTGAGCCGCCCCCAGACTATCGCCGGCACCTCACCACACTCGGCAAGAATTCTCAGGATACATTGGCTGCCCTTTCTTGCATCCAAAGGCTTCGCCGAACCCTTCAAAATTCTGCACCGTCCCGTTCACACGCCAGCGGCCTGGCGAATGCGGATCCACCAATGCCCGCTGCCGCGATTCCTGCTCGGTCTGGTTCTGGCACCAAACCTGCGCGAATCCAAGAAAATAGCGCTGCGCCTCGGTATATCCATCAATCTTTTCTTCCAAAGATTTGCCCTCCGCCGCCAATGTGTCCTGCAACGCGAGATAGGCAATGCGCAACCCACCGTTGTCCGCCGTGTTTTCACCCAGCGTAAGCCTGCCATTCAGCTTTTGCGCAGCGACATCGTCATGGGCCGGCGCCGTTTCAAAGCCGCTATATTCATTGGCAACACAATCGGTGCGCTCGGTGAATGCCTTACGATCGGCTTCGGTTTGCCATTCGCGCAAATTGCCCTTGCCGTCGAATTTCGACCCCTGGTCGTCGAAACCATGCGTCATCTCGTGTCCAATCACCACTCCGATTCCACCGAAATTCACCGCAGGATCAATATTTGCGTCAAAAAACGGTGGCTGCAGAATCCCGGCAGGAAAATTGATGTCGTTCATTGACGAGTCGTAGTACGCGTTCACCGTCGGCGGCGTCATGCCCCATTCCTTCTCATCCACCGGCTTGCCAAGATGGTCGAGGTTCCACGCCATTTCGAAAGTCGCACTGCGCTCCAGGTTCCCGATCAGATCGTTGCGATCGACTTTGAGCGCATCATAGTTGCGCCATTTCTCCGGATAGCCGATCTTGTTGCGGATCATGGATAGCTTTTCCTCGGCCGCTTTCTTCGTCTCGTCGCTCATCCAGGGCAGAGTCTTGATGTCTTCACCTAGCGCCTTTTCCAATGCTGCTACCAGCTGGTCCATGCTGGCTTTGGCAGCTGGCGGAAAGTTTTCCTTCACCCAGTCCTGACCAACTGCCTCGCCCAGAGAACGGTCCGTCATAGTGCTGCACTGCTTCCACCGCGCCTGCGGTTCCTTTTGCCCAGCGAGCGTCATGCCAAAAAACGCGAAGTTCTCGTCGAAGAACGCTTTGGGGAGGTTGATGGCTTCGCCGTGAATTGCATGCCAGCGGAAGTAGGACTTCCAGCTTTCGATCGGCTCTGAGGAGACCAGCGTATTCACTGCTTTGAAAAAGTCGGGTGTGGCCACGTTCAAGGTTTCAAAATGGCCAATCTTCACGTCCTTAAAATATCCGGAGAAGTCCAGGCTTGGCGCAAGTTTCTCAAGGTCAACAAGCGTGTAAATGTGGTACCGGTTTTCCGGGTTGCGAAGCTCCGTGCGGCTCATCGACGCCTTGGCCAGTGCAGTCTCAATTTCCAATACCGCCGCAGCTTCTTTTGCAGCCTGCTCGGGACTGTCGCCGGCCATGGCGAACATCTTTGTAACATGGGCAACATATTGCTGCCGGATTTGCTTGAATCGTGAATTGTCCACCAGGTAAAAATCGCGGTCGGGGAGCGACAAGCCACCTTGCCCAAGCACAGCAATCTGCTTCGTCGAGTCCTTGTCGTCCTGCTGGACGCCGAAATTGAAAAGCGGGCCGCCCCTTCCATCCGCATCGAGTTCGCCCATCAGCTTCCCAATCTGTTTGCCATCTTTCAGGTCCGCAATCAACTTCATACCGGGATTAAGAGGCGTAAGCCCTTTCTGCTCGATCAGGTCCGTATTCATACAAGCGGCGTAAAAATCGCCAAACTTCTTCTGCAATGGAGTTTTGGGATCTTTAGCCGCCGAATCCAATTCCTTCCAGACCAGATAGCGATTGCGCTCCTGCACTGTGGAAAAGGAACGCGCCCACCGAACTTGATCCGCGGGAATCGGGTTGCTTTTCATCCAGTTCCCGCAGGCGTACTGGTAAAAGTCGTTGCACGGATCGACTGTCTTATCGATTGCAGAGGCGTCAAAACTGCCCACTGCCGGGGGTGGCGCCGGTTTGGAATCGTCTGTACCGGGAGCAGAAGACTGGCCGAAAGCTGCACTGCTGGCGAGAAGCAGCAAAGTAACAAATGGATAGCATTTCATCAGAGTTCCTCTCATCGAAAGGGGCTCCGGTCACAAGGGCTGCCAGCTCGGTGAGCGCTGGAAAAGACAGCCCGATGGAGCCGGATGACGTGGCGCCAGGCGCCCGCAACATTGCCTAGCAGGCTATCACGCGCAAAGCGCTGTTCGGCATGTACGTGACGGATGGTGCTCGCGCTGCTGTGAAATTGTGCGCCACTTTCCCATCGTCAGCTTTCCCGGGCAGGGAGTATGCTGCACCCCGTGCCCCGCCCGCTGCTCGAAAGCGGTCCCCGGTGCAGGAGTCACACCATGCGCATGATCATGAAAGTTAAATGCCCCAATGAACCCTTCAATACGATGGTCAGAAAGGGAACAATTGAGGCGACCATGAAGAGGGTGCTCGAATCCATCAAGCCCGAAGCTGCTTACTTTACCGAATACGATGGCCACCGCTGCGCAATCCTCATCGTCCAGGTAGCCAATTCCTGGGATATTCCAAAACTGGCCGAGCCCTGGTTCCTTGCAATGAATGCAGAAGTGCAGTTTCAGGTCTGCATGACGCCCGAAGAACTTGGCCGGTCCGATCTGAATTCGCTGGGTAGCGCCTGGGCCTGACGAATCAACTTTCAAATCACCGACGGCCCCCCGCCGTCTTTTTCCCATCTGGTACACTGCGCTGACCATCTCAAGTCAGCTTTTCGGAGCTCGTGCGCCCATGCAGATATCGCGTCATTCCGGCGTTCTGTGCCTCTTCGCTTTGGCGGCTCTTGCGCTCACCGCTCAGCAACCTGCGCCCTCCCGAACTCTGGTCCGCGCAGGACACTTGCTGGACGTGAAAACCGGTGTAATTGCCGATGCGCAGACCATCGTCGTCGTGGGCGACAGGATTCAATCCATCGAACCCACTGCGAAGGTGAACGCACAAGCAGGTGATTCGGTGGTCGATCTGGGCGCTCTGACGGTTCTCCCCGGCCTCATCGATGTCCATACCCACTTGACCGGCAATCCGGTATTCGATCCATATCGCGAACTGATCGAGACGGACGCAATGGATGCAATCAACGGAGTCGTCAACGCAAAGACGACACTGCTGGCCGGATTCACCACTGTGCGCAACGTCGGTGCGAGCGGCTTTGTCGATGTCAACCTTCGCGATGCCATCAATGCCGGCCAGGTGCCCGGCCCTCACATGCAGGTGAGTGGGCCCTTACTCGGAATTACCGGCGGACACTGCGATGAAAACCTGCTTCCGATCCAATACCACCAAACAGGCGACGGCGTGGCCGATGGCATCGCGGCCGTCCAGCATAAAGTGCGCGAAAACATCAAGTACGGCGCAGACCTGATAAAAATTTGCGCCACTGGAGGCGTTCTCTCCAAGGGAGATGATCCGCAGGCATCGCAGTTCACCCTCGAAGAAATGCAGGCGATCGTCGCCGACGCTCATCGCCTGGGCCGCAAAGTTGCCGCTCACGCGCATGGCGCTCAGGGCATCCTCTGGGCCACTGAAGCAGGCGTTGACTCGATCGAGCACGGCAGCTATATCGACGATGCGAGCATTGCCGCAATGAAACAGCGCGGTACCTACCTGGTCCCCACTCTCTACCTGGAGGACTGGATGGTTCAATCAGGTCATCTGCCGCCAATTTACGAGAAGAAAATGATCGACGTCAGCGCCGTGGCCAAGAGCCATATCCGCCGCGCCATCCAAGCAGGAGTCAAAATTGCAATGGGCACCGACGCCGCAGTGTACCCGCATGGCCTGAACGCCCACGAACTGGACGTCTATGTGAACCAGATGGGTATGACACCACTGGCAGCACTGCAAACGGCTACAGTCAACGCTGCCGACTTGATGGGATGGAGCGACAAAGCCGGTACCCTCGAGGTGGGAAAATGGGCAGACATGATCGCCGTGGAGAAGAATCCCCTCGTTGACATCCGGGTTCTTCAGGACGTGAAGTTTGTAATGAAAGCCGGCGTGGTTTATAAGGGCGGCGGCAAGTAAACAGCGCAATTGTCAGTGCACGCCTGTCGCATCTTTCCAGGCAATCTGCCACAGTTGAACCCTATCCGGTAGTTGACCCCGATAAGGACAGATTAGTAATCGGAACGGCGGTAGTTGGGGTTCACTGTGCGAACCTTGACCGTTTGCTGACGGCGCACCGAGCAGCCCTCGGCCAGAAGCGGAATGCCTTCAGCATCCTGCTCGCGCAGCAGCACCCATTGCCTTGGCTCTCGGGCCCGCGCGGCAGCCTTCGACTTGAGCAGTATCCGAAGGGAACCAACTGCGACCAGGGGAAACGCAACCAGCATAAAAAGATTGGCGTGTGGCATATGGCTGAACAAGGTTGACCAGCTACCTGTCATGATTGCTTCAATCACCGCGACCTCCGTTTTATCCGACTGCAAAGCATGCACGGCCCGGGAATTGGCCCTCTAGTCTATTGGTAGTCCTTCAGAGGTCTTCTTACTTTTCGACCCTTGTCCTGCTCTCCCGGACCACCGGTGCATGTCTATGAACCAAAAATACGGCCGGCACTGTTTAGCAACAATGTCGCTTTTGGGTAGAGGTCGTGGCGCTTCCGTTTGAAGGCATCCCCCGTTGTAAGCAATTACCAGATTGTTACCCGCGGGTTTGGGGGCTTTAAGCCGCCCAACGACAATTTAGTCAACCCTCACGCATTTATGGCCTGTTGGCTGAGAACGGTGACGTCTACATGCCCATGCAGGAAACCTTCTTTGCCGGCAGGTTTGCTCAGTTGCGCGACCGCTCCGGCATTTCCTGGATGATCCTCCAAAAAAAGCCGATGAGCCCACGACCATAAAACCAGCATTTCAGGGGATATTCAGCGAATTGCATCTCCGTTTCCGGATATTCCGCGTGGCACTCAGGATTTGGGCCAGCGGGGCGAAATCCGAATCAGGTCCAATCCGCCCAGGTCTCGCACAGCAAAAACGGGCGACGAGGCCGGTACCGCGACGATCCCTCGCGCCGGCAAATCCAAATCGCCAAAGCCTGGGCTCGTCAGCCGAGCAGTGCCGGCTGCCGCGAAAAGGTAGGAAAGTCCCGGAAATTCTTCGTCTGTGCCGGTCATGCTCGCACTGGAACGGCTGACCTCGATAAGAATCCGCTCGACACAGAAATAGCCTTCATCCACCAAAACGGTGCGGTCGTTCAGAACACGCGGCTTCACTTTGCCCGACTGCGTAACCAGGCGCATCGCTTCCAGCGATTTCTCGATATGCAATTCCCGTGGGCGGCCGTAGTCATACATGCGGTAGGTAATGTCTGAGTTTTGCTGCGTTTCCAGCAGAATCGAGCCCGGCCAGATGGCATGGACTGTCCCCGCGTCCACATACACCATGTCATTTGCCTGAATCGGCAACATCTGCAGACTTTTCTCCAGCGTCCCGTCCTGGATCCCTTTGCGCACGTCTTCCACTGTGACGCCTGATTTGAGCCCGGCGGCTACCTGGGCGCCTGGTTCGGCAGAAAGAGCAAACCAGCATTCCGTCTTGCCGCGGGGCTGGCCCAACTTCCTCGCCATCGAGTCGTTAGGGTGAACTTGAACGCTGAGTTTCTCTCGCGCGAAAATCACCTTGATGAGCAGCGGTGAGCCCGAAACAGGCGCATTCTTCCCCAGCAGCGCTTCCGATGAGGTTTGAAAAAGAGCCCCAAGCGTCTCCCCTGCGTGCGGTCCGGTCGCGATGACACAATCGTCTCCGGTAAGCCAGACCTCTCCGATGGCGCCGGTTCCCGCGGGCATGTCATACCAGGGCTTCAGATCGGTCGATCCCCAAACGCGGGCAACGAAACGTGGTTCCACGCGAAACGGCGAAAGTGCTGCAAACACAGACTCTCCACGTGCGATCACAGTGCGCTCTGTCTTCCGAAAAAAGCCGAATCGTGCCATCCTCGTTGTCGCTCAAAGCCGGGTTTGTGATGACGAGGGCCCTGTACCGGCAGTTTCACTCTAGCAGATGCCCTTTGGCCATTTGGTCGATGCAAACACCCGAAATAGGCTCGCACGTCTCGTGGTTGAAACCGCCCCTTTGAAGCATTCGCAACGTATTCCTGATTGTCGAAAGCGTCTTTCCCTGTGTAGAGTTCCCTGTGCAGTTTGTTGGCGCTCGCCGACCCGCTCCAAAGTCGACAAAGGTCCGAGCAAAAACGATTTTTCTTCCTGATTGCCTCATCTTTTTGCCGCGCAAATTCGTCCCAAAGGGCAAGCCCCCAACTTAGGTGCTGCAGGTTCTATGCGGAAGGCGATTCTCCTCGGAATGCTCGTCCTGCTCGCCCAACTCTCGTGGGCGGCTCGCCGCGTCAATGAGTCACAGCTCGAAAATGTTCTGGCTGCCGGCGTAGCAGTTCACCGCACCGATATGGACGCCGCGCGCCAGGTTGGCGAGCTGGAGATGACTGAGCGTTTATCGCAGAAAGCCCTCGATCACTTTGCCGCGACTTTCAAGCTCGGCCCTCGCACAGCAATTGCCTTGCAGCTGCTCTCGGATCAGTCGGCGTTTCTCGATCCGCCCGCGGATGAAATTCCCGCGACGTCTCCTCCGGATGCTGCAGAACAGCAGCGCATGCTCGCTACTGCTCAGGCGTATGCCCTGCAAACCTGGACCCGCATGCCGAATTTCCTGGTAACCCGAGCGACACACCGGTTCGACGACGCCCCCCACGTGCTTGCCAAGGGCGACTGGCCCGTCAGCGCCGGATTGCAACTGACAGGCTCATCAAGCCGTCAGGTCTCATTCCGCGACGGAAAGGAAATTCAGGAGGAATTGCAGGACACAGCTGCCGGGAAGAATCACACTGAAGTCGGATTGCGTAGTTGGGGCGAGTTCGGCCCCGCACTCACAGTCGTCCTCACTGACATTGCAAATCAGAAGACCGCTTTCAGTCGTTGGGAGCAGACACCCGCCGGAATTGCCGCCGTATTTCGCTACGAAGTCCCGCGCGAAGCCTCCCATTACGCCGTTACTTTTAGTTACTCCACTGAACAAATCGTCGGGCGAACCCAGTTCGGCTACAGCGGCCACAATCGATCTCCCCAGCAGGTCGCGAATATTCCCAGGGAGATGGCAAACACCACCTATAACGAAACGCCCCCCTATCACGGCACCCTCGCCATTGATCCCGCTACCGGCGCGGTCCTGCGCATCACCATCGAAGCCAGTCTGAGCAGTGACGATCCTCTTCTGCACGCCGCCACCATGATCGAATACGGCCCCGTGTCGATTGGCGGCCGCGAATTTATCTGTCCCATTCGCAGTGTCGCAATCTCGCGGGAGCAGGCCTGGATGGCAGCCGCGACCTCCGGCGAGAACTCCCAAAAGGGAGGGTCGGGCGACTCGGTTTGGCAGGAGCCCCTCAGTCGTGCGGCCAATCAAACGGTTCTGCTCGTGAACGAGACGACCTTTACGGCCTATCGCAGGTTCGGCTCGACAGCACGAATCCTCGACCCCTCCGAGGTCGACACAAGCCGCAACGATGCGTCTCCTCTCAACGGCCCATCTGCGACGGGAATCGCCGCAGTCTCAGCCTCTCCGCAAAGCGGGCCTTCGCAATCTGCTTCGGCCCCAGCTTCGCTGTCCAACCCTGTCTCCACGGAAGCGGCTACCAGTTCAGCACCTCCATCCGCCGTCGAACCGGCGTCGCCCTCCGTTCCGCCTGCTGCCCCGACCGAAGCAGCGATTCCTGAGATCAGCATGGGGCCGGCCACCAGCTTGCCAGACAGCCCGGCGGGTCAGCCAAATCCCGAGTCGAGCTATTCGCTCAAAGTCACATCACGCTCCGTTGACGTTGGAGTCGTTGCCTTTGACAAGAAGGGGCACCCTGTCGCCGATCTGAATCCCGCCGACATCGAAATTTACGACGATAACCGCAAGCAGGAGATTCGCTCTTTCAGGACAGCAGCAAATCCTGAGGCCGCGCCCCCTTCTCGTGAACCTTTACCGCTCCAGCAACCCGAAGCCATCTTCTCCAATCGAGCTGCCGGTTCCGTCGCGCCGGCTCCAACCGCATCGGTGTCACCCACTACTTCCGCTGGCGCCGCCATTCTTCTCATCGACGAAAGTCACATTGCCTGGGCAGACATGAGCTACGCGCGCTTGCAGCTTCTCAAGTTTCTTGGTTCTCTCGCGCCGGGCGAGCGAATTGGCCTGTATGCAATGAATGGGCTCGGCTTCCGCGTCGTGGCCGAAGTGACAACGGATCATCAGGCCTTGATCGCAGCGATGCGCAAGTTTATGCCTTCAGCGCAATCCGTTGCCGAGGCGCAGGACGAGGAGACACGGAACCGCCAGCACTTCGATGAGGTGCATAACGCCGCCGATCTGAATTCGGTGAACGGAAATCACATCGATGTCTCGGATGCGGATCAGCCTATCGACCCGCAACTCATGACCATGGGCGACGATCCTACGCGTTCGGCGCTCGTTATTCTTGCTCAGGTTGCGCGGCATCTGGCCGCGCTTCCGGGACAGAAGAAGCTTGTCTGGGTTTCAAGCGACAACGTCTTCGCTGACTGGGTGGACCAGGCAGTCGGAATTGAAAAATCGCCCAAGCCGATGACATCGTTTGTCCTTCGTGCGCAAGAAGCGATGAATGATGCGCACACGGCCATTTATCCGTTCGATGTGTCTCAACTCGAAGGCGGAGCCATTGCTCCTGACCTCCAGCACCAGAACGTGCAGCTGAACCAGGCCTCCGCAGACAACGCAGGTCTCGGCGGAGGAACTCTCGCGTCGCGCAACGCCGGCCCGGGTCGCATCGATGCCGCAATGAGTCAGGACATACATCCCGTCCAGGGTCCTGTCAGAGACGTTGCTGCGGCCACCGGAGGTCGGGTGATCCGTCGCAGCGGGGACCTTGCCGCCCAATTGGATGGCATCGTTGCCGACGAACGTGCGACCTATACGGTGAGCTTTTCTCCGCAGGGACCGGCAGATGGGATGTATCACAAGATCGAAGTCAAACTCGTCGGGCGTCGCGGCGTCACACTGCGCTACCGCACCGGCTACTTCTTCGATAAAGAGCCGACAACTCTGCGCGAACGCTTCCAGCGGGCACTGTGGCGGCCCGAGGATGCAAGTGAAATCGCAGTTACTGCCACCGCTTCGCCTCAAACCGGCGGCGCCAACGTCAAGATCAACATCGCAACGGCCGACCTCGGCATGGAGCAGCGTGCAGGTCGCTGGCTCGACAAACTCGATATTTTCTTTATCCAGCGCGACGATGCGGGAATTCACGCCCAGGTCGAGGGCCAAACTCTCGGGCTGCGCCTGAAAGGAGAAACCTATCAGCGGTTGGTTCCGGGCGGGGTTCCCTACGCGCATTCGGTCTTGCTGAAACCTGGCGCCGCATCGCTCCGCGTCCTGGTCGTGGACGAAAATTCTGGGCGCATGGGGTCTGTCACCATCCCAGCCTCCACAATCAATGGCCCTTCATAAACTTGCAGTGCGGTTTGAAACGTCACATCCGGGCACGCTCGAATGCACGTAAAATGAGCGCGCTGAAAATCTCGGGGAGGAATACTGATATGAAGAAGTTGGGTTGGATCCTGGCACTGGCGCTGGCAACAACACCTGCGTGGTGCGCTAAGAAAATTACGGTAGCCGAGCTCAAAGACACGCTCGCTTCCATGCACCGCGATAACAAAAGCGACACCGACGTCGCCAATGCGCTCAAGCAAGTGGAGCTGAGCGAAGAGCTCACGCGGCCGACGATGAACAGCCTGGTAGGTGACGTACCCGGACCTCTGTCAACGGAACAGATCTACGTGCTTGAGGCACGGAGCGCCATGCTCCCGCCGCCGCCACAGGATATTCCCACCGCCGCCGCGCCGGATGCCGCTACGCAAAAGGCCATGCTCGACAAAGCCGCAGGCTACGTAAGCAAGACCTACACGCAATTGCCCGCACTCACTGCTACCAAGACCACCGTCCGCTTCCAGGATAACGTCGAGGCAGCCGCATCTGGCTCCGGGTTGAAAGGCGGCGCACAGGATGTTTCCACCGGCTCAGCTTTTGTGAATCCTTTCCAGTTCATTCACTACATCAACTCATCTGACCTTTCTGTAGCAAGCAATCATGGCGCAGAGCAACTGCCATCTGAAAAGGACAAGACGCCCTGGGGCGCCAACAAGATGATCGCTTTGCAGGAGCCCGACCCAAGCGTTGGTTCAATTTTCAGTGAAGCCCAGGAAGCAGGGGATATCAAGTGGTTGCGCTGGGAACTCGTCAATGGCAAGCAGGCCGCCGTCTACACCTTCACGGTGCCGAAGAAGAAAGGACACCTGGATGTGAACGTTTGCTGCTTCCCGGACGTGTCCCAGGCTGGCGTCGCAAACTTCCATTCTGCATCCCTGCCGGGAAGCCGGGGCGGCGCCTCGGGCAACTTTCAGACTGCAACGAACTGGCACAACTACAAGGCCTCGGTGCCCTACCACGGCGAATTGTTCATCGACCCGGACACCGGCATCCTCGTCCGCGTGAATGTCCAGGATGAATTAAAGCAGTCCGAAGTAGTGCACCAGTTGGACGAGCGCATTGACTACGCACCTGTAACCGTGGGCAGCAGCACGCTGGTCGTGCCTGCGCGAACCATCATCAGCACCGAAGTGGTGCCGAATGGCGATTCCGGTGCAGCGGGCGCGTTTTCCATTCGCCGAACCCTCTTCACCTCGGAATACAAAAACTACCAAATCGCCGGAGGGAAGTAACTCTTCCCAACCCACCCGCGCGGCGAGTTGTTTCGACAGCCGCCGCGCCACAGTTCGAGGTATAAGTGTTGGGTAAAGTTTTTGGTGGAGTTTTGATTCTCTGCGTGCAGCAGCTGGCGGAGATTCCAGCGCTGGCATCATGCGCCATATGCTGGTGAACTTCGAGTGAGCCAGGTTCACCCGCACCAAACAAAACGGGCAACCGCGTGTTCCGGCTGGAAAAGCAATAGCAGTCCCGTTATCCTCAGTTCCATGCCGCACTCCATCGTGTTCGATCACATGTTCCAGTTGCCGCTTCCGGTGCTTGAGAAGCTGCTGCGCCCGGTCGTTGTCTACCTCGTGCTGGTTTTGTTGTTGCGCATCTTCGGCAAGCGCGAACTGGCGCAGCTCAATCCCTTCGACCTGGTGGTGCTGCTCTCGCTCTCCAATACGGTGCAGAATGCCATCATCGGCGACGACAACTCAGTCTCCGGCGGGGTCATCGGTGCATGCAGCCTGCTCGCCATCAACTGGCTCGTTGTGCGCATCCTGTTCCGCTCGCCCAAACTGACGCGCCTGCTCGAAGGTCGCGCAGCTGTCCTCATTCGCAACGGCCAAATCGATCGCAAAGCGCTCGCGCGCGAATCACTTACCAAAGCAGAACTCATCGAGGTCATCCACCGCCAGGGTTTCGAGCACGTAACTGAAGTGAACCGCTGTGAACTCGAACCGAACGGCACGTTTTACGTCGAGGCATTCGATCCCTCCACCGACGACAAGCGCCATTCAGAACTGCTCGCAAAGCTCGATGCTCTCAGCAGGGAAGTCGCAGCACTCCGAACGGGAATAGCCGGGGCGTGAGCTACCGAAGGACAGAGATCAACCGTGTGAATCACTCCCACTCAATAGTGCCCGGGGGCTTGCTGGTAATGTCGTAGACCACGCGGTTGATCCCGCGCACCTCGTTCACAATGCGGCTGGAGATCCGTTTCAGCACTTCGTAGGGCAGCGGCGTCCAGTCAGCCGTCATTCCATCCTCTGAATGCACGGCGCGTACCGCGGCAGTGTAAGCGTACGTACGCTGATCGCCCATCACACCCACGCTCATCACCGGCAATAGCACGGCAAAACTCTGCCAGATTTTCGAGTACAGTCCCGCCGCCTTGATCTCGCTCACAACAATATCGTCCGCTTCCTGTAGCAGCGCCACACGATCCTCGGTCACTTCGCCAAGGATGCGCACCGCCAGTCCCGGGCCAGGGAACGGCTGCCGGCCGAGAACATCCTCGGGCATCCCCATGTCCCGCCCGATGCGCCTCACCTCGTCTTTAAACAAGTCACGCAGCGGTTCAATCAGCTTCAACTTCATGCGCTCTGGTAGACCACCCACATTGTGGTGGCTCTTGATAGTTTGGCTCGGGCCTTTCACGCTGCTCGACTCAATCACATCGGGATAGAGCGTGCCCTGCACCAGCCAGTCCACGCCCCCCGTCTCTTTTGCGATCCGCGTTGCCTCATCGTCGAAAACCGCGATAAATTCCGCGCCGATTCGTTTCCGTTTCGTCTCAGGATCCGTCACGCCGGCAAGCTGCGCCAAAAATCTGTTGCTCGCGTCAACCGCAACAATGTTAAGCCCCAGTTTGTCGCGTAGATTTTTTTGGACGCTCTGAAACTCGTTCTTGCGCAGTACGCCATTGTTCACAAAGATGCACGTCAACTGGCTACCGATCGCCTTGTGGACCAGCACCGCCGCGACCGATGAGTCGACCCCGCCCGATAGCCCGCAGATCACATGCCCTTTGCCGACCTTCTCGCGTATTGAAGAAACAGTGGTCTCAATAAAGTGCGCTGGAGTCCAGTCGCCGCGAGCTTCGCAAATCGAAAAGACAAAGTTCTTCAAGAGCTGCGGCCCCAGCGGCGTGTGGTGCACTTCCGGATGAAACTGCACTGCCCAAATGCGGCGATCCTCGTTGGCAATGCCCGCCAGTGCGTTGGATGTCACGGCGGTTCGGTGGAAGCCCGCGGGCAGTTCCAGCGCCTCATCGCCATGGCTCATCCACACATGCATCGACTCGGGCAAATCCTTGAAGAGCGGCGTGGAACGATCTTCCAGCGTTACATCGGCATGGCCGTATTCGCGCTTCGGTGCGGTGCGCACCTTCCCGCCCATGTGGTGGACAATGAAGTGAAGGCCGTAGCAGATCCCCAGCATCGGCGCATCAAGATGCAGCAGCGCAGGATCGGCCGCCGGTGCGTCCGCGTCATACACCGACGATGGGCCGCCCGAAAGAATAATGCCAATCGGCTTGTACGCTTCAATTTCAGCCAAGGGCGCAGTGCAGGGAAGCACAACGCTGAAAACGTTCTGTTCACGGATGCGTCGTGCAATCAGCTGCGTATACTGCGAGCCGAAGTCGAGGATTACGATTGTTTGGGTGTCCACGTTCCAGTGTGGCAGGAGGGCTGGCCGACTGTAAAGAACTGGCTTGCGTCGACCGGCGGTCCTTGCCTTGTCACGCTCAATCCGGCCATGATTTCATGGCTCCTCAGGCGATTTCCCCTGCCTGGCACAATTTCGGATCGATCCGAGCCAGTCGCCTGCCGCATCCGGAGGTTTTCATGAATTTGTTGCAAAGCATGCCGCGCATTACCCCGTTCCTCTGGTTCGACACGAATGCTGAAGAAGCCGTCGACTTTTATCTCACCGTCTTCAAGAACTCGCGCAAGATGGACGAATTGAGACGCAAGATCGACGATCCCAGTGGAAAAGCCGGCACCATCCTCACCATCGGCTTTGAACTCGACGGCGTTTACTTCACCGCTCTTAACGGTGGGCCCTTTCACAAGTTCAATGAAGCTGTCTCCTTCGTGATTCGCTGCGAGAACCAACAGGAAATTGATTACTACTGGGAGAGACTCGCTGGCGTCGACGGCGAAATTGCCTGCGGTTGGCTCCGAGACAGATTTGGCCTCTGTTGGCAGGTGGTTCCGGCGCAAATCGCGGAACTGATCAAGCATCCCAAAGCCATGCAGGCCATGATGCAGATGAAAAGGCTCAATATCGCTGAACTGGAGCGAGCCGGACAGCCTTGAATTCCAGCCGGAATTCTGGGAAACGTCCCTCTATTCACCTGCGCTGGGCGCTGCGCCGACCAGCAAAATCGGCGCGGTCGGTGTTTGCGATCCTTCTGCACGCTCCAGCGTCACACCAAATGCCTTGGCCGGCACACCGCTGGGCAGCGTCGGCAACACCACGCTCGCGTTGCCTGCCGCATCGGGCCTGAAAAGTCCCGCCGGAATCGGCGCCTGGCCGTTCGCCGGGATCACCCACAACTCGTAGGTCTTCTCTGCCGGAATTGCAGCCAGATTGTTTCCCTGGAACAGCAGTCCACCCGTTGCTGCGAGATAAACCGCGCGACCGCTCGGTGCCGGATGTGCATTGGCCGCAGTCAGTACCACGTGTTGCGCCTCTTTAGCCGTCAGCAAATTCAGCACCTGCTGTGCCCGGGCATTCGCCGTCGTCTCCTGCTGAAGCTGATCGGATTTCGCTTTCAGTTCTCGATTCAGATCGCCATTCTTCAGCATCAGAGCAAAGGCCAGCACCAGCATCGCGGCTACTGCCGACCACTGAATCGACGAGTAAACGCGCCGCACCGGCTTTGCAGTGTCGATGGAAGTGACATTGGATTCCGAGTACTTTTTCGCCGCATCTGCGGCTATGCGATCCGCAAACTTCTGCCTCGCTCCTTCTGGCACAGGATGCTGTTCGACGCTCAAGGCCAGGAGCGCGAGATCCCCTGCTACCTCCGCCGCTTCGTTCCTGCACTGTTCGCAGTTCTCCACGTGTGCGCGCACCACCGCAGCCTCCTCAGGGCTGAGGGCCTGCATCCCGTAGAGGCTCAAATCCTCCCGCGAAATGTGTGCGCGTTCTGTCATGCCTGTACTGCCTTTCGTAAAGTCATCAACGCTGTGCGAATCCGCGTCTTCACCGTTCCCAGCGGGTCCCCGGTCTTTTCTGCAATCTCTGCGTGCGTCAGTCCTTCAAAAAATGCCAGCTCTACTGATTTCTTCTGGTCGGTGGGCAGGCCTTGCATAACCTCCCGCACTTTTTCCATCATGCGCGAGCGTTCCACTTCCGAGGCAAGATTCGTGTTCGAGACCAGAATCACGTCCTCCACTGAATCGCTCGGCTTTCTGCGCCGCAAAACATCCACCGCCCGGTTGCGCGCAACCACGGCCAGCCAGGCGCCCAGCGATCCGCGACCTTGCACAAACGATTCCGGCTTCTTCCAGACCTGGAAAAAGACATCCTGCATCAGGTCTTCTGCCTGGCCTGTGTCACTCAAAACGCGCAGCGCTACGGAGTAAACCAGCCCCCCATACCTGTCGAACAATTCGGTCATTGCTTCCTGATCGTTCGTCTTCACACGCTCCAGCAACGCCGCATCGGCTGACGGCGAAACGCCGTTCCCCGTGCGAGCGGATGCTTCACTTTCATCGGTACGGCCTGGAGCCTTTACCGGATTGGAGGGGTCGTCTGTCATCGAGAAGAGGCGGTCAGGAAACCAAGACGTATTGTAGGGGGCAGTCCACGTAAAGTAAAAGAACGTCCCGCCACACTTCCTGTCCTTGTGCCTTTCTCATCACCCGTGAGCAAGAGATGTGAGCCCCGGCCTACGGCATACCTCGCATTCCGCTCCAATAGTCAAAGAACGAAGGCAAACTCTCTCTTGGATTGGTAAAGCGCATTTTTGAGCTGGAAGTCCCTTGCATGCCACGTTTTGCACCCCCGGAATGCCTTTCCGGCACCTGTCCCAGCATCCCCATGCCCTGTTAGCATCGAAGGTGACCGATGCAAACCAAAAAATTGAAGATTATCCCTCTCGGCGGGTTGGGCGAGTTCGGCATGAACTGCCTTGCATTGCGCTGGGAAGACGACATCATCGTCATTGATGCCGGCCTCATGTTTCCTGAGTCCGAGCTGCTGGGCGTCGACACCGTGGTGCCCGACATCACCTATCTCGTCGAAAACAAGCAGCACGTCCGCGCCATCATCCTCACGCACGGCCATCAGGATCACATTGGCGGCCTTCCCTGGTTGCTCAGCGAGCTCAAGGTCCCGGTCTATGCGACCGAGTTCACGCTTGCCTACGTCGAAGGCAACCTCGAAGAGAATCAGTTGCTCGATGAAACCGAACTCATCGAGATCACGCCGCGCGAAAAGTTCACGATTGGTCCCTTCACCATCGAGCCCATTCGCGTCACGCACTCACTCGTGGACTGCGTAGCCTTGGCCATCGAAACGCCAGTCGGCGTGGTGATTCATACCGGCGATTTCAAAATCGATCTTTCGCCACTCGATGGCAAACCCTTCGACCTTCATACTTTCGCCGAATACGGAAAACGCGGCGTGCTGGCATTGCTCCAGGACTCAACCAACGTCGAGCGGCCCGGCTACACTCCGTCCGAGTCGGTGGTACGCCCGCGCCTCGACGAAATTTTTGCCCGCACCAAGAAAAAGCTGTTCTTCAGTTGCTTCTCTTCCTCTATCTACCGCATCCGCATTGCCATGGAACTCGCGCGCGCCCACGGCCGCAAAGTCGCCGTGCTCGGCCGCTCCATGATGGAGAGCACTGAGATCGCGCAGGACCTCGGATATCTCGATCTACCGCCCGGCCTGGTCATCAATCCAGGCCAAATCCGCGACTTCCCGCCGGAACAATTGATGGTGCTCATCAGCGGCACCCAGGGCGAGCCCATGAGCGCGCTCAGCCGTGCCGCTGTCGACAACCACAAGCACGCCCGCGTCGATCCCGGCGACACCGTCGTGCTCAGCTCCCGCATCATTCCCGGCAACGAGAAAGGCATCTTCCGCGTCATCGATCACCTTTTCCGCCGCGACGCCAACGTCATCTACGACGACGGCCAGCACGGACTGATTCATGTCAGTGGTCACGGCAGCCAGGAAGAAATGCGCCTCCTTATCAACCTGGTCCGGCCCAAGTTCTTCATCCCTGTCCACGGCGATTACCGCTACCTGCGTCGTCATGCCCAGGTGGCCATGGAAACCGGCGCAGTCGAGCACGCCATCGTGATCGAAGATGGCGATGTTCTCGAACTAGACAAAAACGACGCTCGCAAAAAAGACAAGGTCACTGCCGGCCGAGTCCTCATCGATTCCGGTTCATCGATCGACGTGGTCGAAGACCTCGTCATCCGCGACCGCCGCATTCTCAGCGAAGACGGGCTGGTGCTGGCCGTCGTGGCCATCAACAAGCGCACCGGAAAGATCGAACGCGCGCCCGAACTCATCATGCGCGGATTCGGCGGCGCCGACATCAGCGACCAGGCCAGCGAAGTCGTGATCCGCACCCTCGATGGCCTCAGCGGCGAAGAGAAATCCGACTACGGCATGGTCAAGGAGAAAGTCCGTGTCGAGCTCAAGCGCCTCATTCAGAAAACCACCGGCCGCCGCCCCATGATTATGCCGGTCATCATGGAAATCTGATGAGCTTCGTTCGCTTCACTGTCGTTCGGTAAAATCCCTGCATGCGCCGCATCGTGCCTTCCTTCGCGCTCCTGGCCGCCCTTCTCGCTCCTGGCCTGCATTGTTTCGCCCAGGAAACCAAGGCGCCGCCGCCCGTCTGCTTGCCGACACCCAACCTTGACCAGCTCGCCTTGGCGATCGATGCCGCCGTCAGCGGTCCCGGGAACAAGGACCGCACATGCCTCCGCCAGGTTCTCTTGCCCCAAGCCCGCCTGAGCCCCGTGAACAAGGCTCCCGACGGATCCTTCGCACCGCGTCTTCTAACCGTCGACGATTGGATCAACGCCGTTGCCAAGCGCGGCAGTTCAGAGTTCTATGAGGTGCAGGTCAAAGTGAAAACGGAAACCTACGGCCACTTCGCCCATCTCTGGAGCACGTACCAAATCCGCCCCACCCCCGACGGCAAACCAGAAGTCACCGGCATCAACAGCATTCAGGCAGTCTTCGATGGGACAAACTGGCACGTCCTCTCCATCCTTTGGGAAGCGGATTCCACCGCAGGCCCTGTACCGGAGAAATATCTCCCATGACCACCGCAACCGACGCACTCGTTTCTCTTGAGTCCATTCGTGCCGCCGCTGCTCGCATAGCAGGAATCGCAGTTAAGACGCCATTGCTCCGCGCGCCATTTCCCGGTGTCTCCGGCGATGTCTTTCTCAAGGCCGAGAGTTTGCAACCCATCGGCGCCTTCAAGATTCGCGGCGCCGCCAACAAGGTCCTGCAGCTCTCGCCCGATGAAATCAAGCGGGGCGTCATCACCTATTCCAGCGGCAACCACGCACAGGGTGTTGCCTATGCCGCACGGGCCGTCGGTGCCAAAGCCGTGATCGTCATGCCATCGAACGCCCCTGCCATCAAGCGAGCCGCGACCATCGCGCTCGGGGCAGAAGTCATCGACGTCGGTCTCGCTTCCAGCGAGCGGCTTGCCAAGGCAGAGGAACTCGTCCGCAAACACGGCTACGTCGTCATTCCGCCTTACGACGACGAACAAATCATCGCTGGCCAGGCCACGTGCGGCCTCGAAATCGTCGACGAAATTCCCGACGTGGACCTTGTCCTCTCACCTGTATCCGGCGGCGGCTTGCTAAGCGGAGTCGCAGCGGCGGTTAAACAACTCCAGCCGAAGGCAAGAGTTTTTGGCGTCGAGCCTGAACTCGCCGGCGATACCGCCGAAAGCTATCGCTCCGGCAAAATCATCGAGTGGCCGGCCGAGCTCACCAGCCGCACCATCGCCGACGGTCTCCGCACTCAAAGCGTAGGCGTCCGCAACTTCGCCCACATCCAGACGTTCGTCGACGGCATCATCACCGTCACCGAAGCCGAGATTCGTGCGGCCATGCGCGCCATCGTCTCAGCCACCCGACTCGTGCCCGAGCCCAGCGGCGCCGTTTCCACCGCCGCTCTCCTGTTTCACGCCGCCGAACTCCCTCCATTCTGCAAGGCAGTTGCAATCGTAAGCGGTGGCAACGTGGCGCCGGACATGCTGGCCCAGGTGCTTACCGAAACAACCTAGGCGCGTCGTTGAACTATGATCTTTTCCGGGATGAGTCTTCGCTGTTCCATCTTTCGAATCTTTGCCGTCGCACTGCTGTCCTGTGCTTCGCTCACCGCCCTTGCCGACAAGCAACAGCCCGTCAAGCCCATGGCTGGCCCGCGGGCGACGGCCCTGCGCGTGACCTGGCTTTATATTTCTCCCGATAAGAGCGCGCAAAAGGTTAGCAAGGTCCAAATCGGCCGCGAAATGGTCGTCGCCGAAAAGAGCGGCCCTTGGATTCGTGTCTATGCGAACACCGACATTGAAGAAGAGCACACCAGCGACCAACCCATCTTTGGCAGCAATGAAACTCCGCCGCCTATCTCTGGCTGGATGGAGGCGAAGGGCGTCATCGTCGAAAATACCCCTAACGGCGACCAGGTCTTGATGGGTGCCGCTGCCAACCAGGAGGCAGAGGCCAATGATCCCAGGGGTGCAGCAAACGCCGCGCGAAGTGCCCATCTGCTCTACCGTCGCCTGGTCGAAATGTTTCCAAATTCACCCCTGGCTGGTGATGCCGCGTGGCGGGCCGCCGACATTCTCTGGCAAATTCAGAAAAGCGACTTCGCTTCGCTTCCGTCTTCCAAAGAGCGCGATCCTTACCTGCGCGATCAGATGGATGAGGACAACCTGAAGAAAGTTATCAAGTTTTACCCACATTCGCGGTGGTCCGATCTTGCGGACTTCGACCTGATTGAAAACAAACTCTGTGGCGACTGGCAGGGGTCTCCCAAATGCCCTGAGAAGGAATCCGTCCTCTACGAGAAATACGCTGACGAACACCCTGACAGCCCCCGCACTCCCCGGGCCCTCTATGAGGCAGCTTATCGGCAGGCCGTTCTAAGTGATATGTACGCGGCGGATGGCAGCGACAAAAAACAGGAAGATGCCCGCAACCATGCACGAGATCTGGCAGCCAGATTAAAAGACAAATTCCCACAGTCCGATTACGCCTGGAGAGCCGCGTCCCTCGTGTTCAAATTGGAGCAGGGCGTTCCGGTCTACGGCAACGACCGCGATTAGGCGCCTGCCGCATTTCGTTCTCATAACCCGCTCCATCAAGAGCCGCCGGAGGCTTTTTGAACGTTTACATCCAGTCTGTATTGCTCGGCATCGTCGAGGGTCTTACAGAATTCCTGCCCGTCAGTTCCACGGCCCATCTCCGCATCACTGAAGCCATCATGCACATCCCTCTCGATGATGCGTACTGGAAGATGTACACCATCGTGATCCAGGCAGGCGCGATCTTCGCTCTCCTGCTGCTCTATCTCTCGCGCATCGTCGAGTTCATGCATTCCTTCCCAAAAGGCGAAAGCGGTGATCGCAATTGGACCAACCACCCCATTTCGATGACCTTTTTCGCATTCGTCTGCACATCCATTCCGGCGCTCTTGCTTAAGAAATGGAGTGACAAAAATCTCGGCAGCCTCACCGTTATCGCCCTCGCCATGTTGATTGGCGGCATTGTCATGTGGGCTGTTGACGCTTGGTCCTCCCGTTTTGAACCCACCACGACGCACGTCGAAGAAATGACCCTCGGCCAGGCCATCTGGATCGGTCTCTGCCAGTCGCTTTCGGCCATCTTCCCTGGCGTCTCCCGTTCCATGTCCACCATCGCTTCCGGCCAGCTTGCCGGTCTCGATCGCCCTTCGGCCCTCGAATTCAGCTTCCTGCTCTCCATTCCCACCATGCTGGCAGCTACCGGCTACGACCTGCTCAAAGAAATTCATCCCAGCAAAGCGGCCATCGCTGCCGGCACTGCCTCCAGCGAGCACGTCGTCATGACCGGTGAACATTGGATCGTATTGGCCATCGGATTCGTCGTTTCGTTCATCGTGGCTCTCGGCGTAGTCGAATGGTTCCTCATGTGGGTCCGCAAACACGGCTTCACCGTTTTCGCTATCTACCGCATTGTCGTGGGCACCATCCTCCTCATCTGGGGCTCAAAGTTGATCGGAAGCTAACCGCACCACTTCCAGTGCAGTGGCGGGGGTGGACAGCATGGTTCCCCCCGCTTTGATTTGCCCGAAATCAGGTTTTCCTCCACGGATAATAAGGACTGCTCTGGGATTCTTGATCCGTCCTGACGGCTCGGTTGCCTCTTATGCGACGGCCACAAGGAGCGGAGGCGTCCCTTTATGAAGTCCATCCCTATCGCTCTGTCGCCTACCCGCAGTCGCGCCCTGAATCTTTTTCTGGGCGTCATGCTGGCCATGGTCGCGCTCCTCCTTTTCCTCGCCCTTTCCACCTATCACCCAGCAGACCCGTCGCTCAACACCGCAACCGACGCAGCTCTCCCCCATGCCGTCCACAACTGGGCGGGTCTTTTTGGCGCATGGCTGAGCGATCTGCTTCTGCAGGCCATCGGAATCACGGCCCTCCTGCTGCCTGTTTGGCTCGGCGGTCTCAGTTGGGACTGGATGCGTTCGCGTTCCGGCGGTTCCGCCTGGTTACGCTGGGGTGGCTGCGTTCTGGCAATTGCCTTTCTGCCCACCGTCTTCGGTCTCCTGCCGTGGCACTGGCACTGGATGCACGCGGTTCCCGTCGAAGGCGTGATCGGCCGCCTCATCGCCGGCGTGCTGGTCGTCTATCTCAATACGCAGGGCGCCTGGGTTGTCGCTGCTGCGCTTGCCGCCGTTGGCGTCTACTTTGCCACTGCAGTCAGCATCTGGACCCTGAAGCAAATCGCCGAAGACCGCTGGATCCATCTGGTTGCGCTCTATGAGCGCTGGCGCAACTGGCGCGAAGATCGTGCCGACGCAAGAGCCGAACGCGATTCAGTGCTCGCCGAACAGCAATCCCCTGGCCCCGATCAGCGGCTGTTCACAGGCACCATCGACGCTGCCTCTGACCCCGCATCCGGATCGATGCCCAAGCGCGTCTTCAGCCTCGCGTCGTTGTTCAGCCGCAAGCCAAAACCGGTTGAAGTCGATCCGCTCGACGAAATCCCCGCGTTTCAGCGCGCAGCATCTCAACCTGCAGAATCGCAGATTCCCGTGGCGCCTGTGCGGCGCTCCAGCATTTGGGAGCGGACCGCCACCGATGTTGCTCCCGCCACGCCAGGCCCCGTTCCGGTACCAACTTCCGTTCCCGCAGCCTCTGTGGCCACTCGTCCCATAGAGTTCAAGCCTCTGCGTCCTGCGCCTCCGCCGACGCCGGAACCAGTGCCCCAACCCCCCGCAGTCGAGCAGTCGGGGGCGCCCGGAGCCATCGCCATTCACGAACGCGCCGACGCCGATGTGCGCACCGTAACCGTACCCCCAAAGCATGTCAGTGGCTTCAAATTGCCCGCCAGCACTCTGCTCAATTCCGGCAGCGGGCCGCAGGCTGTGCGCGAAGATGAGCTTCGCGAAGAAGCCCGCGTCCTCGTCGAAAAGTGCGCAGAGTTCGATGTGCGCGGCCAGGTTGTGCAGATCAATCCCGGCCCCATGGTCACCACTTACGAATTCAAGCCCGAAGCCGGAGTCAAATACAGTCGCGTGACCGGGCTGGCCGAAGATCTTTGTCTGGCTATGCGCGCTGAGAGCATCCTCATCGAACGAATGGCTGGCAAGAGCACCGTCGGCATTCAGGTGCCCAATCACGAGCGAGAAACAATCCATCTGCGTGACGTTATCGAGTCGGAAACATTCTCCCGCGCCCGTTCGCGCCTCACTCTGGCCATGGGCAAAGACATCAACGGCCGCATCGTCACCGCCGATCTCGCTTCTATGCCCCACGTTTTGATTGCCGGTTCCACCGGATCGGGCAAATCGGTCGCCATCAACGCCATGATCATGAGCCTGCTCTTCCGCACCACGCCCAGTCAGGTGCGGCTCATCCTGGTGGATCCCAAGCGCGTGGAACTTGGCATGTACGAAGGCATTCCCCACCTCTTCACGCCCATCATCACCGAGCCAAAGCTCGCGGCCAACGCCCTTCGCAATGCTGTGCGCGAAATGGAGCGCCGCCTGAAGCTCCTCGCCAGCCGCAGCGTGCGCAACATCGATCAGTACAACAAGCTTTTTGAGGGAACTATGCCTTCGCTCTTCGACGAAGGCGAACCCGAGGAGCCGCTACCTTATATCGTCATCATCATCGATGAGTTGGCCGACCTCATGATGCTCGATCGTGCCAACGTCGAAGAATCCATCACCCGTCTTGCACAAATGGCTCGCGCGGTCGGCATCCATCTCATCTTGGCAACGCAGCGGCCCAGCGTCGACGTCATCACCGGCCTCATCAAGGCCAACGTTCCCACGCGTATCAGCTTCCGCCTGGCGACCAAGGTCGACTCCCGTACCATCCTCGATACCAACGGCGCCGAGGCGCTGCTGGGACGCGGCGACATGCTCTTTCTCCCCCCGGGTACCAGCCGCTTGATGCGCCTGCATGCTCCTTTCGTAAGTGAAAAGGAGACCGCTGCAGTCGTTGCATTCTGGAAAGAACAGGGAGCTGCGGAGTATGCTGAGGGCTTCCTGGAGTCACCAAGAGAAGAGCGTCCCAATCAGGAAGGCTCGAGTGGCGAAGCGGACGACGACGATCCAATGTTCGACGATGCAGTGCGGCTGGTCTTCGAGTTTGGCAAAGCGTCCACTTCCTTGCTGCAACGCAGGCTGCGCGTCGGCTATGGCCGCGCGGCCCACTTGATTGACTTGATGGAACGCGATGGACTGGTCGGTCCGGCAGACGGTTCGCGCCCGCGTGAATTGCTCAAGGCTCCCGGCTGGCTCCACGAAGTTTCAGTGGCGGATGAATAGGACCGGTGCGGGGCCCGGACGAACGGAGCTTGAACCGATGCTGGGCATTGGAGCGGATCGGAATCTCCCAACAGTCTTGCTGATCGACGACGATCTGATCAGCAGAGAAGTTATTGCCACCGTCCTAACCCTCAATGGCTATACACTCCACACCGCCGAAGACGGCGCTACCGGTGTAAAGCTGCTGGACTCTCAGGCTGTCGCTCCCCACATTGTCCTCGTAGATGCCCGTATGGACGGTCTCAGCGGCCTTCCACTCATCGCTAAACTGCGGGCGTTCACTCCGGCCCGGATTTACGCTATTAGCGGCAGCCCCTTATCTGCCGACCTGCGCGCAGCCGTCGACGGATTCCTGCTCAAGCCTTTTGGTCTCGATGCCTTTCAGAAAATCGTCGAACAGGACACCGTCGTCGCCGCTCCTGATTCGAAAATGGCCGGTGAGCCCGTCATCAGTGCAGAAATTCTCAGCCAGTTCCGCCAAATGATGCCGGAAAACACCGTCCGCGAGGTCTATAAGGCGGTCCTTGCGGACCTGCAAAAGCATATCCAGGAGCTGGATGGGGCCATCTCCCGCCGCGACGCCGCCGAGGTTCGGCGCATCGGCCACACCATCAAGGGAGGCTGCGGCATGGCAGGCGCGCGCCAGGCCGCCACCCTGGGCGCAATGTTCGAGTCCGAGAGTGACGAAATGAATAACTCCGCCGCCATCCAACTTGAATTGAAGGCGGCTCTTACCAACCTGGAGCGTATGCTGAAGGTGGAATTTCCGCCTTAGGTAATGTGACTCTTTTCCGGTAAACCGTGTCATTTCGGTACTCGGATCGTGTAGATTGGTGATTACGCGGAAATGCTGCATAGTCTAAGGGATGGGAGTTGTCTCTCGAGTGGAAGGCCTGACACGAATCGTATTGGCGGATGACCACCCAGTTGTCCGTATCGGTGTCCGCAACATGCTCAATGCCGAAGAAGGCTTTGACGTGGTGGGCGAAGCCGATGACGGCGACGAGGCCATTACGCAAACTCTCGAGTTGCAGCCGGATATCCTGCTCCTCGACGTCGCCATGCCGCGCCTCCCAGGCCTCGAGGCCATGCGCGCCATCATGAAGGGCTCGCCCTCCGTCAAAATCCTGCTCCTCACCTCTACCATTACCACCCAGCAAATCATTGAAGCGCTCCACATTGGCGCTCGTGGCATCGTTCTCAAAGACGCGCTGGCCGGCCATCTTAAGACCGCCATTCGCACCGTCTGCGCTGGCGATTACTGGATCGGCGGCAAGCGCGTGGTCAACCTGGTCTCCGCCCTGCACGATCTCATGCAGCAGGCGACACCTCCTCAGCAAAAAACCTACGGCCTTACGCCGCGGGAACTCGAAGTGGTGGGTTGCATCGTCGAAGGCTGCAGCAATCGAGACATCGCCAAGCAGTTCACACTGAGTGAAGAAACCGTCAAGCGGCACTTGTCCAATATCTTTGACAAGACCGGAGTTTCTACTCGCCTTGAACTGGCGCTCTTTGCCATCGCGCATCACTTGGTCACGCCGCAACAGTAGCCTGGAGTCTTACCCTAAGAATTGCTTTTCCAATCGATCCAGCAACCCATCCGTTGCGTCGCACACGCCCGTGTGCACAGGCGAGGGCTGCAGAATGGTGCTCCGCGGCGCCACAATCCAGTGGAATCGCTCTCTCTCCGATAGCTGGGCCACCGGCCCGGCAGCTGCATCCCCTTTGCACACCCGCACAACTGCATCCAGATGCTGCTTCACAAGTTCCACATCCACATCCGGCCATAATGCCGTCAGTCGCGCCTCATCCAGCCGTATCCGAGCCTCCAGATATCGCTTCTCCAGGCAAAAGACAACCACACCGGCATTGACGAATTCCTGCCGTTCCACGCGTGGCACCACGCGCAGAATGGCGTAATCAAAGGAGGCGGGCGCGTGCATTTATCGCCTCCTGTTCAAAGATCTGGGATACTTCAAGCCGCCTGCAGAAAAAGTCCAGATACGCTGCACGGCGATCCACAGAGCTCAACCCACCCTGCAGCTGCTCGAACCACGCATCCGGAACCTGATCCACGATATCCATGAACACCTGCGAGTGCAGCTTTCCTCGTGCAATCTTCCCCGCTTCCGCAATTTCTGCAGCCCAGGGCAACAACACATGTTGACGGATCTCTACAAACTCCGAATCGCTTCTGCTCTGCATCGTCTCCCAATTGTGATGGAAGAACAGCGCTGCGCCATGATCGATTAAATACAGCCTCCGGTGCCAGACCAGAAGGTTTGTATTCTTCGCCGTGCGATCCACGTTCTGCGTGAAAGCGTCAAACCACACTGTGAGCGAGGCTTCGCTTGCTGTCACCACATCGCGTGCGGCGGGGTCGAACGTGATCGAGCCCGGCAGGTAGTCGAGTGCTAGATTTAATCCCGCGCTCGCCTTCAACAATTGCCGAATCTCGTAGTCCGGTTCGTTCCGTCCCAAAATCGGATCAAGTTCGAGAAAGACGATCTCAGGTACACGCAAACCCAGAGCACGCCCAATCTCCCCGGCGATGAGCTCGGCAATCAGAGCCAGCGGCCCCTGTCCCGCGCCGCGAAACTTCACCACATAACGCCCCAGATCATTCGCCTCCACAATCGCCGGCAAGGATCCGCCCTCTCGCAGAGGGAGAACATAGCGCGTCGCTTGAACGGTTCGCAGCATCGAAGGTTCAGTGTAACGGTCGATCTCCATGAAGCGCAGTCCAAGTTTCGCTCCTTCGCTCTGCCCTACCATGGAACTACAAGGAGTAACCCTGCAATGAGGATTGGATTTCTCGGCTTGGGCGCAATGGGAACGCCGATGGCGCTGCGCTTGCTCGCCGCAGGCCATGAATTGTCTGTCTGGAATCGCAGTGAAGAGCGCACCAAACCCCTGCTCCGCGAAGGTGCAATCGCTGCTGCAACGCCGGCTGAAGCCGAACTCGGCGCTGAAGTCGTCATTACCATGCTCTTTGACGACGCCGCCCATGAAGACGTGCTCTTTGGCTCAAACGGCCTCATGGACGCTCTTTCCCCCGGAGCGCTTCATATTTCCTGCAGCACCATCAGCGTCGTCCTCAGCGAACGCCTCGCCGCCGAGCATGCGCAGCGCGGTCACCGCTACGTCGCCGCACCCGTCTTCGGCCGCCCCAATATTGCAGAACAGGGAAAGCTTTGGATCGTGGTCGCTGGCGAGGAAACCGCTGTCGCCTCAGCGCGTCCCTTGCTCGAGCCCATGTCCCGCGGCATTTCTGTTGTCGGAACCGTTCCGCGGCAGGCACATGCACTCAAACTGGGTGGCAATTTTCTTATCAGTACCATGCTGCAGTCTCTCAGCGAGGCATTCGTCTTTGCAGAATCGCAACAAATCCCTCCCGCGGTTTTCATCGATGCCGTGAATAGCGCCCTGTTCCAGTCGCCCTTTTACGCCTCCTATGCCGATGTCATGCTCCATCCACCCGCACGCGCAGGCGCTACCATCGCGCTCGGAGTGAAGGACCTCAATCTCTTTCGCGCAGCTGCCGAAGGACGTGTCGCGCGGCTCAGCCTTGCCGACAGTCTTGCTCAGGTCTTTGCCGAAGCAGTGAAGGCCGGGCTCAGCAAGCAAGACTGGGCGTTAGGTCAGTACCGGGTCGCGCAAATGCGGGGAAAAATTTCGACCTAGATTCTCTCCAGCGATTCCCACAAATCGCCGAAAGAAGTCGCTCAATCTGCCCGTCATCGCTGGACGTGGTTGCGGTCACAGGAAATTGCGCCGATTTGTTTAGGATAGGCATATGGGACTACAAGGAAAGATCGTCTTCATTACCGGTGCCAGTGCCGGCATCGGCGCCGCTACAGCTCTCGCTTTCGCATCCGAAGGCGCTCGCCTCTTGCTCGCGGCTCGCAGGCCGGGAAAACTGGCCGAGATCGCTTCAAGCGCGCTTGAACGCGGAGCTCCCGCCGTGCATTCCATTGACCTCGACGTCCGCGATCACCGCGGCGTGCAGCAATCCATCGACGACTTGCCGCAAGAATGGGCCGAAATCGACATCCTCGTCAACAATGCTGGACTCAGCCGCGGTCTCGACAAGCTGTACATGGGCAAAATTCAGGATTGGGAAGAGATGATCGACACCAACGTTAAGGGCCTGCTCTACGTCACCCGCGCCGTGGTTCCTGGCATGGTGGTGCGGGGTCACGGGCATATCATCAGCCTGGGCTCGACGGCTGGCGAAATCTCTTATCCCAATGGCGCTGTCTACTGTGGAACCAAGGCCGCGGAAAGGGCAATCAACGACGGTTTGCGGCAGGATCTTCTCGGCACGCCGGTTCGCGTCACCAGCATCGATCCCGGAATGGTCGAGACCGATTTCAGCCTCGTACGCTTTCACGGTGATCACGAGCGCGCCGCTAAGGTCTATAAGGGAATTACACCCCTTGCACCGGAGGATGTGGCCGATGCCATCGTCTGGGCTGCCGGTCGGCCCGCCCACGTCAACATCGCTCGCATCTCAATGACTACGATTCATCAAGCCAACTCGCTGCTGTTTCATCGCGAGGGCTAACCGGCAATTCAGGACGAACAAAACGCCTTCCTTAGTTCAGCGCTTCAATTTCTTTGTCGATCTGCTGCAAAGCAGCTTCCAGCGCGGAACGGCGTGCCGGACTCGAAGTCCGCTGCGAAAGGATGTTCTCCCGCTGCAGATGCAGTGCTTGCATGCGCCGGGCGCGTTGTGTACGCTCTTGCTCGGCAAGCCTCCTCTGCTCTTCGGTTAGAAGTCCGTTGCCGGGGTGTACTGCTGGCTCTTGTGCCGCACTCGCCATCTGTTCCTCCACGGATTTACTTTCCCAACCTCGGGCCATGCTTCCATCTTACGTTGGCGCAGCCTCCTGCCGTCCCGTAAACTGGCCCGGGATACGAAGATTCATCGCCGATTTGAGAGATTTCACCGCTTCCAACGTCTCAAACTTGCCTCACGGAGGAGATATGCGCGTCGCACAGGTTCCGCAATTCGGGATTGATTCACTTGAGCTTGCGGATCGTCCCATGCCGGAACCGGGTCCCGGCGAAGTCCTCGTGCGCGTGCGTGCGGTCTCTTTCAACTACCGCGACCTGCTCATGGTCCAGGGAAAATACAATCCCAAATTGAAACTGCCCCGCATCCCCTGTTCCGACGGCGCCGGCGAAATCACGGCCGTAGGCGAGGGAGTTCGCACGTTCAAGTCCGGCGACCGCGTGGCCGGCATCTTCATGCAGAACTGGCTTGATGGCCCTCCCACTCCAGAAAAAGTTAAAGGCGCGCTCGGGGGAGACATCGACGGCATGCTCGCCGAATATGTTGTCCTCTCTGAATCAGGCGCTGTCCCCATCCCAGATCACCTCAGCTTCGAAGAGGCAGCCACGCTGCCCTGTGCCGCCGTCACCGCCTGGAATGCCCTCCTTGCCGCGCGCCTCAAGCCTGCGAATACCATCCTCATTCAAGGCACGGGCGGCGTCTCCATATTTGCTCTCCAGTTCGCAAGGCTCATGGGCGTGGGTGTTCTTGGCGTCTCCAGTAGCAACGAGAAACTGGAACGCGCCACAGCCCTCGGACTCACCGCCGGCATCAACTATCGCGAAACGCCTGAATGGGATCGTTGGGTCCTCGATCAGACCGGCGGCGCCGGTGTCGATCTCGTCGTCGAAGTCGGCGGCGTGGGCACCTTGCCACGTTCGCTGCGCGCTGTCCACATGGGCGGTTGCATTGCGCAAATCGGGGTTCTTTCGGCAGCCGCCGATGCGCTGCCGCTTGGGCTTATCCTGCACAAGCAGGTCCACATCCAGGGAATTTACGTCGGTTCACGCCGTGACTTCGTTGAGATGAATCGAGCCATCAGCGAATCATCGCTTCGCCCGGTATTCCAAGCCCATCCCTGGTCTGAGATGCGAAGTGTCCTCCAGCAAATGGAAAGCGCAAGCCATTTCGGCAAACTTGTCGTAACCGTCGCATGACCCGCTCCAACTCCGCAGCTCAGCTGAAACCAAGCACGGGATGCGGGACATACGGTTCTTCGAGCGAGGCGATCTCCTCCAGTGTGAGTCGCAGCGTCAATGCAGCTGCCGCATCCTGCAAGTGATGCGGCTTGGTTGCTCCCACAATCGGCGCCGTTACGCCAGGCTTTTCCAGCAGCCACGCCAGGGCAATTTGCGCTCGTGGAACGCCGCGCTTCTCGGCTATTTCTCCTAGCCGGTCGACGACTCCCTTATCGGACGCCTCGGTCCTTCCATACATCGACGCGCCAAATTTGTCAGTCTCCAAACGCTTCGTCGCCTCGCTTTTCCATGGCCGCGTCAAGCGGCCGCGCGCCAGTGGACTCCAGGGAATCACACCGATTCCCTCCGCCTGGCAAAGGCCGATCATTTCGCGCTCTTCTTCGCGATAAAGCAGGTTGTAGTGGTTCTGCATTGAAACAAATCGCGTCCACCCATGCCGATCCGCAAGATAAAGAGCCTTGGCAAATTGCCACGCATACATGGACGAGGCGCCGATGTATCGCACCTTACCCGCCTTCACCACGTCGTGCAGCGCTTCCAGCGTTTCTTCAATCGGAGTGTCATTGTCCCAGCGATGAATCTGGTAAAGGTCCACATAGTCCGTCTGCAAGCGCTTCAGGCTCTCGTCAAGTTCGTACAAAATTGACTTGCGCGAGAGACCCCGTCCGTTCGGCTCTTCACGCATCACTCCATGTACCTTCGTGGCAATCACTACGGCTTCACGCCGCGTGTTGGCCTTCAGAAAATTCCCCAGAACCTTCTCGCTGTCCCCGCTCGAATACACGTTCGCCGTATCGAAGAAATTGATCTCGAGATCGAGCGCCTGGCGAAAGAACGGCTGGCTCTCAGCCTCATTCAATGCCCAGGCGTGCCGCCCGCCCTTCAACTCGCCGGTAGCCGGTGAACCATAGGTCATGCATCCGAGACAGATGCGCGAAACCTTCAGCCCGGTCTTTCCCAAGTTAACGAAATCCATCGATTCTCCTGGGAGCCTCCGCCTCGGCACAATTCCAACTTGCTTCAATGGAATTCACCCACGAATTGCCGCCCCATCGTATGGATGCCATTCAATCATGGAAGGTCAGCATTTTTTGCGGAGCGCAACTTCGAGTTCATTCAAACTCTATCTGGGCCCTTCCCCAGGCTTAGCAGCTTTTCGTAGATGGAGAGTGTCTCTGCATTGAAGCAAACGAACCGCACCTCTTCCACGTCGGTGCCCTGCACGCAGTCCCGCACCGTCCTCACCGCTATCTCCGCGGCGCGCTGCGCAGGGAACCTGTAGACACCAGTACTGATCGCCGGGAAAGCGATCGTTTGTACGTTGCGCTCGCCCGCAAGTTCCATGCAGCGCCGATAGCAGCTCCCTAGCATTTCATCTTCGCCGCGTCCCCCGCCATGCCACACGGGGCCCACCGCATGAAAGATCCATTTTGCCCGCAGGCGGAAACCAGGCGTCGCCTTCGCGTCGCCGGTCTCGCATCCCCTGAGCTTTCGGCAAGCCTCCAGAAGCTCAGGTCCGGCTGCGCGATGGATCGCGCCATCCACGCCTCCACCACCCAGCAGAGACTCGTTCGCCGCGTTCACAATCGCGTCCACTGCGAGCTCGGTAATGTCCCCTTGAACCGCGATCAGTTGCGCCATGGCTCGACGTTCACCAGCTTCTGGTTCCGAGCATAACGCCCTTAGGGCGCCTCAAGGTGTGCAGGTTCAGATTCTGACTGAAAGAGAGCTACTGGATGATGTACATGACGGACTGGCTCGACATGGTCAGCGTCTCTTTGGGCAAGAATGGCAGATTCACCGGGAAAGTGTAAGTCACCTGGACCTGTGCGCGATTGCCCGGATTTTGATTCCCGTCCGGGAAGCTTGTCGCCGGGGTGATCGTCCCGCCGCCGAGATTGGGCCACCCTAATTGAGAAACATACGTGTTCACGGCGCTGGCCGTGGCCGTGCATGAACCGTTCGAAGAGTTGAGGCAAGTCGCGCCGTGGACGATCGCATAACGCGAGCCCTCCCGCGCCAGCTCTGAACTCAAGCAATAGCTGTAAAACACCAGGCAAAGCTCAATCATCGTGAACATGAAAGCCGCAACAATCGGCACCGCGAGGGCTGCTTCAATCAAAGCCTGGCCCTCTTCCCGATCTGAGTCCATCTCTGGCCGCGTCTGCTGAGTCTTCCTGTGCGCAGATCCGCGCTGCCACAATATTCGCGGCAGCCGAAAACCTGCGCGGCGCAGAACGCCGCTCGACCTGAACTGTTGAAGCATTCTTATTCCTGCACTTCCATCACCGAGGTGCCATGCAGTGTCCAGGTGGCCGGAAGCCCCGGAATTCGAACTGGAGGCGTCACCGTCGCCGTCGAATTCACTTGCACAAACTGTAGATAATGATTGCTTGCATTGGCCGGGCAGACCACTGCTGCTGCGGCTTGCGTGGTGTATTGCGTCCCCCCAATCGAAGAGGAGCAGGCATAGTACTCGCTCGACGTAACCGACAGATTGCTGCCGAAGTCCGATGCTTCAGCCTGCGCAGCCGCCTGAATCCCTGAAGGATTCGAGGCCAGTGTCGAACTGATCATGCCGTACATCGCACCTGCGCTCGCAGCATTTGAAACTTCGATCGAGTCATAGACCACAAACGCAATCTCTGCCGTTCCCAACATCAACGGCGTCAAAAGGAATGAGAATGCCAATGCGAGTTCGATCGAAGCGTTGCCGCTCGTGTCGCCAAGCTTTTCCGTAACGCGCCTGGCTCGAGCTTTGAAGCGACCCAATGGGCCCTGCATATTTCTCAACATAAGCTTCTCCTCTTCAGATTCACTCCGCGAGTTTTGCAACTGAGATGTTCAGAGTCCCAAGATTCGATGTTGCGTAGCTGTTCAGTGTGGCGCCCCCGGCAATCGCCAGCGTCTGCGCCACAAAGTCCATCGTCAGCGTTGTTCCGGTGCCGTTATTCAAACTCACTGCCGCACTGGGCGCATACACCAGGCCCGAGAACGTGGAGTTCGAACCGCCCTGGATCGAGACCGTGCTGCCCCCAACATAGAAAAGCGTCCCCGGCGTACCGCCAACCGTCGGCGCCGAAAGATTCGAGGTCACGCCGTTGGCAATATTCACCGTCCCGCCCACATAAAAGGTCACACCATTTCCCGTAATCGGCGCTCCTCCGCCGGTGCCAAAATTCCCCTGAATGTAATAGGTGTAGCCTGGGGTGAACGTCACTGACGACGACTGGCTCGTGTCCAGGCTCGTGTAGCAGACGGTGTTGCTCATCGTTGTCTCGCCCGACAACGGAAGGGTGTAGGCCCCCGTGTAATTATTCGCCGCCGTCCAGCCTTGAATTGGATTGCTGTAGCAAGGAAGTCCGTTCGGCAGCGCGGGCGCAGTCAACGTGGGCTTGCAACTGGTCGCAATGCCTTGCACAACCTTCGTCGACGACGAAATCTGCCCGCTGTTATTGATGTTGCCTGAGTTGTTCCACGTGGTGGAGACCGTTCCCAGAGAAAGTGCGCTCAAATCCGCGCTGCCTGTCACTCCAACCGCATTGTTGCTGCTCGAGTCCACCGTCACTCCGCACGCCGGCGCTGAGATTTGCGCATTGTTGCTCATGCCCAAACCTTGTCCGCTCGCCGCCTCAAGGCAAATGCAGGTCGGACTGCTCAATCCGCCGCCGGCTACTCCGCGTCCCGAAACCGGAAGCCCCACGGCTGTGTGGTCCAACATTCCCAGAAAAAAGGTCGGAATATTTTTAGAAACAACTGCCTGAATGTAAGTGCTTGATCCGGAATAGTTTCCGCTCGAGGGGGTGGAAAGAGTCACCGTTGCCGGATTCACGGTGGCGCCGGGGTCAAACCCGTTGGCCTTCGCCATTGCATTGGCAACTGCCTGCTCATTCGACGTGTTGCCGGAACTCGCTTCCTCCGCCGCTGCAACTGCAGCCGCGTCAGCAGCCGCCTGCGCCATCCGCCTCTCGTGGAAAAGAAAGCCAACATCAATCCCTAGAGCAATAAAGCCCAGGAGAAAGATCGCAAGCAGAACGACCAGGATCATGGTCGACTGTCCGGATTCACACGAATAAAGGGTGTTCCCGCAGCGAAGAAGTTCGCTGAGAGGCCGTTTGGTAAAGCAGCTGAACTTCATGGACTCCAAAGCCGCCTTGCGGCTTCTTGAGCGGTAATCAGCCAATTTGCACCAAGGTACCTACGTGATCAACACAAAAGTACAGTGGATTGAGATTACCTAGAGCGAAAATACAAGTCAAGAATGGTCATCTACAACTAAAGAGGGTGTTTGCTCTGCCTTCTCGTCGCACCTGTTGGCCATTCGGAAGGGTTCTCCGATTCACAGGGAATTGCGGAAACTTGAAGAAGCAGTGCGTTACCCTCTATTCAGTGCGGTTCCTGGTCGCGGAAGTCGTAAGCGCCTAAGTTAGACATCAAATTCGTGAAATTCACCCTGCCAACTCGGTGGTTCCCCCTGGGCGGGCTTGCTGCTCCTGATCGAAGGATCAAGAGCGGTAAAGCGCTTTTTGGACTTATCGTCATTGCAGCCATCGCTTTTCTGGCAGGCTGCGGTGCCAATCCCGTCGCCGCAAATCCCTCCAACAGCGTATTTTCCATTGCGCCCGCAACTGCAGCCATCGACACCAACTGTGCGGGTTGCAATTCCGCTAATTCTCAGGGCAGCCCCGTCCTTCAGTTCGCGGCCACGCAGACCAATGGCGCAGCCGCAGATGTGGTTTGGTCCGTCTCCGGCGGAGACCTCACTGCAGGCGCGGGCGCCATCACTGCGAAGGGCCAGTATTTGCCCCCCAGCTACCTCAGCGCAGACCGTGTTCAGATTTTCGTAACAGCCACGCTCAAATCGAATCCAAGTCTCCGCGCAACCTCCGCGCTTACACTGACGCCCGGCTTCCTTCAGCCGCTCACTCCTGAGAACCTCGCCCTCGGAGCCGGCGGCGCCACAACCGTCACCGGCGTCCTGGCTGAGGTCGGCGGTGCGGCCGGCATCCATTTCTCGCTCTCCGATTCCCCGAATGGTGCTTCCGTTGGGCAGGGTGAGCTTTCCGTGCCAACCTGCCAACGCACCCGGCGCGCCTTCACCTCTTGCTCAGTCACCTACACTGCGCCCGCCACGGTGCAGGGAACTGCCGTCACCTACGTCGTCGCCACGGCTGCGGGCACCTCGCATGTCGAAGCGGCTGTTCTCCTCAATGCTTCCGGCGTTGCCAGCAATCCTGCCACCCACCAGTCCCAACTCGCGACTCCCATGCTCCTTGGAACTTCCGGCGGCAACAATGCCGACTTCGACACCCGCGGCAACACCATCGTCGATTGCTGCAGCGGAACCCTTGGCGCTCTCCTGCAAGACAACAATGGCCGCCAATATCTCCTCAGCAATAACCACGTCCTTGCGCGCAGTGACCACGCAGGCGTCGGCGACGCCATCGTGCAGCCCGGCTTGATCGACAACAATTGCACACCCAATGGCGACGGCGCAGGCACGCTTCCCGTCGGCGCGCTTACCGCTTGGCTTCCTCTCAAAGCCAGCCAGACCAACGCCGATGCTGCCATTGCTGAAGTCGCGGCTCACACCGTAGATCCAACCGGAAGCATTCTCGAACTAGGCGCGCGCTTGCCCGATGGCACCCTAACGGCTGCGCCTCCCGGCACCTCGTCCACCGCCGGCAAAGGGGAGTCCGCAGGACTGCAGTTGCGCATAGCCAAAAGCGGTAGGACCACTGGCCTGACCTGTGGCGGCGTCTCCGCCATCGCCGTCGATGTCTCCATCGACTATTTCCGCGACTGCGCAGAAACCCGGCCTTACTTCACGCGGACTTTTACCAACCAAATCGGACTGAGCGGCAACGCCTTCAGCGACTCCGGCGATTCCGGCGCTCTCGTCGTAGACGCTGCCAACGCCGAACCCGTCGGGCTCTATTTCGCCGGCGGCCTGGATACTGCCGGCGTCAGCCAGGGCATGGCCAACCCGGCTGGCGAAGTACTCAGCGAATTGTCCTCTCAATCTGGTGGCTCAAACAGCTACTCCTTCGTCGGTGGCGCGGACCACCCCGTGAGTTGCCTCAGTTATGGGAACAACACGGTGACCGCGGCCCAGTCTTTGCCTCTCACCGACGCTGAGATCGCACGCGTGCAACTGGCTCTCCCATCGGCCCGCTCCTACATCAATCCTCAAACCGGCATTCTCGGCGTCGCCATGGGCAAGAGCAGCGACCATCCCGGAGAAGCGGCCATCATCGTCTACGTCGATTCCGAAAAGGCCGCCTCCGTTCCCGCGACGATCAGCGGTGTCCGCACCCTCGTGATCCCTGCCGATGCCCGATCGGTCCTGCTTGGCTCTGCGCTGACTGCGAACGCCATCGCCTCCGCGCCACCGCTCGGCGAAGAAGCACTGAACGCCGCCTTAACCGTCAAGCGCCAGGTTGCCCGCAGTCTCATGCAGCAGAACCGCGCCTTCTTCGGCATCGGTGTAGGCCAAAGTCTCGACAACCCAAAAGAAGCTGCCCTCGTCTTTTATGTTGACCGCAGCCGGGTCCCCGCCGACCTGCCGCAATCCATCGACGGACTGCGCACGCGGTACATCGTGATGAGCCGCCTGCACGTCACGCGATCTTTCTCTGCGCCCTTCCAGCCGCGTCTTCACTGCACTCCGCATGCAAGCCCTGCGCAATTACCCGCATTCGATCCCACAACTGCCCTCGACCGTCATACCCTGGAGATTTTCTAAATTTGCTTTCCATCCGCTCCCAACGCGCTCTGGTTCTGCTTTGCAGCAGCCTGGTGCTTGGCCTCTTCAGCGCAGTAGCTTCGGTTGCCGCCACCCCCGTCATTTCTGGATATGTCTTTACCCAGGCCAACCCCATCGCGCCGGGTCAGATCGATCCTCATTCCATGACGCGTATCAATTACGCCTTTTCCGCCATCTCCGGCGGGCGCATGGTCGTTTCCGCTCCCAGCGACGCGGCCAATCTCGCGCAACTCACGGCATTGCGCAAACAAAATCCCGCCTTGCAGATCATCATTTCCGTCGGTGGATGGCTGGGCTCTGGCGGATTTTCTGATGCATCGCTCACCACCGATTCCCGCGCCGCCTTCATCGATAGCGTCATGCAGTTCCTTCAGCAATATGACCTCGACGGTCTCGATGTCGATTGGGAATACCCCGGCGGTGCCGGCGCCGGAAACAAATTCCGCGCTGAAGACAAACAGAATTACACTCTCCTGCTCGCTGAGCTGCACAACCGCTTCGCGCAGAATGCGCGCACAAGCCACCGGCGTCTTTACCTCACCATCGCCGCCGGAGCCTCCAACGACTTCCTCGCTCATGTCGAAATGACCAAAATTGCTCCCATCATCGACGGGATCAACCTCATGGCCTACGACTTTGTGGAGCCGGATTCAGAGAAGATCACCGCCCACCACGCCGCGCTCTTCACCAATCCGCAGGATAAGACGCAGCAATCCGGAGACGCCGCAGTGCAGGCATTCGAAGCTGCCGGTGTGCCCGCCGACAAACTCATTCTTGGAGTCCCGTTTTATGGACACACATGGGGCAACGTATCCAATGCGAATCACGGCCTCTTTCAGCCCGGCCAAATGCCGACGCGGGATATCCAGCCGTATCACCTGATCGCATCCGATTTGCTCGGCCACGGCTTCACACGCTATTGGGATTCAGTCTCCAAGGTTCCCTGGCTCTATAACGACGATCAACACCTCTTCGTCACTTATGAGGATCCCGAGTCCCTGGCCGGCAAGTGCGCCTACATCCAATCGCATCACCTCGGCGGCATCGCCTTTTGGAGCTACTACGACGATCCGGATGGCGTTTTGCTCGGGACCATCGATCGCGCCTTCCAAACGTCGTCTGTCCCGCACGCGCACTAGCGTTCGCACCGGGTGTTACTCTCCTGGGAACTGCACACCAAGCGCCGTCCGTGCTTCCTCCAGCAACCGGGCCATCCCCAGCGACAGGGCATGCGTGATCTCTGGACTCTCGTGCCGGCCTTCGCGAATCAAATCGCAGAAATGCTCGGTCTCGTAGTTGAATCCTCCATGGGCGTACGGCTCGTCCATCTCAACGACCCGCCCGCCAACATAGTGAATACTCGCTTTGGTCGGATTCCACCAGTTCGGATGAATCAGCACATAACCGCGTGGTCCGGAGAGCAGGGCATCGCCGCGGCTCGACAGATCCAATCCCGTATGCAGCTGCGCCATCCCACCCTCATGATCGCTTTGAATCAACGCCAGGTTATCCACGCCTCCCGAACTCAGGCGACCCATCGTCTGCACACGTCTCAGCTCGCCCAGCCAGTCCACCGCCAGGAATGCCTCATAGGGACCAATCCCCATGATTCCGCCCCCGCCCAGTTCTTTGAAATGCAGCGGATAGTCCGAGCTCAGCGATCCATCCGCATGTCCCGCCCGCACGTAACCCACGGGTCCAATCGGATCCTCCGCCAGGTGCGCGCGCAGTTTACGATACATCGGAAAGAACGGCGGCTTCATCGCTTCCATAAAGAGTCGATCGCTCTGCTTCGCCGCACGCAACACTTCTTCCAGCGATCGCACATTCAGCGTTGCAGGTTTCTCGCACAGAACATGCTTGCCCGCAGCGAGCGCGCTCTTGCATAGCTCCGCGTGTGTGTCCGGGTGCGTGGCGACATACACTGCATCGATCTCCGCCTCAAGCAACTCATCATAGGAACCGCACACTTCCACCACGCCGAACGTTTCGGCATAGTCTCGCGCCTGCTCCGTGCGCCTTCCCCATACCGCTGCAAGTTGCGCTCCCGGCACCCCGCGCAATCCTTCCCCAAAGCGTGTCGCCGCTCTGCCCGGGCCGGCAACTCCCCAGCGAATCAACGCCATCGTTCCGCTTGTTCCACCCTCACTCATGCAGCCCGCTTACTCTCTCGGAAGATCCGTAGGCTTAGGCTCGCAAAGCGCCAGCTTGTTGCCGAAAGGGTCCAGCAAATTCAGCGCCGGCGTTCCCCAAAAGGTCTCGTCAATGCCCGGACGCCAGTAGGGGTAGTTCTTGGCGCTCAACTCCGCATGCAGCTCGCGGACTCCAATAAAGTCCACCTGGCAGTGGACCCCGGGCGCCCCGTCGCCATAGTGCTCTGAAAGATGCAGCACAAGCCCATCGCGCGAGACCTGCATATAAAGCGGCGCCGTCGGCTCAAACCTGTGTTCCCAGTCCAGGTGGAATCCCGCGTAGTCGAGATAAAACTCGCGCGCCTTGTCGACGGAGAAGATGCGGAGAATTGGTATGACCCGAAGCGTTTGCAAACCCATGCGGCTAGCGTAACAAGTCTTCCAGCGCCGTGCTCAGGTCCGTCTTCTCATCGCGATACTTCACAATCACCGGCGCATAGAGCGATAACCCCCATCCTTCGGCGTTCGCGTGAGCCTTTCCCTTGGTTACTGCGCGCGATCCCGGCACCACCACTGCTCCTTCGGGAATAATCAGTGGCATCTCTGCTGTAGCCCGGACCACTGTCCCCTGGACCAAATCAAACACCGGCGTCCCTCGCGTCAAGATTGTTCCGGCAGCCAGCACGGCCCCCTTGCGCACAATCGTGCCCTCATAGACTCCTGAGTTCCCGCCGACCAGCACATCATCTTCAATGATGACCGGGCTGGCATTGATGGGCTCGAGAACTCCACCGATCTGTGCTGCCGCGCTTAAATGCACACGCTTGCCAATCTGCGCGCACGATCCCACCAGCGCGTGCGAGTCCACCATGGTTCCCTCGTCCACCCACGCGCCCGTGTTCACATACATCGGCGGCGCGCAAACCACCCCCCGCGCCACATAGGCTCCCGCACGCACTGCAGATCCACCCGTCACCACACGCACTCCGTCGCCGGCAGTGAACTGCCTCACCGGGAATGTGTGTTTGTCCACAAAAGTAAATGCCCCACCCGCAATGTCCGTCAATGCGCCGATTCGAAAGCCCAGCAAAATGCCTTCTTTAACCCACGTATTCACGCGCCAGCCCGTCGGCGAATTCGAATCAGGCGAGGCAGAGCGCAGCTCTCCCTTTTCGAGCGCGTCTCTTAGCTCAAGAAAGGCTTCCATGGCAGCCGGGTCGCCAATTGCGGTTGCACCGGCCGAGAAATGGCGCTCGACTGCCGTCTGAAGTTCAGGGATGTTCATTCCATCCTGAGTCTATCAATTTGTGACGGGAGATATCCCGGCCGGAAAGCCGGGATCCGCGCTAGAAGCTCGCGTGCACAGGCGTTGTCACGGGCGTGACCTTCGCCTTGTGATTCGAACCAGGCGGTGCAGGACCAATGCGAAATGAATTGTTGCCCTCTGGAATCAAGGAGAGTGATACCGGTGCATGACCGGGCCGGGCGCAAAAACGCTTCGCCTCAAGCCATGCGCAGAGACGAGGATCGTAAATCTCCGGCTGTCCCTGCCAGAATTCCGGCGCCAACTCGCATTCAATCTGTAAATGATCCAATTGCAACTCGATCGTGTGCGTGCCCGGCGCAAAATAACGCGCCACGTTGCCCGATCCCACATCGAGACCTGTCACTCCGTAACCCTTGCTGTGTGTCGTTACCACCATAAGCGCCTGCTTTTCTATGCCTGGACCGTGCCAGTCTAGAGACCTGGAAGCCAATCGCCATTGTGGAAGATGGTTTAAAACGGCGGTGCTTCCTGTTGTGGAACGATAAGGTTCTGAAGCACCATTTTGGGTCGATGGTGCGCCGGTTTCAGTCAGCTGTCAATCACTTTCGGATGAATTTAATGTCATCAGCATCCGCACCATCCTGACGATGCGGAGCAGTACAGGCATGTTGCCGAATTCTGCAAATCTCGGCTTGCCTTCCAATCCCCGAGACCAAACTCATCCCTGTTCACTTAGAGTCGGTTTTCCCGCGGAAGTTTGTATGAATTCGTCAGCTTTTAAGAAATGCCGGCCGTGAAACGTTTACAACGCTCGAACAGCCTGAATTAGCGCCGAGGCAACCTCGCTCTGCTCGCCTTCGCTGATCCGATTAAAGAAAGGCAACGCCAGCGTCCGCTCCGCAATCCCTTCTGTGATCGGCAGTTTTAGTCCGGCTGCGCTTCGATGGTCCTTCCAGGCGGGTTGCCGATGAATCGGGCCAAAATATCGCCCCGTGGCGATTCCCTTTTCAGCCAACTCCTTCTGGACCGTCGCCCTCACCGCTTCACCGGCCCGGTCCCGCTCGGGCAACCGCACTACATAGACAAACCAGCTGATCGTCCTTCCGGCAAGCGTCAACGCCGGCAGCTCCAACCCCGAGACTTCCCGCAAAAGTCCGTCATACCTCTGAGCTACCGCCGCTCTCAGCCGCAGCATCTCCTCCAGGCGGCCCAGTTGCACGCGCCCCAGTGCGCAGGCCATTTCAGAAATCCTGTAGTTGTATCCGATCTCGGCGTGATCCAGCCAATCCGCGTTGGGTGTCCGCCCTTGGTTTCTTAGCGAACGCAAGCGTTCCGCACGTGCCCCGTCCCGCACCAGAACCGCACCACCCTCTCCTGTCGTCAGCTGCTTGTTCGGATAAAAGCCCAGAACGGCCAGGTCACCGAATGTCCCTACCCGGCGCATCTTTGCGCCTTCCCCATACCAACCGCCCACTGCCTCGCAGGCATCTTCAATCAACGCAAGTCCATGTCGATCCGCGAGCGTCCGCAATGCATCCATCTCAGCCGGCACGCCAAACGTGTGCACCACAAGAATCGCGCGTGTCTTGCCGCCTATTCTCTGTTCCACATCCGCTGGATCGAGATTCAGCGTTACAGGGTCAATGTCTGCAAAGATAGGCGTCGCCCCGGCCTGCAGCACCGCGTTTGCCACTGCGATAAAGGCAAACGACGGCACAATCACCTCATCGCCGTTGCCGATCCCCAACGTGAGCAGCGCAAGATGCAGCCCCGCTGTCCCTGAACTCACCGCGATTGCATCGGGAATTCCGTGATACTCCGCCAGCGCCCGCTCAAACCGGCCCAGCTCCGGCCCCAGGCTCAGCCGCGCCGTCCGCAGCACCGCCGTCACGGCCTGAATTTCCGCTTCTGTAATATCCGGCGCAGAAAGGGAAATGCGCTTCTCTGGGCTCGGCTGCAACTCCGCCATTAGTTCTCCGTGGCGCCATCATCCACGGGCACAGGCTTCTTCATCAGCAGACTGTCCAGCCGCACCCCGGCCAATACATTGGCAATCATTTTTGCCGCGTTTCCGTTGCCATAAGGATTCTTCAATACCCGCAACCCCGCGCGAAAATCCGGCTCGAGAGCCGTCTTGATCGCCTTCCCAATCGCCTCGGCATCCGCCGGCACATCAATCACATTGGTCGCGCGCTCACGGCCCTGCTGCCGTATGCCCACATTCACCACGGGCAATCCAAACGATGCCGCTTCCATAATGCCGCTCGACGAATTGCCCACCATCGCATCCACCTGTCCCAGCAGGCTCCAGTAAGTCACCGCATCGAGGTTCACAAACACCTGCGTACTGCCGCGTGACTCGGCCAGCGCGTGAGTGCGCTCGATCAGCGCGCGGCTCCCTGCGTCAGCATTGGGGTAAACAAAGATCAACTGCCCCGGCGCTTCCTCCAGCGCGTCAAACAGCTCGTCGGCTTCCTCATTTGTGTCCCGCAAAATCGTTACCGGGTGCCATGCCGCCAGCAGCGTGTACGGCGTCAGCGCCAGTCCCAGCCGTTCTTCCACTTCTTGCCGGTTCATCAACTCTGAACGCTTCAGATGATCGAGCGATGGCGCGCCCGCGCAATGTACACGCCACGGTTCCTCGCCCATCGCAATCACCCGCCGCCGCGCAGTATCCGTCGACGTAAAGTGAATATGCGCCAGTTTCGTCAACGCGTTGCGTACCTGGTCGTCAATCGCGCCTTGGCTTACTTCGCCGCCCTCGATATGCGCAATCGGAATGCGTAGCGCAAGTGCCGTTGCCGCCGGTGCCAGCAATTCGTACCGGTCTGCAATCAGAAGCAGGATGTCCGGTCTCCACTGTGTCAGTGCATCCGCCAGCCCCAGTACCGCAACGCCGATCGTCTTCGCCATCCCCGTGTCCGTGTCCGAACTCAGCAGGCACTCGATGCGCGCCTTGATCGGGAATCCCTCGCGCTCAATCTCCGCCACCGTCGTTCCAAACTCGGGCGACAAGTGTGGACCCATCACGATCACTCCCAGCTCAATTGCCGGATTATCCGCCAGCTCCCGCAGCGGCCAATACAGATGGCTGTAATCGGCGCGCGAGGTCGTCACCACCCCGATCCTGCGAAGCTTCCGCCCCGCCATCATGCGATCGCTCCCAATCTGTCTTTGCTCGCCAGTCGGCGCACCGCGGCACTTGGCACATACTCCGGCACCAAAGCGCACATGGCATCCAGCCCGGCCGCAACGTCACGCTCCCGCACGGCGGCCTTCAACTCTTCAAGACCTTTTTCAAGCGCTTCATCATCCGGAATCGGCGTGTTGAGTTGGACCATCCCCCCGGCTTCCACGGCTTCCTCGCCTGCAGACCAGAGCATCTCGCTCTCTTTGTCGCCCGGCCGCAGTTTCGTGAATTCAATGCGGACCGCACGCCCGGGAGCTAGTTCCGCCGCCATAAACCGCGCCAGATCGGCAATCCCATGCTGCTGCATCAGTCGTGGAACCAGCAGGGCGGGCTGCGAATCGACGCCTGCCGCCGCCAGCAAAAGATCCGCAGCTTCGTCGATGCTCAGAAAATAGCGTCGAGCTTTTTCATCGGTGACTGTCATCGCGCCGTCTTCGGTAATCTGTCGAGCAAACACTTCGGCAACGCTATCGCTCGAGGCCATCACATTCGCCAGCCGCATCGCAACGGCACCTTGTGCCAACGTCAACATCTCCGCCACGCGCTTGGATGCCCCTAGCACTGAAACCGGCTGCACTGCCTTGTCGGTCGAAAGCAACACACACCTGGCTCCATGCCGTGTCGCCGCCCGCAACACGCTCGCCGTTCCAAAGATGTTGTTTTCGATTGCCGCCAGGGGTTGCTCTTCCAGAATCGGTACGTGCTTGAACGCTGCCGCATGAAAGACAAGGTTTGGCTCGTGCTCTGCGAATGCGTCTTCCAACAACGCCGCGTCGTTCACAGTACCCAGCACGAACGACGTACGCGTCGCATCCGCTCCCGCCCGCCTCATCGAGTTCTGAATCGCAAACAGCGCGCTCTCGGCGGCATCCAGCAGCACAAGTTGCTTCGGTCTCAATGCCTCCAGCCGCAGCGCCAGAGCTCCGCCAATCGAGCCTCCCGCACCCGTCACCAGAATCCGCTCGCGGCGCAGCGCTTCAAGGACGCACGCGGACGGCGGTGGCAACGGTCCGCGATTCAGAAACCGAAACCAGTCAACGCGCGCGAGCTCGGGAATCACGGGAGAAGTATAAATTGACGTTCAATCGCCTGGCCCTGGTTTCTGGCGCAAACTTTGGGAACAGTACCGCGTCGCGCCGGTTACCAGCCGAACTTAAGGAACCGTCGCCGGAGGGCTTTGCGACCAGCAGTTCACGACGTCGAACCACGCCAGGTGGAGCGCTCCTGGATGCAGATCCACGCAGACCGTGTCACCAACCTCCGTCGCATAATACGTCTTGCTCGACACTCCCACGCGGTTGGTCCCGTCAAACGGTCCCCACGGGGCCAGGTAAAAGATGTACGAAGTGGACCTGCCATGCGACACGTATTTACTTGCCACCGTCGTGCGATACGGCGTCGCTTGCGCCTGGTCCAGCCGCGCATCCACCGCCACCGTCAGGCTGAATCCGTACATCCCGCCCAGAAACACCAGCGCGATCGCCTTGCCGAAAAGCTGTGTCTTGTCTAACCCTCCCGCCAGCGCCGGCGCGCAGTAAAAGCATGCCAACGCCAAAATCAGCGGCGCCGCGCTCTGCAGCGACACTAGATGCACCCCTGTCAGGGAAAAAAGATAGGCAAAACTCGCCGCCATCAGAACAAACATGAGCTCCGCCCGCGGATCCTTCTTCCGCTTGAGCACCGCATACAACAGCGGCGACCTCTTGATCATGACGAACACGAACACCGGCGCCAGCGCCAGCAGCGCTCCAGCGAGCACTTGAAAAAACGTCGGCCCAAAATTTGAAGCGATCGCCAGCACCACCGCCACCACCGTCGCGAAAATCCCAATCGTTTTCGCCGTGGCCAGCGCGCCCAGTCGTTCTTCCGGAGTCGCGCCCAGGTCCTCGCGCTTCTGAATCTCCTCCAGCAGCTCCTCGCGATCCTTCTCGTCGAGGTTCGGAATCTGCGCCATCCAGCGCTGATAATCCCCATCCACGTCAAAGTCATTCGGAATCGAAACCGTCCCGGCCCCATTCTTCAGCTGTAGCTCGGTGTAACTCCCATTCCGCGTCTGCACCGTCCGGTATCCAGCAATCTCGCCGAGCTCTGCCGTGCGATCCCGAAACGCCGTCTGCACTTCAATCCGCGTACCGTCAATTGCCAACCGCGAACGCAATGCGCTGGCAATCGACCACAATCCACCGCCTACAAAAAACAATGCCGGAATCAGTGCAGCCGTGTGACCCGCACTGAACGCCCCGCTGGCTCCCATCAGAAAACTGGCGCCCAGCAAAAACGCTCCCAGGATCAGCCAGAGCGCTCTCTTCCATGTCTTTGCCGCGTATTCGCGACGCCCCATAACGATTTGCGTGTCAGGTTGCATCGTGCTCCCCTGTCCCCGTCTTTGTACCACAGGAATTGCGCCCGCCCTGCGTTGATCGCAACGAATCTACCCGCACCTCCGTAACCTTGTAAGCCACCCCTCGCATACACTGGTAAGTCCGGCATTCAGTCTTGCCTTGAGGTTCGATCAGTCTTGAAGAGGACGTCCGAAAAGATGTTGTGGCGCTTCGGCGCGTGGGTTGCACTTGCGCTCTCGCTTGTTGCCGCCTCGGCGGTCCCGGCGGCCAAATACAACCCCGAAGCCGTTCGCCTCAACAATCGCGGCGTCGCTCTTATGGGCCAGCAATTCACTGAGAAAGCTGCCGCTGCCTTCGCCGACTCCTTCAAACTCGATCCCAAACTCGCGCAGGCCGCCATCAACGACGGCATCGCGCTCATGACCCTGCAAAAACTCGACGACGCGAAGGTCGCCCTCAAACAGGCCATCGCCCTCGATCCCGGCAATGCGCAAGCCTGGTATAACCTCGGCCTCGCCCAACACGCCGACAATGAACTCGAGCCCGCATTGGCCAGCTTTCAGCAAGCTGTCAAGTATGACCCTCGCGACGCCGACTCCTACTACTTCGAGGGCGTCTGCTATGGCGAACTCAAGCAATACGACAAGGAGATCGACATCCTCAAGCAGGCGTTGGCCATTCAGCCGCTGCACGCCTCTTCGGAATTTGCCATGGCCCGCGCTCTGCAGCGTTCCGGACGCACGCCCGAAGCGAAAGATCACTTCAAGCTCTTCCAGCACATGACCAGCACCAAGATCTCCGCCGCCATCGGGCTGGCTTACGGCGAGCAAGGCCATTACTCCACGGTCACTCCAGTCGAAGCGCCGCAGATTCACGGAACCGCCATGATCCCCATCCGCCTCGAGCCGCATGTGCTCGGCAACCCCGCAGGTACGCACACTGAAACCGGCGGGGCCTGCATGCTCGACGTCACCGGCTCCGGCCAGATGGACCTCGTTCTCATGGCCTCGGGCCCACAGGCCATTCGGGTTCTCCATCGCGGCGCCGACGGTGCGTTTTCCCTCGTGGACTCTGCAGCCGCCGGGCTCCAGGCTTCCGGCCATGCGGTTGCCTGCGCCGTCGGCGACTACGATGCAGACAATCTCAATGACCTCGCCGTTGCATTCGACGATCGCATCCTCCTCTTTCGCAACCTGGGTCATGGCAAGTTTCAAGACGTCACCACCGAAGCCGGACTCACGCCGCGCAACAAACCCACCGGCATCACTTTCGTCGACTACGATCACGACGGCGACCTTGATCTCTACCTCACGGGCTCTCCGCTCAATGCCGGGGACGCGCCCAGCGTTCTCTGGCGCAACAACGGGAACAAGACATTCACGGAGTGGACTGAGCCCACCGGTCTCGGCGGCAGCGGCAACACCGCATCCGCCATCCTCACCGACTTCAACAACGACCGCGCAGTCGATCTTGCCGTCACCGGCGATTCCGCCGCGCCCAACCTCTTCGTCAATCCGCGAGAAGGGAAGTATCCTGCCCAGCCCCTGTACACTGAGAAACTTCCATCAACCGCCGGCATCGCTGTTCTCGACTTCAACAAAGACGGCTGGATGGATATCGCCGTCACGCACGCGGGCGCACCCGGCATCACGCTTTGGCGCAATGTTCCCGATCCCCACAACATGGGTCGCAGCTTTGAGCGCGTCACCCTGCCGGTCCACGATGCCTTGCGCGGATGGGGCGTTACTCCCATCGACATCGATAACGATGGTTGGATCGACCTCGCCGCCATTGTCGAAACCGCCGCCGGTCCGCGCATCCGCGTACTCCGCAACCGCGGCGACGGTACATTCGACGACGTAAGCCATGCGCTTGGCCTCGACGCGATCAACCTCCAGTCTCCGCGCGGCCTCATCGCTGCCGACATAGACGGCGATGGCGCGCCCGATCTCCTCGTCACCCAGCTCAATGCGCCTCCCATCCTGCTGCGCAACATCGGTGCCAACAAGAATCACTTCGTCCGCCTCGATCTCTCCGGTTTTGCCGACAACAAAACCGCGTTGGGCTCGAAGATCGAAGTCTTTGCCGACGGCCAATGGCAAAAGTGGGAACTCGCCGGTGCCTCTGGATACGCCACGCAGTCCGCTCCGCAAATTCTTATCGGCCTTGGGAAAGCCCCGTCCATTGACCTGCTCCGCATCCTCTGGCCCACCGGCATCCTTCAGGACGAGATCGATCTGCCCCACACCCAGGTCATCGCCATGAAAGAAGCCGACCGCCGCGGCAGCTCCTGCCCGGTGCTTTTCGCATGGGACGGCCACAAATACCGCCTCATCACCGACGTCATCGGTGCTGGCGTCGTGGGCCACTGGTTCACTCCCACACGACGCAACATTCCCAATCCCGGCGAATGGATCAAGGTCGATGGAGACAGCCTCACCCCCGTCGATGGCAAGCTCAGCCTTCGCTTCATCGAGCCCATGGAAGAGGTCAACTACATCGACCAGCTTCGACTCGTCGCAGTCGACCACCCCGCCAACGTGAACGTGAATCCCGATGAGCGCTTTCTCGACGATCCGCCCTTCGCTTCAGGCAGCGTCATCGCTTCCGCCAACGCCCATCCGCCCGCCGGCGCATGGGATGCCGATGGCCGCAATGTCCTCGATGCACTCGTGCGCAGCGATCACAAGTTCGTCAGTGGTTTCATGCCCACGCCCTACGATGGCTTCGCCAATCAGCACACCCTTACGCTCGACCTCGGCGCCATCGACCCCCATGCTCCCGTCCGTCTCCTCATGACCGGCTACGTCAACTACTTCAGCGCAACTTCGCTCTACGCCGCATGGCAGGCCGGCATCAAGCCCATCTCGCCCTTCCTCGAAGCGCAACTCCCCGACGACTCCTGGCAGCGCATTCCCGGCGACGCCGGATTTCCCGCTGGCCTCGAACGCACCATCGTCGTCGATCTCTCCGGCAAATTGCCCCAGGGCGCGCGCCGTATCCGTCTCGTCACCAATCTCGAGATCTATTGGGATCAGGTGCTCGTCGACAATCAACCCCAGGCCGAGTTCCGCTCCGCCGACGTTCCGCTCGCCCTTGCCACCGAGCACTTCCGTGGCTACCCCACGCAGATTGAAGGTGCGAGCCCTGGCGATCTCGACTACGACTACAACCGAGTCAGCTTCACCGGTCCCTTCCAACATCAGCGAGGCAACTACACCCGCTACGGCGATGTCACCGCGCTGGTGAAGGGAACTGACAACCGCTTCGCCATCTTCGGCAGCGGCGAAGAAATTGCCACCGAGTTCGATACCGCGCAACTTCCAGCCCTGCCCTCCGGCTGGAAGCGCGACTACTTCTTCTACGCCAACGGCTATGTGAAAGACATGGACTGGTGGGATGCATCGCCCTTCACCGTTGCGCAATTGCCTTTCCATGGCATGTCTACGTACCCGTATCCAAATTCAGAAAAATACCCGGACGATGTCGATGCGCTCGCCTATCAACTCAACTGGAACGACCGCTTCGACTCCGGAGAACCCGTGCGCTCCTATCGCTTCAACTATCAGTTGCTGCCGTCCACTTTCGCCGACGACGCTTCGCCCGCGATTCGCACAACACATCCATGAAACCCGACCTCGTTCTCCAATCTGCCACGCAGCAACTCGATTCGCTGCGCACTGGCCGGCTCTCGATCTCCGAACTTGCCGAAGCCCACATCGCGCAAATCGCTCGCCTCAATCCGCAGATCAACGCCTTCGCCGACTTCGATGCCGACCGTGTCCGCGCCGAAGCGCTTCGCCTCCAGTCTCAGCCTGTGCGCGGTCCGCTGCACGGCCTTCCCGTCACCATCAAATCGTCCATCTCCACTGCCGGCTACAAGTGCGAACTCGGCAGCCACCTCCATGCCGGCGACATTCCCCGCGAAGATGCCGTCGTCGTTGCTCGTCTTCGCGCTGCGGGCGCACTCGTCCTCGGGACCACCAGTTGCCCGGAACTGCTGATGGCCTACGAAACCGACAATCTTCTCTACGGCCGCACTGCCAATCCATGGGATCTCGCCCGCACCCCCGGCGGCTCCAGCGGAGGCGAATCCGCCGCCATCGCCGCCGGCATGTCCGCCGCAGGCCTGGGCTCCGACAGCGGCGGTTCCGTGCGCGTCCCCGCCCACTTCACGGGCATCTGTTCGCTTAAACCCACGCCGGGCCGTTTTCCGGCAGGCGGGCATCTGCCTTCGAATGTCGGTCCCTTCGCCATACTCGGCGCCATCGGACCCATGGCCCGCAGCATCGCCGACATAACCCTGCTCTTCCGTATTCTCTGCGCCCAGGATCCAAACGAACCCAACAGCCCGCCCATCGCATACCGTGAGCGTGCTCTCGAAGAACTCCGCGCCCACACCATCGGCTTCTTTGAAGACGACGGCCTTGTTCCCGTCACACCCGAAACGCGCGCCGCCGTCCAAAGCGCCGCCAAGGCTCTCCGCGACGTCGGCTTCCGTGTCGAACCCTTTCGTCCGCGCACCCTCGAGCAACTCCGCAAGCTTTGGTGGAAGTTTTTCGTGCAATGCGGAGCCATGTTCTATGCGCCGCTCATCGAGGGCAAACGCAAGAAGCTCAGCCCCATCTTTACCGAATTCCTTTCCATCGCTGAATCGGTCCCGCCGCTCTCGGCTACGGAACTGCTCAATGCCTGGGCCGAGCTCGACCTGCTTCGCGCCAAAACTCTCGAAGAAATGCGCGCGTATCCGGTCCTCCTCTGTCCCGTCGCCAGCATTCCCGCTTGGCGCCACGGCGAACGCACCTGGACCATCGAGGACCGCACCGTCGATTATCTCGACGCCGTCCGTCACACCCAGTGGTTCAATTGTCTTGCCGCCCCCGCTGCCGTCATGCCCGTTGGCCGCTCGCCCGAAGGACTTCCCATCGGCGTGCAGATCGTCGCACGTCCGTATGAAGACGAAGTCGCGCTCGGCATCGCCGCCATCGTCGACGCAGCCTTCGGCTATCTGCCTCCGCCCCTCGCTCACTCGCTCTAGCGCCACCCACGTCAAGTTCATCCATCACAGACAAAGGCTCTCCCTGTTCGTAAAAACAATGTAAGACGTGAGCCAGATCACACTTGGCCGTCAACCATTGGATGGAGGCAACGCGCAGACATTCGCGGTAGTCTGTCGCTTCCCCGGATCGGAGCGCATGGGGTGCGCGCAACTTGGCAGAAATGTTTTGCCGACTCTCCCGATGTTTTGAAAGATGACCGGCGCCGGCGAACCATCGTGCCGGTGCTCGATTTCGAAATTGGCGGAGACACATTCATCACCATGGCTGGGCCTTGCTCGGTTGAGACCGAGTCCCAGCTCCTCTCTACCGCTCATCATGTCCGCAACTGCGGTGCCCGTATTCTTCGCGGAGGCGCCTTCAAGCCCCGCAGCTCTCCCTACGCATTCCAGGGTCACGGCCTCGAAGGTCTCAAGCTTCTCGCCAAGGCTCGCGAGCAAACCGGCCTCGCCATCGTCACTGAAGTCATGTCGGAAGACGATGTGCCGCTCGTTGCTGAATACGCTGACATCCTGCAAATCGGCTCGCGCAGCATGGAGAACTACACGCTCATCGAGCATGCCGCGCGTTCTGGCCGTCCGCTTATGCTCAAGCGCGGCATGGTCGCCACCATCGCCGACCTCCTGCGCTCCGCGCAGATCGCTCTCGACAACGGCAATCCCCACGTCATCCTTTGCGAGCGCGGCATCCGCACCTTCGAGACTGCCACCCGCAACACCTTCGACGTTGCCGCCATCGCGCTGCTCAAGCAAGTCTGCCATTTACCCGTCATCGCCGATCCCAGCCATGCCGCCGGATATCGCGAACTCGTTCCCACTCTCGCCCGCATCGCCGTAGTGGCTGCAGCCGACGGCCTACTTGTCGAAGTCCATCCCAATCCCGCCAACGCCTGGAGCGACGGCGAGCAGTCGCTCGACTTCGTCGCGTTCGATGCCATGATGACTTCGCTCGATCCCTACATCGCCCTGCGCGGCATCTCGGCTACTGACCCCGCATCCACCCTGCCTCTGGAGGCCGTCGGATGAAGGCCCCTTTCGGACCGGCTTGGGTGACTCTCGGTTTCCTTCTTCTTCTCTCCACGTGTGAGTCCACGCCCATTGCATCACAATCCGTCCCGCAGGACTTCATCGTTACCGCGGCTCCTGCTTACGAACCTCTTGCCGCACTGCGTGGCCGGGAGCGCTTTCCGCGCGGTGCCCAACTGCTTCTCGTCCATCAGGGCAGGCCTGAACCACTCGTTCCTGCCCTTGTCGCATCCGCCGACGCTAACATCTCCTACGACGGCAAGTTCGTCCTCTTTTCCGGGAAAAAGACCGCCGCCGCCCCCTGGCAGATCTTTGAACTCACTCTCTCTGACCGCTCCATCCGCGCCGTCACCACCGCTTCGACTGACTCCATCCGTCCGTTCTACCTGCCCGCTGGCCGCTTCGTTTACGCCCAGCGCACGGGTGCGCTCTTTCAACTTCACTCGTCCCGCATCCTTGACTCTCCCGCCTTCAACGAACTCGAACCCGGTACGAAAGCCGATCTCCCCATCGCCTTCCTCAGCGCCAACGTCATCCCCTCCGACGTCCTGGCCGATGGCCGCATTCTCTTTGAATCCAACTTTCCTCTTGGCTCCGGATCCACGCCTGAACTCTTCCTCGTCTATTCCGATGGCTCCGGCGTCGAGTCCTATCGTTGCGATCACGGCACTTCACGCTGGGGCGGCCATCAACTCGCTTCGGGCGACATCGTCTTCACACACGGCGCATCTCTCGCCCGCTTCACCTCACCGCTTGCCCACGAAGTCCATATTTCCGCGCCTGCGGCGTCCTACTCCGGCGCAATCGCCGAAACACCTTCGGGCGATTGGCTCCTGAGCGTCCGTGCTACAGCTTCCGCGCCCTACGCAATCCACCAATGGAAGCCTGGTTCTGCCACATCTCAATCCATCCTCCAAATCCCCGGCCAGAACCTCGTCGATCCCGTCCTTGTCGCGCCGCGCAACCGGCCTCATCGTCACCCTTCCGCGCTCCATCCCTGGGACTACGCCAACCTCCTCGCACTCGACGCTCGCATCTCCCGCGAAGGCACTCTCAAAACGCAGCCCGCAACAGTTCGCCTCGAGACGCAAGATTCCGATGGCGGCACAATTTCTCTTGGCACGGCCCCCATCGAGCCCGACGGCTCCTTCTTCGTCAAAGTCCCCGGCGACAAGCCCATCCGCTTCGCCGTCCTCGACGCGAGGGGTACCGTCCTTCGCCAGGAGCACGGCTGGTTTTGGGCACGTTCCGGAGAACAACGCTACTGCGTCGGTTGTCATGCCGGTCCTGAGCACGCGCCGGAGAATCATGTGCCCGCAGTCCTGCTCCGCTCCACCGAAGCCGCCGATCTCACCCGGCCTGCGCTATCCGCTCCAACCCGCTCCATCGTGGAAGGGAGCCGCTGAAATGACGATGCGCAACCAACTCGCCCTCGCCGCCCTTCTCGTCCTCACATCCGCTGCGGCCCTCGCCCAAACTCCCGCTCCGTCGCCGCCGCCGTCCGTGGACGTCAGCTCGCCGGCCGCCTCCCAGCCGCTCGCGCCACCCAATTCCGCCATCCGCTTCGACGACGCCACCGACGCCTCCGGCATCGACTTCGTCCACAGCTTCGGCTCGGCACAACTCGGCTCGCTCCTCGAAGGCACTGGTGCCGGTTGCGTTTGGTTCGACTACGACAACTCCGGCCGCCCGTCCCTCTATGTCGCCAATGGCCGCCCCCTCGACGACTCGATGCATCCGCATCCTTTGAAAGAAAAGCCCAACCCTCCGCCGCACAATCATCTTTACCGCAACGAGGGCAATGGCCGCTTCACCGACGTCACCGATAAAGCCGGACTCAATCCCAATATGTATGCCATGGCCGTCGCAGCCGCTGATTACGACAACGACGGCAACGAAGACCTCCTCGTCACCGGCTACGGTAAGGTCATCCTCTATCACAACGACGGCAATGGACACTTCACCGATGTAACCGACAAAGCCGGCATCAAGGTCGATGGCTGGGCCATCAGTTCCACCTGGCTCGACTACGACAAGGACGGCTGCCTCGATCTCTTCATCGGCCGCTACGTCCAGTTCGATCCCAAATACCGCGCCTACTACGCCGCCGACAACTACCCCGGCCCGCTCGACTACGAAGGCGAAGCCAACAAGCTCTTCCACTCCAATTGCGACGGCACATTTACTGATGTCTCCGAAAAGTCCGGCATCAGCGCCTTCGTCGGCCGCACCATGGGCGTCACCGCAGCCGACTTCGACGGCGACGGGTGGGACGACATCTACGTCGCCAACGACCGCACAGAAAATTTCCTCTTCCGCAACAAGCACGACGGCACCTTCGAGGAAATCGGCAACGAATCCGGTACCGCCTTCGGTCAAAACGGCGAATCCACCTCCTCCATGGGCCCCGTCGCTGCTGATCTTGAAGGCCGCGGCGTGCTCGACCTCTGGGTCACCGACGGGCGCTACAACCGCCTGCTCCACAACACTGGCAAGTTGACCTTCGATGATCTTGGCGCAACCAACGGCGTCTCTCAGGCCAATGCCCAATATGTCAGTTGGGGCACAGGCATCTACGACTACGACAACGACGGCCTGCTCGACATCCTCATCTTCCATGGCGGCCTCATTCACCTCATCCCCCAGGAACACACGCTCTTCCGTGGCCTCGGCAACGACAAATTCGCCGACGTTTCGCGCGACGCCGGTCCCATCCTCAGCGTGCGCACCGTGGCGCGCGGCGCTTGCTTTGCCGACTACGACAACGACGGCAAAGTCGACGCATTCCTCGTGAACCTCGGTGCCAAAGGCACTCTGCTCCACAACGTTTCCACCAACACTGGCCATTGGCTCGCCATCAAGCTGCAAGGCTCAAAAAGCAATCGCGATGGCATCGGTGCAAAGGTCGAAGTCTTCGCCGGCGGCAAGCGCTGGACGCAGGAGCGCGTCGCCGGCTCCGGCTATCTTTCACAAAACGAATCCCGCCTCCATTTCGGCCTCGGCTCCGCCACCGCCGTCGACAAGATCCTCATCCACTGGCCCAGCGGTCGCGAGCAAACCCTTCAGCAACAGCCTGTCGATCGCGTGCTCAACATCGAGGAGCCGCAGTGATCCGCTCCTCCCAGATCCGCTTCGCCTCGGCGTTCACTCTCAGCCTTTCTCTCACGGTCCTCGGCCCTGCCGGCCTCATCCATCTCGCTCGGCCCGTCCACGCCGCCGTCACCACCAATCGCACTGGCGAAATCCTCACCTACGCCTCTCCCATCGAACTCCTGTTCTCGCGCGGCCATGCGCAACTCTTCGTCCTCTGCCAGGGCAGCAGCGAAGTCCGCGTCCTCGACCCCGCAACCTTTGCCGAAATCAAGCGCATTCCCGTGGGTCGCGTGCCCCGCGGATTCTCGCTCTCGCCCGATGGCTCCCGCCTCTTCGTCGCTAATTCCTGGGACGACACTCTCTCCATCATCGACACCGCATCCCTCACCGTCATCGCCACCTGGCCCGTCGGTGCCGAGCCTTCCAGCGTCCTCGAAGATCGCACCGGCAAACATCTCTTCGTCGCCAATCGCATCTCCAACGATGTCGCTGTCCTCAACGCGCAAACCGGCGAAGAGGAGAAACGTCTCGCTGCTGGCCGCGGCGCCAGCTACATCACTCCTTCGCCCGATGGCTCCCGTCTCTACGTCACGCACGTCTATCCCAACGCCACCCCGCATCGCACTCCGCCCGCATCGGAAATCACCGTCATCGACACCGCCCGCGCCGTTGTCGTCGATCGCCTGCCGCTTCCCGGCATTGCCCACGGCTTCCATATCGCCTTCTCCGCAGATGGTCGCCTCGGCGTTCTCGCGGCGATGCATCCCAAGAACCTCGTCCCTCTCGCGCACCTCGAGCACGGCGGCGCTTTCGCCGATACACTCATCCTCTTCGGCCCCGATGCCGGTCCAAAACCAATCGAAATTCCCCTCGACGAGCTTGAGCTCTACGCCGCGCGTCCCTTTGCCGTCGCCATCGCTTCCGACAAGTCCCGCCTCTACATCACCTGCGGCGGCTCAGAAAACGTCACCGTCATCGACCTCCCGCGCCTCCTTCACTTTGTCCACACCCACCAACCTCTCTTCGCGCAGGATCTTTCCGCCGGCGCCAACTACGTAACCGCGCGTCTCCCCGTCGGCAACGATCCTCGTGGAATCACCATCACTCCCGACGGCCACACCCTCCTCGTTGCCAATCGGCTTTCCGACACGCTTAGCGCCATCGATACTCGTACCAACCGCATCGCCACCATGCCCCTCGAGAGCCCTCGCCAACTCTCCGTCCTGCGTCATGGCGAGCAAACCTTCTACACCGCCCGCTACTCCTTTCAGGGTCAGATCGGATGCGCCAACTGCCACATCGACTCCACTTTTGACGGCCTCCAGTGGGATCTCGAGCCCGATGGCTTTGGCCGCGACATCGTCGACAATCGCCCCATCGAGGACGTGAAAGACACCGAACCCTACAAGTGGAACGGCGGCAATCCCAACCTCCCTACCGAGTGCGGCCCGCGCACCGAGAAGTACTTCTGGCGTTCTGAGAATTACGACGACCTCACCCTC
>Ga0210385_10000156_pt1 | contig 71275 bp, 65 predicted proteins | sample IncBWH26OmetaG_FD_160107 | JGI IMG/M metagenome (GOLD analysis project Ga0210385, IMG submission 160107) | Forest soil microbial communities from Barre Woods Harvard Forest LTER site, Petersham, Massachusetts, United States - Inc-BW-H-26-O ... | reverse complement strand
TTATGTGCACATTTGCTGCATTGGCTCGAACGGAGATTTGCCGCAAAAGGAAGCGGCGACCCGGATGGGATCGCCGCGTTTCTTTTTCTACTCCTGAACCAAGTCTACGCGTTCGAAGGGTATTGGACTGCAAAGGTGAATGAGGGATTGGAAACGTTGGTCATGGGTGGGTTCCATTTTGGGAATGGGCGCGAGTCAGCGAGCCAGCGAGTCGGCGAGTCGGCGAGTCGGCAGGGAAAGGTCGAAGGTTTCGCACCCCAAGTTCGTCGTCGATCGGCATCTCGAAGCGAATGGGTGCGCCACCCGCCAACCCTCACACGCACGAAGGCCGCACGACAAGCGTGCGGCCCGGGCTGCGTTCAACGGCAGGCAGCTAAAAGGAAAATCTCTGCGTGTTCTTACAAGAGGGAGTCGCATCCAGGTGCACCCCGAGCAAGCGTGCATCGCACTCAGGGCCCACGAACGCCGTGAGGCGTTTTTTCCTTTGGGCGCTGACTTCACGTTCCGAGTTACCCTGCAGCAACCGAAGTTCCTCTGCAGCTCCCAGCTGGGGGAGACGTGTCCTTGCTCAACCCGACGCCGAAGGCGGCGTGCCCTGCGGAGTCACGCCAAGGGCAAAGGGCGCCGGTTCTTGCTGGCTTACTCTGAAACAGAGTCTTTCTTGCGAAATGCCTCGGGAACATCCGGCAGCAGGGTCAAGCAGCCCAAAACAATCAAATCAATCGCGACGAGGGCATAAACCGTTTGGCGCTGAAAATCCGTGCTGACAAAATGCGCTCTGTTGGACATTTCCGAAAGATCCGAACCAATGACCGCGTTCACTGAGAAATAGCGAATCCACCGTAAAGCGGAAAGGCCGGAAGTCGCCATCAGCAGGTTGCGAGCCCACCCCTTAAGTGACCATAGTCCCCACCCAACAACTGCAGCATACGCAGCTGATAACGGTGTGAAAATACTCGGAAGGCCGCCGCCATGGGAGGCAAGGTACGACAGGGCCCAAAATGTCTGAGATCCCCAATGAGAATCCGAGTGTCCGAGTGCGAGAATCACCACCAAAACGAGGAACAGTGACTTCGCAAACTGGAAAAAAGCCAGCGCTGTAACCGCAGTTGGTCGTTCCATTTTCGTGCTGCTACGCAACTTGTTTTCGACATCACCCTGAATCGATTCCATTGGCTTCATCCTTAGCTTGCGCTTCTGCTCTCAATGGTTCGTCGCTCGCTCAACCAGTGCAGCCTCTGCTGTCAGATCCTATTCTTCCTGCCATGGAGTTTCTGGCCCGTGGGTTGGTAACGGATTAATTCCACCCCACAGAAGATCAATCTCGCATTCGTATGCCTTCTTGGTTACTGCTCCTGACTGGTTCAATCCGGCATCGACCGCGCTGCCAGTGCCTCTCGCCAATGACTTGATCAAGCTGTTGACACATCCCGCCCAATCGTTCGGCCCGGCAAACTTGTTGTATAGATCTAGCCTTTCCAACTGCTCGCCGACAAACTCTAGGACGTCATCCCTGCCAGTTGGGTCCCGACCATTCACCGGATCGCCTCCAACGTAGAGATACTTGTGCAATTGATTGGGATAGGCTGGGTCGTGCTCCTCCGGGTCTCTGCTCATGAACCTTCCGGTGAGCGGGTTGTAATATCTGGCGCGAAGATAATAGAGGCCAAGGTCTGCGTCATACTGCTCGCCGCGATAGATGACGGTTCGACGAGACATTGCACTGATGCGGTATGTGCTGGCATACGTCGTACCTGTATCCCACCCCGTCGTAGGTCTATTTCGATCTCTCCAATCCAGATGTGAGCCACTCTCCTGTTTCTATCGAACATGGAGTGAATGGCCAAAACTGACTGACGCGATTAGCGCACCAATCGCGACTCCCCAGAACAGCCAAAACATCCTCTCCTTCGGTCCACAGAAAAAAGTCGCTATGACAGAACCAATGAGTGTGAAGTCAACCACCGTCTTCGGTCGGTCGCCGTGCAACATCCATGCTGTCACACAAAGCATGAGAATCGCGTATGGCAGTCGCTCCTTATACGGATAGCTTCTTATGCTGCTTTCCAAGAACATGGCAGTCAACTCCTTCCAAGATTCAGATTTCCTTAAAGTCAATACACACCCTGTCGAAGAGCGTAACGATCGTCGTTTTTTGCGCTGAATTGAGGCGTTCGTTGCCAAGGTCTGGCATCTGTGTAAACGTCTGTTCGATAGCACCGGCCAGGACGAGGCAACCGACTTGTCTATAAATCCAGTTCAGTCTTTCGGAAGCAACAATCCATTGGATTAGATCCGGAATGCGTGCGGCGACGAAGCTTACTGGGCCTGATTCGAGCCATTCCGCAAAACCTGCTTGGGCTGCCTCAATGAAGAGAGTCGCTGGACCAGCGGCCGATCCCCCAATGACCAAAGCGCTTTCGAAGAGATCGCCGCGTCCAGTCGGGTCCATTGCGTTGACCGGGTCTCCGCTTGCATACAAGTATTTGTGCATTTCGTTTGGCGAGAGAGGACCGTGGTCGTCCGGATCACGTCCCATGAACCTGGCAGTGAGGGGTTTGTAGTATCTGGCGCGGAGGTAGTAGAGACCGAGGTCGGAGTCGTATTGTTCGCCGCGGGGGTACGATGGAGCCCACAAAACTTCCCGTGTTGCGCAAATCGCGGCAGTCGTCATGGATGTAGATGATTCATCGTAATGCTATCCCAGGTCTCAGAATCGAGACCTGGGTCACCCAAGTTAGTGGGATTTGAAGGGCGGGTCGCAAGGCAGTGCAGATCAAACCTGGGTGACGCGGCTGCACTCTTCCACGGGGACCGGGACCTGCTCGACGATTTCTAGGCCGAAGCCTTCGAGAGCCGGAACGTGCATGGGCGTATTCGAGAGCAGGCGGATGCGCTGAATGCCGAGGTCTGACAGGATCTGGCCGCCGAGGCCAATGGCGCGAAGAATCCGTCCTGTCCTTGCCTGAGAACCTTCGCGTTTGCGCAGTTCCTGGTGGAGCATGAGCCGCGACGCGCCCTGGTCTGGGGCCATGGCGGGCAGAGCTGCACCTGCCGCATCGAATGTGGGCTCGGGAACCGGCGCCTGGTCGATCTCAAAGCCGCGCGAGGTGTTATGCAGGTAGAGGATGACGCCGCAGCCTTCCTCGGCGATCATGCGCATTGACTGGTCGAGGACTTCGCGGCAGTGGCAGTCGGCGGCGAAGACATCGCCTGCGGTGCAGCGCGTGTGTACGCGCACCATGACAGCGTGCGGGCACGGCGGACGGCTCGCCGAAGCGCTGCCGGGAGCCGGTCCCTCATGAAAGGCAGGGCAGCTGGGGCACAGGTCGCCACGGACCAGCGCTATGTGGCTCTCGCCGCCGTTGACCACGCTCTCGTAGGCGATCATGCGGAACTCGCCATAGCGGGTCTGAATGCGGGTTTCGCCGGCGCGGACGATGTAGCGCTCGTGACGCAACCGGTAGCGGATCAACTCGGCCACGGTGAGAATGCGCAGGCCATGTTCCTTGCAGAACGGAATGAGGTCGGGGATGCGCGCCATCTCGCCGTCGTCGCGCATGACTTCGCAGATGACGCCAGCGGGATTGAGACCGGCCATGCGGGCCAGGTCGACGGATGCCTCGGTTTGGCCGGCGCGGACCAGAACGCCGCCCTTGCGGGCGCGCAGGGGAAAGATGTGTCCGGGGCGAGCCAGATCGCCGGGCGTCGCTTTGGGGTCGATGGCGGTGCCGATGGTGTGGGCGCGGTCGGCAGCAGAGATGCCGGTGGTGACGCCTTCGCGGGCTTCAATCGTCTCAGTAAAGGCGGTGCCGAAGCGCGAGGAGTTGTGCTGCGTCATGGGAAAGAGGCGCAGGTAGTCGGCGCGCTCGTCGGTGAGCGTGAGGCAGATGAGGCCGCGGCCGTAGCGGGCCATGAAATTGATGGCCTCGGGCGTGACGTGCTCGGCGGCCAGGGTGAGGTCGCCTTCGTTTTCGCGATCCTCGTCGTCGACCACGACGACCATGCGGCCGGCGCGGATCTCGTCGAGTGCTCCCGGCACATCGGTAAAGGGCGCCTCGAAGGTGCGTGCGGTCTCGGGCATAATCCTGACATCATTGTTACTGAAAGCGGCGCGGACGGCAAAGCGGCGTGATGCGAACGGGAATGCATTGGTACCAAAACAGCAAAAGCGCCACCCGAAGGCGGCGCTTTTGTTTCCACGGAATGTGGCGAACTCTACAACGTCGATTCGATCTCAAAGCCCCAGGCTTCGAGGAGTGCTTCTGGGATGTACTTTGAGTTCTTGTTCCGGCGAGCCCACTCACGGAGACGGGTCGACCGGATGTACTGGTCCGGGGTAAGCTTAAACTCCTTCACGATCTGTTCGAAGGAGGTCACAGTGGGCACAACAGGCCCGATGGGCTCAGGTTTGCCCCAGTTCGGATTTCCACGACGCTTTGCCATTGGTGTTTTTGTCCTTAAGGAAAAGGAGTTTGGATTGTCAGGTACCAGCATCGGACGACGGGCGGGGACTCACACAGTCCGGTGGCAACTCTAGCTTCTTATTTTAAGGATTTTTTCTTCAAAAATCAATAGTAAATCGTTATTTTTCAAGGCTTGGCTTCCCTTGCTGAACCAGAAGTGGTGAAAACCCGTATCTTATTGCGAATCAATGCTCTTCGAGCCACAAGCGGATAGGTCTCCAGGTAGGATGCCCGACGACGTGATGGCCGAAGCCTGCGGCAAAATTCCCGGTTATGCAAGGATTACTACTATGACAACAAGTTGGAGGCTTCTGGCCATGGCCCTCCTGCTGCTGATGGCAGGCGCAGTTCCCTGCCCGGCGGTCCAGCTCAAGGTGAGCCGCGACGCCCTGGAGCGCACGTTGAAGCAGCAGCTCTTCAGCGGACCCGGCGGCCGGTATTTTCTGAAGGGCAACGCCCAGACTGCCTGCTGGGTTTATGCGGATGACGCCAAACTGAGTTTTGTGCAGGATCGGATCGAGGTCGATATCAAGTCTCATGCCAAGCTGGGTACGGCTGTGGGCGGCGCCTGCATTGGTATCTCGCTGGCGCCCACCTCGGTGGTGAGCGTGGAACCCTACGGCGAAGGCGAGAGCATTGGTTTCCGCGACGCGCAGATGGTGAAGGTAAGCGATCGGCGGGAACTCAACTTTCTGCTGGCGCCGTTTCTGAGTCACCAGGTTCCCAAGAGCATGCAGGTAAATGCTGCCGACCTGCTGCGCAAGGCGCTGGAGGGTTCGTTCGCGTCGTCGGGGTATAAAGTTTCGCTGGCCCGGCTGAAGATTCACTCCGTTCAAATTGATGGGGAAAACCTGGTAGTGGACGCGGACGGCGACATCACGGTGAAATAGGCGCGGGTGGGTTAGAATCGCTGCCGTCGAAACAGCCTTGGCGCGTTCGCATTTTCCGCGAGCCGGCAATGAGGCTGACAGGTTCCTGCAAGGGAGGCAACTTGTGCGCTGGGCGGGCCTTGTTCTACTTGTCGCTGCAGCCTCTATTCCTTCGTTTGGTGCCAAGCCGGCCACGATCGTGCAGCTTGAGCAATTCCTGACCACATCAAATGGGAAATCGGATGCGGATTTCGCGTGGCAACTTGCTGACTTCCAACTCACAGAACGGATGAGCCCGGATCGCCTGACGACGCTGCAAAAGAAAGTCCCTGGAGAGCAAAGTCGTCGGGCGCTGATTGCACTGGCCGATGAGTCCGCGTTCTTCGCGCCTCCGTCTGCGGAGATTCCCGCCAGGGCCGCACCAACACTGGCCGAGCAGAGGCACATCATGGACGCATTGGTGGGGTATGTGAAGAATGCGATCCCCCAACTGCCAAACTTTATTGCGACAAGGGATACCGACCGTTTTGAAGCCACGCCTTTGCTGCAGTTCTCCGATGCGCCCTTTATTCCATTCCAGCCGATCCACTTCGTGGGCAGATCCGAGGCGACCATTGTCTACCGTGGGGGGCGCGACATTGCAACTCCGGTGACCGTGGCGGGCAAAAAACCGCCGACCGATGCGCCGGGGCTGACGACCTGGGGCGTCTTTGGGCCGATTCTGGGCGCGGTGCTGGTAGATGCAGCACACAGCACACTCGCATGGGATCGCTGGGAGAGCGGAGCCGACGGTCCGATCGCCGTCTTTCGCTTTGCCGTGCCCAGGTCGAATTCTCACTACGAAGTGAACTACTGCTGCGTTGCGGATCCCGGGTCGACTCGCCCCAACGGAGTTCCCTTCCGGCAGATGCCCGGCTATCACGGGGAACTGGCAGTCGATCCGGCGACGGGAACGGTGGTCCGGCTGATGGTGGTGGCGGAGTTGAAGTCGACAGACCCGGTTTCTGACGCGGCGATCCTGGTGGAGTACGGGCGCGTGGAGATTGGCGGCAAGAGCTACATCTGTCCGCTGAGGAGTCTCTCGCGCAGCCATGCGCAGGAGGTGCAGGTGGACCCGGTGTACCACCGGCCGCTGACGAACCAGCTGCAGCCCGTCCAGCTTTCACTGAATGAGTCCACGTTCCGGGATTACCACGTGTTTCGTTCGGAAGCGCGCATTGTTGACAGTGAGGCGAGTGCAGTTCCTGCGGCGACCGCTGCACCGGCATCCACCTCTGCGAACCCGGGCGAAGCTGCGACCGTTGCGCCGATCGAAGCGCCTGCCGTGCCGGTGACCGGAGCACAAGCGACGCTGGCACCGCCTGCTGTGCCGAAAGCCGCGGATCTGCATACGCCGGGCAGTGTGCAGGGCGATGCTGCGGCAGGACAGGAAGTTCGAGTGAGCGCTGCCGAGGCGTTGCCGGAAGATCCGATGCCGGGAAAGGCGGCGCAGAATTTCACTATCCGCACGACAACACGGCTGGTGGATGTAGCGGTTGTGGTTTACGACAAGGCTGGGCGGCCAGTGACAGATCTCAAGATCGGGGACCTCGAGATTTTCGACAACGGCCGGAAGCAGGAGATTCGGTCGTTCAACACAGCGGGAACACAGGAGACAGTTCCCTCCCCCGGAGTTGCTGCGGCTGCGGCCGAGATGTCCCCCGAACCGGAGTTTACAAATCGCGCGCAAGGAGCGAAGACGCGGCGGGTGATCGGCGCTACCGTGTTGTTGATCGATGCGGCCAACCTGGTGTTTGGCGACTGGACTCACGCACGCGCCGAAATGTTGAGATTTTTGCAGGCGATTCCCGCAGACGAGCCAGTGGGATTGTATGTGCTGCGCAGCCGCGGGTTCGAAATTCTGCTGGAGCCGGGCACCGAACATAAGCGCGTAGCGGACGCGCTGGCCAGGTGGATGCCGACGGCACAGGACCTGGCAAGGGCGCAAAGCGAAGAGGGACGGAACCGCCAGGACATTGAGTATGTTCACAACATTTCGGATCTCTTCTACGTAAACGGCAACAATGCGAACGGTCAATTCGATTCGAAAGCGTCGACCGATCGACAACTGAAAAGCGAAGGGAACAATCCGGAACAGGATGCTCTCGCAACACTGCCGGTGCTTGCGCGGCACCTGGCGGCAATTGAAGGACACAAGTCGCTGGTATGGGTGGCGAGCGATAACGTTCTCGCGGACTGGACAGACCAGGCCCCGAGCATGGAACGGGATATCAAGACAGCGGCGCCAATGGTTCTGCGCGCGCAGGAGGCGATGAACGATGCGCACGTCAGCATTTACCCGCTGGATGCTTCGCAACTCGAAGCGGGTGGAGTGAATTCCGCGCAGTCCCAGGGCAACGTGCAACTCACTCCAACGGCCGACACCAGAAAACAAATTTCCATCGAAGGCGCGGAGTCGCCACAAGACAAGCAGGAACTCTCCGAACTGCTTGAGGAGTCGAAGCACAATCTCTATCCCGGCCGCCTGAATGCGCAGATGAAGCAAGACCTGCATCCGATTGCAGCCGAGTATCGCGAACTGGCGGAAGCCACGGGCGGGCGTGTCTTTCGAAGGGCCGGCGATCTGGCCGCGGAAATGTCCGATGTAGTGGCGGATGGACGCGCCGCGTATCTGTTGAGCTTTACCCCGGACGCTCAGCCAGACGATGCGTATCACCACATCACGGTGAAGCTGACCGGCGCACGTCCGGGGACGCTTCGCTACAGGACGGGATATCTGTATGCGAAGGAACCGGAGACGATGAAGGACCGGTTGAACCAGGCAATCTGGCAGCCGGGGGACACGCGGGAGATTGCATTGGCGGCCACGCCCGCAAAAGAAGCTGGCGCGATCACGATCCACCTGACTCTGGATGCGACCGATCTCGCGCTCGCGCAGCAAGGCGGTCTGTGGATGGACAAGCTCGATCTGCTGCTGGTGGAACGCGACGATGCCGTGCTCCGAGCCCGGATCGACGGACAAACTGCGGAGTTGCGGCTGCGTCCCGGCACCTTTCAGGCAGCGTTGCGCGATGGGCTGGCAATCAGCGTTCCCGCACCTGCCGTGCCGCTGGGTGGCGTGCTGCGAGTGATTGTGATCGACAGAAATTCCGGACGCACTGGGTCGGTCACACTTCCGGCGGCTTCTCTGTCCACGACTTTGTAAGTACCCGCGATGCGATCGCTGGTTCTACCACCATTCCATGGAGCGGCCGAACGGTATTTTCGCAGTGGTCTCCGGCTTGGGGGTGCGCAGCAGCAGCAGTGGAATGGTGGCAAGCTTCACCACTTTTTCGGCGATCGATCCGAACACCTGCGGATACCAGCCGGAGAGACCGTGCGTTGTGATGACAACCAGGTCGGCCTTCTCGCGCTCAATGGCTTCGAGAATCGTGCCGGCCACGTCATCGCTGACATCGACGCTGGATTTCACGATGATTCCCTTTTTCCCGAGCGCACTCTGCGAAACGGCGAACCGATCGTCGGCCTCTTTGCGGGCATGTTCGATGACTGCGTTCTCGGTAATCGTGTCGGGGAGAGAAACGTTGGGGAACGATGGAATGACGCTCAACAAAAATATCTCCGCATGAAACTTCTCGGCGAGCTCGGCGGCAGCGTCCAGTGCAGCGTGCGAAGAGGGGCTGAAGTCGATGGGGACAAGAATCTTTGTGGGGACGACGCTGGTGACGCTTTTTTCAGACATGGGACTCTCCTAGGGAGGTGGCGCCGACGACGTGCCGCGCCCTTTCCGCAACCAATGGTAGCAAGCGGGCGCACGCAGCGGGTCTTGAGGTCGCGGGATGGGCTGATTGCGGCTTTGAACTCCAGGTTGGATGGATGCAGCTTGCCCACGCCGGGTGGTACGGTAATCGGATATGGCCTCAACGACTGCCGAGGTTCTGGGTGAAATCGGTTTGCCGGTTTCTGTGAGCGAACTCGCGGCCAAGACATGGGACGTGATCGTGGTGGGCGCCGGGCACAATGGCCTGGCCTGCGCCGCCTATCTTGCCCGCGCCGGAAAGAGCGTTCTCGTGATTGAGAGCCGGGCGCGTGTTGGGGGAGCCTGCACGATTGAAGAACCATTCCCCGGTGTCAGGATGTCGCCGTGTGCCTACCTTGCCGGCCTGCTGCATCCGCTGGTCGTGGAAGAGCTGGATCTGCCACGCCGCGGCTACCAATGGACTCCTGCGGTGAACGGCCTCTTCGTTCCCTTCCTCGACGGATCAAGCATTCAGCTGTGGGATGACGACGAGCGTTGCACCGAAGAAGTGCGCCGCCTGTCGCCGGACGATGTGGATGGTTTTAATGCGATGTGCGCTGTGGTGCGCCGTTTGCGCAATGCATTGCGCCCTGCGCCTGCGGCGGGAAAAAGCGGAGCCGCTGCCTGGTCCGGCGATGCATGGATCGGCGACCCACCCACGCGGGAGCAGATTGAAGACCGCCTGGGCAGTGACGATGAAGCGCGTGCCCTGCTCTTCGACTGGTCGATGGCCGAATTTGTCGAGCGTTACGTGAAAGACGAGAGACTCCATGTGGCCTATCTCGGCCAGGGAGTCATCGGCACCAACGCCAGTCCGTTTGATAAGGGCACCGCGTCGATTCGTTTTCATCACGCATCGGGCCGGCTGGGCGGCATGCCCGGCATGTGGGGCTATGTGCGCGGCGGCATGGGCATGGTGTCGTTCTACTTTTGCGATGCAGCGCGCGAGGCCGGTGCAACGGTGATTTCCGGCGTGCCTGTGGCGCAGATTGTGCCTGGGGAAGGCGTCCTTCTCGAGAGCGGAGAGCGCATCGCGGGCCGTGTCGTCGTGTCGAACGCCGATCCACGGCAGACGCTGCGCCTGCTCGACTCCGCCGCCGATCCCGCGTGGCGCACGCAAATTGAACGGGTGCCGATTGAAGGATGCACCGTCAAGCTGAACGTACACCTGCGCGAGCTACCCAACTTTACTGCGCGGCCCGGGACCAACGAGCCGCACCACTATGGCCAGATCAATGCGCCGCTCAGCAAAGACGAATGGAAGGCCGGCTATGCTGCTGCACGCCGTGGTGAGCTACCGGACCATCTCTGGTGCGAGCTCTATTTCCAGAGCGTGCACGATGCGTCGGTTGCTCCGGCGGGCACGCACACGATGAGCGTCTTCGCACAATACGTGCCCTACACCTTTGCCCACGGCGACTGGGATGCGCGGCGGGATGAGGTGAAGCGCGTTGCTCTTGCTTCCATTGGCCGCTTCTGCTCCAACATCGACACAGCGATCATCGATGCGCAGGTGCTGGGACCACCCGACATCGAGAAGAAAGTCGGTCTCACCGGCGGACATATCTTTCAGGGCGAGTGCCTGCCGCCCTACATGTGGGCGAATCGGCTGCAGGCGCGCACCCCCATGCCAGGGCTCTATCTCTGCGGCGCCTGCACGCATCCCGGCGGCAGCGTCATTGGCGTGAATGGACGGAACGCGGCCATGGCGGTACTGAAAGACCTGGGCACGATTTAGTTTCAACGCCGCTGCTCCCTCTGGTATTCTCCGCCGTACATGCCAGCGGCTCCTACCCTGAAGCGGGGCATCCGGTTGCGCGACCTGGTGCTCTTCTATGTTGTTGTCGTTCTCAGCGTGCGCTGGACGGCGACCGCCGCTGCTGCCGGCCCCAGCATCCTTGTCATATGGATCGCAGCGCTGACATGCTTCTTCATTCCCCTGGCCGCGTGCGTGATGGAACTCTCTTCGCGCCATCCGGAAGAAGGCGGCATCTACATCTGGACACGCGAAGTCTTCGGCGATTTTGCCGGCTTTATTGCAGCATGGGCTTACTGGATGAGCAACCTGCCCTATTTCGCCGGCGTGCTGTATTTTGGCGCGGCGTCGGCGCTTTTTGCCTTTGGTCCGCGGGCACAGGCACTGAATGCGAACCCGTACTACTTCATGACGTTTGCCGTCTTCTGGCTCGCTGTCATCACGATCGTCAATATCCTGGGCGTGGACGCGGGCAAGTGGCTCAACAACATCGGTTCGCTGGGCAGCATTCTGCCGCTGACTGTGCTGATTGTGCTTGCTGCAATCTCGTTCGTTCGGTTCGGTCCCGCGGTCCGGTATCCGGCGGCGAGCTTCGCGCCGCACTGGTCGTTCGACAACGCGGTGTTCTGGTCGAGCGTGTTCTTCGCCTTCAGCGCCATTGACTCCGTCTCGGCGATGGGCGACGAAATCGAGAATCCGCGCCGCACCATTCCCACGGCCCTGCTGGTTGCCGGAGCCATCCTCGTGATTGGCTACATCGGCGGCACTGCAGCGCTCTTGGTTGCGCTACCCACCGATGCTGTCGGCGGACCCGACGGGTTCGTGAATGGCATCCACATGCTCAGCGCACGCCTTGGCGTGGAATGGCTGCTCGTGCCTATGGCTCTGCTGGTCGCGTTGAACGCCGTGGGCAGCGCTGCAGGAAATCTGTCGTCCACGGCGCGGCTGCCTTTTGTTGCGGGCGTCGATCGCTATCTTCCCGCGGCCTTCGGCTCGATTCATCCTCGGTATCAGACGCCCTGGGTGGCGATCGGCGTCTATGGCGGCGCGGGCATCGCGATCGCGTTCCTGGGGCAGGCAGGGACTTCTGTGCGCGGAGCCTACGATGTGCTCGTCAGCATGGGTGTGATCGCGCTTTTTATCCCTTACCTGTTTCTGTTTGCGGCGATGATTCGCTTTCAGAGCGTGCCGGCGGGACCGGAAGTGCGACGCGTGCCCGGCGGCCGCCTCGTGGCGATCGCTTTGGCGTCACTGGGATTCGCCAGTACTGCGATCACGATTGTGCTGTCGACGATTCCCGGCGCCGACCAGACCAACAAGCCGCTGGCGGTTGCCAAGGTTCTTGGCGGAACCCTGGTGCTGGTGGGCGCCGGCATTGTCGTGTTCTTTGCGGAGAAGAGGCGCGCTGCGAAGAAGCTCGCACTTCGTTGAAGGCAGAATTCTCGCCCGCGTTTATTGAATGATTTCGGTTCCTGAGATGAAGACGCGTGGTGTTGCCGGCGAGGCGATGAAGTAAGCCAGCTCGCGGTAATCGTCGAACTCGTGGATGAGGAAGTCTGCGTTCTTTCCCGGCTCCAGCGAACCGGCACAGCGGCCCATTTCCACGCTCCACGCGGCGTTGATGGTGGAGGCACTGAGTGCTTCCGCCGGGGTGAGCCCCATCTGCAGGCAGGCCAGGGACATGACAAACGGCATGGACGTCACCGGCGACGAGCCCGGGTTGAAATCGGTCGCCAGCACGATGCCGAGTTCCAGCTCCACCATCTTGCGCGCAGGAGGATACTTCGTTCGCCCCAGGGCAAACACAGAAGCCGGCAGCATGACAGGCTGCACCCCTACAGCACGCAACTGGTGCAGCGATTCTTCCGTCACCGTCTCCAGATGATCCACTGTCGTCGCACGCAACTCGGCGCCCAGGGATGCGCCCGTATCGGGCCGGAACTGCTCGGCATGAATGCGCAGATGCATGCCCTGCCTCCGCGCCGACTCTAAAACGATGCGCGTCTCATCCAGAGTGAAGGCATGGTCGTCGCAGAATGCATCGCAGTAGCGGGCCAGTTGTGCTTGCGCAACTTCCGGGATCAGATCCTCGGCGATCCACATGATGTATTCCTTGCGCCGCTCGGCAAACTCGGGGGGAACCGTGTGCGCGGCCAGCAGTGTAGGCACGATGCGCGTTGGTCCCTCGGCTTTGAGCTGCGCCAGCACGTGCAGGGTGCGCAACTCGGTGGCGCGCTCGAGACCATAGCCGGACTTGGCTTCAATCGTGGTGGTGCCTGTGCGCAGCATCCAGTCGCGATGCCGCCGCGCAGCAATCAGCAGTTCGTCGCCGCTCGCCGCGCGCGTCTGCGCAACCGTGCGCAGAATGCCGCCACCCGCCGCTGCAATTTCCTGGTAGGAGGTTCCTGTGACACGCTGTTCAAACTCATTGGCGCGATTGCCGGCGAAAACGAGGTGCGTATGCGCGTCGACAAATCCGGGAGTGACGCACCGGCCGCCGGCATCCATCACTTCGGCAATTTGTGGAATATTGGCACACAGTTCAGAGTAGGGGCCCACTGCAACCACACGGCCATCTTCGATCAGCATCGCAGCATCTTCGATGAGACCCAGTTCGCGTAATTCGACGCCGGTCCGCGGACGCGAAGGTCCCGCCATGGTGACAAGCTGCCCGATATTGACGACTGCTGCGAAACCCTTCATTCGCTACTGCTCCGCCATGGGAATATGAATGCCACGTTCGCGCGCTGTCTTTTGCGCCAGCTCGTAGCCGGCGTCCGCGTGACGCGCCACGCCAATCCCCGGATCGTTGTTGAGGACACGCTCGATGCGCCGCGCGGCATTCTCGCTGCCGTCCGCCACCGTCACCTGGCCCGCGTGCAAAGAGAAGCCCATGCCCACGCCACCGCCGTGATGGAAGCTGACCCACGATGCGCCCGACGCCGTATTGAGCAGCGCGTTGAGCAAAGGCCAATCGGCCACGGCATCGGATCCATCCAGCATTTTCTCTGTTTCGCGGTAAGGGCTCGCCACCGAACCGGTATCGAGATGATCGCGACCAATCGCAATCGGCGCAGAGATTTCGCCCTTGCGCACCAGCTCGTTGATGGCCAGGCCCATCTTCGCACGCTCGCCGTAACCCAGCCAGCAGATGCGTGCCGGCAATCCCTGGTACGCAAAACGCCCACGGACCAGCTTGAGCCAGCGCGTTAAGATTTCGTTTTCGGGGAACAGCTCCAGCGCCAGCTCGTCGGTGCGGTCAATATCTTTGGGATCGCCCGAAAGCGCCACCCACCGAAACGGCCCCGCTCCAGTGCAGAACAGCGGCCGAATATACTCCGGCACGAATCCCGGAATCAAAAAAGCGTCAGCGCATCCCGCATCGAAGGCGAAACGGCGGATGTTGTTGCCGTAGTCGAAGGTGACGGCGCCTGCGCGCTGGAGCGCGAGCATTGCATTCACATGAACCACCATGGATGCCGTCGAACGCCGCACATATTCCGCCGGATTGCTCCTGCGCAGATCCGCGGCCTCGCTGGTCGAAAGCCCCTGCGGAACATAGCCGTTCAGCGGATCGTGCGCGCTGGTCTGGTCGGTCACCACATCCACCTGCACCCCGCGCCGCACCAGTTCCGGCAGCACATCCGCGCAGTTTCCGACCAGTCCGACAGACAAGGCCTGGCCTTCGCGACGCGCGTCTTCGCACAGCTTGAGAGCCTCGTCGAGGTTTTCCGACAGCCGGTCGCAGTAACGCGTCTCCACGCGACGTTCGATGCGGCTGCGGTCTACGTCGATGGCCAGCACCACGCCGCCGTTCAGGGTGACCGACAACGGCTGTGCTCCGCCCATGCCGCCCATGCCGCCGGTCACCGTCAGCTTGCCCTTCAGTGTCCCGCCAAAGTGCTGGTCGGCTAATGCGGCGAATGTCTGAAACGTACCCTGCAAAATTCCCTGCGTACCGATATAGATCCAGCTCCCGGCCGTCATTTGGCCGTACATCATGAGCCCCTTGCGGTCGAGCTCTTGAAAATGCTCCCACGTTGCCCACTTCCCTACCAGGTTAGAGTTGGCAATGATGACGCGCGGCGCCATGTCGTGGGTGGGAAAGACGCCGACCGGCTTGCCGGACTGGACCAGGAGAGTCTCCTCGTTGCCCAGACGTTCCAGCTCGCGCACAATCGCGTGATAGCAGTCCCAGTTCCGCGCGGCGCGGCCAATGCCGCCATATACCACGAGGTCTGAAGGCCGCTCGGCCACTTCCGGGTCGAGGTTGTTCATGAGGCAGCGCAGGGCTGCTTCCTGCTGCCAGCCTTTGCAGCGCAACTGCGTGCCACGCGGTGCGCGGATGGTTGGAGCTGTCGCGGTGGCCATGGTCCCTCCTCGGGCGCTCTGCACGCAGCGGAAATTCGACGAACAATTTCCCCGGTTGCTACTCAGAATACTACCCGCGCAGGAGTCCTTCTCCTTCTGCAAATCCACGGTGAAACCGACGCGATAACTGCGATTCCACCACAGAATTTTGTGTTGCCATGGATTCGTCCCCGCTCGTCGCCTTACGCAGTTCGCGCAGGAATGTGTGGTTGCCCCACCCGACATCCTCTCGCTATGCTCTTTTCGTGCCCAATACTCTGGTTGAATGCGTTCCCAATTTTTCAGAAGGCCGCGACAAAGCCAAGGTCGACGCGATTGTCGAAGCCATGAAGATTCCCGGCGTCTATCTCCTGGATCGCGAGATGGATGCTGACCACAATCGCTGTGTCATCACGCTGGTCGGCGAGAGAGAAGCCATTGAGGAAGCTGCAATTCTAGGAGTGGGCAAGGCTGCCGAGCTCATCGACCTCACGCAGCACCATGGCGCGCATCCGCGCATGGGCGCAGCCGATGTCGTGCCCTTCATTCCCATTGACGGCGTGACGATTGAAGATTGCGTGGCCATGGCAAAGCACGTGGGCGCAGAGATCGCCCGGCGCTTTCAAATTCCGGTCTACCTCTATGAAGCTGCGGCAGCAACACCGGAGCGTCAAAATCTCGAGAACATTCGACGTGGCCAGTTTGAAGGCATTCGCGATGAAATCGCCACCCATCCGGCGCGCAGGCCGGATTTTGGCGAACCGCGCGTTCATCCCACGGCGGGAGCGACGGTGGTGGGGGCGCGCAAGGCGCTGATCGCGTACAACGTGTTTCTGAATACGGGCGATGTGAGCATTGCCAAAAAGATCGCCAAGGCTGTGCGCTTTTCCACGGGTGGGCTGCGCTTCGTCAAGGGCGCGGGGTTTCTGGTTCGGGGCATGGCACAGGTCTCGATGAACCTGACCGACTTTGAACAGACGCCCATCCATCGCGTCTTTGAATTTGTAAAGCGGGAAGCCGAGCGCTACGGCGTGGTTCCGGTCTCCAGCGAGATCGTAGGACTGATTCCGAAACCCGCATTGGAGCAGGCGGCTGAGTGGTTTCTACAGGTGGAGAATTTTGACTCTTCACTGATTCTGGAAAACCGCCTTGCGGGCGTGATGAGCGGCAAGATGGCCATTGGCGGTTTGCGCGCCGGAATCGAGCCATTCATCGAGCAACTCGCCGCGCCCACGGCAACTCCAGGCGGAGGCAGTGCTGCCGCTGCGAGCGGCGCCATGGCTGCGGGCCTGGCCGCGATGGTGGCTTCGATGTCGCGGGGGAAGAAGGCCTACCTGCATCACGAGACGCAGCTCAGCGCGGCTCTTGCCCGACTCGCGCCGTTACGCGAAGAACTCAAAGCCGCGATTGATGCCGACGCCGAATCGTATAACACCGTGATGAAGGCATATCGCGCGGCAAAGGAGTCGGCCGACGGCGGCAAACTGATCAACGCCGCACTGCGCGAGGCGATAGAAGTGCCGCTGGTCGTCGCGGAGCGTGCCGCGGAGATCGCACGCATCGCGACGGAGCTGAAGCCCATCACCAATCCCAACATGAGCTCAGACCTGACGACGGCCATTGCCCTTGCCGGCGCAGCCATCACGGGCGCGCAGGCCAACGTCACCATCAATCTCGACGCCATCAAGGCGGAGAACCGGGAAGACGAAGCGTTTGTGGCTGAAACGCGCAAACGCGCTGCGGCCATTCAAAGCTGACTGTCGACCGCGCGGGCCGCCAGACTGACCGCGGATTGATCTCCGCGGGAGTTCAGTCTCCCAGCGCACTTTTTATCCCGGCACCGGCATTCAGAGCCATGGCGCCAGCGGTTCGACCCTGCGTTTCGCGCGCAAGCGCTCGCCGTTGTCCCTCGGCATAGGGCCGCCAGGTGCTCTCAGGGACGTCGCAATTCTTAACAACAATCTGGATCGAAAGATGTGGAATGATGGCTTTCGCCGTCTGTGCCATGACCCGCAGGTCTCTCCAGATTGTGGCCTGTTGCAGATACCCCTCGGACAGCTTCAATTTGTCGGGAGTGACCACGGTTTTGAAATGGTGCATGGGATTGGCGGAGACCGCAAGGATCTCGCACTCCCGGTAGTACTTCAGGGCGGCGGGATCGGTTAGACCTGGGCGTACGGTGAGCAGCCGCTGGTACTGGGCGCGAAACTCGCGGGTCAGCTCGGGGATCACTGGCCGCGGGCCAACCAGGCTCATTTCGCCGCGCAGGATATTCCAGAGCTGGGGCAACTCATCCACTTTGTACTTGCGTAGAAAGCGCCCAACGCGCGTGATGCGCGGATCGGCTCCTAAAGTGATTGCCGTTCCCGGCCGGTGGGTATCCATGGTTCTCAGCTTGAGTAAATGAAAAATCCGGAAGTCCCGGCCCATCCGTCTTTGGCGGAACAGGACCGGTCCCTCCGAATCGAGCTTGATGAGCACCGCACAGCACAGAAGGAGTGGCGACAAGAGGGAGAGAAGGCAAAAGGCAAACAGAACATCGATGCAGCGTTTCAAGAGCAACGCTCCAAGGTAGCTGGAAACAAGGCCCCGTGCAGGCAACATCGCCTGCACGAAGGCGGATTACGACAAACGCGCGGCGGGAACCACTGGGATGAAAGGCTGCGATGAAAGCAACGCATGCCCGTCGACTCCAACCCATCGGCGCAAGGACCCGAGACAACTCGGGAAAAGTTTTGACTGCTTGCTTTCCCCGTACGACATTTTTGATCAGTACTTGTAGGAAACAACCGGAGCGAAAGTGCGTCAATTAGCGACAATTCATTGACAAAAACTTTTGTGGCAGAACCGGGAACCCGGTGGTAACTCGAAAGAGTACGTGAGGAACAATTCCCTTCGGCGGCTCAATTTGATCAACAAATTTGCCGGTAGTTTTTTTATTTACCGAATAGCGTAGGCCCGTCGGAGTTGCGCTGTCTGAACCGCAGACAGCACTGCAGCAGAATGAGAATTGTGCGACAGTCCGTTCCCATCGCACCCTCACGGGGATTATTCTTCTCTGCAAGAAAAGATTTGGCTCCCTTGAGGTGCTGAGTGCGAAAGACAGGGTTTTTCCTGTTTGTTGTTCTTGTTGTTTTGTTTTCCGCCGCAACGTCACAAGCGAATGCAACCGGAGAGTCCCCGCAGAAGCAGGGGTTCGTCCGGCTGGACCGGGTCACCGCTTCCCGGGCAACCGCCAATGGCATCGAGATCCGCGCCGGCTCGGCCGTCGTGTTGATCGCGACTCTGCGCGACGACGTTGTCCGGATGCGTGTGGGGCCCGCCGGTCAATTGCCGGAGGACGCCTCCTGGGCCGTGCTACCCGAAGCTCGCACTGCCAGCGTTGCAGTGGCGGCGGAAGATTCTTCAAGCTCGATCGGCTTCAAGACAGCTAAGCTTCACGTCGCCGTGGAGAAGGATCCTCTGGAAATCACTATCCGCGACAACGAAGGTCACGTTCTATTCGCGCAACTTCCTGGCCGTCCTATCGAATACAACGGCTCCTCGTTCCGCATGTATATGAAGTCGCCCGAAGACGAGCACTATTTTGGCCTGGGCGACAAGCCGGGTCCGCTCGACCGGCGCAACGAAGCCTTCACCGACTGGAACACCGACGCTTTTGGCTGGCAGGAATCAACTGATCCAATTTACAAGTCGATTCCTTACTTTATGACGTTTCACAAGGGAGTGACCGCGGGCCTGTTCCTGGATAACACCTGGCGCGCGAGCTTCGACTTCAACAAGGAGTATCGCGACGGCTATTCCTTCGGCTCAGAGGGCGGTCCGCTCGATTGCTACTTCTTTTACGGTCCCGATCCGAAGACCGTCGTCGAGACCTGGGCGTGGCTCACCGGCCTCACGCCGTTGCCGCCGCTGTGGTCGCTTGGTTATCAGCAGTCTCGCTACAGCTACTACCCTGAGTCGGAAGTGCGCCGCATCGCCGCGCGCCTGCGCAGCGAACGCATCCCTTCCGACGTGATCTGGCTGGATATCGACTACCAGCTCAAGAATCGTCCTTTTACCGTCGATCCTGAGCGATTTCCGCACTTCGACCAGATGATCAAGGATTTGAGGGCCGAGCATTTGCGCACGGTTGTCATCACGGATCTGCACATCGCCGATCTGCCCAACGCCGGTTACAAGCCTTATGACGAAGGCGCTGCCGGCGACCATTTCGTCAAGAATCCCGACGGTTCGACGTACGTGGGCGATGTGTGGCCGGGCAAAGCCGTGTTCCCTGACTTTACGCAGAAGGCAGCGCGCGACTGGTGGGGCACACTCTACGCCGACTTCGAGAAGAAAGGCGTCGCCGGTTTCTGGAACGACATGAACGAGCCGGCAATCTTCCTCGTCTCGTCGAAGACCATGCCGGACGACACCGTTCACCGTATTGACGAGCCCGGCTTTGCCAGCCGCACAGCGACGCATCTCGAAATCCACAATATCTTTGGCATGCAGAACTCGCGAGGCACGCACGACGGGTTGCTCAAGCTCGAGCCCAATCTACGTCCGTTTGTGATGACGCGGGCAAGCTATGCCGGCGGCCAGCGGTACGCCGTGACCTGGACCGGCGACAACTCCAGCAACTGGAATCATCTTCGACAGACTGTTCCGCAGCTTCTCAATCTGGGCCTGAGCGGCTTTGCCATGGCGGGCGCCGATGTGGGGGGATTCGCCGCATCCCCGCAGCCCGAATTGCTCACGCGCTGGCTCGAAGTTGCCGCGTTCCAGCCCATCGATCGCGACCATACCTCGAGCGGCACCAACCCCCAGGAACCGTGGGAGAACGGCTCGGCAGAAGATGTGAATCTGCGCCGCCGCTACATCGAAGAGCGTTATCGTCTGCTCCCGTACATCTATACTGCTGCGGATGAGATGAGCCGCACCGGACTTCCGCTCGATCGTCCGCTGTTCCTGGAATTTCCCAACGGCGCTGTCGACGGTCAGCCGCTTGATTTGAGCGACAGCGGCTCGTTCCTTCTCGGCCGGGACCTGCTCATTGCACAGAGCCCGTTCCCTGACGAAGTCGACGACTACTCTGTGGCGCTGCCGCCGGTGGGCTGGTATGACTACTGGACCGGCACGCGCATTGAAAGCAATTCAGGCCGAAAAGGGATCGATAACGCGCCCATCGCGCAACCCGAGGTGCGAGTGCACCGCACACTGGAAACCTTGCCCGTGTTTGCACGCACCGGATCGATTGTTCCCGAGCAGCCACTGGTGCAAAGCACCGAGGAAAAACCGGAGGGACCGCTGACCCTGCGCGTGTATCCGCCGACAGCGGTGGGCAGTGACTGTGGCGGCAACCTTTACCTCGACGACGGTGTCAGCTTCGACTTCCGCAATGGCAACTCGCTGCGCATGGCCTTCAGCTGCCGGCTCACGGCGGATGGCATCGTCGTCACGGTCAAACCGCACGAAGGCAACTTCGCGCCCTGGTGGAGTCAACTCTCAATTGAAGTCTACGGCGCCGATCACGCAGCATCGGCCGCTTCAGCATCCGGCATTGACGGCTCTCGTGCGTCGCAAATTACGGCGGGATTCGACGCCGAACATCACCGCATCACCGCCCTGATCCCTGACAGCGGCAATGGTGTGGAACTCCACGTGACCTACTGATCGCGCGACCCGATCCGTGGAATGTTGATATCTTCCGCTCGCCTGCGGTCCGCCTGAGGCTTATTCCGTTCGGAGCGCCTGCATAGGATCCAACCGGGAAGCGCGCCAAGCAGGCGCCAGACAAGCCAGGACTGCGACAGCCAGCAATGTGGCGATCACGCCTGACAAGACAAGGGGATCGAGCGGCTTCGTCCCAAAAAGCATCGATTGAAAGATGCGCGTGGCCGCGAAGCTCGCCACGAGCCCCAACCCGAGCCCGAGCAGCGCCGGCCGGAGGCCATCGATCAGCGTCAAGCGCAAGAGTTGATCGCGCTGTGCGCCGAGCGCCATGCGGATTCCCAGTTCTGAAGTCCTCTGCGTGGTCAGGTACGACAGAACGCCGTACAGGCCGACCGAAGCAAGGAGAAGCGACAAGACCGCAAAAGCCAGAACAATACTCGCGCTGAGACGGGCATTTACAAGGGACTCGCCGATCACCTCATCCATGGTGAGCACGTCGGAGACGGGGAGCGTGGGATCGAGAGAAGCAATCTGCTTTTGCACCGGCACGGAAAACTGCAGCGGATCCGTCGCTGTATGGACCGCGAGCGTGCCACCGGAGATTCCTTCAAGGAACGGGAAGTACAGAGCCGGCTTCGCCTCTTGACCGACCTGGTACAGAGTGTCGCCAACGACGCCGACGATTTCGTAGTCGACGAGGCCGGGTGCTCCCTTTTGTTCATGTGCCGGGACGTGCAGGTGCTTGCCGATGGGATTGTCCTCTGGAAAGTACTGCCGGACAAGTTGGCGGCTCACAATCACCTTGTAGGAATGAGCAACGCGATCGTCGCTCGTGAAGAAACGGCCGCTCACCAGCGGAATTCCAAGGGCGCTGAAATAGCCTGGATCGGCCCAGCGCATCAATCCGTCGGGCAGTTCGGCGCCCGCCTTCAGCGGAGGATGCTCCTTGACCGTGAATACGAAGTCTCCCCAGAACCCCGCGGCGGGAACCGTGTTTCCCAGGGCGGCGCCGCGCACCCCGGGGATGGCTCTTACCCGCTCCAGCAATGCCTCGTTGAACGCGTTGATCTTCTCCGGCGTGTCATATTTCTCGTCGGGCAGGCCGTACTGCAGGGTGAGCACGTTTTCAGTAATAGAGCCTACGTCGGCGGAGCGCAGGCGCAGAAAGCTTTTCAGCAGAAGGCCCGCGGACACCAGCAACACCACTGTGATTCCAATTTCGGCCGTGAGCAGCGACTTGCGCAGCACAGTGCGCGAAACACTGGTGGCTCCTGTGCGCGAGGAAGTCTGCAGCGCCTTCAGCATTGTCTTTCCCGTTGTTGACAGTGCGGGGAGCAAGCCGGACATGAGAGCGGCCGCGCACATGAGCAGAAAAGCGAACGCGATCACACTTCCATCGATGTGGATTTCCTTCGCAGAGGGCAGGTCTTTCCACGCATGCGCGAGGAACTGCGTTGAAAGCATCGAGAGCAGGATGCCGCTCAAGCCGCCGGCCGCGCAGAGCAGCACGCTCTCGGCCAACTGCTCGCGAATCAAAGTGGCGCGCTGTGCTCCGAGAGCGCTGCGAACCGCAACTTCTTTCTGTCGTGCCGCGGCTCGCGCAACCAGCAGATTGGAGACGTTGAGGCAGCCGATGAGAAGCATGCAGCCTACGGCGCTCAGCATCAGAGTCAGGGGCTTTTTTACGTTTCCGGCGAGATCCTCATTCAGCGAACGTGGCACAACATCTTCGTTTACAGGGTCGTGCGGGTATTGGAGGTGAAGCTGGTACTGTACGGCGCCCACCTGCGCAACGGCGTTGGCAAGGCTCACGTCGGGGCGCAACCGCGCCAACACTCGGCTCTGGTGCCAATCGTGATGCTGTAGAAGTTCCGGCGATGCATCCGTTTTGAACGGAACCCACAACAGAGTTCTGGTATCGGGGTAGGAGAACCAGGATGGCAGGACGCCCACCACCGTGAAAGGTCTGCCGTCGAGGTGAATCTGGCGGCCAACAATCGTCGCATCCCCGGCAAAGCGCCGCTGAAACACGCTCCACGTGAGCAGGACCACTGCGCTGCCGGGCTGATCTTCTGACGCAGTAAAGGTTCGCCCGAATGCGGGCTGCACTCCCAGGATTTGAAACAGATTCCAAGAGGCCGCAACTGCGTGGACCGCCTCGGGTAGTTCACCCCGTTCGCCGGTGAGGTTATAGCCGCCGGAGCGCATGATTGCCATGTCCTCGAAACCGTGGGTCTTTGAGCGCCAGTCGTAAAAGTCCGCGGGCGCTACCGGGTTGTACGTGGCTTCGCCGCGCGCACCTCCCTGGGCTACGGCGGATTCCGAAATGTTCGGCTCTCGATGGTGCTCGTAGAGCATCACGAGGCGTCCGGGATCGCGAAATGGAAGAGGTCTCAGCAAAACCGAACGCACGATTGTGAGCAGGGATGTGGCCGCGCCAATGCACAGCGCCATCACGACGACCGCGATGATGGAGAATCCCGGGGTGCGGCGCAAAGTACGAAATGCATATTTCAAGTCGCGGCCCAGGTGCGTGAGCGGCAGAAGGGAGTTCTGGGTCCACAGCGATTCGCGGACCGTTTGCGAGTTGCCCAACTTGACACGCGCCTGGCGTCGAGCCTCTTCGGGCGACATACCGCGCGCCTCGTTGTCCGCGGTCTCTTCTGCCAAAAAAGTGTCCATCTCGTGCTGCAATTCCGCGTCAGAGCGCTTGCGGCGAAAAAACCTCAGCCAGCTCATTGCGCGCCTCCTTCTTCGCCCATCACCAGTCCGATCGCGCGTGTCATTCGCCGCCAGCGGCTGGTCTCGCGCACCAGCTGCTTCCGTCCTTCTGCCGTCAACAGGTAGAACTTTGCCTTGCGATTGTTTTCGCTCACGCCCCAGTAGGAAGAGACCCACCTGCGGTCCTCGAGCCGGTGGAGTGCCGGATAGAGTGAGCCCTGCTCCACTTCAAGAAGGTCTTCTGAGGTGTGTTCAATGACTTTCGCGATCGTATGTCCGTGCGCATCGCCGCCGAGCAGCGTTCGCAGAATCATCATGTCCAGCGTCCCCTTCAGCATCTCGCTCTGGGACTGGGGCTTTTTGCCCATGAATCTCTCCCCTCGAACATCTATTGGAAGGGATGATATACCACTCGGAGTTCTATGGGAAGGGCCTTGCAAGAATCGGGAAGGGTGCCGCGCGGACATCTGAGACCGGCAAGGGCGTGGAATTAAGCGTGACATACTGAATCACGTGTTTTCGTTTTACAGACCAACAGACGTGGCGATTTCCAAGAAAGTCGGGGCATTCGACCCGGCATCGCGGTCCGAGCCACAGTACCTCTCTGTACACGGGCGCATCGCAACTCGCCCGCTTCCTTTGTTTTTTGTGCGCGATGCGACGGAGAGTTGCCTGGGGCTTGGAGATGCAGCCTTCGCTGCGGCAACGAGCGCCTTCCGGCAATGGGCCATGTTCGACCTGGGATGGATTCGAGTAGCGAATCCTTCAGCCGTTATTGCGCTTAGCCAGATCGTCGCCGTCGAAGCGCAAAGCCTTGGGCTCTGGTCCCTGAATCTCAGCACGATTGTGGATACCATTGACGCCTCAAACCAATTTGGCTTCGTTTACGCAACCACTCCCGATCATGTGGAAGAAGGCGAAGAGCGATTCCTCGTCGAGATTTCTCCTGATACGGGCCAGGTTACTTACAAGCTCGAGGCAGTTTCGCGCCCACGCGACGTAATGGCTCGCCTGGGTCTGCCGATCACCCGTGCATTCCAAAGAAAATTCGCAATAGACTCCCACAAGAGGATGCATCAGGCAATTCACAGACAGGCCGGATGAACGGCACCATTGCCCGGTTCCCTTCCCGTTACCCGGGTGCAAAACCGGCCGTTTTTCCGGTGCGCGCAACTGATAACCTAAATGCATGAAATTCGGCGTCCTGGTCTTTCCCGGCTCCAATTGCGACCACGACACATATAACGTGATCGCCGAGATTGCCCATCAGCCTGTCACTTTTCTGTGGCACGATTCTGAAGACCTGCAGGGCGTCGACGCCGTTCTTGTTCCCGGCGGCTTTGCGTACGGGGACTATCTCCGCACCGGCGCGATTGCGCGCTTCTCGCCCGTCATGCAATCGGTCCAGCGTTTTGCCGCGGGCGGCGGACTGGTGCTGGGAATCTGCAACGGCTTCCAAATTCTCACCGAGTCTGGATTATTGCCCGGCGCGCTGATGCGCAACGCAGGCCTCAAGTACATCTGCAAGCAGGTCCATCTGCGCACCGAGACCACTGACAGCGCCTTCACCAATCAGCTGGCCAAAGGCGAGGTCCTGCGGATCCCCATTGGTCACATGGAAGGCAACTACTTTTGCACGCCCGAAGAGTTGCGCCGTCTCGAGGCCGAAGACCGGATCGCTTTTCGCTACGCCACACCTGCCGGAGAAATCACGGCGGAGGCGAACCCCAATGGTTCCCTCGCCAACATCGCCGGAATTCTGAACGAGAAGCGCAACGTGCTTGGAATGATGCCGCACCCCGACCGCTCAAGCGAGCAACTGCTGGGTTCCGCAGACGGCTGGAAAATCTTCGACTCGATGATCCAAGCGCTGGCGGCGCACTGAGCATCCAAAGACATAGCGTGAACGCATGATCGACATCCATACCCATTTAATCTACGGCGTAGACGACGGCTCTCCAGATATCGACACTTCGCTCGAAATGGCCTCCGGCGCCGCCAATGAAGGCGTGACCCATATTGTCTGTACACCGCACTCCAGCGAACGGTATCCCTACCAGAAGGAAGTGAATGAAGAACGTCTCGCCGAGCTGCGGGCCAGGCTTAAGGGGATCGTCGAACTCAGCCTCGGCTGCGATTTCCATCTCGATGCCGGGAACATCATGGACGCGCTGAAGAATCCGCTGCGCTATTCGATCAATGAGAAGGGTTACCTGCTGATCGAATTCCCGGACTCGGTGATTCCGCCGCAATTGTCGGAGGCAATGCAGCGTTTACAGCTTGCCGGCTACAAGCTCATCATTACGCATCCTGAGCGCAACCCGGTATTGCAACGCAATCCAGAGATGCTGGCGGAGTGGATGCGTGAAGGCAACCTGGTCCAAGTCACTTCTGCCTCGCTCTACGGCCGTTTCGGGAACATTGCAGAGGCATTTGCCAACGAGCTTCTCAAGCGCAACTGGATTCACTTCCTGGCAAGCGATGCACACCATCCCGAGTGGCGCCCGGCACACTTGAAAAAAGGCTTTGACTACGTAGTGCAGTGCGCCGGCCTTGAAACCGCGCGCCGCCTTTACGTCACCAACCCTGAGGTCACTCTCGAAGGCGCGGCCTGGCCCGTACAACCCGAACCGCTTGGCTTGTGGGAGGGTGAGACCCTGACTTTCTCAGTGAAAAGCCCCAAAAAAAAGCGCGCGAAGGAACCGGGAAAAGAAGAAAAACGCGGCTTCTGGAGTCGTCTCTTTTCCAGCTGATTCCGGCTATAGCCCGAGTCCGCCATCCACAGCAAGAATCTGCCCCGTAACAAATCCGCTGTTAGTTGCGAAATAGATCACAGCCTGTGCCACGTCGTCCGCAGATCCATTCCGCTGAAGCGGAGTTTTGGCGGCAAAATGCGCGGCTGTCTTGGTGTCGATGTCGTCCATGGCGATCCAGCCCGGAGCCACGCAGTTTACGCTCACTTCCGGCGCAAATGCCTTGGCCATGGTTTGCGTGAGCATATGCAGGGCGGCCTTTGAGGCGCAATAGTGGGCGTGATCTGCCCACGGACGAATGCCGCCCAGCGAGCCAATGTTCACGATGCGCCCGCTCGATGCCCGCAAGTGGGGCAATGCCTCGCGCGCTACCAGGAACGGCCCGCGCGTGTTGGTTGCAAAGATCCGGTCCCACTGCTCCACAGTCATCGAGGCCAAGTCTGCGCGCTCAAACACCGCGGCATTGTTCACCACCACGTCGAGGCGCCCGTGGAAGGCCATTGTTGCAGCAATTGCAGCGCGCGCTTGAATCTCATCGCGCACATCGCAACGGACCGCTTGCGCCTTGCGGCCAAGCTTCTGGATTGAGGCAACGGTGCGCGCAGCATCGTCGGCAGACGCGAGATAGGTCAGGGTGATGTCAGCGCCCGCATCGGCCAACGCCAGCGCAATCGCTCGACCCAGGCGCCGTGCGCCCCCGGTCACCACCGCCGATTTTCCACTCAGGGGCAATGGGTGCATGACGTTCCTGCCGGGGAAGGATTTTCTTCAGAATCAGGCAAACTTACTGGGGCTGGGGCTGGCTCGCGTCGGGTTTGGAATCCGGTGTCTTGCTGTCACCCGAACCGCTCTTGTCGCCATCCTTGGGCGCGGCTTCGGGGTGATTGTCGTAAATCGAATACTGCTGTCCTGGCCGCTTCAGCTTGATTTCATAGGCCAGCTCGGTTTTGTCGATTGTGTAGTCACTGCCATAGGTCTGGTATCCCTTGGCAATCACCTGGATCAACACCTTGGAACCCGTCGGCAGCACATCGATCATCGTCTTGCCGTCCTCGTTCGTCTTCAACTCCATGTTGCCCTTATCGCCCTCGACGTGGAAGATGACGGATGCGTTCTCAATAGGCTTCTCGTCCTCGTGGCGAACGATTGTGACCTCAATCTTCGAGGTGGCGGCAGCGGACTTGTATTTGCGCCCCCGATGCGTCGTAGCTTGAGCAGAAAGAAGAGGGCTGGCTGCGATTCCAAGCAGCATTGCGAAGAGAACGATCGACAGAAAACGGCGAAACTTCATGATCTCCATTGTACCTTTATCCATTTCTTCAGACGGCGCGAGGCGGTGCGTGGTGAGCCGGGGCGCCAAAATCGAGCACGGTGCTTGTTGGGTTGAGCCACTGCAGCCTTAACTCGCTCATTCTAAAAAGAAAGCCTCCTACACGGGGACACCCGGTTTGAAGGCGACAGGAGCGTCAGGGAATTTGGCCCGATGCCCGCCGGCGTGCCTTTTTCGGTACCGCGGAGGGGCTCGAAACTTCGCGGTTTCTTCTGGAATCCAACCAGAAGGTAAACTGAATTCAGAGGTCTTTATGCCCGATATCCAGCGCAGAAAAACACCCACGGTCAAAATCGGTAACGTTCGCGTAGGCTGGGAGGTTCCGGTTGTCGTTCAGTCGATGACCAACACCGACACGGCCGATGTCGCGGGCACTGTGGAACAGGTTGCCGCGCTGGCTCTTGCCGGATCCGAGATTGTGCGCGTCACGGTCAACAACGAAGAAGCTGCCGCCGCTGTCCCGCACATTGTGGAAGGACTCGACAAGCGCGGCATCCGCGTGCCGATCGTGGGCGACTTCCACTACAACGGCCACCTGCTGCTGAAGAAGTACCCCGCGGCTGCCAAGGCGCTCGCCAAATACCGTATCAATCCCGGCAATGTGTCCGTGGGCCGAAAGAACGATGACAACTTCCGCACCATGGTGGAGTGCGCGGTCGAGAACCACAAGCCGGTACGCATCGGCGTCAACTGGGGCTCGCTCGATCAGTCTTTGCTGACCCGCATGATGGACGAGAACAGCAAGAAGAGCGACCCGCTCCCTGCCCGCGACGTGATGATGGAAGCGATGGTGGTGAGCGCGCTCGAGTCAGCCAAAGCCGCCGAGCAGTACGGGCTAGGCCACGACATGATTCTTCTCTCGGCCAAGGTTTCCGGCGTTCGCGACCTGATCGACGTCTATACCAACCTCGCCGCACGCTGCGACTATCCGCTGCACCTTGGCTTGACGGAAGCCGGGATGGGCGCCAAGGGCCTGATCGCTTCGACGGCTGCCCTTTCCCCACTGCTGCTCGCCGGCATTGGCGACACCATTCGCGTGAGTCTCACACCGAAGCCGAATGGCGACCGCACGGAAGAGGTGCAGGCCGCCCAGCAGATTCTGCAGTCGCTTTCCATTCGCAGCTTCATGCCCCAGGTGACAAGCTGCCCCGGTTGCGGTCGCACGACCAGCACCTACTTCCAGGAATTGGCCGAGCAGATTCAGACTTACCTGCGGACTTCCATGCCTGAGTGGCGCAAACAGTATCCCGGAGTGGAAGAGCTAAAGCTTGCCGTCATGGGTTGCGTGGTCAACGGGCCTGGCGAATCGAAGCACGCCAACCTTGGCATCAGCCTGCCCGGCACGTTTGAGGATCCGGTCGCTCCGGTGTATGTCGATGGGAAGCTGGCAACAACTCTCCGCGGCGATACCATCGTGGCGGAGTTCAAGCAGATTCTCGACAACTACGTGGAGAGCCACTACGGCCAGGGCGCCAAAAATAAAGAGCTCGTTGGCGCGCACTGAGGCGGTCGCTTTCTGTGGAGTACGGCCCATCCTCTACGCGATCCTTGCGTCGATGTAATTGAACAATCTATTTTTATTCAAACACGGCGGACCTCTTTGGTCCTCGCCGGCAATTTGCATTGAAGGGCGGCCTTTGGTTGCCTGCTTCCCCGTCGCAGGTTCCCTGTTCTTGCTTTAGTCGTCTTCGAGCGGCGGGGCAACGCGAGAGCCCGCAAACAAAATCACGCAGGAGATAACGAGGAAAATCAGCGTCGAGCCCAGCCCGATGCTCAGGGTTGAGTGGTCGCTGATTGCGCCGATAATCTGCGGCGAAAACGTGTCGCCGAAGAAGTGAATGATGAAAAGATTCAGCGCAATCGCCGTCGCGCGCACACCTGCCGAGACAGAATTAACAATGGCTGTATTCAGCGGTCCGGTGTTCAGAAAGAGAAAAAACTCCGCGGCAAAAAGCGCCGGCACGGCCCAACGATGGGGACCGAAGAAGACCAGCGCGCCAAAGGGCAGCGTGAGCACGACGCTCCAGAACGAGAGCAGGTACAACGCGCGGTGATTCGTGCGCAACCAGCGCTGCGCGATCCATCCGCCAATGAGCGTGCCCAAAATGCCGTCGACGACCGTGGCTGCGCCCACGATCTGACTAGAGCCTGCGACGCTCAGGCCTGCCGTGCGACGAAGAAACTCTGGCATCCAGGCGGAGATGCCGCCCATGGCGAAGGTCAGCGCGGCGAGGCCGAAGGTTCCTGTGAGGAAAGCCATGTTTGTGAGAAGACCCCAAAATGTTGCGCGGCTGGGTGTTGGCTTCAGATGGTCGCTTGCGCCGCGTACGGGCTCGCGGCCGAAGAAACCGTAGAGCACGGCAATGAGCAACCCGGGGATTGCGCAGATAAAGAATGGCGCACGCCAACCCCAGAGCGGCCCCATCTGGCCGCCCGCAAGATAGCCGAGCGCAGCACCGACAGGAATGGCGATGTAGAAGATCGAAAGAACGCGGTTGCGCTCGCGCTCAGAATAAAAGTCGGAGATCACCGCAGGCGCGAAGACTCCAAATGTCGCCTCGCCCACGCCGACAAGCGCGTGGCGGACATACAAGGTCCGAAAGTCGTGAACCCAGAAAGTCGCCAGCGTGGCCAGGCTCCAAAGAACTGCACCGGCAACAATCAGCGGCTTGCGCGGAAACCGGTCGCCCAGCCAGCCAGTGAGAGGCGCGGCAATCATGTAGCAGACGAACAGCGCGGTAGTCAGCGCGCCGATCTGCTGGTCGGTCGAATGGAATTCGCGTTGGATGAGGGAGACTTCGCCGGGGAGGATGTAGCGGTCGATGTAGTTGAGCAGGTTAAGGCCGAGAAGCAGCAGAAACGTCCCCAGCGCGGGGTGGATGCGAGTGCGATCAGACTGGAGAGTGTTGCTCAATCGAACGGGTCCTGACGGAAACGGAAACCCATCACGAATATCACATCGGGCACGGCAGGCAGGAGCAAGATTCGGCCGGTGGGTAAGTTTATTTCTTAGGGCGCGGCCAACGAGCTTCGACGGTGGTGGCGATACCGCCGCGTGGACGAAACACGCCATGCACGACGGCCCACACCGGATCGCAGGCCTTGACGACGTCTTCCAGCACCTGATTGACGATGTTTTCCTGAAATATTCCGAGATTGCGGTAACTGAAGAGATACTCCTTCAATGACTTCAACTCGAGGCAGCGTTTGCGGGGCATGTAGCGGATATTGAGACTTCCAAAGTCGGGCAGACCGGTTTTAGGGCAAACCGAAGTCAGCTCGGGATCATCAATTGAGATTTCGTAGCCGGGAAACTGATTTTTCCACGTCTCAATCGCGGGAAAGGCGAAGTCGAGCCCTGCTTTGGCATGGTCGTCGGTGTATCTGGGGTTTGCAGCCATACGGCTATTGTACGAGGATGCGAGGATAACTCGCATGCAGGCACAAAGTGGATTTTTGTGCTCCCTTCGGCATCAGAATGAGTCAGATATACTGACTCAGGTTAAAAGGGATGGCGAGAGAGAGTAAGGACTTCAACCGGCGCTGGCTGTGGCTTGTCACAGCGGTCATTCTGGTCGTTGTCTTCTTTTCCGTGCGGTCGCTCACCCGGCAGCGACTTGTGGTGCGCATCGCGCGTGTTGAGTCGGGACCGCTGGCCAGTACCGTGAGCACCAACGGCCGCGTGGAGCCGGAAGACAACCGCGAGTACACGAGCCCGGTCTCTGCCACGGTCAAAGGCGTCTTCGCAGAGCAGGGCGACAAGGTGCCGAAAGGCAAAGTGCTCATTGAGCTGGACGATTTGGAGGCACGGGCCCACCTGGCAGCAGCGGAGAGCGGAGTGAAGTCTGCCCAAGTGGCACTCGAAGCTGTTACGCACAACGGCACCCAGGAACAACGCCAGGCATCGGAAGCAGAGTTGGCACGCAATCGCATCGATCGCGACCAGGCGCAACGGAATCTGGACGCGCTGGTGAAATTGAGCGCGAGTGGAGCCGCGTCGCAGAGCGAGGTTGCCGCTGCGCGTGAACAGCTTGCCTCGGCAAATGCGAATCTCAACGCTTCGCAGCAGAGCGCGAGCGGACGATATTCTCCGGCTGAAGTTGCACGCGCAGAGGCTGCTCTGAGGGATGCGGAAGCAAATGCAGCTGCTGCTCGAGAGGTCGTAGCCAATTGCACGTACCGTGCACCCGTGGCGGGCACCGTTTACAGCATCGACACGCGGCAGACCGAGTTTGCGGAGCAAGGCAAGATCCTTCTCCAGATGGCAGATTTGACGCGGGAACGCGTGCGTGCCTATTTCGATGAACCGGAGATCGGGCGGTTGTCGGTTGGACAAGCTGTGCAGATCAGGTGGGACGCGCGGCCAGGTCAGCTCTGGACGGGGCACATCGTCCGCGTTCCCATCACTGTTATCACTTTTGGCAACCGCACGGTAGGCGAAACGATTATTCAAGTGGATGGCGGGAACGACGGGTTATTGCCCTCAACAAGTGTGACCGTGACCGTGACCACATCGAGCGAATCGAACGTGTTGAATGTGCCGCGCGAAGCGCTCTACTCCGAGAACGGCAAACCTTATGTGTTCAAGGTCGTCAATGACAGCCTGGTGCGCACGCCCGTGGTGACAGGGTCGTTGAATATGACCCAGATCGGCATTGTCTCGGGACTGAGAGAGGGCGACGTGGTAGCCACCGGAACAACATCGGGGCAGCCGCTGCAGATCGGCATCCCCATCCAGGTCGTGCAGTGAGAGTTTTCTATCCCATTGCCCTGTTTTTGTACGGGGTCACGATGCTCCAGGGCAGCGATCCGGGGCACGACAACCTGGCGCCGGCAACTGCAGCGTTGCAGGCGGGGCAAGCGGACCATGCAATGGAGCTGCTGAATTCCCTGCCCCAATCCGCGCAAGTCCACAATTTGAAATGCCGAGTGCAATTCACGCTCGACCACTGGGACGCTGCCGCGGAGGAATGCCAGCAGGCGGTGAACATGGATGGGAGCAACTCCGATTTTCACCTCTGGCTCGGGCGCGCACTCGGTGAGCGCGCGGATCACGCATCCTTTATGAATGCCTACTCCATTGGCAAGCGCGTGGGTGTGGAGTTTGAACAATCCGTGCAGCTGAATCCGCGGAATGCCGAGGCGCTGGCGGACCTGGGTGAGTTCGACGCGTCTGCGCCAGGCATCGTGGGCGGGGGGACCGACAAAGCGCAAAAGGTTGTCGATCAGCTCGACAAGCTCGACGCGGCCCGCGCGGAAGAACTGCGCGGACGGATTGCAGACCAGCAGAAAGATTTTGATGCCGGAGAGAAACACTTCAAACAGGCGATCAGCGAGAGCCAGCGTCCGGAGTTCCAGTGGATGACGCTGGCAAGTTTTTATCGCCGCCGGCAGCGCTGGAACGATTTGGAAAGTGCGGTAGAGAACGGCTTCAAGCAGCGCAGCGCGATCGGCGCGGAGGCGTTGCCCTGTTCAACGGGGCTTCCGCCCTGATCCGATCGAACCGAAACCCAGCACTGGCTGTCAAGCTGCTTGAGACTTATCTGGCCGGCGGGTATCAAACAGAAGAGGCTCCGACTTTTGTTGCTCACACGCAGCTGGCTCGACTGAAAGCACAGCTGGGCGACAAGCAAGGGGCCCGACAAGAGCGCGACGCCGCGCTCGCCCTTGCACACGACTACCGTCCGGCACAGGAATTGAAGTATTGATCGAGATGAAGACCACAGCGATCAAGCCGAGAATCAACCGGTCCGCGCTTCGCGTGCTCGCGGGTGCAGCGCTGGGGATCGCCTGCCTTCCGGTCGGCGCACAGGTTTCCTTGGCGTCGGTGGTGGATCTATCGCAGCGCAACAGCGTGGCCGTAAGGATGGCCCAGGCCGACCTGCTCAAGGCTCAGGCTGCCTTGTCGCAGAGCAAGGACGTCTTTATACCCTCGATGTTGTTCGGCACCGGAATTCCTGCATTTCCTGAAGAAGGTTTTACGGGATCGCCGCCGACGCTGTGGAGCACGACGGTGCAGTCACTGGTCTTCAGCGTGCCGCAGAACCATTACATTCACGCGGCGCGGGCCGGGCTGGATGCTGCGACTGCTGCCCTGAAGGATGCAAAGGAGCAGACAGCTCTGGATGCTTCGACGGCGTATATCGAGCTCGACACGGTGAACCGCGAGCTGAAAGAAGCAGCGGATCAGGAAGCACTGGCCGGCCACCTGGTCGACATTGAACAGCAGCGGACCGAAGCCGGCGTTGATCCGCTCAACGACTTACTTGAGGCGCGACTGACGGCGGCCAACATCAAGCTGCGCCGCATGCACCTGGAGACGCGCGCTGGAACGCTTGCCGAACAACTGGCCGGGCTGACCGGGCTTTCAGCGAGCGTTATCGTTCCCGATCACGCGAGTATTCCCGAGATTCCCCAGATTCATGCAAGCGACGCCAAGCTTGAGGTGCTGGGGATTGACTCGGCAAAGCTGGTGGCAAAGTCGAAGCTCGAAGCGGCAAAGGGAGACAACGCTTTCAATTACTTTCCGCAGTTGAGCTTCTTTGCGCAGTACAACCGCAACACGACGGTGCTGAACGATATCAACTCGTTTTTTGCGCGGCCGCTGCCGGCAAACAACATCAGCTCTGGTTTTTCGATTCAGATTCCGCTGTTCGACATGGAACATCGCGCCAAGGCCCGCGGGTCGAGTGCCGATGCCCTTCGGGCCACTGTAGAGGCGGAACAGGCGCAAAAACAGAACGATTTGCAGATCGTTCAACTGAACGGCAGCATCAGAGAATTGGAGACGCTGGCTGAGATTGCGAGCCTGAAACAACAGATTGCGGGCGAGCAGTTGAAGACAGTGCAGACCGAACTTGATCTGGGCAACGGCAGCGGAAGCGCCCCTGGATCGACCCCGCAGGCCACGCCAAAGACAGAGCAACTGGCTCGCATTGAAGGCACGCAGCGGCTGCAGGAAGCGGACGAGGCGGGATTTGACCTGGCAAAGGCTCGTCTGGGGTTGTTGCGGGCACTTGGACACATGCAAGACTGGCTGAAAGAGCTGAACGGAAAGTAGCTCGTAACCCCTTTAGTTACTGGGGAAAATCGAGAAGATGGTAAACTTAGAGGGATGTCTATGCCTTTGAAAACTTTGCTTCTGAATCCCCCGTCGTTTGAGAATTTTGACGGCGGTGCGAGTTCGCGCTGGCCTGCCACGCGCGAGATCGAGTCGTATTGGTACCCTGTCTGGCTGACCTATCCTGCCGGACTTCTGGAAGGTTCGCGCCTGCTGGATGCGCCACCGCACCACATCTCCGCGGACGAGACCATCAAGATCTGCAAGGACTTCGAATTCCTTGTTTTGTTCACTTCGACGGTGGGCTGGGAAGGCGATCAGCGCCTTGCCGAAGCAATCAAAGCGGTGAATCCGACCATCCGCATTGCTTTCGTTGGACCGCCGGTCACCACGGATCCGGATCGCGCGCTGAATGAGTGCTCGGTACTCGACTTCATTTGCCGTCGTGAGTTTGACTACTCCGTTGTGGAATTTGCCAACGGCAAGCCGCTCGATGAAATCCTCGGCATCAGCTACAAGAAGGACGGAAAGGTCGTCCACAATCCGGACCGTCCGCAGATTGAAGACCTGGACGCCATGCCGTGGGCGACGAAGATTTACAAACGCGACATGGACGTGACGAAATACAACGTGCCGTTCCTGCTGCACCCGTATATTTCGCTCTATTCCACGCGCGGATGCCCGGCACAGTGCACGTTCTGCCTATGGCCGCAGACTCTGAGTGGACATGCGTGGCGCAAGCGTTCCACTGACGATGTGGCTGCGGAACTGGCATGGGCAAAAGAAAACTTCCCCGAAGTGAAGGAATTCTTTTTCGACGACGACACCTTCAACATTCAGAAGCAGCGCACCATCGAGCTTTGCGAAAAGTTGCAGCCACTCGGACTGACGTGGAGCTGCACATCGCGCGTGACGACCGACCGCGATACGTTGAAGGCCATGAAAGACGCCGGATGCCGTTTGCTGATCGTTGGCTTTGAGTCGGGTGATCCGCAAATTCTGAAGAACATCAAGAAGGGCGCCACGGTAGAGCGCGCACGGGCCTTTGCGAAGGACTGCCGCGACCTCGGGTTGACGATCCACGGCGACTTTATTCTCGGCTTGCCGGGTGAAACGAAGGAATCGATTCGGAACACGATCAACTTTGCGAAGTCACTGGACGTGGAGACCATCCAGGTTTCCATCGCTCATGCCTATCCGGGGACGGAGTTTTATGACTTTGCCAAGGAGAATGGCTTCATCACCAACGAGCGTATGGAAGACGGCGGCGGCCACCAGATGGCGCACATCGAGTATCCCGGTCTTCCCGTGGATTACGTGATGGAGATGGTGCACCGCTTCTACGATGAGTACTATTTCCGGCCCAAGGCTGCTGCCCGCGTGATTTGGAAAGCGATTATTAATCGCGACGTGCCCCGTTTGTACACCGAGGCAAAGGCGTTCCTGAAGCTGCGCGCGCAACGCAACCGCATGGTGAAGGAAGCGCGAAGCCGCCAGGCGGATCCTCCAGCGCCGGTGAGCGCTGGGGCCTGAAAAGGGGCTGGATAGCAATCGGGGCGGAACTCAACATGAGTCCGCCCCTGCTTTTTTGGGATTTTTGACACGGCACGCCTTGGACCGATGAAGCACCACAACCTGACGGCTCGACAATACGGCGTCCTTGGGCTGGTTGCGCTCTGCGCGCCACTTGGCGATACGTGCCTTTCGCGCGGGATGACTGAGTTGCCGCCAATCATCCTGTCACACCCGGCGACCCTGATCGCGGCGGTCTTCACGCCGTGGATTGCAACCGGCATTGCCTTGCTGATTGGTTTCTTTGCCAGCTATCTCACTGCATTGTCCTGGGCCGATTTGACCTTTGTGCTTCCTGCAACGGCCTTTGGGAATGTGATTGTGGCGCTCCTTTCCAGGTTCTGGCTGCACGAGCCCATTTCTGTGCAACGTTGGATGGGGATTGTTCTCATCACGTTGGGCGTAGGATTCGTTGCGCAGGGACCGTCTCTTACAGAGCGCCCCGCTCCGGCATCAGGAACACGGGATGAATCGCTGGCATCGGTCGAGGAGGAACAGTTGCGATGACTGTCGCCCCGTCTCTTCCGCTCACAGGGTTTTGGGCTTCCACCGCGATGATCGCGGCAATCATTCTCTGCTCGACGACGGGCGAAGTTCTGACTGCGGCCGCGATGAAATCGATCGGCGATCTTGACGAGATTCGCGCGCGATCGGGGATGAGGGGAGCAATTCGCGCGGTGGTGACGTGTCCGCGATTCTTTGCGGGGGTTGGCTTTCTCGCTCTGGCTTTCTTCTCGCTGTTGTTTGCGCTCAATCACCTGAACCTGAGCCTGGTAGCCCCGGCATCGGCATCGATGACGATGGTGACGAATGCGGTTGCGGCGAAATTCTTCCTGCATGAAAACGTGGACCGGAGGCGTTGGACAGCAGCGGTGCTGGTCTGTGTCGGGGTCTATTTCCTGGCGCACTGAAGAATGCAACTGCCAGCTTGGAACAAGACTCAGCCGAAGAAGCGCATCAAGCCAGTAGGCTCGAGGTCGGGGATGAGGAATGTCTTCTGCTGGCCGGTGGCTTTGGTGAGAGCTTCGGCGGCAAGATGACCGGAGCGTGCGGCGCTCTCCATGGTGGAAGGCCAGCCGGTAGCGGTCCAGTCGCCAGCGAGAAAACAGTTGGGCCAGGGCGATTGCGCATGCGGACGCAGCTCATCCACGCGCGGCGGCACGCCAAAGGTGGCGCGCATTTCCTTCACGAGAGCGGCTTTTTCGAGCTTTGCAGTCGCGACAGACGGGAAGAATTCCTTCAATTCGGCAATAGCCTGCGCAATTGCCTCTTCGCGACTCCTGGCGGCGAAGTCTCGCGATGCGCTGACGACTAATTCGAGATAGCTTCCCTTCTGGTCGCGCCACGGCTGTAGCCGCGTTTTGTTGTACATCCAGTGGATTTCGCGATCGAGCAGGACTGCGTGGTCGAGCTCGGTCACTTGCCGATCGAACCAGAGATGGACACTGCAGATGGGCCAATGCTCGAGACGCTGGATTTTGTATTGCATGGGACCGACGCCGTTTGCCTGAGGCAGAGCCGGAATCAGTTTTCCCATGGCTTCAAAAGGAAGGGCCAGCACAAGAGAATCTGACACGATATCTCCGCAGTTTGTTCCAAGAGTCCATCGAGAAGCGGATCGATCCCATTGCGCGCCCTCGACGCTCGTTTTCATCTGCAAAGTGGCGTTGTGTTTTTTCAAAAATGCAGCCGCATCGTCGTACAGTTCGCTAAGCGGAACGGTACTCATGCCCATGCTGCCTGCCTCGGCGGAGTTCATGAAGAGCTCTCGAACAACTTTGGCAGCGTAGGGCAATGCAATCTCATCGATGTCCGCATTCAAAGCGCTGGCAATCACGAGGCGCCAAAAATGCTCAATGGCTCCTTTAGTTTGCTTGTTACGGCGGAGCCATGCACCGAGCGATTCTTGTGCATTCTGAGGTATCGGTCGCCGGAGGGCGCTGAAAGCGCGCATCAAGGCAAGCCTGTCGGCAGAACTGAATGCAGGCGCTGAGAGAAGTTTGGGCAATCCGTGAAGCGGGGCAGGCAAACGCGATGGGCCGAGCTGCGAGCGGCGACCACCAGGTTCGATCATGGTCATCTTGCTCGTCCAATGAATCTTTGAGGCGGCACCGATGCGGCGATAAAAGCCAACCAGATTGGTGCAGCAACCGAAGAGCACGTGTTGGCAGTTGTCGATGACCTCTTTTACGCCGGGATGAAGATAAGACGATGCGCGTCCGCCAAGATAGCCGCGGCGTTCCACGAGGGTGACGTGGAAACCGGCTTCGGCAAGCGCACATGCGGCGCTCATGCCGGCGACTCCTCCGCCAACCACGGTGACCGATTTGTCGATTCCCTGCGGCAACTGAATTTCAGCCTTTCTGTGCGCCCGCCGAGGCGAGCATGCGCACGCCGGCCATGCGGACGAGGCCAACCGCCAGGATCGAAAGCTTCTGGACGGTTGGCACACTGGCCCGCCGCGTAAAGACATCGTAATCCGCTCGTTCGATGCGCTTGAGCAGCGAATGATAGATGGTTACAAGCACCCAGAGCGCCGGCCGGCTTTCGGGCTGAATGAGCGGCAACAGCGTGCTCGACGATTTGTAGTAGGCCTCTGCCCGGGCGGCGATCTCTGCAACCAGCGCGCGCTCGGAGTGGGTTGGGGGAGCGAGAGGCTCGCGTTTCAAAAGCTGGTCAAGGCTGACGCCGTGCGCTTCAAGATCTGCGACGGGCAGATAGACCCGGTTGCGCTCCGCGTCTTCGGCAACATCGCGCAGGATGTTGGTCAACTGGAACGCAATTCCCGTTTCCTCGGCAAGCTTTTCTGCACGGGGATCGGTATAGCCAAAGATCCGAATGCAGACCAATCCCACGACAGAGGCTACGAGATAGCAGTAGCGATAGAGGTCGGCGAAGGTCGCATAGGTGTCGGGCTGGTTCCCGGCTGGTCGATTCAGGTCCATGGTCGTACCGGCGACCAGCTCATCCAACAGCTCGAGCGGAATCTTGAAGCGGGTTATCGCGTCGTGAACAGCAAGGAAGATCGGATCGACCGTTTGGCCCGATTGCACGGAGGAGTGCCAAGCTGTGAGCCACGCATCCAACTGGCGGCGGCGTTCGTCGATCGACAAGCTTTCGTCGTCAGAGAGATCGTCGGCCTTGCGCATGAATGCATAGATGGCACAGATGGCGTTGCGGCGTTCTGTTGGGAGAGCCACGAAGGCGTAATAGAAGTTCTTCGCTTCGCGCCTGGCAATGGCCCTGCAGATCGCATACGCTTCATCCAATTTTGGTGCCTGGGTCAAGCCGCCTTCCCTGGGGAAGCTGCGCGCAGGCGCAAAAACGGAAATGCCTTGCCACTGACGGCGCGGAGGGCCAATGCAAGCTTGGTGCTTTTGCCGATCGCGGGCCTGGACTGCAATACGTCGAAATCTTGCCGCTCGACGGCATTGAGGATCTCGAGACCGCCGCGGCTGAACAGGTCGAGATCCACTGCCAGATCGCGACCGACCATTCCGATCAAGGGCACACCTTCTTGAAACATGCCTCGCGCAAAGTCGACTTCATGAGCGAGCAACTTGCGAAACTCCGGGGTGGCAATTCCCTGCTCGATCGTTTCGTCGCTGACGCCGAAGCGGCGCATATCTTCCTGTGGCAGGTAGACACGATTTTTCGCAAAGTCGACGCGGACATCCTGCCAGAAGTTGGCAAGCTGCAGTGCCGAGCAGGTTGCGTCGGAAAGGCGAAAGCGCTGTTCGTCGGCATAGCCGCAGGCGTACAGAACGAGTCTGCCCACGGGATTCGCCGAGTTGCGGCAATAGGCGAGGACATCGTGCATCGTCTCGTAACGGGTGACGGTCTGGTCCTGGCGGAAGGCGGTCAGCAGATCCGCGAATGGCTCTTTAGGAATTGAGCAGGCGCGAATGGTTTCTGCGAGAGCGACGAATACCGGATGCCGAGCTTGACCTTGATAGCAGGCATCGAGTTCACCACCCCAGAAATCGAGCAGCGCAAGGGCCTGCGCGGTGTTGCCAACCTCGTCGCCAAGATCATCGGAGACGCGGCAATATGCATAGATGGCATGAAAATGTGGTCGCAGGGCCTTGGGCAAAAACCAAGTGGCGACATGGAAATTCTCGTAATGCGACTCTGCAAGCTGCTTGCACCAGGCGAGAGCTTCTTCGAGGGTAGGAGTCTTTTCCGGCATGCGGTAAGACGGAGGCAAAGCGGCCCAGCCACGCGCGAGCAACTGCTCCTGCGACAGCGTATCGCGATCAGGTTGGAGAGCCGCAGTGGTCATGAAGCCTCAGGGAACGATTGCTGTCTTGATTTCGCTGCTGCGATTCATCAATCGCTCAAAGACGCGATTGAGTTCGTAGAGATGAGCATGGCCGGTGATGAATGCGCTTGCCTGGAATCGGCCGCCGGCGATCAACTCCAGCGATTTGCGGCACATGGCCGGGGTGTGGTGAAAGGTGGCGCGCAGCGTGATGTCGCTATAGTGAATGCGATTGGTGTCGAGTGCGACGTGCGTGCCAACCGCGCATCCACCAAAGAAGTTGACTGTGCCGCCCTTGCGAACCATTTCGACCGCTTCTTCCCACGCATCGGGAACGCCTACCGCTTCAATCGCGATGTCGACGCCGCGGCCTTTGGGCGTGAGGGCACGCGTTTCGCGAATCGCTTTGCGGATGTTGCTCGCCTGAACGACGTGCGCGGCGCCCAGTTGCTTTGCCGCATCGACCTGGCCATCGTGTTTGACAACGGCGATGGTCTCGCAGCCGGCGAGCGAAGCAACATGCAGCATCATGAGGCCGAGCGGACCGCCGCCGATGATGGCAACCTGATCGCCGGGACGGGGATTTGAGTCCTCAAACCCGTGGACGGCACAAGCAAGAGGCTCAGTGAGCGCTGCATGCTCGAGCGGAACATGATCAGGCACGCGCAAAGTGTTCTTTGCAACGATGCGCGCCGGGACCCGGATAAATTCGGCATAAGCGCCATTGTTGAAGAGCAGATCGTCGCAGAGATTCTCCTGGCCGCGGCCACAGAAGAAGCATTGGCCGCAGGGCGCGGAGTTGAGCGCTACAACGCGATCCCCCGTCGAAAAGTCTGAAACGCCCGTGCCTGCCTGCACAACAGTGCCCGCGAGTTCGTGGCCAAAGAGTGCCGGCGGCACGATCATGCGCGCGTGATAGCCGCGGCGAAAGACTTTCAAATCGGTTCCGCAGGTGAGAGCTGCGCCGACCTGCACAATCAATTCGCCCGGGCCGGCTTCGGGCACGGGCACGTTTTCGATGCGGATGTCTTCGCGTCCGTGAAGAATGGCGGCCTGCATCGTGGCACGGCCGTGATGAATCGCGGTCTCAACCGTCGCGCGGCCATGAATGATGGCACTCTCGACCGTGGCACGCCCATGATGAAGGGCGTCGCCGACCGTGGCGCGGCCATGTTCGATCGCCGTTTCGACCGTGGCGCGGCCATGCTCAATGGCCGTTTCAACCGTGGAGCGGCTGCGCTTGATTGCGTCTTTGACCGTGCCTGGAATGCGGAGCCTCCTACTTTGCTCCCATCCCGAGGTTTGGCTCGATCATGATCTTCATCGAGTCCGCCTTGGGATGCGAAGCCACCTCAATCGCTGCGACCGCTTCATCGATGGAATAGCGGTGCGAAATGAGCTGCGTCAGGTCAAAACCGTTGCGATAGCCACTGAAGACCAGCTCAGTGACTTCGTCGAGAATTGGAAATGAGGACGAGTAGGAACCGAGCAAAGTCTTCTCATCCACACAAACGGCTGCGGGGTCGATACCAACCTCGCCGTGCTGGGTTTGCGCGAACAGCATCACTTTACCACCGGGGCGGGCTGCATCCATGGCTGTACGAATCAACGCAGTACCCCCCACGGCAAGAATTACGGCATCGGCGCCGCGCCCGTCGGTCTCGGCCAAGACGCGCTCGACGACATTTTCAGTGCCGGCATGGATTGGATGCTTGAGACCGTATTTGGCTGCAATTGCATGGCGCTCGGGATACAGATCGGAGGTAAGCACCTTGCCGGCGATGCGGCTGGAGAGCACGGCGTGCATGAGGCCGATAGGACCTTGGCCAATGACGAGGACGGTGTCGTCCGGCTCGAGGTTGAGCAGCTTTACGCCTTTGAGCACGGTATTGACCGGTTCGACGAAGGCCGCCTGCTCGAAGGGCACGCCGTCGGGGATCTTCACAACACCACGGTTGGCTACCACGAAATCCATGACGCGGATGTACTCGGCAAAGCCGCCGCCGGAAGGCTCATAGCCCGCGGTGACGCCAGTCTTCTTGTAAAGCGGGCACTGGGCCGGGGTACCTTTGCGGCAGTAGTAGCACTCATTGCACGGGACGTGATGGAACGTCATGACGCGGTGGCCGACGGCGTAGTCTGAGACGCCTTCTCCCACGGCTACGATGACTCCGGCCATTTCGTGGCCGAAGATGCGAGGCGCGGAGTGAGAGCCGAAGTGGATCTTTTTGAGGTCGGTGCCGCAAATGCCGCAGGTGGCTACCTTGATGAGCAGTTCGCCGGCGCCAATGCGAGGAACGGGCACGGATTCAACACGCATGTCGTTGATGCCGTGATAGACGACGGCGCGCATGGTGGAAGGGAGTCGGGTTTCTGCAATGCTTTGAGGATTTGAGATTTGTGTTGCCATCGTTTAGCGATCAGACCTCGTCTCGGAGGAACTCAGCCAGCGACTCCGCAATGCTTTGGGAAGCCCTGCTACTATTTTCGCCCATCTTGACGAGTGCGGGCCAGTACCAAGGTTTGAGGAGTGCAGAAAGTGCAAATTGGGCAGTGTGGAACTGGCCATTGGCATCGATAAAACGATTGAAATCCGGGAGCTTAGCGCTCAGCGGATCACTGACGCCCTTGAGGCAATAGAACGGGATCCCGCGCATTTTGGCGAGGCGGGCGATGGCTGCTGCTTCCATGTCGACCAGGGAGGCCGAGTAGGCGGAAGCGAGGCGACGTTTTTCGGCTTCGTCGGCGACTTTGGGGCTGGTAGCGAGCCAGAGCGATCCCGCTCCAGCGTCGCAGCGGAAGCGTTCGCCGGTACGGACATCGATGACTCCGGCGACGTTGTGGGCAGAACCGGCGGCGAGGTCGGGTGTGAGGGCGCCAGCCCAGCCGAGAGAAAAGACGAGGTCAATGGGTGCGTCCTGCTCGACGGCGGCGAAGGCACGCGTGGCGGCGTCCTGGCCGGCCCCGGCGCAGGCGGCGACCCAGAGATTTTCGTCGCGGTGGGACCAGAGTTTCACCGTGCCGACGGTGGACGGTTTCCATCCGCGGACGATGGCTTTGAGTTCGCCGGGCATGGCGGCGATGAGAGCGGTGCGGGTCATGAGGCGTAGCCGTTGTGCTCTTCGGAACCGCAGAGATCAACTCGGGACGGTGTGAGGATAAGAGGGGCCTGGGCAACAATCAATACGAGTGCCGCTATTCCGATCATCCATAATTGCTGATCGATTTTGACTGCCCATGTCGCGAAGATCCACGGAAATGCTAGCGGCACCAGCCACCAGCTCCTCCAACCAATATCGTTCAGTCGGGCGATCATGGAGAGCGGAGTCATTAGTGCGCATAGAAGGAATAGAGTCAGGCGAGCGACGTCTAACCAGATTGGCTGATCTGGCCTGTCGCCCCCCAATGAGTCAATGGCGTAGGCAAAACTTGAAAACTGCGCAATATAGATCGGGCGCGTAAGTCGAACCCTTTTGAAAGAGAGCCGCCGCATTGGTTCCTCCGTACAGTTATGAATCGAAACCTCAGAGAATCGCTTCGATGCCTTTGCGGCGGATGACGTTGAGGAGCGCGAGCGATGGGCCTTTCGGCTCTTTCACGCCGCGCTCGAGTTGCGACAGGTAGCCAACGGTCAGGTTCATCATGCTGGCCATGGCAGCCTGGCTGAGGTTGGCGCGCTGGCGAATGGCGCGAATCTGTTTGGGACTGATGGGCGCAGACATCAAGCGCGCCTTTTCGCCCAGATGACGCACGGTAATCTTGCGATAGTCGGCTTCGTTCATCAGGCCAATGCGGTGCAGGTCCCCTGCGGTTTCCAGCAAGGCTTCAGCAATTGGACTGAGCTTTTTCTTAGTGACCATATGCAACCTCCTCCAGTTCTCCGTCGGCAACCTTGCGGGCAAGTACGTCATTTGGGGTCGCCATCAAGACCGCTGCAATTTCGCGCGTAGTACGGAGTTCATCGCGGCCTATATTTACCAGCTCACTCTTGGCAAACCCCAAAATGAAGAACGCGCGATGTCCTCTTCGGTAGGCAATGAGTGTGCGGTAGCCTCCGGAACGTCCTTTGCCGCGGCGAGCCACTCGCTGCTTCATGAGTCCCCCGCCAAGGTCGGCGTCGATCAGGCCACGTTCGGCTCTTTGGATGGCGTCAAGCAGGCTCGCGTGGGATATTCCCTCACGCCGGGAGAATCGAGCCATCCATTTTGTGAGGTAAACTTGCACGGGCCCAACTAACACTGAGAACTATAGCACTGTGGGTCATATTTGGCAATCACGGTGCGTAGCCATTGGCGCGGAACCAGTCGATGGCGGCGCGCATGGCGGGGTAGACAGGCGCGATGCGGAAGTCGAGTTCCTGCTGGGCGCGGGCGGAGGATGCGTACATTTTCTTGCGACCCATGCGGACCTCCTCGAGGGTGGCGCGCGGTTCTTTGCCGCGGATTTTGCCGGTGATGAGTTCCTCGAAGAAGGCGTAGCCGGCGGCGACGGCAAACGGAATCTTTGTGGTCGGCGACGGGATTCCGGTGATGGCGGACATCTTGTCGAGGATCTGTTTCAGCGTGAGGTTTTCCCCGCCGAGAATGTAGCGGCGGCCGGGCTTGCCGGTGGTGAGTGCGGCGACATGAGTGCGCGCGACTTCGGCGACGTCGACGAGGTTGAGGCCGGTGTCGACGTAGGCCGGGAACTTGCGGTTGAGGAAGTCGACGAAGATGCGGCCGGTGGGCGTGGGCTTGGCGTCGTTGGGGCCGATGGGCGTGGTCGGATTGAGGATCATGACCTGCTGGCCGTCCTGGGCCGCGGCGATGGCCTGCCGTTCGGCCATATACTTGGAGCGCTTGTAGTGGCCGACCATGTCGCCGATGGTGACCGGCGTGTCTTCATTGATGACGATGCCGTCGGTGCGGAAGTGCATGGTGGCGACCGACGAGGTGTAGACGACGCGCCGAACCTCGGCCTCGCGAGCGAGGCGGAGCAGATTGCGAGTGCCATCGACGTTGGCGCGATACATGGCGTCCGGATCGGGAATCCAGAGACGGTAGTCGGCGGCCACGTGCATCACAGCTTCACAGTTACACAGTGCCGGTGCGTAGGACTCGGGGTGGGCGAGGTCGCCGACGATGGTTTCGCCGGGAATGCCTTCGAGGTTTTTGAGGTTGCTGGATTTGCGGACCAGCATGCGGAGGTCGGCGCCATCGGCAGCGAGAGCCTTGGCGACGTGATGACCTACGAATCCGGTGGCGCCGGTGAGGAAAACTTTCATGAGAGAGCTGGGCTAGCGGCGTTAGGTGTGCTAGCGGAGTTAGTGGAATTCGCGGTGGCAGCGCCGGTAGCAGAGACCTTGCGTCTGTCGCTCAGGGAAGCAATCAGACCGTTGAGCAAGCGGGCAACTTCGTGGGCCTGCGACCTCAGATCGCTCCATGACCTTTCATACAGGTATCCGAGTTGATATGCCAGTTCGAGCTGTGTCTGCAGTTCGCAGAGCGATCCTCGCGCATTCCCGAGGAAGTGCCGGAACTGATTATCCGTAAGACGGCCATGTCCTTCAGCGATGTTGCTGGGAATCGACACCGCTGATCGCCTGATTTGGTTGAGCAATCCAAACGCCTCGGTTCTGGGGAAATCCTGGCTCAGTTTATACGTGTTGCACGCCAGTGACATCGCCCTTTGCCCAAGTACAAGATCTTGAAAACTTCTCTGTCGGGCCATTCGAGAAGAGTAATGTTGACGCTCCAGCTGAGTGAAGTTCAAGCGTCACGCCTTAGTTGGATCGAGTCTGCAACGCGGTGGTCTCGGAGCCAAAAATTGGCGAAGAACGTACGAATCGAGAGGGGGAGGGGGTACCCCGCGATCCCATAACTTATTTATTTTCATTCTGCGGGTTGGGACGCGACACGAAAAGGCAAATTAAGTACGAATGGTGGAATGGGTATGCGCTTCCGGCTAATCGAGAGCTTCGGGGTGCAGGGCGAACTTTTCGCCGGCGGCTTTCTTCTCGTTGTAGGCCTTAACCCAGTCCTCCCAGTGCTTGCCGGCGGCACGATCTTTGCCGGTGAACTCGAGGCGCGCAATCTCAGCGTAGCTGACTTTGCGCTTGTCGGCTGCGGACGGCGTGAAGTACTGGAGGAAGGAAGTAGCGAGTGTGGCGCCGGGAAGCCGGTTGAAGATGTAGGCTTCGATTTTTTCTCCGGACTTGAGCGTGAGGGTCACGTCGCCGCGATAGTCGAAGGCTTTCTCGAGGGCCTGGCGGAGTTCTTCTTCCGTGGCGAGTTCAGGAACCCAGCCTTCAAGTTGCTGATGTTCCGTGCCGGGGGCGATTTCGAGGGCTTCAACCTGTTCGATGGTGTATTTGGTGACTTCGGCGGTCATGGTTCTCCTCGCATGTCGAGCTCGGGATTTCGTTAACAGCAAATCCTTCGCTTCGCTTACCCACCGGACTTCGTCCGTCGGGGCCCAAGCGTGCTCCGCTCAGGATGACAATTTCAAACATCGTGGCAGCATTCCCAGGGTTACCCCGTCGCATTCGCTCCGGATCCACCCTGGGCTACTTTCGGAGCTCCCTACGGGAGCGGATGCTACAGCCCGTGATCTTTGACATCCAGCGGTACGAGTAAAAATGCGACCGCTCACAAAACAGAAACCCTGCAATTTCATCGAGTGCGGTTCCCCTCTTACCGTCAAGAAACGCGGTTAGAACAGGGCACCAGATTCGACTTCTCAATTACATCTTGGCGAGTTCGCGGTCGGGATGTTCGATCTGCACCAGCGACGACGGGCCGCGGGGCGTGGGTTCATTGAGCAGGTTGAGCGCGTGCTGATCCTTGTATTTGCTGAAGGTGCCTTTGACCATGCCCCAGAAGCCGGAGAGCGAACCGAAGCCGTCCATGACTGCTGTGGGCTCGTAGCCGCAGCTGACCATGCAGTTGGCGCATTTGGGGTTGCCGCTGGCGACGCCGTACTCTTCCCACTTCGTGGTCTCAAGCAACTCCTTGAAAGATTCGGCGTAGCCATCTTGCAAGAGATAGCAGGGACGCTGCCAGCCGAAGATGTTGTATGCGGGTGAGCCCCAAGGAGTGCACTCGTATTTGCGATCGCCCATAAGGAATTCGAGGAACAGGGGCGACATGTTGAATTTCCAGTTCGGCTTGCGATTGGAGAGGATGGCACGGAAGAGGCGGCGCACGCGCGCGCGGCCCATGAAGTGCGTCTGATCGGGCGCCTTCTCGTAGCTGTAACCGGGCGAGAGCACGATGCCTTCAACACCCATAGCCATGACGTCGTCAAAGAAGCCGCGCACGTTGTTGGGATCGGTGCCGTCGAAGAAGGTGGCATTGGTGGTGACGCGGAAACCGCGCTTGACGGCTTCCTTGATGCCCTCGACAGCGATGTCATAGCCGCCTTCGCGGCAGACGGAGAAGTCATGGTGATCGCGGTCGCCATCAAGGTGCACGGAGAAGGTCAGATATTTCGAGGGCGTGAACTCGGGCAAGCGGCGCTTGAGTTCGAGCGCATTGGTGCAGAGGTAGATGTACTTTTTGCGCGCAATGAGGCCGTTGACGATCTCGACGATCTGGGGATGGAGCAGCGGTTCTCCGCCGGGGATGGAGACCATGGGCGCGCCGCATTCGTCGACGGCGCGGAAGCACTCCTCGGGGGTGAGCTGCTTCTTGAGGATGTGCGGCGGATACTGGACCTTGCCGCAGCCGGCGCAGGCCAGGTTGCAGCGGAAGAGCGGCTCAAGCATGAGAACAAGCGGGTAGCGCTTATTTCCGCCGAGGCGCTTCTTCAGGACGTAACTAGCAACCGTCCACATCTGGGAGATCGGAACAGCCATACTGTGTACTTTCCTCCGGTGCAAATCGACCTGTCCACAGGATAACGAATTTGCCGAATTAGGATGCAATTTGAAGCAAAAAACAAATCGTTCAGAATGAGGCAGTTCAAAACTATTTTCCATTGCCTGGTGTTGGCAAAAAAGCAGTGTCCCAGGAACAGCGACTTATGCGACCTTCTCCATGGCCCGCTTGTAGGTGGTGAGCGCCAACAGCGGAAAATATTGCCGGTACATGGTGTAGGCCAGGTAGAAGACTTTTGGAAATCCTGTGCCGGTGATGATGCTTTCGCGGCGCGCGCCCTCGCGTAGGGTTTCGTCCCAGCTGCCGTCGGGGCGCTGGCGGGTAAGCAACCAGCGGATGCCCTTGGCGACGGAGTCGGAGCGGTCGTCGCCTGCGGCGAGCAGGCCGAGGACGGCCCATGCGGTCTGGGACGGCGTACTGACGCCAACGCCGCGTGTATCGGGCTCGTCGTAGGTGCCGCAGCTTTCGCCCCACCCGCCGTCTGGATTCTGCACCATGCGGATCCACTCGGCGGCCTGCTGCACCTGGGGCTCATGCTGATCGAAGCCGATGGCTTCGAGTCCACGGAGGACGAGGAATGTGCCGTAGATGTAATTGACGCCCCACCGGCCGAACCAGCTGCCATCGGGCTCCTGCTCTTTGAGGATGAATTCGATGGCCTTCTGCACGCGCTTGTCGTCGCGGGTGTAGCCGTAGCTTGCCAGCATCTCCAGCATGCGCCCCGTGATGTCGACGGTCGGCGGATCGAGCATGGCGTTGTGATCGGCGAAGGGGATGTACTGGAAGATCATTTTGGTGTTGTCTTTGTCGAAGCTGCCCCAGCCGCCGTTGCGGCACTGCATGGCAAACTCCCAGCGGATGGCGCGCTCGGCGGCCTGAATCTGATTGCGTTCGCGGGGATGGTCGACCTGTTTGAGGGCGAGAAGAACCTGCGCGGTGTCGTCGGTGTCGGGATAGAACTCGTTATTGAATTCGAAGTACCATCCACCGGGTTCGCAGTTGGGAACTTTGACGGCCCAGTCGCCGATTTGGCGAACTTCTTTCGAAAGCAACCAGTCGGCGGCTTTGATCATGCGCGGATCGTCGCGCGGCACGCCGGCTTCGCCGAGCGCATAGACCGCTTGCGCGGTATCCCACACGGGGCTCATGCAGGGCTGCATGCGGAAGGTGGCCTCGGGCATGTCGGAAGTTGGAGTTTGTTCGATGCCGAGTTTTTCGAATTCGTCGCGGGCGCGAATGACCTGGGGATCATCTTCGGAATAGCCGAGGCAGCGCAGGGCGAGGATGGCGTTCATCATGGCTGGATAGATGGCGCCGAGGCCGTCGGACATTTCGAGGCGCTCGAGCATCCATTTTTCCGCTTTGCGCAGCGCAATCTTGCGCAGCGGGCGGAGGTGCACCGCTTCAGAGAGGTGCATGAGGCGATCGATGATGATGAAGAAATTGCGCCAGGAGAGGAGATGTTTGCGATCCATGCGAAGGCGCAGGATGGAGTTGGCGCGTCCGCCGACGAAGAGCTCGTCGATGCTCTGCTCGGGGGGAATTTTCTTAAATGGCTTTTTGGCGTAGATGATGGCCAGAGGAACGAGGATGGAGCGCGACCAAGCAGAGATCTCGTAGATGTTGAAGTAGAACCATTTGGGAAAGAGGACGATCTCCGGTGGAATGGCAGGCACAGCGTCGTAGTCGTATTGGCCCAGCGCGCAGAGATACATCTTGGTGAACGTGTTGCATGCGATGACGCCGCCGTGCACGAGAATCCATTCGCGGCATTTTATGAGGCGGGGATCGTCGGCACCGACGCCCATCAGCTTTGCGGAGAAGTAGCACTTGACGGAGAGGGAGATGTTGCCGGGACCGCCGGGAAAGATGCTCCAGCTGCCGTCGTCGTTCTGGTAGCGCATCATTTCGACGAAGGCGCGATGCAGGCGTCCGGGATCGCCGGAATCGAGCAGCACATGGAGAAAGATGTAGTCGGCTTCGAGCATGGAGTCGGCTTCGAGTTCGCCGGACCAATAGCCGTCTGGGTGCTGGAGGGAGAGAACGTGCTCTCGGGAGCGGTGCAAGGCTGATTCGACGTCAGCGAGATCGGCGTCGATACGGCCGAATCTAGGCGCAGCAGATTGCGATTTTTGTTGCGGAAGGCTCATACAAGGACCCATGTGTGCGTGCTGCTATGGGAAGAAGATGCTGCAGGCGCCGTCCACGCCGCGAAGAAATGATGGGCTAAAGGTAAACGATGGGCGGCAAAAGGCAAATGCAAATCCTCCCCTGGATGTGCGGAGACCACAGTCTTGCCGGGTGGGCAAATGTGCCGTCCGGCAGCTCGGATCAGCGCACCGGAACGGACTCAGCCCCGTCTGTGCTGCCGATAGCCTGGATGATCTCTGGCGGGAGGCCGAACCGGACATTTTCCGGCATAACCTCAACTTCTTCGACGCTGGAGAATCCGTTTTGACGCAGATAATTGACCACGTCTTCTACCAGGATTTCGGGGGCTGACGCGCCGGCAGTTACAGCCACAGTAGATACGCCCTCGAGCCACTTGGGGTCGATGGCCTGGGAGTTATCAATGAGATACCCCACCGTGCCAAGGTTGCGGGAGACCTCGACCAGGCGGTTGGAGTTGGAGCTGTTGGTAGAACCGACGACGAGAACGAGATTGGCATTGTGGGCCACGTTGCGGACGGCGACCTGGCGATTTTCGGTTGCGTAGCAGATGTCCTGCGAGTGAGGTCCGACGATGTTGGGAAACTTGAGTTTGAGGGCGGAGATGATGTCGCGCGCCTCAGAGAGGGAAAGCGTGGTCTGGGTAAGGTAAGCGACGCGATTGGGATCGGGTACCTGAAGGGTCTCGACTTCCTGCACGCTTGAAACGACTTGAGTTACGTCGGGTGCTTCGCCAAGGGTGCCTTCGATTTCGTCGTGGTCACGGTGGCCGATGAGGATCAGCGAGTAGCCTTGTTTGGCAAACTTGACGGCCTCAATATGGACCTTGGTGACGAGGGGGCAGGTTGCGTCGATGACCTTGAGATTGCGGCCTTTGCTGCGGTCGCGGACGGCCGGAGAAACTCCGTGGGCCGAGTAGATGACGCGCTGGCCATCGGGGACATCGTCGATTTCGTGAACGAAAATGGCGCCCTTTTCCGCTAATTCATTGACAACGTAGCGGTTATGCACGATTTCGCGGCGGACATAGATGGGAGCGCCGAAGGTTTCGAGGGCAATCTTGACGATATCGATGGCGCGCACCACACCAGCGCAAAAGCCGCGCGGCTTGAGCAGCAACACCCTCTTCTGGCTAGGGGAAGCTTCGGTCTGGTTGCCGATAGAGACGGAATCAAGGACAGAAGTGGTCACAGGAACAGTATACCTGCAAGTGAGATGAACGTGGCTGGATTTGGGACGCTGCGGAAGCGTTGCAGATGGCTGAAGTTGCGAGGTAGTAGTGGTGCAGTTTGGCTGCGATTTAGACAAGGACGGATCTGGTCTCGCAGTCACCGGACGAAGTAGTTGTATTTGCAAATGCACCAAAGGGCACGGACACCATCGCGCCAGCCAATCTTTTTCCCTTCTGCGTAGGTTCGACCGTTATAGGCGATGCCTACTTCGAAGATGCGGACTTTTTCGCGGGCCACTTTTGCGGTGATCTCCGGCTCGAAGCCGAAGCGGTTTTCCTGGATTTGGATCTTCTGCAGGATCTCTCTTCGAAACGTTTTGTAGCCGGTTTCCATGTCGGTGAGATTCAAGTCGGTGGCCATGTTGGAGCACAGGGTTAGGAATTTGTTTCCGACGGAATGCCAGAAGTAGAGGACGCGATGAGCACCGCTGCCGCCGAGGAAGCGCGATCCGAATACGACATCGGCTTTGCCGGCGAGGATGGGCGTGAGGAGCAGAAAATATTCGGCGGGATCGTATTCGAGGTCGGCATCCTGAATAATTACGATGTTCGAGGTGGCGTGGGCAATGCCGGTTCGCAAGGCGGCGCCCTTGCCTTGATTGATTTCGTGATGGAGCAGCTTGATGCGGGGATCGCTGGGCGCGAGCGACTGCAGCTTGTTCCAGGTATCGTCGCGGGAACAGTCGTCGACTATGATGAGTTCGGCAACGGGGGGTTGGGCCAGAACTTCGTTCACGATCGCGCTCACGGTGCCCGCCTCGTTAAAGACGGGCATAACGACCGTGAGGCACGGCTCGATATCGTTGTTGGAATTCATCGCGGACATCGTAGCAGGTTTGTGAGCGCGCAAAACCATGACTTCGGTTTCGATGAAACGAGTTGGGAAACAAGCCGTCGCTAGATGATCGTGGTTGCAATGATTTTTACGAAGCGCAGGTGTGAGCCAGCAAAGGAGTGCGATTGACGGATTTGGCAAAAGCCAAGCAGGAGCGCAGAGACGCGCTGTTGCTGATGGGACTGGGGTGCCTGGTTTTTCTGCTGCTGGGATTTGTGCTGCGGTCGGTTTCTCCCGAGTCGATGAGCGACTTCAAGACGCCGTTCTATGGAACGCGCTGCTTGTTGCAGGGCTGCGATCCATACGATCAACAGGCGGTCACACGGTTGTATGACGCGGATGCGCGCGTGGCTCAGAATCACCCCACGTGGGGGGCGGGGCTTCTATTTCAACGGCCGCTGTCGATTCCCTTTCTTTATCCGCCGAGTATTTTTCCAGTGACTGCGCCCCTTGCGCTGCTTTCGTATCCCTTGGCCAGCTTTCTTTGGACTCTCATTCTTGTGGCGGGACTGATTGCGTCTGCATTCCTGATGTGGACGATGGGGGCAAAGTGGTCACCGTTGCCGGCTGGTGCACTGCTTGGCTTTCTCTTAGCGAATTGCGAGTTGCCGGTGGTGACGGGGAATCCCGCGAGTCTCGCAATCGGTCTCTGCGCGATCGCGCTCTGGTACTTCCGCAAGGATCGGCATGGTGCAATCGGAGCGATCTGTCTGGGTATTGGACTTCTTGTAAAACCGCACGACCTGATTTTTATCTGGATGTACTGTCTGCTTGCGGGAGGCAAGTATCGTAAGTACGCAGTGCAGGCGGCGCTGGCGGCTGCGATTCTTGGAATTCCCATAGTTCTCTGGACCACGCATGTATCGCCACATTGGGCCCAAGAACTTCAGGCAACGCTGGCGCAGGCGGATGCACCCGGCGGAATCAACGATCCCGGTCCCAACGCTCCCAAGGCGCATGGGCTAGCGATGGTGATTCACCTGCAAACGGCGATCAGCTTGTTCAAGGACGATCCGTATTTTTACAACATCGTGTCGTTTCTAATCTGCGGGGCTCTGCTGTGCATGGGGATGGTTACGACGCTGCGGGTGCAAACAACGCCGCCACGGTTCCTGATCGGACTGGCCTCAGTCTCTGCGCTGACGATGTTGCCGTTCTATCACCGCGTATGCGACGCCAAGATGCTGATGTTTGCGGTACCGGCGTGCGCGATGCTCTGGTCTGAGCGAAGCCGGACCGGGAGGTGGGCAGTTTTTTTCACGGGCGTAGCGATTGTGTGTACCGCAGACTTGCCCTGGCTGGTTGTTCTGGCGACAATTTCGAAGCTCCATCTGCCAACCTCGGCGTGGGCACACCAGGTGATTGCCGCGGTGCAAATTCTGCCAGCGCCTCTGAGCCTGTTGGCGGTGGGCTGCTTTTACCTGTGGGTGTATGGGAAACGCGTTTCCGGAGACGGGACGGCATTAAGCTGAGGCAAGGTAGAAAGCTCAAAGGCAGCGGACCTGCACCGCAACCAAGTCGAACCTAAGCACTGGCAAATACCAAAAAGCCTGTTTTCCCGGGGTGGATGGGATAAGGGCGCGTCCGTTCTGCAACAAAGGTAACCTGTGCGATCGAGCAACCCATCCACAAAGGCTGCGTCCTGCATCTAAGACGGCCAGTGGGTGAATTACGGCGGCCAGTGCGGTAACGGACGTAGGACGTCAAAAAACTCCCCAAGGGAATGGGGAAGCGACCCAAAATGTAGCCTGTTGCCGTGTGCTGCTGTGGGCGCGAAACCGTATTTTCCTCTTCGAAGCGGAGCACTCGAGTTATGCCTGCACTGGAATCCAAAAGCCGGATCTTGATTGTGGACGACGACATTTCTGTTGCAGAGTCGCTCGGCTTGATCTTCGAGAGCCGTGGGTACGAAGTGCGGGAAGCTTTCTCAGGGGAACATGCGATTGAGTTGGTTGTAGACTGGCACCCGGATGTGGCCATTCTGGATGTGATACTGCCCCATATGAACGGCATTGAGCTGGCTCGCGGGTTCGCAGAGATTCTGCCCCGATGCGGAATCGTTCTCGTGTCAGGCCATCCAGCCGCTCAAGAGATCCTGACAAGGTCAGAGATACTGGGGCACAGCTACGACATTCTTGCCAAGCCCTTGCACCCGGCGCTGCTGCTGGATCGCGTCGCTGAAATGCTGCACGGCGAGCCTGTCCGCCTGAGCGCTTAAAGAAGGCTGAGCTGCGCAGAGTAGCGTGCGTTTGCTGTCGCCCGCACTTCACTTCCACTTCTTGAAAGTTCCTTCAAATACGAATGAACAGACGCTTGCGCCACATCCAGTGGAGGATGAGCCAGTAGATGAGCATGACGGTGACGCCAAGCACGAAGGGTTCGAGGCCGGTTCCGAAGATGCGGAAGATGCCGTAGCCAAGATTGATGTGGAGATTGTTGATGATGAATTCTTCCCACAGATGGGCGATGAGGTAGGCGGCGATGGAGTTCATGCCGACAACGATGAGTGGGAAGGCCCAGCGCTTGTATTGCTTGACGTCGATGATCCAGGAAAACGCGGCAAGGAAGGCGAAGCAAACGCCACCGCTCCAGAGGGTCCAAGCGGGAGTCCAGATGCGCTTGACGATGGGGCAGATTCCGGTGAAGTGAAGGAGCAGGCCGGCGGCGCAGAGCGCGACGGCGGCGATCATGAACTTCTTCATCGGTATTTTCGGAGAGGCCTCGCGAAACCACTCGCCCGCCCGCAAACCGAGGAGCATGGTGGCGAGCGTAGGGATGAAGCTGAGGGTCAGGTAGCCTCCGCCGTTGTAGAGGAAGCGCGAGGGACGCGGCAGAAGGTTGAGGAACCAGACGTCGAAGGCCTGTCCGAGGTTGGAGTTCTTGTTCCAATGGGACATAAATCCTGTGAAGTTGTAGGGCCAGTTCTGCGGAACGCCGACAGCAGGCCAGTTGAAGTTGGGTCCGGGCGCAGGGTACAGCGCCCATGCGAGCCAATATCCGAAAAGCAAGACACCGATCCCGGCCCATTGCCAGCGCGGACGGCAATGCGCGAGGAGCCAGCCCAGCGTGTAACCTAGGCCGATCTGGGTCAGCGTGTCTTCAAAGGTGAAGTTGGTTTGCGTACTGTCGATGGAGCGGAGGAAGATGCCGAGTGCCACGAGCAGAAGGCTTCTAAAAATGGTGTGAAGCAATTGGTGGCTGAAGGTTTGGCCCTGCTTGACGCGGCTGGCGATGGAGTACGGCAATGCGACGCCGACGAGGAAGGTGAAGCCGGGCTGAATGGTGTCATGAAGGCCCATGCCGGACCACTCGACGTGGGTCTGGTTGTAGCCGAGGATGTGCCAGAACATGCTTTGCGGATACGCAGCGGCCACCTTGGCGAACTGCATCACTTCGCCCATCATGAGCAGCATGACGAAACCGCGATAGGCGTCGACGGCAACATTGCGCGGCGGAATGGCAACGGCAGCAAGGCGCGGCGTGGGCGATTGGCTCGTTTGGGACGGCTTGGTGGCAGCAAGTGTGGCGGACATGAAACCCCCTCGGAGGGCGATAAGTCGGGGCCAGAATTGGGGGACGCAACTGGCCGTAAGCGTTTTCATTCGCACGATAGCACAGGGATATTAGGGTGGGCTACGAGATTTGTTGCGGTCGGGGAGAGGGAGTCGATCAGGCCGCTTTCCTGTTGCGCGCCATCGGGGTCAGCGGCTGACGGCGATCATCTGAGCGGCGTGTTGCAGGCTGGTGTCGGTGACCTTGGCGCCGCTGAGCATGCGGGCAACTTCGTGGGTGCGGGCACGGTCGTCGAGGACGCGAATCTGCGTTTTGGTCCGGCCGTGGTCTTCGCGCTTTTCGACGGCGAGATGCGTGCCGGCAAATGCAGCAATCTGGGGCAAGTGGGTGACGCAGAGAACCTGCTGTCCGCGGGCGAGGGACTTGAGCTTCTGACCGACAGCTTCGGCTGCGCGGCCGCCGATGCCGATATCGATTTCGTCGAAAACCAGGGTGCGTGGAGTTGGGTTCTTTTTGTTGGTTTTGGACGAAGTTTCTTCGACTGCGACTTTGAGAGCCAGCATGACGCGGGACATTTCCCCGCCCGAGGCAATTTCATGAAGGGGCTTGAGCGGCTCGCCGGGGTTGGTGGCGATGCGGTACTCGACTATGTCCCAGCCGTGTGCTGTCCACGCGGATTCTTGCTCGTCGGCAGCGACGGCGATTTCGAAACGCACTTTCATGGCAAGCGCATTGATCTGCGCTTCGGCGAGCTTGGCGAGTTTGCCGGCAGCGGTTTTGCGTTCGGCGGTGAGAGAGGCGGCAGACTTTTTATAGGCTTTTGAGGATTCGCTGACTTCTGCGCGGAGTGTCTTCAGGATTTCGTCACGGTCTTCCACTTCAGACAATTTGCGGGCAACGTCGTCGCCGAATGTAATTACTTCGGTGACAGTGTGGCCGTATTTGCGCTTAAGACGATCGAGAAGGGCGAGGCGGTCTTCGATTTCGGCGAGGCGCTCGGGCGAAGCGTTGATGGCCTCGGCATAATCGCGCAGCGACGATCCAACATCGCCGACGATGGCGCGAGCAGAGGCGAGTTGCTGAGCGGATTCAGTGAAGCGCGCATCATAGCGAGCAAGTTCTTCGACATTGCGAAGGGCGGCGCGCAGTGCGGTTTCTGCTGAGACGCCGCCCTCGTAGAGCTGCTCGAATGCGCCCATGGCCGCAGCGTAGAGTTTTTCCGCATTGGCGAGTACACGTTTTTCGGTCTCGAGAGCTTCATCTTCCCCGGCTTCGAGGCGTGCCGCTTCGATTTCCTTGTGCTGATAGCTCCAGAGGTCGACCATACGGAGGCGGTCCTGTTCGCCCTGAAGGAGGTCGTTGAGTTTGGTCTGGGCATCGCGCCAGCGGGCGTGGGCCTGCTCGACTGCGTCGGTGGAGAGGTTGCCGAAGCGATCGAGGAGGATTCGCTGCTGAGCCTGATCGAAGCTGGAAAGCGTTTCGGTCTGGGCGTGGACCAGAGCGAGTTCGGGAGCGAGCAGGCGCAGGACGGCGACAGTGGCCGGCTGATTGTTGACGAAAACGCGGCCTTTGCCGTTGGCGAGAATTTCGCGGCGAAGGATGATCTCAGGACCTTCGGAGTCGATGCCGTTTTCTTCGAGGATGGTTTCTGCGGAGGGTGTGGACTCAAAGACACAGGCGACGACGGCTTTGTCTGCCCCGTGGCGGACGACTTCGCTGGAAGACTTGCCGCCCATGAGAAGCGCGAGGGCATCGACAAGGATAGACTTTCCGGCGCCGGTTTCGCCGGTGAGGAGATTGAGGCCGGGACCGAACGTGGCGATGGCGTGATCGATGACGGCGTAGTTTTCGGCGCGCAGTTCGACAAGCATGATGGGAGTCCGCGATACGGCGAATTCGGGCTCAGGCCTCACGGAGCGAGCCGGGAGCATCTATATCTGACAAATCCCGAATCCGTGCGCAGCATAGCATGACCGGGACCGGCCAAGTGGAACAGCACCAAGGTGATGGGTGCACCGGCACCTGATCGATAACTTGGAGAGCGGTTTTTCGTCTGATACCGTGATACATGAGGTGATTGCGATTTTACCCTTTGCTTTTGTCCTGGCATTGCAGGCAGACGGCGGCGCGCCTGCGGTAGAGTCCGCTGCGGCGCAGGCGCCTGGCGCTTTGATGGACATGCTGCACAACATGGGAGGGGTAGCGCTCTGCGTTCTGGTGGTGCTTCTCTTCGCCAGCCTCTATTCGTGGACCGTAATCCTGGGCAAGATGTCGGCATTTGGCCGCGCGACGAATGAGAGCCGGAAGTTTGTGCGTGCGTTCAGGAAGGCTTCGCGGCTGCAGGAGATTTCGGCGCTGGCCGAGACCTACAAGGCGAGCCCGCTGGCGCAAGTCTTTGTCGATGTCTACGAAACGTACAAGAGGCAGACAGGCGGATCGGGTCCACCGCGCAATGTGACGGCGCTGGAGCGCTCGGCCCAGACGGCGGCGAGCGAGTCAATTACCTCTCTTGAGCGGCGCATGACGTGGCTGGCAACGATTGCTGCGACGAGTCCGTTTGTGGGGTTGTTCGGCACAGTGATGGGCGTGGTGGATGCGTTCCATGGACTGGGCACGGCCGGCGCGGCAACATTGCGGGCGGTGGCGCCGGGTATCAGCGAGGCGCTGATTACGACGGCCGCGGGATTGTTTGTCGCGGTACCGGCAGTGGTGGCTTACAACCAATTCACAGCGCGCATTCGCGTACTGGCGTCGGCAACGGATGACTTTTGCCGTGAGCTGCTGAACTCGATGGAAGAGATTCCTGAGCGTGGTGCGCGCGCGATGGCGCCGGATCCAGCCGAAGAGCTGCAACGCGGGCAATTCAGATAAGAGCGGCTGGCGAAGGCCAGGACAATCAGCGAAGCATTCTTCCCAGGTGCAGAAACGACGACCTGGGACACCCAGCGCAACGGAAGACCCTGAGGATTGAAAATCGTGGCTTTTACAACCAGCAACGGACAAACGCGATCGTCCCTGGCGGAGATCAACATTACGCCCCTGGTGGACGTGGTGCTGGTGTTGCTGGTGATCTTCATGATCACGGCGCCGGTGCTGCAGTCGGGGATTGATGTTTCTGTGCCGAAGACGCGCACAGTGAAAGAGATTACCGAGCAGCGCCTGGTGTTGACGATTGACCGCGATCAGCAGGTATTTCTCGGGGACAAGCCGGTGAACATTCATGATCTGCCGGCGAAGCTGAATCAGACGGCGGGCAGCGACACGAAGAGGGTGATTTATCTGCGGGCCGATGAGCGTGTGCCGTTTGGCGCGTTTGCGTCGCTGATGGATGCGGTGAAGCAGGCAGGGATCACGAACATCTCGATTGTGACGCAGCCCCTGGACACAAAGGGACGGCAGTAGAAGCGAGAGTATTCGAGCAAGACGATGAGCTATTTGCTGGAAGGAACGGAGCATCTGGAGCAGGAGCTGACCCCTGAACGTCTGACGGGGCCGGCGACGGGCTCGGTGATTCTGCACGTGGCCTTGCTTGCGAGTATTTTGCTTTACGGCATCATCGGCGGATTCTTCCATCACACGTTGTGGGGCGGCGCAGGAGCCAACGGCGCGATCCAGGTGAACCTGGTGAGCAATACCCTTCCCCTCCCGACGAACCAGCCAATCAACCAGAATGTGCTGTCGACGGAGAAGCCGAGCGAAGCGCCGGCGCCGCCGCAACCCAAGGCCAAGCAGGCCGAGGACGAAACGGCCATTCCGCTGGAAGGCAAGCCGAAGAAGCAGCAGCAGCAAACGGTGCAGCGCACGCCTCCACAGAAGCAGCAGCCGGTCGAAGACAACAAGGCAAACTATGGCGAGCAAGCCGGCACGAATATGGCGCGGTCGACACAGCAGGTGTTCACCAGCGGCCAGACCTCGGTAAATGATGCGAACTTTGGAAGCCTTTTTGGCTGGTATGTGGGGCAGATTGATCGCGCGATGAATCAGAACGGATTCCGTTCTCTGGCCGATCCACGGACGCCGAAGGGCGCGAAGACGAGTATCGAGTTCAAGATCAACCGCGACGGTTCACACGCTGATATCAAAATGGATCAATCGAGCGGCAGCCCTTCATGGGACAGCGTTTGCGTGCGCGCGGCGCAGCGTGTGGACGCATTTCCACAGCTTCCAGCCGGGTATCGGGGGAGTTACCTTCAGGTTTTTTACGATTGCACCTACTAATTGGTCTGAGGCGGCTGCATCCAATAAAATGGAGACGTTCCTGGAGCGCATCTCGCGAACCCCGCAGCAGATAAGCGACGATCCGCCTCAAAACTAGAATCGCTCCGCACGAACTGCTAGACCCACCGAGCCCGGTAGACTGCGTGCTTCGGAAAACGCGAACGGTCCGAGCAACGCAGACTTGATGACGACGTGGCTTGATTCGAACGAGTCAAGCGTGTCAAAGAACGTGGTCTCGGGAAGAGGAAGGATTGCGTAACGCATGAAATTTTGTTTCCGCTTTTTAACTCCCTCACTTCTTTTGCTGGCGAGCCTGATTTCGATTCCTTCGAGAGCACAGGACTGGGTTCGCACCGGGTCGGGCCTGGGCAATTCAAAGATTCGCCTGGCCGCCGCCGATTTCAAGCCGGTAGGCGCAGATCCACAGACACCCAACTTAAAAGCAACGTTTGACGCGACGCTCTACAGCGACCTGGGCAATGCAGGCATTTTTGACCTGGTGTCGAAGAGCTTTTCGCCGGCGGGAACGCCGGGGTCTCCGCAGGAGATCAACCTGGCGCAGTGGTCGGCAGCTCCGGCAACGGCGTCTATGGTGGCATTTGGCGCGTTGTCAGTGACCAACGGCCGGCTGGCCGTGTATGGCTGGCTCGACGATACGAGCAATACGGCGAATCCGCAGGTGTTGGGCAAGCAATACAACGAAGCGGCCAGCAATGACATGGCGCGGACCATTGCGCATCGATTCGCCGATGAGATCATTGCGCGGCTGGGCGGCGGCATCAACGGGATCGCGGAGACGAAGATCTTTTTCATCAGCTCGCGCACAGGGTCAAAAGAAGTGTGGGTGATGGATTACGACGGCGAAAACGAGCATGCGATTACGCACCTGGGCAGCATTGCGCTCTCGCCACGAGTATCGCCCGACAACTCGCGCGTGGCGTTTGCGGCGCTGGGCAATGAGGGCTGGTCGATTCGGATGTACTCGCTGGACCTTGGCCGGCTGGTGAGCTTCCCGGCGGGCTCGGTGGGCGGATCGAATCAATCACCGGCGTGGTCGGGGGATGGAAGCCGGATTGCGTATTCGTCCTCACGGTCGGGAGATCCGGAGATCTGGATTGCCGATGCGAGCGGGGCAAGTCCCCACCGGGTGACTTATTTCAAGGGACCCGACGTGGGACCGACATGGAATCCCAGGACCAATGCGCAGCTGGCATGGGTGAGCGGAAGGACAGGTCTGCCGCAGATTTACGTGATGGACCAGGACGGCTCGAACGTGCAGCGGCTTACGGACAGCGGCTATGCAGTTTCGCCTTCGTGGGCGCCCAACGGCGGCTTTTTGACGTTCAGCTGGAACCGCAAATACGGGCCGGGGGCGCCGGGTGGGCAGGACATCTACGTGATGGACATTGGAAGCAAGCGTTGGCTACAGATGACACATGATGCAGGGAGCAACGACTTCCCTTCCTGGTCGCCGGATGGACGGCATATCGTGTTTGAGCGCAAAGTGGGCAGTCATACCGAGATTTGGACGATGCTTGCCGATGGAACAGAGCAAAAGCAGCTGACCCACTCGGGCAACAACTTCATGCCGAACTGGAGCTGGAAGTAAAGCAGACGTTGCGCAGAATTGTGCCGCTGCGCAAGACCCGTGCAACGTGCATGAGACATTGCACTATCATGAAGAATGTTACCGGATGCTGCGGTGCGACTCGCTCCCGCAGGATCCAAGAATTTTCGCCGTGCCGACCCGGCCTCTGCCAACCGTTGTGGAGACCGAGCCGACCAAAACAGAGCAAATTTTCGGGCGGCGTTCCTGGCATTCGCGTTGAACAGTGGGTACAGAGCCGAGAAGGCCTGTACCGGCTGAGTGCGGGCATAAAATGGAAGAGTCGAACGAAATTTGCAGAAGGAGCCTTGCATTGAACCGACGTTCTCGAGTGGTATTGCCAGCAACTGTCCTGATTGCGCTGCTTGCTGTGGCGGGCTGCAAGAAGAAGCCAGCCCCGACGCCGATGCCGGAGACAGCACCGCCGGCGACGGCTGAAGCACCCACGGCACAGATGAGCGCGACACCCAGCACGATTTCAGCCGGTGACCAGGTAACCCTGAGCTGGCGAACGACCGACGCGACGAGCGTGACGATCGATGGAGTCGGCGACGTGCCAACGACCGGTGTAAAGACGGTGACGCCGACTGAGTCGATCACCTATCACCTGGTGGCGCGCGGCACTGGCGGAACAGCCGAAGCTACGGCGCATGTTTCAGTGAACGGTGCTCCGGCGGTCTCGGTTCCCTCGAGTTCGATGTCGGCTGAAGAGGAGTTCAAAGCGAACGTGCAGGACATCTTCTTTGACTACGACACCTACGACGTACGCAGCGATGCGCAGTCGACCTTGTCGAAGGACGCGGCGTATCTGGGCAGTCACTCGAACATCAAGGTGGTGATTGGCGGCTACTGCGACGAGCGCGGATCGGATGAGTACAACCTCGCGCTGGGACAGAACCGCGCAGATGCGGCGAAGAATGCCCTGGTGAGCGCGGGAGTTTCGGCCAGTCGAATTCGCGTGGTGAGCTACGGCAAGGAAAAGCCGTTCTGCTCTGAGTCGACCGAGGACTGCTGGCAGCAGAACCGGCGTGCCGGCTTCACGATGGACAGGTAGAGTTCGATTCCCGGTTCCGGAACCATGGACCCTGGGGCGCACACAACTCAACGTTGGGAATGCCGCAGCCAGACCTGACAACTGGCTGCGGTAACTTCTACAGGTGATCGATGCTGAAACGAGTGACAAATCGGAAGAGTTTTGTGGCGGCGGCCGTGTTGCTTCTTTTCCTGGGCGCAGTGCCGCAGCGCGCACACGCTGTCTCGAAAGAGATGGTTCAACTGCAGACCCAGGTGCAGCAACTACTGGACATGGTGCAGCGCCTTCAATCGACCATGGACACGAGGTTTGCGGTGTTGCAGAACCTGGCACAGCAGACGGCCGACCAGGCAACGCAGATGAGCAGCACGGTGAACGCGATGCAGCAGAAGCTGAACACGCAGGTGGAAAGCCTGAGCGGCAAGCTGGACACCAGCCAGGGGCAGGTGCAGGGTCTAAATGACTCGGTGGACGAGCTGAAGACGCGCATCGACAAGCTGCAAAAGACGGTTTCGGACATGCAGAACCAGCTGCAGAATGTGCAGCAAGCTCCGCCTGCCGGCGCGCCCGCTCCGGGAGATAATGGCCAGCCGCAGCAGCAGAATCCGGGCGGCCAGGGAATGCCTGCGAATCAACCGGCACCGCAGCCTCAGGCGGTGAACCAGGCTCCGCCGCTGGAGCAGACATATCAGGCCGCAGTGAGCGACTTCAACGCGGCCAAGTATCAGTTGGCGACCAGCGAATTTCAGGATGTGATTCGCTATTACCCGATGGATACTTATGCGGGCGGCGCGCAGTTCTACCTGGGTGAGATTGCCTATCGCCAGAAGAACTACGACGACGCTGTGAAGGCCTACAACGTGGTGTTGGAGCAGTTCAGCGGCAATCCCAAGGCGGCCACGGCGCAGCTGCACAAGGGCCTGTCGTTGATTGCGTCGAACCGACGCCAGGCGGGTGTGGAAGAGTTGCGGTCGCTCGTACACCGCCATCCGCAAACACCCGAGGCGCAGATGGCACGCGAGAAGCTGAATGCCCTGGGTGTGCGGATCAATCCCACGCACTGAAGCTGGGCTTTGACGCGTGGAAGGCAGTTAGCAGCCTGAACGCATTCACCCGATCAATCCGTAGTCGATAGCAATTCCCTTCTGACCGTCGCACTTCCCCGCGACGGAGTTCAGCTCCCCCAAAAACTCAATCGTTGACTGCAAGAGGTGCGGTGGAATTTCGTGCGTGCGCTCGTGCCGGCGGAAAACACCGTAGACTGTAGGGGTCGTACGGCAGGAGCTTGTGCCTTCGCTTCGCGCGATGGCGGCAGAAGCGAAACCCCCATGGGAGGCGTGAGCCGGATGAGTGCGGGATTCAAGCGAAAGACGCATTGGGAGAAGTTCTGGGGCTACTACGTTCTCGCGGCCGCAGTGCTGCTGTTTGTCCTCTACGTCTATCCTTCGAACGAGAAGGATGTGGGGTGGCCTCTGGTTGCCGAAGCCCATCCTGCACCCGGCGCTTCTGTGGTAGCCACGCTCAAGAACAACCAGTTACACGGAGTGGACGAAGCGGTTGTCACGGTTCAAGCGTCCAGCAATCCGGATACGCAGATCGAAAACATGAAGGTGTGCGCGGATGCTCCGGAGTTCCGGGTTGACCCGGAGGACGGCGCGCGCCACCGCTGCGTGCCCGTGATCGTCTTCGACAAAGGCGATGTGGCGGAGAAGCCTGTGCCGGCTGAGCTGGATTTGATTCCAAGAGCGACGTGGGGAAACACCAAAATCCTGCTGACGGTATCGTGGGTGCGCTGGGTGGAAAAGCCTGGGCCGCCCGTCAGCGGAAAAAACAAGGCTCCGGAGCCAACAAATTGCGTGAAGACTCCGGGGCAATGCCAGCCGCTGGAAGAGAGCGGGGCGCTGACGCTGGGACCTGTGAATCTGGGCGTGAACCGCATGACTCGCTTTGCAAGCAGGCTTTCGAGCTTCCTGAAAGACCTGACGCTGCCCATCATCCTGATTTTTCTGGCGAACTGGCTGACGGGTAAAGCCAGCGTTCACGAAGAAGAGAGGCAGATTGCGCATATCCTTCTGCCCAAGGTGATGCGGCTGGCGGGACGTTTTTATCTGCCGATGGCGCACAGTGCAGGAGCGTTCATCAAGAAGTCGACAGATAGGAAAAAGAATGCCCAGGAACTAATTTTCTATTTGCTGAGCTTCTTTCAGGTGGCGCGCGCGTTGAAAGAGAAAGAAGGCGGCGTTTTCTTTGTGGATATGGCGGCAGAGCAGATTTTCATGATCGCGAACAATCTGATTCGCGCGCAGCTGGTCACGGCTCTGAACGGAGAAAAGGAGTTTATGAAGTGCCTGGATCAACTGGATGCGTGGCCGGGAGCAAATGTGAAACGCTGGGCACGCTTCTCTGACTGGCCGGCGACACCAGACCAGACAGTAACCGACGCCGAAAAATGGATGACGGATTTGACGGAACCAAAGTTCAAGGCGGTTCGCTACCTGATGGGCAATGTGGCGGCAACGCTGCGCTACGAGTCGAATGCGCCGTTTGCCTCGTGGTACAGCAACTCGCGCGGCGAGAATCTATTTGTGATTGCGCAAGGGCTGGAGCGGCCAGAAGCCAAAGTGTTTGGGGACGAGAGCACGGCAGGTCTGTTACGGGACTTTGAGAAGCAACTGGCGCTCTATACACCGGGCAAAACGGGATCGTAAAACACAAACGCCGCCCATCTTGAGAGATGGCGGCGCCGTAAGGTCTTGGATCGGTGATTAATTAGTCGAAATCGTGTCCGCGCATGATGAACCTCCGTACCGATGACTCTACACCGTTGATCTTAATCCAGGTGCGCCATAAGAGCAAGGGTGCGCAGGGTGGATCGGCTACCGATTTGAATCCCCTGCACAGTGACTTAGATGCCTGTTCTTTCAATCGGATGCAAGAGATTTGGGGCGGGATGGCGGGAGCGCCGAAGCGCTGAAGGCAAAGAAGATGGGCCTTGGGTCCAAGCGCTCAATCCGTTGCCGAAGTGGCGCAGGACGTTACTGCAGAGGGTTCAAAGCGATGCGTCGAGATAAGCGGTCAACATCAGGATGAGTTCCTGCTTCAGGGGCATGAACTGTTTGTCGGGGGAGGACGATTCGAGGAGCTTTCGACTGACGCCTGCCATCGCGCTCTGAATCATGGAAGCGACGAGTTGCGGATCCTTTTGCAGCGGCTCGCGAGTTGTGGCGAGCATGCAGGTGATCGCCTTATTCATGCGGGCTGCCGTTTTTTCCACGATCTTTGAACCTTCCACGTCCGAACTGACGGAGTACAACGCGACGCTGGTTTTGATGTCTTTCATCTTCGCTTCAAGGAATTTGTCAACAATGCGGGTTACCATCTGTGAAGGCGGGCCGCCTCTTTCTTCTCGACAAACTCTTTCAACGGCATCCGCAACCAGTTCGAGATGATTTTTGAGAGCTGCCTGGAGAAGCGCGCCCTTGTTTGGAAAATACTGATAGAGAGTTCCGACGGAAACTCCGGCGCGATAGGCCACGCGCGTCGTGGTGAGCCGTTCTTTGCCCACTTCGAGCAAAACCTGAATCGTGGCTTCAAGGATGGCGTTTACGCTGGCGGTGGAACGGGCCTGAACCGGCGTTTTACGCGGTTGGAGGACCGCTTTGGATGCACTCGGCAAATGCGAACTCCTAACCTGAAGCTTTCTTCATCTAACCATGGGAGCGCGGAAAACGCGAATCACCTATCGGAGGAAACACAGCATGACGAAGCAAGCCAATCTTGGCGGCAGCTTTACTTTTCCCGGGACTACGACGACCGTGAACCGCGTTGGCTATGGCGCGATGCAGCTTGCGGGTCCGAAGGTGTTTGGACCCCCGCGGGACAGGGATCAGGCAATCGCAGTACTGCGCGAGGCAATCGAAGCGGGAGTGAACCACATCGACACCAGCGATTTTTACGGACCCCACGTGACCAACCAGATCATCAAAGAAGCGCTTCACCCCTATCGGGAGGGCCTGGTAATCGTGACCAAGGTTGGCGCCCGGCGAGGCGACGATGCGTCGTGGATGCATGCGCTTTCGCGCGAAGAATTGATCAGTGCCGTGCACGACAATCTCCGCAATCTTGGCGTCGCCGTTCTCGACGTGGTCAACCTGAGAGTGGGTGGAATTATGGGGCCGGCGGAAGGACCGATTGAGGCCTACTTCAGTGTCCTTGCCGAATTGAGAGAGCAGGGCAAGATTCGGGAACTGGGGGTGAGCAACGTAACCGCTGTACAGGTAAAACAAGCGCAGAAGATTGCGCCTGTTGTGGGCGTACAGAATTTCTACAATGTGGCGCATCGCGAGGACGACGCTTTGATCGATGACCTTGCCGCGCAGGGCATTGCCTTTGTTCCGTTCTTTCCGCTGGGCGGATTCACTCCTTTGCAGTCGTCTGACCTGGACTCGACGGCAGCCTCAGTGGGAGCGACGCCCATGCAGCTGGCACTCGCGTGGCTGCTGGAGCGCAGCCCCAATGTTCTGCTGATTCCGGGTACGTCGAGCCTCAAGCATCTGCGTGAAAACTTGAAAGCAGCGGAGTTCAAGTTGTCGCCGGCGGTTCTGGAGAAGCTCGATTCCATTGCGTCCGATGCAAAGAAAGCGGCGCCTGCGGCTCACTAACAACCTGGGCGGAGCGGGCGGTGTGAACTGCCGGATTCGAACTCGATCTGCGACGCGACTTCCGGTGGACGTGGCTGGAAGTCGGGCCACGCGTTACTCGGAGTGGAGTGTCGTAATTGGATCGAGACGCATGGCGCGGAGTGCCGGGATGTAGCTGGCCGCGAGTGCGACCGTTGCGAGCACAACTGTGACGGTGGCGAAGGTAGAGAGATCGTTTGGAGACACGCCGTAAAGCAGACCGGACATGAGGTGAGACACGACAAGCGCCCCGGCCACACCCAGGCCGGCGCCGGCGGCGGACAGCACCAGTCCACGGCGGAGAACCATCCTGAGAATGTTGCTTCTCTGAGCTCCCAGCGCGAGGCGAATGGCGATTTCGCGACTTTGTTCATTCACAAGGTAGGAGATGGTTCCGTAGATTCCGAGACCGGCGAGGAGCAAAGCCGTAGCCGCGAAGAATGCAACCATTTCCATGGAGAATCGCCTGACCGAAAGCGAGGCGGAGAGGACTTCATCCAAGGTGACCGCATGGAAAACGGGAAGCTCCGCATCGATGGACTGGACCTGCGCGCGCACCTGCGCGGAGATGGCGCTGGGATCGAGCGGTCCGCGCAGAAAAATGGCCACGTTTTTGGCAGGGTGCTGGTACACGCTGCGGTAAATCTGCGGGATTGCCACGTCTGACAGCGACTCCGTGCGGGCGTCGGAGATCACGCCGATGATGGTGGTCCAGGCGGGCCCGGTTGGACTCGACGGCTCGCGGGAATCCAGGCGCAAACGAACGTGTTTGCCGAGGGGATCCTGGTTGGGCCACCAGGTGCGAGCGGCAGCCTGATTGATGATTGCAACCCGAGGTGTGTCTTCGAGGTCGCGGTCGTTAAAAAGGCGTCCACGCAGCAGCGGCATGCCCAAGAGGTGGAAGTATTCCGGCGAAACAATGGGACTATCGATGATTGGGGCCTGATTGTCCATGGTCTCGACGCCTTCGCGAAGCAAGGGCAGCGGGTTGAGATCGCCGTGGTTGTGGCCCAGAGGAAGAGCAGCTACGTCGCCGATGGCCGCTTCTTCCACGCCAGGCAGAGTTCGGCTGCGGCGAAGAATTTCGCGGAGCAGGACCGATTCCTGAGTGGCAGTTCGATAGATATCGGCGCTGGGATCGTTCGGTCCCGGCAACCAGGTTTGAATGGCCATGACGCGGTCAGGATTGAAACCGGGCTGGACCTGAAACAAGTCCCAGAAACTGCGCAGAAGCAGGCCGGCGACGACCATGAGTACCAGGGACAGCGCCAATTCGCTGATGACCAGAACTTGGCGCGCACGTGAGCGTTCCCGTGAACCGCTGGAGCCGCGGCCTTCCTGGCGGAGAGTGCCGATCAGGTCGGAGCGGCTCATGAGCCACGCGGGAGCAAGCCCAAAGACGGTTCCGGCGGCAACAGAGACGGCAAGAGCAAACCCGAGCACGCCCCAATTGACGCCAATCGCGTTGAGGTGCGGCAGGCTCTCGGGAACAAGGCGCAGGAGGAAATGTCCGGTGCAGAAAAGCAGGCCGAAGCCGGCAATTCCGCCGAGCAGGAAGAGCAGCAGGCTCTCGGCAAGAAATTGGCGGATGAGGCGCGTTCTCTGCGCTCCCAGCGCCTGGCGCACCGCGATCTCGCGCCCGCGGACGCTGGCGCGGGCCAGCAGGAGATTGGCGACGTTGACGCAACTGATCAGCAAGACCAAACCGACTGCGCCGAACAGCAGCATGAGAGACTGGCGGATGCTGCCGACCACGCTCTCGCTGAGCGGAATCAGGCGCACGGTCCAATTGACCTGCGGCGGGTAATCGGCCGGATATTGTTTCTTCAGCGAAGCAGTCAGGGCATCGAGGCGTTCTTGCGCGGCCGCTACCGAGAGACGGGGCTCGAGGCGCGCGAGGACGGCTCGGCTCGCCAGACGAAAACTGCGCCGCGGAGGTGGGAACGGCAGACCGGCAAAGCCGGCTCCGAGCCACAACTCGACATTTTGCTCGTCGCTGGTTGTGCCCTGATCGCGAAAGCCGCGCGGCATGACGCCCACGACGTGATAGACGTCGTTGTCCAGGCGCAGAGCTTTGCCGAGAATGCGCGGATCGGCTCCGAATTCCCTTCTCCACAATCCGTCGCTGATCACGACCTCAAGGTTGTAGCCCGGGGTGGGATCAAGCGGATCAAAGGTGCGGCCCAACTGCGGGTTGACCCCGAGGATTGCGAAGTAATTCGGCGTGACCTGTTTGAAACTGAGGCGCAGGGGCTGCGCGGCGCCGGTGAGGTTCACATTGGCGCCGGTACCGGTGATGGCGAGCGATTGAAAGATGCCGGAACTTTGCAAGTCTTTCCACTCGGGGATGGAGATGCCGACTCCCTGCGCGCCCACGCCGGAAAGGTCATCTTCGACGCGCACCAATTCGGAAGGACTTGGAAACGGCAAAGGATGCAGGAGCGTGGCGTCGATCACGCTGTAGATTGCGGAGGTGGCTCCGATGCCGAGCGCCATTGTTGCGATCGCGATGAAAGCGAAGCCGGGGGAACGGACGAGCATGCGAGCCGCGTACTTGAGGTCGTGCGAAAGATTTTCGAGAAAGGGCAAGCTCTGTTCGGCGTGGTGCTGTTCGCGGATGGCCTGGGCCGCGCCAAGTTTGACTGCAGCCTGCCGGCGTGCCTCAGCATGCGACATGCCCGCACGCAGATTCTCATCGGTCTGGAGGGCAAGGTGTTCGGCGATCTCTTCCTGCAGGCGTTGGTCGGCGTTCCGTGCGGCAGCGAGATTCGACAGGCGTAAGAAGAAGCGTCGCAGGAATTTCATGCCAGATCCTCCGCCTTGATTTTGAAGAAGCGCGCGATGATTGCCGCGGTTTGCTCCCATTCGCGCGCCTCGGCCTGAAGCTGCTTGCGGCCGGACGCAGTAAGACGATAGAAGCGTGCGCGGCGGTTGTTTTCCGATGCGCCCCATTCGGAAGCAATCGACCCTTCATGCTCCAGCTTGAGCAACAGTGGATATAGCGTGCCCTGGTTGACCGCCAAGAGGTCTCCGCTGATCTGCTCGATGCGGCGAGCAATCCCCCAGCCATGCTGTGGTCCCAGAACGTCGAGCGTCTTGAGGACCATCAACGCGAGAGTGCCCTGCAAGACGTCGGGTTTTTCCCTCATGGCGAAACAACCTCCAGGTGAAGATGAAATGGTTCGCTACCGTGGACGCACGGCAACCAGGTCGATTTCAATCAATGCGCCGCGAGAAGCAGCGGGCAGAACCACCTGCAGTGTGGTGCGCGCGGGCTTATTTGGCTGGTCCCTGGTTCCGAAGAATTGGGAATAGCCTGCCGTCATGCCGGCGAAGTCGGGCTTGCCGTCATTCGCCGGATCGCTGCCAAGGTACACACGCATCATCACCACATCGCTCAGCGTGAGCTTTTGCGATTCGAGGAATTTCTGGATGTCTCTGATCAAGCCCACGGTTTGGGAGGTGATGTCGGTGTGGGCTTTCATCTCGGGGTCAAGCCACCCACTCACATAGAGGGTGTCACCGGCCCATACCGCCCCC